>Ga0187770_10002302_pt1 | contig 10658 bp, 14 predicted proteins | sample 0116_SJ02_MP02_2_FD_133154 | JGI IMG/M metagenome (GOLD analysis project Ga0187770, IMG submission 133154) | Tropical peat soil microbial communities from peatlands in Department of Meta, Colombia - 0116_SJ02_MP02_20_MG | ecosystem: Environmental > Terrestrial > Soil > Wetlands > Peat | place... | reverse complement strand
TTAAAGCCGTTGTCTTCTGCCAACTTCACCCTGTCTGCGCACTGATTCGGCGGCATATTCGGCACAAACTCTATACCAAAATTTATTTCCCTAGCCATTTTTTCACCAACCATAAACTCAGTAGGTTTATGTAACCCCTCAAATACAACAAAAAATCTGTGAGGAGTTGTCGGCGAATAATTCTTTTTTCCTGAATATTAATGTATCGGTGTTCAAAAAACAGCCTTTTTTGCAAAAAAAAACTAGTATGTACGTTTGCACGATTAAGAGCCAACGCGTTTTTTTGCGGGAGGATCACGAATTCAGTGACGAGGTGCGCCGCGCATGACCCACCCCATTAAGTTGGTTTCAGAGTCGATATCATGAGCAAGTATATCGCGAGACCACAACGTGATTTTGCTTGCCTCAGGAAAGATGGCCGAGTACGCTGGGCAAAAGGTCTAGAGAACGAGGCCTAATCATTTTAATTACGTTAGCTCTAAAGATGACGCCGAGCCTACGCGAACTGTAGCCGCGTTCTGCTAAACCGGCAGATCACTAAATCACGGATGTTCCCAGCACCTGGATCAAATAGGTTCCTGAAAGGATCGCAACAAGTCCGAGCCCCTTGAGCGCGAGATCCATCCGCGTGAGCTCCTCTCTCAGCACCCGCGGAAAGCGATAGGACAATACCGTCGCGAAAAGTAGCACGAAGAGAGGCTGTGTCGCACCGACAGAACTTATCAACGTTATTGGCCCGTGCGCTATCGCGTAGCTGTAGGCAAAAACTGAAACGTACGCCAGTGCCTGTTCGGCAACGAGAATGACTCCAATTTTCCTGCTCGTGGTCTTGTAAGTCGTGACAAGAGAGCCCCTCAAGGGCCGGAATGCTAGCAACTGGAAGAAAGCTATGAACCCAGCGATTTGCACCCAAATGAATACGGTGTAAAAGTCTTGGGTCGAGAACAAATATTTCAAAGCTACGCTATATACAGCCAATAAGAAGGACGAAAGGATCATAAGATAAAAAGCAAGAGAGATACGAATTCCTTTGCCAAGTCGAACCGCGAAAAGTGTCCCTCCAAGAACCAAAAGCCCGAACGCTAGGTAATCTTGCGGGTTGAGCGTTTCGCGAAGCAAGAGGCTGGAGAGAATCAACACAAATACAGGAGTGAGCTGAAGAAGAGGTATGACCCTCGACACCTCTTCCACTGAGAGTGCTTTGAAATAAGGCAATGTGTAGTAGATGCGAACGAAACCGACAACAATAGTGAATACAAGCACACCAAATGGCAGGGCCGTCAGTGTGAAGAAAGGAAGAATAACAAGCGGCATAAGGCTGGTGGCGCTAATTACTAAGACATACACGAGTGGCGGAATTCTATAGTCGGAAATCAGAATCTTGTCAATAATATTCACGCCAGAAATCAACAATGACGACAACAATGCAAAATAGAGCCATTCCACTGCCATTGCGCTGCCTGCAGCCTCGTTGTTGACTTTAAGCTACTTACAGTTTACGAGTTGTCCGGCAGCATCTATGGCAAAAAAAGGATCAGATTGTCTCACCTCGCGCGCAAAAAGTCGTAGCCGGATTCCCGAATAGCAGGTCGCGCGATCCAAAATGGAAGCGCCCACTTGCTTGCTATTTAGTCAAGAGCTCGGTGCTCGTTCTTTTTTCGGAATGACGTAATCCTTCTTGACTTTCTGTGACTTGGCGCAATGCCTCGCAATTGCTCAACGGTTCCCAGATATGTGCCGTCTAAGAGGTACGCCTGTGCTGTGTCAAGCTCGATCGCTCGATTTGAGAAAAGCGGCCCTAGTAACGTTTCGTAAGAGGCTTCGTTGAATGCGATTCCGGTACTAAGCTCGTTAAAGGCAGGCATAATTATGACGCGCGGATTAGTGTAGCCGTCGATTTCTGGATATCGCTCTCGAAATACGCTCTCAACAAAGCGGGTCCGGATCCAAACTGGCTTCGAACTAATATGGCCGAGCGGATCAGCCATGCGTACGGTTGGATGGTTATGCCCCATGATCACATAGTCGCAATGCAGTAGGTTGGTCGAAGGCCACGTGTGCCCGTGCACAAGCCCCGCGCCGTCGATACTACAGCCCTTTGATGGATAGATTTTAATTCGAAAGCGGGAGTCGCGTGGGAGCCAATATTCGATGCCAGCGTCGTGATTTCCCGGAAGAATGTCGACCGGCGCGCATTCAGCTAACGATCGCAAAAAACGGGGGATATCGTGGCGTTCAAGTGCTGAGGTTTTAGAGATCGTGTGCTTTACGTCTCCCAAAAGTACGACACGCTGAGCATTGGCGGTCGCTACATATCGGAGGGCCCGGTCAATTCGTCGATCAATCTGCGACGGAATGTTTATGCCGTTTAGCGCAAGTTCGTGCTCAATTCCGATATGGAGATCAGCCAATACGAGCGTGCTACCCACAACCAGAGCGGGTTCATTTACTAAGGGCCGTGGTTCGCTCAATCTGGTGTGGCTTCTACGTGTTGTGCTCATGCGATTCCAGGCTTTTCAAAAACGCTGCGTTCCACGACGTCAACGTCACTCGCTATCTCACTGCTGTCAGAGAAAAACGAAAGGACTGCCACGACAAAATGAAATTGGAGCTAGACTGATGGCTGCGCAGATTAATTTGGATCCTAAGCTTGAAATGAAGTGCGCACAGCGATACTCGTTAGGCCGTTATTCTGGCCGACTGTGACCCACACAGTGTCTTGTCCCTTAGCGAATATGATCAAACCGCCAGTTTCGGAGGCGTTTGCGAAGCTTCTGCTTATGTTGTAGCCTCGTTCTTGCATTTGAGATTTGTAAAACTCTAAAACCTGTTTGGGGGTGTCGTTCGTCCGGTAGCTTATAACTTGCCCGACGAATCTGACATTGGAATACGACGTTCTAGTGGCATTGGGATAGTCCGGCACATTAAGTGGTTTGCCAGTTTGCAGAGTTTTATTTTGCGTGAGATTTTTTATGTTGACCGTGCATCCCGCGCACGCCAATGCCAAACCGGTAATGATGAGGATGGTTAAGACTGTCTTGAACAGTTTCATTAACCCAGCATTACTGCAGTTTCAAATAAACCTTGTGGTAATTGCGCGATCTGCGTCGTAATGCTCTCGCCGCCTCAATTTGTGGCGCTGAGCTCAAAGGATGATGAGTTGTGCCACTGTAGCTCGTCCGCGCGGAAGAAGGGCATATCCAAAAGCTTTACCTTAACAGTTGGAGTATATAGTGCGAGGTCGACCATGTTATCAACTATTCCTATAGATCTAAGTGCGATTGACACGAAAAACGTTGATAGAGAGATTTTACGAGCTAGCATCATTGCTGAGCTTGATGCAATCAATCTTTATGAACAGATGGCTTCCCTGGCCAGAAGTGAAGCTATCAAAGCTAACCTACTAGATGTTGCTAAAGAAGAAAAAACCCACGTCGGCGAGTTCCAAGCTCTTCTGTTACAGATAGATAGCGAACAAGCTGATGAGCTAGAGCACGGCAAACACGAAGTCGAAGAATTGGCAGAGAAATAACCCCAAGATAGCCGGCTCCTATTCAAGAGCAGTCAAGACGTCAAGCGTGGATAAAACGCAGACAAAGCCGTCAGATGGGATCGTCCAACAACGAGAACCTTTGAATCAGGCCTTTACGTTTGACAGGCTTCAATCGTGAAGCGGCAAATATGGTAAACGCGAATCTAGTGGCACTGGTTGCACTCCCAGTACTAGCAGCAATTTTAGCTATTTACCTGCTCAGAGTGGGCGACAACGTCGGACATCTTTTCATCCTAATGGGTGCTGGCTTCTGCGTAATAGCGTTGCTGCCATATCTATTCAACACGCCCAGTGACATCGGGACGATACTAATCATTCTTGGTTTTGGATGCGTGGCCTGGGGCCTAACATTGAGAAAAAGGAGGTTCCGTTGGGAAAAACATCGCTCTTAGGCCCAAAGGCCGCATTGGTGGGCGCAGGCTACTACTCAGCTTCTGTGGGCGACTGCCATATGCCATCTAATAGCTCTCTTACCAGAATATATCAGCTCTTGTATCATCGAGAGCTCGGAGTTGTTGAGCAAAGCAAGTACCGCGTTTCAGCTAGCGCGCAGCGAGCGTTCGAGTGTAGATCGCACGAGGATCTGTGGGAGAATGTGCGGATTTCGGGAACGTCAAGTAAGTATTATATCGGCTTTCCCGCAAATACAGAATGGGCGACAAATTTAGAGGCTTCGCATCATTAGACACGCCGCTAACCTAGGGATTTTGATGGAACAACTCTTAAAACGTGCACGAGAATGCGCGCAAGCTCTCAAGAAGCAGGACGAAATTACGATCGTTTCTCACGTTGATGCGGACGGTCTTGCTGCTGCCAGCATCATCTGCCGCGCGCTCAACAAGATGGAGATAGGCAATGAAATTAAAATCGTCAAAAAATTGGATCTCCCGGTTATGCAGAGTGTTTCCGGCGCAGACGCAGCGATGTTCACGGACTTAGGAAGCGGGAGCCTCGATCTAATGGACGACTTGGGACCAGCATGCATAATCGCTGACCATCACCAACCAGCAGGAAGCTCCGAGATGGCATTTCACCTTAACCCCCACCTTTTTGGGTTTAACGGCGCCATCGACCTAAGTGGATCTGGGGCCACTTATTTGATCGCCAGAGCCCTCGGCGACAATGTGGAGCTTTCCGATTTAGCCGTTGTTGGTGCCGTCGGTGATTTACAACACATTAGAGAAGGGCGACTGAGAGGTGTGAACAGGCTGATACTCGACGAAGCCGAAAAAAACGCGATAGTGAGAGCAGAAACGGATTTGCAGGCTTTTGGCCGACAAACACGACCCGTTCATAAGCTGCTCGAATATGCGTCCAGCCCTTTTATCCCAGGAATAACGGGAAACGGGGCGCAAATCCTGGAGCTTTTGGCCAGCTTGAACATTGAGCTTAAAGAAGAGGGCGAATGGAAAAGATGGGTCGACCTTAGCAGCGTCGAAAGGCGCAGTATCATTTCTGCCCTCATCCAAAGGTGCTTGACTGAAGGTATGCCCCCAGCAAGGGTGCAGAACCTCGTTGGAGAGGTGTACACCCTGTTAAAAGAGGAACCCGGGACTGTACTTCGGGATGCATCCGAATATGCCACGTTACTTAACGCTACCGCGCGATACGGTTTCGAGAAGATCGGGGTCGACGTTTGTCTAGGTGACCGAGCAGGCAGCTACAAAAAAGCAAATGAGCTCCTGTTGCTGCACAGAGAGAATCTTGTTCGAGGGCTCAATTACGTCAAGCAAACAGGTGTGACGACGCTCTCAAACTTGCAGTATTTCCACGCAGGCGACCATATACTCGAAACGATCGTCGGGATCGTCGCTGGAATGTGTAAGAATTTAGAAGGCGTGAACAGGCACTTGCCGATAGTAGGGTTGGCGAACTCCGACGAAGGAGTCAAAGTGTCCGCTAGGGGAACCCAAAGTCTCGTTGAACGCCACTTAAATCTTGCAAGAGCTATGAGTGAAGCGGCTCATTCGGTCGGCGGCGTCGGAGGCGGTCACGATATCGCGGCTGGCGCTACAATTCCTGAAGGGACCGAAGCAGAGTTTTTGAAAAATCTTAACAAATTGGTAGAACAACAGCTGACGTAGCGCGCCTACAATGACAGCAGATTATGATTCATATCGCGAATATCCGTCAACCCCGAAATCGCATGTGTCTGTATTTCCACGCCACTTTCTCTTGCGGCGGCCATAGAGTTTATTCCGCCTATTATTGCTACGCCGATATGGCCTCTGCTGACAGGCATTTCCAACAGATCTGAGTTGGGCTCGCCAACCTCGAGTGTCCCCTTAAACTCAGCTTCCATCAAATCCGCCAGCAGATTCTCAAGGTGGTTCTTCGCTGCCATCGGCACTTCTCGGACGCTTGCGAGCACCTTTCCAGATCCAGTATTGATCATTTCTAACACCGACGTCAATTCTTGCGACATCAGCACGTCGAGAGGGTCCAGTGTAGTCGCGTCGTAGCGTAGGATTTCTGTAAATCTAGTGGGTATTTTTTCAGTCACTTGCACGATGCCACCGCACACGGGCTTAACCGGGATACCTGCTTTTAGGAGTACGCCGTCAATGGTGATGCTGCAGATGGTGAGGATGCCACTGAACCCTTTTTGAATTGAGACGCCATTGAAACTCTCACCGCCCTCTATTATTCGCACGTGGGGGCCGACATTGAGCCCCGCAGCGTACACGAGCTTAAAAATGCTCAATACGCGTTCCAAATCGTCCTCAGCTACCACTGCGGTATTGAATGCCACTGCCCCCGTGGCGGTTCTTGCGTCAAAAGTAATACCATAAATGAGCTCTTCAATTCTTGACGACATCAATTTCAGTGTCATTAAGCACACCTGCTTGACGTGTGTCTAGCGTTAGCGGCCAAACAAGCCCTCAACCGCGTATTTTCCGTCGTTGCGTGCGATTGGATTGATTCTCCGTATTTCTTCTGTCGAGAAACCAGCTTGCCCTGAACTATAGCGACCCCACACATCTGGCCACGAGATAAAATATGCCGTCTTTGATTTGCCGGACCCCATCCTCAGTTCTACGGCCAGATACCCGATTCTGCCGGATCTTTTAATAAATTCCTGCATCTTAGCGACCTGATGGTCCCCCTTCTTGTCTACAGAAAAATGCTGTGAGAAGTACAAGGCTGTGGCACCTTTGCTGGGTGAGATGCTCTTGCATTCAATGCCGAGGTACAGCGCACGATCTGATGAATCCACGAGAACATCAAGCATTTGTTGCGAAAAGCGGTGTTGCTTCATCCTGTATGCAATAGCGTCGATGCCACGCTCCTCGAAAAAGACGTTAAAGGACTTAACGAGCTCTCTTTCAAAATTGCTCATTAATCGCACTTTCTTCTTAATACTATAAAGGATATCCGTCAACAACCGCATAAGCGAAATGGATGAAACGCAGACTGCCTTTGCTCTTAGTGCCAGACTAACCGATGACGAACTTGCACTGCTCGCGCTTGAAAAAGCCTTCTTCTTCTAGTTTTTTTAGATTGCGCAAAATCAGCTCAGAATCAGCGTTGAGCCGCCGCAGTAGCTCAGTTTCGGTCATGCCTGGGTGAGTCACGATCAGAGCAAGGATCTGCCCGCGTAATTGTCTGTTAGAGTGCTTGAACGGGGCTTGTCTCTTATGATGGGCACTCTGTCGGCTTGGATTCTTGTACCTCTTCTTGAGCATCACACCATAGTCCATCAGCGCATAGTACCACGCGCGCGGGTTTGATCGATCGAGAGTACACTCAACAAGAGGGTAGATTTCATCGTCCTTCACGCCTTCTCCATCGACGAAAAAAAAGTGGATAAACACAGCTCTAATGTTTGTTTCGATGAAAACCTCGGGCGCGTCAAATGCGAAAGCGCGGATGGCGCAGGCAGTGGTCCGCCCAACGCCTGGCAATTCCACTAGCGCCGCATAGTCAGACGGCAGCATTCCGCCGAATTTTGTATCAACGATTTCAGCTGTACGTTTCAGAGCAAGGGCTCGCCTGTTATATCCTAAGCCGTGCCACATTCCTAGCACGTTTTGCAGTCGAGCGCGCGATAGCGCAGCAAAATTTGGAAATTCACGCAAAAACGACTCATATTTCGCACCAACCCTCCCAGCTTGGGTCTGTTGCAGCATTAGTTCTGAAACCAGTATCTTGTACGGGTCGCAGGTAAGCCTCCACGGCAGTATTCGACCCTGCTTCTGATAATGTTTATAAATCACTTCTCGAAAACGTTCGATCTCCGAAGCGCTCAAGTCGCAGTTTTTTCGGACTGGGTTCATTTCGTTGTCTTTGACCATAGTAACGATAGAGGTCCAAGTGTTTGAAGGTGCCTCTTCTATGTCAAGAGCGTTCGGACTCGATTTTACTCGATGAAGTCCTTGGCGGTGTGTGCGCCGTCAAAATCTAAGTCGACAAGCCCTTTTCTGCATTCGCATCTGAAACGCTCAAAAAATGCGCGCGCGGAAGGGTAATATGGAGCTTTCCTTATAACGAACGCCCCAAAATAAGAGTTGGTCATCCATGCACTTCAGCAGTTTGACTACAAAACCATTACGGCGACAGACACCACGGTGGTCCATAAGCCGCCTTCGCCGACGACTTCAGACGTTGCAATGTTAAAGGTCTCTCTTGGCTTCGAATCAGTCCAAGTCTCGTACATGCTCGAAGCGAGCTTTTCGGCGTAGACGCCTGAACTCTCCGTAGTTTCACCGGAAGCATGATGTTCTGATATATAGCCGAATTCGTCTGGATTCTTAGGAATCGCGCAGCCCAACGACGCTGAGACTCTCCTATTCGGCTCGTTCGATGCGTGTCTCGACATGACGCAAAAAACAATCTCTCCTGGACGCAGCTCGTTAAGTCCTTTGTCCTTAGCAATAATCTCGCAATTTGGCGGCAGTATTGAACTAACCGCAACAAGATTATATTTCCCAATGCCCGCATCCCTCAAGGCCATTTCGAAGCTTTCCAAGTTCTCTTTGTGTGTTCCAACGCCGGCAGTAAAAAAGATCTTTTTCGGCAATAACCTCATCTTGATTATCACGCCCCTCGCTTGCGCATACAGCAAAACATATCTCACTGTAAGTGTTTTTAACCTTTATGCAAAGGACGGTACTCGAAGTAGTGACGTTGATTATTTCTGTCGCGTTTTTCGCCGTGTTGTTGCTCTCCGTCACGCTATCCGGAGTCGGGCCGCTCGGATATATACTGGTAATAATCATATTTATCGTAATTGTAAGCGTCGCAGGGATTAGAATTGCCGCTTACGAATAGAACGCTGCTGACAAAGTATTGCTGAAAATTTTTCTTGCACCGATGACGAGCACTCACCGCTGACGAGCACTCGATCTATGTAAGCGTAAAGCGTACGCATGACAACCAAAACAGAGCATATCACGGTGGACACAACGGGCGGTGTTCAGGTAATCGACATAACAGGCGAGGTTCGCAAGCTGCTTGCAAAGAGCGACTTACAAGAGGGGTTGGCCACAGTTTTTGTCCCGGGTTCTACGGCCACCGTGACGACCATCGAATATGAGCCGGGTCTCGTCGCGGACATGACGAAAGCGCTCGACCGCATCGCTCCAAGAAACAGTCGCTATGAACATGACCAGAGATGGCACGATGGGAACGGACATTCTCATATCAGGGCATCGTTTCTGAAGCCAAGCGTGACGGTTCCATTCTCGCACAGCACGTTAATGCTGGGCACGTGGCAGCAGCTCGTGTTCATCGAACTCGATGTCCGGCCTCGCAGCCGAACAATCATAGTCCAATTTATCGGCGATTAAACAAGCTTAAGTCGAAGACAAGCTGAGCGGCTCTTTCGATACCTTCAGCCACTATACAAGCTTCCTCAAGGTCAGCCCCTACCGCAACTAGCCCATGATTCTCCAAAAGTGCGCCCCTAAACCCCTTGATTCCACTAGATACGGCTTCCGCCAGTTCACTGGTGCCCGGGCGCGCGTACGGAATCAACGGTATGCGACCCAAAAACTGTTTCCCTTCGACGTCAGGTGATTGCAAGTCACCCCCCAAACACGACAGTGCCGTGGCGAATCGCGAATGAGCGTGTACAATTGCTTTAGAGTCTGTCACCTTGTAGATTGAAAGATGCGTCGGCATTTCGCTCGAAGGCGATCTGCCCGCGAGCTGGTCGCCTTTCATCGTCACCACGGAGACATCTTCGACTCGAACTCGATAGCGGGGAATCTTCGTTGGAGAAATGTATACCACGTCATCGACTCTCGCACTTAGATTTCCGCTCAACGCCGATGTAAGGGCCCGCTTAAACAGCCACCCCATGCATTTCGCGATTTCGTATTTCAAGAGTTATGTCCTCAATTCCCGATGATTATTACAGAGCGTAAATCCGTTGTTAAGTGTACGCTGCAGCACACTAACTAATAGCGCTTATTGAACCAGATGACCAATCCTGAGCAGTTGCGCTGCGATCACTATAAGCATCCCCAGCCCGACCATCTTCACCACTGATATTGCATAGCTCTGCTTTGCAATATACCCCGCATAAATTCCTAAGCCAACCAAGCTTATCAAGCTTAACCCGACCGAAGCAGCAACCGAACCTACTGAAAATATCCACGGTGCTAACGGGATTAAGCTTCCAATAAAGCTGGCCCCCCCTGATGATATAGCGTCCTTCGCGATCTTTCGCCGGCTTTGAGATTCGACGTACGTGTTGCTCAGCTTACGCAGAAGCGATTTCTCGGTCATAGCAAGCTTGCCATGCTCAATTGTGCTCTCTGCAAGATAGGACCCCAAGCCGTTGGTTAGCGCAAGGGCGATCGCTCCTCCAAAAGCGGCGCTAACGATAATCGCGTTGGAAGCGCTTACTACTGAAACGCCGATAATGATTCCAAGAGTGGCAAGAAGTCCGTCGATGGATCCAAGGATTATATAGCGCCCTTCCTCAATATTGAAGCTCATTAAAGTAATAGTGTTTTGGTAGCTTCCTTGCAGAGCTCAGCAAAAGAGAAAAACCGACTGAAGTTCATCCACGATCGTGAAGCGTTTCTTCTTCTTCGACGATTTTTTTCCCCGCGATGATCTCATCGACGCTGTGAACGACGCCCCCTAAATTCTCAAT
>Ga0187770_10002301_pt1 | contig 10660 bp, 8 predicted proteins | sample 0116_SJ02_MP02_2_FD_133154 | JGI IMG/M metagenome (GOLD analysis project Ga0187770, IMG submission 133154) | Tropical peat soil microbial communities from peatlands in Department of Meta, Colombia - 0116_SJ02_MP02_20_MG | ecosystem: Environmental > Terrestrial > Soil > Wetlands > Peat | place... | reverse complement strand
ACGAGGCCGTTTGGGCCGGGGAGGTTTTTGGGGCAGGGATGCGAAAGGAGGGCGGACCCGTCCGCCCCTACCGGCATCGTTGCGGTTGGGGTGACGAGGTGTGGGCGTGGTTGCGGGCCACATCCGGGAGATAAACGTAGCGCCCTCCTCACAGCTAAGTTCGCCTTGCGGGGCGTCCAGCCCGGTTGGTGTTTCGTATAACTCGTTGCGTTTCCATGTATTGAATTGGCCGTGGTGCTCTGTTAGCCTACCGGACAAAGCGCGTCCCGCGCCATGCTGAATTTTGGTGGACGCTTTCGCGGCTTCCTGTGTCCAGGGGAGGCGGTGGTGCGCTGACCGGGATTCCTGAACATGGCTGAGCGCAAATTTCCTCTCACCGACGTCATCATTGGCGCCAGCATCTCTATCGTCCTGCTCGCCGGCTTCTTTCTCCGCTTCGGGCCGCTGGATTCCCTGGAACTGAAACTGTACGACCTGCGGGCGAAAATGCGCGCGAGCCACGCGCAGATCGGCGACGAAATCGTGATCGTGGCGGTGGATGACCCTTCGATCCAGCAGGTCGGGCCGTGGCCATGGCCGCGCGGGTATATGGCGCAGTTGGTGGACCAGCTTTCCGAATCGGAGGCCAAGGTCATCGCCCTGGACGTTTTCTATCCGGACGCGGAAGTGAACCAGGGGTTGGAGGCGGTCCGGCAACTGCACAAGCAAATCCTCGATTCCAAGCAGCAGCTCGTCTTCATCGAGAATCCGGAGGTAGATACGCGGCGCGAGCGGGCCGCGGCAGACCGCATGTTCAGCGAGTTCAACAAGATTTTCGAGGACAAAGAAAAGCAACTGGACAATGACGGGCAACTTGCGGATTCCATCGCCCTGGCCGGGAATGTGGTTCTGCCTTCCTACTTCATCATACCGGGCCCACCCATCGGCCGGCCGGATCAGGCTCCCCCGGCAGACATCCAGAAGAACGCGCTGCCCGGGGCTACCCAGGGCCTGCTGAAGGGCACAGAGCTGGAAGCGAAGAACCTGAACGCGCCCTACGAGCGGTTTGCGAAGGAAGCGAAGGCGGTGGGGCAGTTCAATTGGCTTCCGGACCGCGACGGAGCGGTGCGGCGGCAGCCGCTGCTGGTCGGGTACATGGACAAGCTGTACCCGTCCTTCGCGCTCCAAGCGGCCAGGGTGTACTTGAACCTGGAGCCCGGGGAAATCCTGCCGCGGGGGGAAACGGTGCAGGTGGGGAACCGCACGGTGCCCACGGACGACAAATTCCAGATGCTGGTGAACTTCAACGGGGACGTGCGCACCTTTCCGCAGTTCAGCTTCGTGGACGTGGTCACCAAGAAGGTAACCAAGGAGAACTTCAAGGGCAAGATCGTGCTGGTCGGTTTTACGGCTACGGGGCTGGGAGAACAGCGCGCCACGCCGGTTTCTGCCACGCTTCCCGCCGTGGAGTACTTCGCCAACGTGATTGAAAACGTGCTGCACGGAAAATTCATCGTGCGGCCGCCGTGGGCGCACAACGCGGAGCTGGGGGCCATGGTGCTGTTCGCGGCCTTCATCACCATCGGGGTGGTGCTGCTGCCTCCGTGGCTGAGCGCGGTGGTGGGAGTGGTCCTGCTGGCGGCTTACGATGGCGCGGCGATCTGGCTGTTCAACGCGCGCGGTTTCTGGATTGACATGCTCTATCCCTCGCTGTTGCTGGTGCTGGGATACGCGGTGATGGTCTCGCGGCGCTACCTGGGCACGGAGCAGGCCCGCGAAACCCTGGAGACGGAATCGGTCGAAACGCTGAAGATGCTGGGCCTCTCCTTCCAGGGCCAGGGGATGCTGGATATGGCCTGGGAGAAGTTCCGGCGCGTGCCCATTGATCAGGGCATGAAGGATACGCTCTACAACCTGGCGCTGGATTTCGAGCGCAAGCGGCAGTTCAACAAGGCCGTGGCCGTGCTGGAACACATCGGCGCGGTGGACAAGAAGTTCAAGGACATTGCGGAGCGCGCGGTCAAGCTGAAGGCCATGGGGGAGACGCAGATCCTGGGCACCGCCGGGCTGCGCAAGGGCGCGGACTCCACGGTGATGGTCACGGGGACGGACGTCAAGCCCACGCTGGGCCGCTACGAGGTGATCAAGGAACTGGGCAAGGGCGCGATGGGGACCGTGTTCCTTGGGCGCGACCCCAAAATCAACCGCCAAGTGGCCATCAAGACGCTGCGGTTTGACGACCCGGACCTGACCGATGAGGACAAGACGTCGCTGCGCGAGCGCTTTTTCCGGGAGGCGGAATCGGCCGGGCGGCTCAATCACCCGCACATCGTGAACATCTACGACGCGGGCGAGGACCAGGATATCCATTACATCGCCATGGAACTGCTGGACGGGGCAGACCTGAAACCTTGGTGCACCAAGGAGACGCTGCACCCCATGAGCCAGGTGGTCAACCTGATCGCCGACGTGGCGGATGCCTTGGAGTACGCCCACCAGAACAACATCGTGCACCGCGACATCAAGCCCGCCAACCTGATGATCCTGAAAAACGGGGTGATCAAGGTGACCGATTTCGGCATCGCGCGGATCACCGACCAATCCAAGACGGCGACCGGGACGGTATTGGGCACGCCCAGCTACATGTCTCCGGAGCAACTGGCCGGCAAAAAGGTGGACGGGCGGTCCGATATCTTTTCACTGGGGGTTTGCCTGTACGAACTGCTGACCGGGGAAAAGCCCTTTACCGGCGACTCGGTGGCCACACTGGTTACCTCCATCGTCAATTCGCCGCACCGGCCGCTCCAGCAGGTGGATGCCACGATCCCTGCAGAGCTTGCGGGGGTAGTGGACCGCGCTTTGCAAAAAGACCCGGCGCAGCGCTACCAGCGCGCCAGTGAAATGGCAGCGGATTTGCGCAAGAGTCTTGCCGGCACGACCGGAGTCCGGGCATGAGGGTGCAGCGTGCGCTTTGACATGGATGCGCGCACCGACCTGGGGCGCGTCCGAAAGAACAATGAAGATAACTTCTCCGCCGTGCCCGAGCTGGGGCTCTACATCCTCTCCGACGGCATGGGCGGCGAAGCGCACGGGGAGGTGGCCAGCGGTCTGGCGGTCGAGGCCATTCGGGATCATTGCGCGGAATGGGCACACAATCCAAACCTGCCTCTTTTCGGCGAAACCATTGCCAATCTGCCGTCGCGGACCAATCGCCTGGCCTCCGCCGTGCGTCTGGCCAACCGGGCCATCTACGAATCCGCGCAGAAGCACCCATCGCAAAAAGGTATGGGAGCCACGGTGGTGGTCATCTGGCTGGATGAAGAACAGATGAGCGTGGCCCACGTGGGCGATAGCCGGCTCTACCGCATGCGCCACGGCCAACTCGAGCAGATTACGCAGGATCATTCTCTGGTGGCCGAGCAGGTGCGGCGGGGCATCCTGACGCAGCAGCAAGCGGACAGCAGCCAGATGCAGAGCGTGCTGATTCGCGCGCTGGGCATTGACGCGGAGGTGGATGTGGATGCGGAGGAGCATCCCGTGCTTCCCGGCGATACGTTGGTGCTGTGCTCGGATGGGCTCAACCGAATGGTCTCCGACGAGGATATTGGCAGTATCCTGAATACCAGCCTAAGCGCGAAGGAAGCCGTGGACCGGTTGATTAGTCTGGCGAATGAGAACGGAGGGGAAGATAACGTAACGGTGATCGTAGTGCGTATGGGGGGAGGTTCGGACGGATGGCTGGCGCGCCTGTGGCGCTGGCTGTGTGGCGAATAGCGGAGGAGCTTGCAAATGGCCAAACTGACTCTGAAATACGAAGCGGCGATACTGAAGGAAGTTGACGTCGGCGCGCAGCCCATTACCATCGGCCGGGCCCCGGACAACGACCTGCACGTGGACAACCTGGCCGTGTCCAGCCACCACGCCCGGATTTTCAACGATTCCGGCAAGCTCGTGGTCGAAGACATGAACAGCTTGAACGGGACGTTTGTGAACTCCCAGCGGGTGACGCGGGCCACGCTGAAGCCCGGCGACGTGGTGATGGTGGGGAAACACACCATCGAGGTGCGCGGAGAAGCCGAGCCCATCGCAACTTCCCCGGCCCCCACCACGCCGGCCAAGCCGGCGGCGCCCAAAATGCAAGAGACCATGGTGTTGGATACGAAGAAGAGGCGCGAGTTGCTGGCCCAGGCAATGGCCGGCAGCACGCCGGGCACTCCGCCCACGGAAGCCACCGCCCAGGCGGCGCCGCCCCCGCCGCCGCGCGTGCGCATCCCCTGGCTGGTGGTACTGGAGGGCAAAACGGACCAGCGGGAATACCCGCTCTCGAACCGTCTGACGGTGATCGGGAAATCGTCCATGGCGACGGTGCGTCTGACGGGATGGTTCGCGCCGAAGGTGGCCGCGCAGATCAGCAAGCGCGACGACGGCTTCTACATCGGCACGGGAGACAAAGTCCCGAGTGTGAACGGCCAGCCCATCACCCAGCCGACCAAGCTGAACGAAGGAGACGTGGTTCAACTGGGCAAGGTGAAACTGAGCTTCGTCTACCGGGACTAAGCGCCGGCCCTGACCACCGCATTTTGCGATGCCCCCGCCCGCATCCAGCACCAAGTCCGTCGGCTTCTTCGAGAAGTGGTGGGGGCTGCGTGTTTCTCTAGGCATCAGCCTGGGCGTCTCGGTAATTTTTCTGCTGCTGTATTACTCCGTACTGCTCAGCGAACGCACCAGCGCGGCCGCGAATGTCCTGCGGCGCTTCGAGCTCTCCACGGTGGACACCCGCTTCCTGCTGCGCCAGCGGTTTGCCAAACCCTCGCCGGACCCACGCATCGTGATTGTGGAGATTGACCAGAAGGCCCAGGAAGAGCTAGGCCGCTGGCCGTTTTCCCGCCAGTACTTCGCCCAAATGCTGGACGTGCTGCGCGGGGATGGGGCGCGGGTGGTGGGGTTCGACGTCACGTTCAGCAAGCCGGACGAAGGGGCCAAGCCGATCCGCGACCTGCGACAGCGACTGGAGGCCCAGCAGAAGGAAGGCGGGGAGGCCGTGGATCCGCGCCTCGTCGCGGAGCTCGCGCGGGTCGAAGCGCAGTACAAGGTGGACGACCAGTTCGCGGAGGCCATCCGGGGCTTCGGCCGCGTGGTGCTGGGCAATTTCTTCCTGATGTCCGAGGCAGAGGCCAGAACGCTCGACAAGGCCACCATTGAGAACTACGCCCAGATCATCGGCGATTTCCCGTTCCCCCAGGCGCGCACGTCCAGCTCGGCAAAGGGTCAGCAGAGCTACGTGCGCATGATCGAGAACTACGATGAGCTGGGCATGTCGCCCGCGGCCGCGGAGGCTAACCTGAAGGTGCTGAGCGACGCGCTCTCCGGCGGGCATTCCGGCACCGGCTTCTTCAACGTCTTCCCGGACGCCGACGGCGTGGTGCGCAAGGGAATCCTGGCGCTGCCTTTCGGCCTTTCGCCCAAGAAAACGGAGTGGGACCTGTACGCCTCGCTGGACGTGCAGGTGGTGCGCTCTTACCTGGACCTCTCGAATGACCGCATCATCCTCAGCTTCGGCGAAAACGGGATTGAAAACGTCGAATTTGGCAGTTCCGACGTGGTGCAGCCGGACGACGTCGGCCGGGTCAATATCAATTACCGGGGCCCCGCGCGCACCTTCCCCTACACTTCGATCGCAGACGTGGTGAACCACAAGTTCACTCCGGGGACGTTCAAAGACAAGATCGTGCTGGTGGGGGCCAGCGCGGTGGGCGTCGCGGACCTGCGCACCACGCCGTTCAGCGCCTTCAACTATCCCGGAGTGGAAATTCACGCCAACATCGTGGACAACATCCTGAACCAGAGGTTTCTGGAGCGGGATACGCGGGAATTCCTGATTGATGTGGCTTTCATCTTCCTTTTCGGGCTGCCGCTGGGATTGTGGCTGGCCACGGCACAGCCGATGTACCTCCCGCTCACACTGTTCCTCTGGGTGCCCTTCGGCGCGTTTGTGCAATACAGCTTTGACCGCGGCTGGCTGCTGAACGCCACGTTGCCGGCGCTCACGCTGCTCACGAATACGCTGGCCGTGGCGCTCTATCGCGTGCTGATCGAGGAAAAAGAAAAGCGCAAGGTGCGCGGAACCTTCCAGCAGTACCTCAGCCCGGAAGTTATCCGTCGCATGCTCGCAGATCCGAAGAGCCTCGCCCCGCGCAAGCAGGAAATCACCATCCTGTTCAGCGACATCCGCGGCTTTACCAGCATCTCGGAAAAACTAGACGCCCAAGAGCTGGCCAACCTGCTGAACGAATACCTGACGGAGATGACCCGGATCATCTTCCGCAACCTGGGCACGCTGGACAAGTACATCGGAGACGCGGTGATGGCCTTTTGGGGCGCGCCATTTGAGGATTCGGCGCAGGCCAGCCACGCGGCGCGCGCGGCCTTCGAAATGCTGCAGAAGCTGGAGGAGTTGCAACGCGGCTGGGCGCCGAAAGGGCTGCCGCGCCTGGATATTGGCGTGGGCATCAACCGCGGAGTGGCTTCGGTAGGCAACATGGGCTCCGCCGGCCGCATCGCCTACACCGCGTTGGGGGACTCCGTGAACCTCGCGTCGCGCCTGGAGGGGCTGAACAAGGAATATAGGACGCGGGTGTTGCTGAGCGAGTACGCTTACAAAGATGCTCGAGTGCCGGAGTTCCTGTACCGCGAGGTGGACATCATCCGGGTGAAAGGCAAAGAGCAGCCGGTGACCATCTACGAACTGGCGGGCCTGCGCGACCAAAAGGACTTGCAGGAAAAAATCGAGATGTACGGGCGCGCCCGCGCCTTCTACAAGCGCCGGGACTGGCGGCAGGCCAGCGGCCTGTTTACCCAGCTTCTCCGCCGGTGGCCGGAAGACGGCCCCGCGCACATCCTGGCCCAGCGCTGCGACGAATACCTGCTCGAAGAGCCGGAGCCGCAGTGGGACGGCGTGTACGTGATGAAACACAAGTAGTTGGGCCGCATATCTGATCACGCTCAACCCAGTGGCAGGCTCATGGAGCGTGGCAAAAATGCTCCTGTAAGGCCTGTGTGATACCATCTCTTACCTAATCTCCTGCGCAAGCAAGTGAGGGAAAGAACGTGCCGGGACATATCAGCCCGAAAGAACTGAAGCGCGACCGATTTGTCGAAACCGTCGAGCATGGCGCGGAGTACGCGGCCACGCACGCGCGCAATCTGTGGATCGGGGCGGGGGCAATCGCACTGATCCTCGCTGCGGTGTTCGGCTGGCGGTTTTGGAGCGAGCAGCAGTCCCAGAAGGCCGGCGTGGCCCTGGACGATGCGATCAAAGTCTACGAAGCGCGGCTGCGCACTCCGGCTGAGCCGCAAGAGCCGGGCGAAGTGACTTACCTGGCGGAAAGAACGAAATACACGGATGCGCGGAAGAGGTTCGACGAGGTGGCACAGAAATACTCCCTGACCACGCAGGGGACCCTGGCGCGCTATTATTCCGCGCTGTGTTCGGAGCGGCTGGGCGAGAAGGACAAGGCCTCCGCCGCGCTGCGCGATGTTTCCAGCAGCAGCAACGCGGAGGTGGCCGCGCTGGCCAAGCTGGCGCTGGCCGACCTGGCGGAGCAGGCCAACAAAAACGACGAGGCTGCTCAATTCTTACAGAGCCTGGTGGATCATCCCACCACGCTCGTCCCGCGCGCCCGCGCGGAACTGGCGCTCGCGGACCTGTATCGCCGGACCAAGCCGGCCGAGGCGGCCAAGCTTTACGAGCAGATCAAGAAGGATTTCCCGGAGTCGCCGCTTTCCGATGAAGCGGAAAAACGGCTCGCCGAACTCGCTCCGGCTTCGTGACCGCGCCCGGCGGAGCGGCGAATATCTCCGCAGCACCCGCGGGCCGGCGCGGGAGCCGTTCTCATGACGCTCGCGCCCTACGCCTTTGATGTGCGCCGGTCGCGCGGGCGGCGCTACGCGGAGCCGGCGCATCCCTACCGCAACGATTTTGCCCGCGACCGCGACCGCATCATCCACGCACGCGCCTTCCGGCGCCTGCAAGAAAAGACGCAGGTGTTCACGGTGCGCTATTCCGACCATTTCCGCAGCCGGCTGACGCACACGTTGGAGGTGGCGCAAATCGCGCGCACCGTGGCCGCCGCCTTGCAGCTCAATGCCGACCTGGCGGAAGCATTGGCGCTGGCGCACGACATCGGCCATGCGCCGTTCGGCCACGCCGGGGAGAGCAAGCTGGACGAGCTGATGCGCGCGCATGGCGGACGCTTTGAGCATAACTTGCACGCGCTGCGCATCGTGGAGCAATTCGAGCAGCGCTATCTGGATTTTCCCGGCCTCAATCTAACCTTTGAAGTACGGGAAGGCATCCTGAAACATTCCAGCGCGTGGTCCGCGGGGGAGTTCCCGGAGCTGGCGGAATACAGCCTGGAGCTGCGCCCGCCGCTCGAAGCTCAGCTCATCGACCTGGTGGATGAGATCGCCTACAACACTTCGGACATTGACGACGGCTGGGAATCCGAGTTGCTGCCGCTGGAGGTGATTCTGGAAGAGGCGCCGCGCTTCGGAATCCTCTACCGCGAGATCGACCGCCAACACCGCAGCGCCCGCGTGAAGCTGAAACTGCTGGAGACCATCAAACGCGTGCTCGATCATCTGGCCACGGACCTGATTCAACACACCCAACGCCGCATCGAACAGCATAACCCGCAGAGCGTGGAAGATGTGCGACGCTCCCCGGCGCGGCTCGCGGGCTTCAGCGAGGAAGCAGCCAACTGGAGCGCCGGGCTGAAAGCTTTCCTCCACCGCCGACTGTATGACCATCCCGCACTGGTCGAGGAGCGCGACCGCAGCGTTGCGGCACTGGAAGCCCTCTTCCACCATTACTGCGCGCATCCGGAGGAGATGCCGCCGCATCATGCCGCGCTCGCCAAGGAGCAGCCGCGCCACCGCGTGGTCTGCGACTACATCGCGGGCATGACCGACCGCTTCCTCACCCAGGAACACGAGCGGCTGCTGGCGTAGGCGCGCGAGCGGGGATTTCCGAGCTCCGCGCACGAGTCCGCCGCGGCGGGCCGGTGCTACGGCGTATCCCTTACGCCGCGCCAGGTGGCGTTGCGTTTGACTCGCTTGGCCGAGGCTCTATAATGAGCCTTCGCTTCACGCCAGAGGGGGAAGGACTCGAGCGATGTTCCTGGACGTCAAGGAATTGGCCGTCAGGAAACTGCGCATCCACAAGCTCTACCCGCAGGGAACCATCGACTATCACACCGAAGAGTTCCAGCAAGTGGAGCCGCTCGAGGTTCGCGGCACGGCCGAGCTGGTGGAGGGACAGATCCGGCTGCGCGGGGAGCTGCACACGCGGGTCGAACTGGTCTGCGCGCGCTGCCTGGACCCGGTGACCGAAGAAATCAGCCGGGAGTTCGACCTGGTCTATCGGCCGATGAACGCCATCCGCACAAACGAAGAGACGCAAATCGACGGCGACGAGACCGAGGTGGCCTTTTTCGAGGGCCCGGGATTCTTCCTGGCGGACGCGCTGGCCGAACAGGTCAACTTGGCCATGCCCATGAAGGCCATCTGCCGGAGCGACTGCCGGGGCCTGTGCGCGCAGTGCGGCGCCAACCTGAACCACGAGGATTGCCACTGCCAAACACATCCGGCCGACCCTCGCCTCGCGCCGCTGGCGCGGGTGAAACAGGTCTGGTGCAAGAAGCAATAGCGTTTCCGGCCTGAATCCTGTAGAATCGGGCATTCCCTGAACAATGGAGCAGGGGTTCGTATGCCCAATCCAAAGCGCCGCCACTCGAAGATGCGCAAGAACCAGCGGCGGTCGCACGACCACCTGACGGCGCTCTCGCTTTCCGAGTGCCCCAATTGCCACGAGCGCAAGCTGCCCCACCAGGTGTGCCCGCGCTGCGGCTACTACAAGGGCCGCGAAGTGATTGACACAACGGCCTGAGCCGCCGTACTTTCCAGCTAGCCTGAGCGTTTCCCCGAGCCGCCCGATGACTACCATCGCACTAGATGCCATGGGAGGGGACCACGCCCCGCACTCGGAAGTGGCTGGGGCGATTCTGGCGGCGCGCGAGCTGGGCGTGCGTGTGCTGCTGGTGGGCCAGCAACAAGCGGTGAAGGAAGAGCTGGCCCGGCACGCGCGCGAAGCCGATGGCCTGCCGCTGGAAATCGTGCATGCGCCGGAAGTGATTACCATGCGCGATTCGCCGCTGGCGGCGTACAAGAAAAAGAAAGGCAGCTCGGCGCACGTGGCCGCACGGCTGGTGCGGGAAGGCCAGGCGGACGCGCTGGTGAGCGCGGGAAATACGGGCGCGGTGATGGCCGTGGCCCACTTCACACTGGGCACGCTCGCGGCGGTGGACCGCCCGGCGCTGGCCGCTTCATTTCCCACTTCCAAGGGCAAGGTTTCCGTGATGCTGGACGTGGGCGCAAACGTGGACTCGAAACCCGCCCACCTCGAACAGTTTGCGGTGATGGGCGAAGTCTATTACCGGGTGATCTTCGGGACGCGCCGCCCGCGCGTCGCCCTGCTCTCTATCGGAGAGGAGGAAATGAAGGGCAACGAGCTGACCCGCGAGGCGCACAACCGATTAAAGAAGAAGGCGCTGAATTTTGCGGGAAACGTGGAAGGGCGGGACGTTTTCGCGGGGGACGTGGACGTGATCGTGTGCGACGGCTT
>Ga0187770_10002300_pt1 | contig 10660 bp, 7 predicted proteins | sample 0116_SJ02_MP02_2_FD_133154 | JGI IMG/M metagenome (GOLD analysis project Ga0187770, IMG submission 133154) | Tropical peat soil microbial communities from peatlands in Department of Meta, Colombia - 0116_SJ02_MP02_20_MG | ecosystem: Environmental > Terrestrial > Soil > Wetlands > Peat | place... | reverse complement strand
TGCGACACCAACGATGCCGTGGTTCCCGACGCCCTCGCTACGCACGCGCTGATCGGCGTTCCGCAGAAGGGGACTTAGCCCATGCCGAGCACGTTTCAAGTGTTTTTCAACGGAACGGCCGCTGACGAGACCTTCTACGACCAAATAACGTCGCTGGAAGTGGAGGAGAACGCCGATTTGCCCGGCGCCATCCAGCTCACCCTCCCGGTGATTGCCAGTAGCGGCGATCTGACGTTCGTGGACGACAGCCGGGTGCAGCCATTCAGCAATATTGCCGTGGTGGTTACGCCCACGAGCGGGCTGGCGCAATGTATCTTTGACGGCTACGTCCTCTCCCACAAACTGCACCTGGAGCGCGGCATCGTTTCCTCGAAGCTCGAGGTCTGGGGCCAGGACGCCTCGTGGCTGATGAACCTCCAAGAAAAAGCTACGGAATGGGTCGATGTAACTGATGCGGACGTGGCCAGCAGCATCTTCGGCCAGTACGGGATCACGCCCGCGGACGACAACACGCAAAACGACTCACCTGCACACACCGAGGATGGGCACTCGCTGATGCAGCGCGCTACGGACATCGCGTTTTTGCGTTCCTTGGCGCGGGCCACCGGCAAGCTCTGCCGCGTGACCTGCGCCGATCAACCCGGAGTCCGCACAGGATACTTCGCCCGTCCCGATCTGGGGGGCGACCCCGTGGTGACGCTCGATCTCAACGACGCCGAGAAATGGAACGTGGGCCCGCTGGACCTTAACTGGGACGCCACACGCCCCACCAGCGTGACCGCCGGCCAGGTGTTTTTGAGCGATCCCGACGCTAGCGTGGATGTTTCCGATTCCGGTTTGCAGCCGCTCGACGCCCGTGACCTCGCTGCCTTCAGCGGCCAGACTACTTCAGTGCTGCTGGCGGCGCCTGCCGACAGCGCCGACGAGCTGACGCTGCGCGCCCAAGGACTCCTCGAGGATGCCAACTGGTTCACGCGCTGCGAGGGTGAATCCGACATGGCGCGCCTACAGATGGTGCTGCGCGCCGGAAGTGTGGTGGCAATGGAAGGCATCGGTACGCTGTACTCTGGCAATTACCTGGTGTGGAGCGTTCGCCACACTCTCACCGGCAATTCACACAAGATGCACTTTGTGCTGGTACGCAACGCCGTGGGGGCACAGAGCTCTTCCGGCGGCGGCCTGAACAGCCTCCTGGGATCGTGAATTCATGAACGAGCAAATTCTCCAGGACGTGATCGAAACCCAGCGTGGGCGGTTCTACGGAAAGTATCGCGGCACCGTAACCCAGGTGGACGCCGGCACAATGCGCATCAAGGCCAAGGTGCCTGCGGTGCTGGGCAGCACCGAATCCGGGTGGGCGCTGCCCTGCGTTCCATACGCCGGCGATTCCGTGGGGTTTGCGTTTTTGCCGGAGGTAGACTCCGCCGTTTGGATCGAGTTCGAAGGCGGGAACGTCTCTTTTCCAATTTGGACCGGCGGATTCTGGCTGAGCAGCCAGGTCCCCAGCGATGCGGCTGCGGCCGTGAAGGTGATCGTCACCAAGCAGCTCAAACTGCTGTTCGATGACGATCAGGACAGCATCACCATCCAGGACTCAAACGGCAATAGCGTGACCCTCGACTCGAGCGGCATCACCCTTACCCACGGCTCGCAGACCGTGCAGGTGACCGACAGCGAGGTGAACGTCAACAACGGCGCCTTGGAGGTTATGTAGCCGATCGTTACCCATATCTTCGGTTGGACACCGGGGGTACCAGTCGGTAAGGCAGCCCTCTCCCTTGGGGAGTGGGCTGTCCATTCCCTTCCAGCCGGTGGGAGCATTTAAGAAAGGCAAGCGATGAGCGGACTGCTGACTACGGAGAGCGTAATGATGTGCCCGCACGGCGGCGCCGTGACGGCGATTAGCTCCAACTCGCGAGTGACTGCCGGTGGCGCCCCCGTGCTGCGCTCTACCGACACGTTCGTGATTGCCGGCTGTCCTTTTGTGCTGGGGACGGTTCCCAGTCCCTGTGTAACGGTACAGTGGCTGACCCAGGACCTGCGCAGCCAGGTGCTGGGCGATTCCACACTGAGCGAGTCCAGTATGGGACTGTGCCTGGCGGCCGACCAGGCGCCGCAGGGAACGGTGCTGGTGACGACCACCCAGGAGTTGGTGAGCGGTCAGTAGCGGGAGGCGGACCGGAGAAAAAAGCGCATGAACCGAAGTGACTACCTGTTTTCTTTTCGCATCGATCCCGCCTCGGGCCAGGCGGCGCAGACCAGCTACACCGCGCACGTCGACCAGATGATCCGCCAGGTGCTGCTCACCTCACCCGGGGAGCGTATCGATTTGCCCGAGTTCGGCTGCGGCTTGCGTCAGCTCATCTTCGCGCCCCACTCCAGCGCGCTCGATGCCGCCACCAATCTGATCGTGCTACAGGCGCTCAACCGGTGGCTGGCGGGAGTGATCCGGGTGCAAAGCGTGACCGTGGTCCCTTTGGCCGCGCTCGACAACCCGGCGCAGTTGCAGATTCAGATCCAATACACGCTGCTGGCGACGCAGTCCAATAACCAGTTAGACGTGCTGGTGAGTTGATATGGCGACCCCAACCAAAGACCGCCTGGAAGCATTGTTGGCTTCCACCACGCTGAACGGTATCGATTTCGTCGAAGTAGCGAGCGTCGACCAGCGCACCCTGCGCGTCCACTTCCTGAACGCTGTGGCCCTGACGGGCAAGGTGAGCAATCCGCAGATCACTGGTGGTGAATCCATCCCGACCGTGGCCGTGAACCCCATCAACAACGCCACCGATTGGTCGGCCGACGCGGAGGGGCGGCCGATCCTGACGCTCACCACAGTGGTGGCGGGCGATTTCTCGTTCTACACCTTGAGCCTCACGAGCACGGTGCTCGATTCCTTCTACAGCCAATCGGTGTTTTCCTTTAAAGCGAATTGCCCTTCCACGCTCGACTGCGCGCCGGTTTCGCCCCCCTGCCCTCCGCTCTCCGGAAACCCGCCGCCCATCCAATACCTAGCCAAAGACTTTCTGAGCTTCCGCCAGGCGCTGCTGGATTTTTCCGCGTTGCGTTATCCGCAGTGGCAGGAACGCTCGGAAGCCGACTTCGGCATGATGTTCCTGGAAGCGCTGTCCGGGCTTGCCGACGATCTGAGCTATACGCAGGACCGCGTGGCCACCGAGGCTTCGCTCCCTACCACCACCCAGCGGCGCTCGATCGTTCGCCACGCCCGCCTGGTGGATTACGAGCCACGCACGGCCACCTCCGCCACCGTCCTGCTGCAATTCAACGTGACCGCCGGGCCGATTCCCGCTGGCGTTCAGGTGAGCGGACGCGGTCCTGATGGGCAAACCATCGTGTTCGAAGTCGGAACCGGCTTGGCCGACACCAGCCAGTACGCTGCCAGCCCCAACTGGAACCGTCCTATCGAACCCTACTACTGGGACCAAAGCCAAGCCTGCCTCCAGACCGGCGCCATGGAAATGTGGGTGCTCGGCCATGGCTTCGGTTTCACCGCCGGGCAGGCGTTGCTGATCGACACCCAGGCGGTGAACTCCGCCGACCCACCGATCCGCGAAATCATTCACCTGACCTCCGCCGACGAAGAGGTTGACCCGTTGTTTCTCGACGCCAGTTCCAATCCCACACCCGTAACGCACGTTGTGTGGGGAGCGAGCGAGGCGCTCCAATACGATCACGATCTGACCCGAACCGCCGTGGCCGGCAACATCGTTCCCGCCACCCAAGGCCAGCGCCTCACGGAGTCCTTTGGTATCGATGCGCCGCCGGTGAGTAATCCGACCCTGCCGCTCGCCGTGGTGCGCACCGGTCCGAACAGCACTCCCGCTTCGCTAATCCCGATGTACCTGTACACCCTGACCAGCTCGCCGCTGGTGTGGCTCGCGCCCGATGCCAACACCGAGCCGCTGCCGGAGATCTCCCTGATCGGAACGCCCCCGGCCGATGTCCCGTCGCCCTGGCCGTGGCTCCGCAGCTTGCTGGACGCCGAGACCTTCGAGAACGCCTTCACACTGGACCGCGCCAGTTTCGTTCCCATCGCCACCAACTCCGATGGAACGACCTCGTACGAGTACGACGGCGACAACGGCGACACCCTCCGCTTCGGCGACGACGTGTTCGGCGCCATTCCTCCTTCGGGGACCGTGTTCCAGGTAACCTATCGCATTGGCAACGGCGCCGCCGGCAACCTCGCCGCCGATACCATTACGAATTTCAATGCCGGGGCTTCGCCGTTCATCGTGAGCGTGACCAATCCCTTCGCTGCCACCGGAGGCGCTGACGAGGAATCGGATGCCAGCGTACAGCGGTTGGCGCCCCAGGCCTTCCGCGCCGTCGAGTACAACGCCGTGCGGCCCGCTGATTACGAAGCGGCCGCTGAAACCCTTTCCTGGGTCGAACGCGCCGGCACTGTCTACCGCTGGACGGGAAGCTGGCTGACCGTCTTCACCACCGCCGATCCGAAAGGCGGCGCCCCCATCTCAACGGACGAGGAGTTCCAGTTGGTGCAGTTACTCGACCGCCGCCGCTTGGCCGGGTACGAGTCGTACGTGCTGTCGCCCCAATATGTGTCTCTGGACCTCGAGATCAAGGTGTGCGCACAACCCACTGCATTTCGCGGCGATGTGGAGGCGGCGGTTTTGGCGGCGCTCAGCGCGGTGCAAAACCCGGACGGCAGCACCGGCTTCTTTTATCCCGACCACTTCACCTTTGGCCAGCCCCTGGAGCGCAGCGCCCTAGAGGCCGCCATCCAGGATGCCAACGGGGTTGCCGGCGTCGAGACCATTCGCTATCGCCAGCGTGGCGTGATCGTGAACTACATCCGCATGCCCGCCGAGATCGACGTGGGTCCGGCCCAGATCATTCGCGTGGATAACGACCCCAGCCGGCCGGAGAACGGGTCGCTGAAGATCACCGTGGACGGTGGAAAATGAGCAATGGCTCCAACTGCCCGTGCGACGTCTTCGCGTTCCCCGAGGCGATCAACAATCCTCCCGGGCTCCCTGCCATCCAGTATCGCGTGGGCGACTACGCGAGCTTCCGCGAAGCCCTGCTGCAAGCGCTGCCGGGCGAGGTGGAGCTGGCCAACTGGAAGCCCACGGCTAGCAGCGACTTGGCGCTCCAGTTGATCGAATGGTGGGCCTACCTTGCCGACATCCTCACCTTCTACAACGAGCGGATTGCCAACGAGGACTACCTGAGGACAGCGGTGCTCGACCAGAGCGTGCATCGGCTGGTGAATTTGCTCGGCTACCGGCCCCGGCCAGGCATTGGCGCTACGGCTACACTGGCTGCGCTGGTCAGCGCCAAGCTGCCGTTTACGCTGCTTCAGGGCTTCGCCGCGCAAAGCAAGGCGGGACCCGGCAGTCCGCCGCAGATTTTCGAACTGAGCGCGGACACGGTACTACAGCCGCTGGACCACGTGTCGGCCGACCCGGAGCCATCGCAGGCTACGCTGGGCGCAGATGGCGCGGTGCTGTTGAAGGGGACAGTCAGCTCGATCAAGACGGGCGATGAGCTGCTCGTGGTCGAGCAGGGTTGGAATGGGAGCGATACGAATTACGCGGTGGCGAAGGTAATGAGTGTCCAATCGCAAACGAGTCCGCGTGGAACCGCCAACACCCAAGTGAATTTCGGGGCCACTCTGGGCCTGCCCTCCGGCGCGAGCCCCTCGGGCTACCGCCTGATGCGCAGCCCGCTCTCGACACAGCTATGGCAATACAATGGCAGCGACAGCGCGCTGGTCGACAACGGCGACGGAACCGGCACCATGCACCTCAATTCCGTGGCGCGCCAGATCCAGCCGGGCGACATGATCCTGTTCGACGCCTCCGCAGCAGGATTGGGCTCGCAACTGGCCAGCGTGACCGCCTACACTGAGGCGATCTGGTACGCCAACTCTCCCGACGATCCACCCACCACCCCGCCCGCCGCCTCGAAGAACATACCTGGAATTTCCATTCTGCATTCGCAGATCACCTTCACGCCCGCCTATGCGGGCTCGGCCACCGGCACGCAGTTGGTCATTCGCTACGCATGGCAGGATGTGGGCACGTTGATTCCTGTGCCTTCCGCCACCTTTACGGGGACGCCGGCGGAGCTAGTGGCCGTGTCGCCGCCGAGCTTCCCCGCCGGCAGCGCGACCGTTCTGCTCGAGGATGCAAATGGCGTGGGCCAAAGCGCCACCGGCTTGGTGGGTACGGACACGACGACGATGCAATTGTCGAACTTGCCGGCGAGTCCGCCGGCGCTGGCAGCGCCGATCAATGTGCTGTTCAACCTGCTTCAGGTGACCCAAGGCAAGACAGTGCCCAGCGAAGTGCTCGGTAGCGGCGACGCGAGCGTGGCCTCCCAGGAATTCGTATTGGCGAAATCGCCGCTGACCTATCTACTCAGTCCGACCTCCACTTCCGGCCAAAACTACGCCAGCACGCTGCAAATCCAGGTGAACGGTGTGTACTGGACAGAGGTACCCAGCTTTTACGGGCAGACGCCGGACGCCACCGTATTCGTCACGAGCGAAGACGAGAATCAACAGACGCATGTACTGTTCGGCGACGGCGTCAATGGCGCGCGGCTACCCACGGGCGCCAACAACGTTATTGCCAACTACCGCTTTGGCAGCGGTGGGACCGCCCCCGCCGCAGGCACCCTGACCGTGATTGCCACGGCGCAACCCGGACTGACCGCGATTCACAACCCTGTAGCGGCAGGCGGGGGCGCGGACCCACAACCCTCCAGCCAGATTCGCCAATACGCTCCACTTTCTGTGCTGGCCTTCGGACGCGCCGTCTCCGGGGACGATTATGAGACCATCGCGGCACTGACCCCCGGGGTCAGCCGGGCCTCTGCAATTTGGGGTTTCGATCCGGTTCAACAGCGCAGCATGGTGACCGTGTATGTCGGCGACGATCAAAGCGCGGTCAATGCCGCCCAGGTGGCCCTTGCGGGCGACTCCGACCCCAATCGGCCGGTGACCGTGCTGCTCGCGCAAGAGGTCGATGTGCAGCTCCAACTCACGCTGGAAGTCGATGCCCTCCACGACCCCAATACGGTGGTGGCCGCGGCGCAGCAGGCGCTGCTCGATCCCGACGCCGGCCTCTTCGGCGTGAACCGCATTGGGATAGGCGAAGTGATCTACAAGAGCCGCATTTTCGCCGCCTGTTTGTCTGTCCCTGGGGCGCTGGCGGTCCATGACCTGCATTTCTCCGTTGCCACTACTGGCGGATTCACGCCGCTACACGGCTACCGGTTTGATCCAGGCACGGGCGCTTGGTTTTCGCTGGGAAATAGCAACCTGACTATTACGCCGGAGGTTATTGAGAATGCCGGATAGCGACCATTACCAGGCGTACTACCAGGACAAGTTGTGGAAGCTGCTGCCGGCGATCTATCGCACGCTCGACACCGATTCGTTTACCACTCCGGGACCCTTGCGCGAAATGGTCAACCGCATCGGCGCCCAAGCCGCCGTCTTGCGCCGCAGCATCGACAGGCTGTGGGAAGACCAGTCGATCGAAACCTGCGACGACTGGGTGATCGCCTACATTGCCGACCTCCTGGCAACCAACCTGGTGGCGAGCCTTGACGCCCGCGGCCAGCGCCTGGACGTTGCCAAGACCATCTACTATCGCCGCCGCAAAGGAACGCTGGCCGTTCTGGAGGAGATTGCCGCGGACATCACCGGCTGGGACGCGCACGTGGTGGAGTTTTTCCGCCGCCTGGGCCGCACTCGCCACAATTTCGATCCGCCCCTGACTCTGGCGGCAGACACCACCGATCCCGCCGGTACCCTGGCGCTGGAACGGGAGGAGGGTCTCCTCGGCCAATGGACGCACACGGGCGCAGGAGGCTGGGCGGATTTGCGGAACCGCTATGGCGCCACCCGGGCACAGACTGCTTACGACGAGTATTTCCACACCGCCGACTTCCGCCTCGGCGTAGATCAGGTGGGGTGGCACAACATTCCGCGCCTGGGAGTCTTTCTGTGGCGGCTGATCAGTTTTGGCGTGGACCAGACCACTCCGGTACCCATGAGCGCGTGCCCGGGCCAGTACAGCTTCGATCCCACCGGCCGGGAAATCCCGCTTTTCGCTGCCGCGGAGCGCACCGAGTCCGCCAGCTATGGCGAGAACTGGGTGTCGCCCCAGGAATGGCAACTGCCCGGGCCCATCGCTAGCGCTCTGCTACAGGCGGCGCTGACCGAGCCCCAAACCATCCCGTTGTACGCGGCGCTGGCGCCGGATGGCGTCACCGTGCTGACCAACTCGATGGGCGTCTTCACGTATAGCGTCTCGGGTTACTCGCTCATCGACAGTTCCCACTTCCTCGATCCCACCACCGGCCGTAGCACCATCTATCCCGAACTCGGCCGTTTTCATGTGGTCAACGCGCCCGTCGGCGCGCCACTCTTCGTGACTTATCACTACGGCTTCTCCTCGACTATCGGCGCGGGGCCATACGACAAGCGGCTTCCAGGCGTGGCCCAACCGGCGCCGCCCACACCCGTCACGACGGTCCAAGGCGGTAACCCGGTCACAGTGCTGACGCCCACCGGCACCACCATCATCGTCGATTCGCTTACCTATACCAGCGTGGGCGACGTTACCGGCATTCAGGACGTGATGATCCAGGCCGCCGCCGAGAAGCGGCCGGTGTTCCGGCTACCGGCCGCCGCCTCGGGCGTAAACTCCTGGGCGTTGACCGGTAATGCCGACAGCACGCTCGAGATCGCCGGTCTGCTGATCAGCGGCGGCGACATCGTCCTGAGCGGCAAGTTCTCGAGCGTCACGTTTACGTGCTGCACGCTCGACCCTGGAAATAGCGGCCAGAACAGCCTCTTCGCCCAGAGCGTGGACCAACGTGACCTGCGACCCTCCCGGCTTTGGATCGAAGCCGAAATCGAGCAGTTGACCTTCGACCGCTGCATCACCGGCCCGGTCCACACTCGCAACGGCGGCAACGTCGATACTCTGAGCGCCAACGACAGCATCCTGCAAGGCATCCGCACCGGCGCTTATGGCCTGCTTACCGCCGATGACGTGCAAGACCCTGTAGACTTGGCCTTGACGCTGCGCGCCCCAGGCGCACTCGCCGCTTTCCTGCGCGGCTCGTTGGACGCAGCCACGCTGGCGGCGCTGAATGCCTGGAATGGCGCCAGCCCGCTCAGTGCAAGTCTGATTACGGATTTGGTAACGGGCCTCAACACCGCACTGGCCGGGCCGTCGATTTACCAGGCGGCCTGGTTTGCCACCGTTGATTTGAGCCCCGCCACGCAGGCGCTGTTAGCTACGAATCCCAGCGGAGCAAAACTGCTTCAACTCAACCGCAGGCTGCTGGAGGAGGCCTATCCGTTGGCCTTGGCGCAGGCGGCCCTGGGGTTGGGCGCGGGTGAGGCGGATCTGAGCCACTGCACGGTGCTGGGGCGCATGTTCGTTCACCGCTTGGAGGCGAGCGAGTGCATCCTGGATGAGTTCAGCGTGGTCGATGACACCCAGCACGGCTGTGTGCGCTTTAGCGCCTGGGCCGAAGGCAGCGTGCTGCCGCGGCAGTACGCGAGCGTCGAGATATCCGACCAGAGCCCGATCTTCACTTCCAGGCAATTCGGCCGACCGGGCTATGGCCAACTGTTGGCTTCGGCCAACGCTGCCATCCTGGCGCCCGCGGGTGCGACCCTACTGGCCGGGGCCGCGGATGGCTCCGAAATGGGCGCCTTCGCCCGCGACAAAAACCCAATCAAAGACCGCAGCATCCTGATCAAGTACCAGGAGTACATGCCGCTTGGCCTGGTGCCGGTGCTTGTGCACGTGACCTAAGGCCCAGAAGGGGAGGAAAAACCAATGGGTAGCGACAGAGCTCGCAACTCTTACGACTTACAGCAACTGTACCGCTCCGTGGTCATGCAGCAGGGGCGGGTGCAAGTCGAAGCCGACTGGAACGAAGCGCAGTTCATCAACAGCGAGGAGATGCGCAACGAGGCGCTGGATTTCGTCGGCCCCTCCGGCACACCAGACAACGGCTACGCCATCACTTTCCCTTCCACCTTCCCCCCTTTCGATTTTGAAGTTTCAGGCGGGATTATGTACGTGGGCGGCGTGCGGGTCTGGGCACTGAAGTCCATTCAGTACGGCCAGCAATCCGACTGGCTGGACACGGCCATCGACCCTGAGTGGGTACCGGTTCCGACCACCAATCCCGGCAACGAGTACATCTACTTGGTCGTGCGGGAGCAGGAGGTGAGTGCGGTCGAAGACTCCGACCTGAAGGACGTCGCCCTGGGCGGGCCGGACACGGCGCAGCGCACGCGGCTGATCCAGCACATCGAGCGCATGGCCACCCAAGGGACCGACTGCGCCAGCGCGCTCGAGGCGGCTCGCAAGCAATGGGCTTCTCAAGAGGGATTGTTCTTCAGTCCAGACACCATGCGCCTCGGCTCGCGCGCCCGGCTGAAGGTGAGCGTCGTCTCCAGCGGGCCAACCACACCGTGCGACCCCACGGCGCAAGGCGGCTACCTGGGGGCGGACAACCAGATGATCCGCGTGCTGGTCTCGAGCTTCAGCCCTGGCAATAACACCGGAACGTTGCTGTGGGGCTTCGACGATGCCTCGTTCCTGTACCCCGTGAACGTTGTCGACCCGCAGACCCT
>Ga0187770_10002298_pt1 | contig 10661 bp, 12 predicted proteins | sample 0116_SJ02_MP02_2_FD_133154 | JGI IMG/M metagenome (GOLD analysis project Ga0187770, IMG submission 133154) | Tropical peat soil microbial communities from peatlands in Department of Meta, Colombia - 0116_SJ02_MP02_20_MG | ecosystem: Environmental > Terrestrial > Soil > Wetlands > Peat | place... | reverse complement strand
TTCCGCATCGACGGCGTGCTGACCCAGGCCATGCCGCCCATCGCGAAAGAACACCATTCGACCATCATTTCGCGCATCAAGGTGATGAGCGAGCTGGACATTTCCGAACGGCGCGTGCCGCAGGACGGCCGCTTCCGCGTGAAATACGGAAGCCCGGAACGCCCCATCGACTTCCGCGTTTCCATCATGCCCTCGATCCACGGCGAGGATGCCGTTCTCCGCGTGCTCGACAAGGAATCGATGAGCGAGAAGTTCCACAAGCTCACGCTCGATGTTGTGGGCTTTGACGATGAGGATTTGCGGAAGTTCCGCCGCTACATCAAGGAACCTTATGGCATGGTGCTGGTGACCGGGCCGACGGGCAGTGGCAAGACGACCACGCTCTACGCCGCGGTCAATGAAATTAAGACTGACGAAGACAAGATCATCACCATTGAAGATCCGGTCGAGTATCAGATTCGCGGCATCACCCAGATTCCGGTCAATGAGAAAAAGGGCCTGACGTTCGCCCGAGGATTGCGTTCTATTTTGCGTCACGACCCTGACAAAATCATGGTCGGCGAGATTCGCGATACCGAGACCGCTCAGATCGCCATCCAGTCCGCGCTTACGGGACACCTCGTGTTCACGACTGTGCACGCGAACAACGTGGTGGACGTGATCGGACGCTTCCTGAACATGGGCGTTGAGCCATACAACTTTGTGTCGGCGTTGAACTGCATTCTGGCCCAACGATTGGTGCGCTTGATCTGCGAATCGTGCCGCACGCAAGTGCATTACGATGCGGAAACCCTGGAGGCCAGTGGCCTCGATCCCGGGCAGTGGTCGAAAGTGCCGTTCTATGAAGGACAAGGTTGCATCGAATGCGCCGGCACAGGATTCCGCGGCCGGACCGCGATTCATGAACTCCTGGACTTGAGCGACCGCATTCGGGAGATGATCCTGCTGAAAAAGCCAACTTCCGAGATTCGCCGTGCCGCCCGTGAAGAAGGCATGCGGTTCCTGCGCGAATCCGCGCTGGATAGAGTACGGCTCGGCCTGACAACCCTGAAGGAGATTAACAAAGTTACCTTCATCGAGAGCAGCCGGTAGGTGAACAGAAAAGGACTGCCATCCTGAGCGAAGAATGACAGAACGCTAAATTCCGATAGGCCAGTACTTCCAGTGCTCTTCCGGCTATTGCAAATTTTCCGAATAGCGCGTTCTACTGATAGAGGGATTAGTGTCGAAGATGGCTTCCCGATCCAAACCTAAGCTGGCCTGCGAAATTGCTGCCGATCGTGTGCTCGCAGGACGGGGCTCGGAACGCGGCAGCGTGATTGAAGTGTGTGCTGCCGGCGAGTTACCGCCCGGAAGCCTGGTTCCCGACCTGATCGAAACCAACCTGCGGGACCGTAATCAGGTTTCACAGACAATTCGCGACACATTGGGCGCTGTGAGCGGCCGCTCCCATGATGTGATTGCCGTGCTGCCAGACACTGCCGTGCGCGTGGCCTTACTGGATTTCGAGACCCTGCCCACGAATCGTCAGGAGGCCGAAGGAGTGGTGCGCTTCCGGCTCAAGAAATCGCTTCCCTTCGACGTCGAGAAGGCGAAGATCTCTTATGATACGCAAACCTCAGCCAACGGTTTGCGCGTGATCGCAGCCGTAGCGTTGAACAGCGTCATTGAGGATTATGAGTCCGCATTTCGTGATGCCGGGTACACTCCTGGGGTGGTGTTGCCGTCCATGCTGGCGGCATTAGGAGCAACGGACGCCGACAAACCGGCCCTGGTGGTAAAGGTGGACGCGCAGACCACCAGCATCGCGATTCTTGAAAGGCAGCAGCTACTGTTGTTCCGCACTTTGGAGAACGCCCGAGGTGTGGCCATCACAGGAGAGCAACTGGCCGAAGAAGTTTATCCGTCGATCGTGTTCTTCCAGGACACCTATCACCTGAACCTTGAACAGATCTTTGTGGCTGGTCTTTCCGATGCCGGCGGTGCGATTCCGGCACTACGTGCGCAGACTGGAGTGCCGGTACACGAGTTGGTCAGCTCTTCGCAGTTGGGAACAAGCTCCGGCGCGATCCCCAAGTGGAGGATGGCCGGAGTGGTGGGGGCACTGCTTTCCTAGCATGCGCTTAAACATCAATCTCGCGACTCAGCCCTATGAGGATGCGCGGCGCTTCTGGTTTCGCTGGGGCGGCGCGCTGGTCGCGCTCGGCATTCTTACCATCGGCTTGCTTTATTTCACGTCGCTCGGCTGGCTCGGAGCGCGCAAAGACCGGGCTTTGATTCGGCAATACCAGCAGCAGATTGCAGCGCGCGACAAGGAAAAGTCGGATGCCCAGGCGCTGATGAACTTGCCGCAAAACGCCAGCACTCGGGACCGCTCGCAGTTCCTTAATGATCTTTTTTACCGCAAGGCATTCTCCTGGACACGGGTGTTCGAGGACCTCGAGCAGGTGATGCCGCCGCGCGTGCACGTGGTGTCGATTCATCCGGAACTGGCCAGCAACAACGAATTGGCGATCAAGCTGGTGGTCGCCGGGGACTCGCGGGAACGCGCGCTGGAGTTGGTGCGTAAGATGGAAGCCTCCAAGCACTTTCAACAGACTGAGATTCAACAAGAGAGCACGGAAAACGGAAACAGCTCAAACTCGGGAGATACGGTGAAATTTGATATCAGTGCGCTGTATGTGCCGGAGATCGAAGTGCAAATCGCACAAGGAGGCACACCGTAGTGCCGGATCTGCGAGAAACGCACCGCAAGGTAAGGATCGCACTAGCTGTAATGACGTTGGTGGATGTTGCGGCCGTCGTTATGTATTTCTCTCCGCTGATCGGTTCAGCTTCTTCGCGGCAGGCTCAGCTGCAACAACTTTGGCAAGAATTGCAGCAGAAAACGCATGAGGTTGCGCCGCTGCGCGGGCTCGACAAGAAGATTCCGGCCGCCCAGCAGCAGATCAGTAAGTTCTACCAAACGCGCTTTCCCGCTGCGGCCTCGGCCATGGCTGAGAATATTGACAAGCTGGCAGCACAGAGTGGGGTGAAGATCGCAAGCGTCAAGTACGACGAGAAGGATCCGGAAATGTTAGGTCTGCAGCGAGTACAGATCGATGCCGACCTTGCGGGCGATTATTTGCAACTCGTACGCTTTATTAATTCGCTGGAGCGGGATCCGATGTTTTTCCTGGTGGACGGCGTGCAATTGGGCGGAGAGCAGGGCGGTGTGGTCCGGCTGCAAATGAAGGTGGAAACTTACTTAAAGACTGGTGCGGCGTAAGTGAAAATAGGAGCGGAGAATCGGAATAAGCTGGTCACGGCCATCGTGCTGATGGCAGTCGCACTGCTGCTGGTGGCCCGGATGTTGTTCAGCTCTGGACCAGCTCCCGCGCCCGCTTCCGCGGTTACTGCTTCGACTGCGGCCATGCCATCGGCTGCGCGCGCACGACCCGTGACAGGGAGCAGGACTGGAGCCAGAGCCAGTCGACAGCTCGGCGCAGCGCCGCATTCGATTGACCCAACATTGCGTTATGACTGGCTGAATGCCAGCGAGAACACAAAATACGAAGGCAACGGCCGGAACATTTTCCTGGCGCAGGCAGAGATTCCGCAACCCGTAGCGCCCGCGACGCGCGATCAGGGGCAGCTCGCCACTCCACCGCCCGGCCCACCGCCTCCTCCGCCGATTAACCTGAAGTTTTATGGCTTTGCGAGCAGGCCGGGTGAACCAAAAAAGATTTTTCTCTCTCAAGGCGAAGATGTTTTCATTGCGGGCGAGGGCGAGATTGTCGATCGACGCTACAAGGTTTTGCACATTAGCCCAATGTCGGTAGAAATCGAAGATGTGCTGAACAATAATAGACAGAGTATTCCGCTGACCCAGGGGTAAAAAAGAATTGAGTAATTTAGTAATTTGGAAATCTTGTAACTTGAAGGCGCACAGTTTGCGAAGGTTCTATGGTTTTCAAATTACCAAATTACCCGATTACACAATTGCAAAATTTGTATGAAGGTCGCCCGTTCCCAGTTCGCCATACGGCATGCTTGCCCTAGCGAGCGAGGCTACATCCTCATCACTCTGATTTTCTTTGTGGCGCTGCTGGCGATTGTCATGACCGTGATGGCTCCCGTCATCAGTCAGCAAGTAAAACGCGATCGCGAGGAAGAGTTGATTCATCGTGGGGTGCAGTATTCTCGGGCGATTAAGCATTTCGTCAAGAAGTTCGGCCGCTATCCCGCCCGGATTGAAGAGCTGGAGAACACGAACAACATTCGTTTTCTGCGCAAGCGCTACAAAGATCCGATCACCGGAAAAGATTTTAAGATTCTGCACATGGGAGAAGTGCAGATGTCGTTCGGGGCGGGCATAGCGGGAGCTACCTCAGCGGCAAATCTGGCTGCAGCCTCGCAGGCGACCGGCTTCGGCCCCGGGAACAGTGCGTTTGGCAACAATGCGTTTGGCAGCGGCGCGTTTGGCAACAGCGCATTCGGAAACAACAGTTCATTTGGAGGAAGTACCTTCGGCGGGAGCAACCCTGGAGGAGGCAGCTTCGGCAGCAGTTTTGGGGGCAACACGTTTGGGGGCGCCGCAAACGCCGGACCGGCAGGATCGGCCAGCGGGAACTCGGCGCAAGCCCCAGGGACGGATGCAAGCCAACCCAACGCGGGAACCAATCCTGACCAGACCCAAGGTCCGCCCGGCACTCCAGGGGTTTCAGGCCAGCCCGGCCAGGGAAATCAGGTTTTCGGTGGTGGTCCGATCGTCGGTGTGGCCAGCACCAGCAAAGACAAAACGATTCGCGTGTTCAACAAGAAAGAGCGTTACTACCAGTGGCAGTTCATCTACGATCCAAGTACCGATCGCGGCGGATTACTGTCAACTCCGAACCAGCCCGGACTGCAATCGCTCGGAGGCGGAGTCTCAGGGCCGGCGTTCGGACCGAATTCCCCGTCTGGAGCACAAGGCTCTGCCTTCGGCACTCAGGGTTCACCCTTCGGATTGCAAGGTGGAACGCAAACGCCTCCCGGCGGAATGCAACCCGTACAGCAAATGCCGCAGCCTCAGTTCCCGCCGGATCAGGGCCCGCAACAATAGAAAAGCCCCATCGCGAAACGATGAGGCTTTGAGATCGGACCTATCGGGCGAAATCCTACACGTTGAACGATGACCCGCAGCCGCAGGTGCTCTTAACGTTGGGGTTATCGAATTTGAAGCCGGCGCCTTCGAGCGTTTCGACGTAATCCACGGTGCAGCCCTGCAGATACATAACTGACGTGGCATCCACGTAGACCTTGAGCCCGTCCATGTCGAAGGTCTTGTCCATCAGACCGGCGTTATTCTCAAACGACATGGAGTAGGAAAAGCCGGAGCAGCCGCCTCCCACCACACCCACGCGCAAGCCGGCAGGGACGGGATCTTGTTGCGCCATAATCTCTTTGACCTTCTTAATCGCGTTCGGGGTCAAAGTGATCGGGGTTACCTTCGGCTTGGTTTCCGGGGTGCTTGGAGTGGTTGTTGTTGCCATGTTATCTCCTTGAAATTGTTTAGGTATTATAGCAAAGCCAGTCAAAATTCCGGCAAAATAGCTCCCAAACTTTAGATGAAGCCAGGGCGCCACCGGTCGCGGCAACAAAACAAAAACCCTTTTCTCCTTGCTTTCTAGAGCTATAATCCCATCGTGGGGCCCTCCCCGATGCCACGCGAGCGGCACAGGCCAGGGTCTCTGGATCTAAACTGATCAGCACCGAGGTGGCAAATGATGTCCATGCTGATGTGGCCGCTGATTGTCTGGGGTGTACTGACCGGTGTCCTTGTCATCCTGCTGATTTATCGCAGCACGCTCACCATGCATGAGGACGATCAGCTCTTCCTGGATGAGTCTGCCTCCGGTATGGCGCAGGAGCAGGCAGAAATCATGGCTAAGCTCAACAAGGTCACTCCCTTCGTGAAGTGGCTGGGAGCAGCTTCCGGCGTTCTGATCCTGGTGATCGCAGGATTAGCGATCTATCAGGGGCTAAACCAGGTACAGTGATCTTGGGTCCAAGAAACAGCGCCCGGCGAGTCTCGCCATGGATTTGCTGAGGCGTGGTTTGCGTGTCTAAGTTATCCTTTCCCGTTCGCATGAAGCTGTCTGCCTGAGCGCGTGCGCGTTGACGATTTAATTAAAACACCTTTCAAAATAAGGAGATGACGACGATGAAGAATATCGTTCTGGTGCACGGTGGTTTTGTGGATGGCGCCGGATGGGAAGGCGTCTACAAGATCCTCAAGAAACAGGGTTACAACGTCAGCATCGTCCAGAACCCGACGATCTCGCTGCCGGACGACGTAAAGGTTACCAAACGTGTCCTTGCCGCCCAAGACGGCCCAGCGATCCTGGTCGGTCACTCTTACGGCGGGGCTGTGATCACCGAAGCGGGCAACGATCCCAAGGTTGCAGGGCTCGTCTATGTTACCGCTTTCGCTCCGGACAAAGGTGAGTCCGTGGCCACACTCATCCAACATGCGCCGCCCGGCGCGCCCGTGCCGCCGATTCTGCCCCCGCAGGACGGATTTTTGCTCCTGGACAAGAAGGCATTCCCCGCGTCCTTTGCGGCTGACGTGGACCCGGAAAAAGCCGCGTTCATGGCCGATTCCCAGGTGCCTTGGGGATTAGAAGCTCTCAGTGGAGTGATCAGCGAGCCCGCATGGAGGACCAAGCCGAGCTGGTATCTGGTTGTCACGGAGGACAAGATGATACCTCCTGACGCGCAGCGTGCCATGGCTAAGCGGGCGGGCGCGAAGGCTGTCGAAGTCAAGGGTAGCCACGCCATCTACGTGTCACAGCCTAAGGTGGTCGCCGCTCTGATCGAAGAGGCTGCCACAGCCAAAGCCAAGGCTGCTTAGCCGCACGGTGGAGCGGTTTGATAAGTACTTGAAGAGCAGCGGTCAGGAGTCGGTGGTCAGTAGGCGGTCGAGCTGGTTTCATAAATCGGTTTTGGGTAGGGCACTTCAGCCGTGCCGCCCAGGCCCAGCAATGATGCGGGCTTTAGCCCCTGAGGGATGCGCATTTCAAGCAGAGAACAGATTTGAGAATCTAGGTTTAGAGCGTGGTCGGTATACCGCAGGAGCTTCAAAATGCGGCCATCGCGTAAGTCGAACACGATCGCGATAGTCGGCGGAGGGCCAGCAGGCGCGGTTGCCGCCGCCGCTCTCGCGCAAGCTGGACGCCGCGTAATCTTGTTCGACGAAAAGCTTGCCTGGGAAAAGCCCTGCGGCGGCGGCGTCACTCACAAAGCACTCGCCCATTGGCCGTTCCTCGCCGATGCCAACGTGGAACGCAACTGGGTCAGCGAGTGCGAGCTCATCGCCCCCTCGGGACGCCGCGTTTCGTTCCCTCTGGAGCAGCCCATTGCGATTTTCTCCCGCTGCGTGTTGAACGGCCTTCTTCTGGACCGGGCACGCGAAGCGGATACAGAAATCGTTCGCGACCACGTCGTGCTGATTGAACGCTGCGGCGATCGCTGGCGTCTGCAGTCAAACCGGTCTTCGTGGCGGGCCACGTACCTGGTTATCGCAGCCGGCGCTCGGAATTCGTTCCGGAAACAGTTTTCTCGACCGTTCGCTCCCGAAGACTTGATGGTCACGGCCGGTTACTACATTCCCGGAACAAGCCAGGCGATGCAGATTCAATTCCTGCGCGACCTTCATGGTTATATCTGGATTTTTCCACGCGCCGACCACTTCTCAGCTGGAATCTGCGGCAAAATGCATGCCAGGAGCGCGGCTGAATTCCGCAAATTGCTCGAGGATGCACTAGAAGACTTGGGATTGGATTACAAGGGTGCGCAGTTCTATTCGCATGTCCTACCCTCGCCGCAGACCGAAACACTTGCTGACACCGTCGTGAACGGCAAAGATTGGGCGTTGATTGGTGATGCAGCTGGATTCGTCGATCCGATTACCGGCGAGGGCCTTTACTATGCTATGCGCTCAGCTGAGCTGTTGAGTCAGGCCCTGCTCGCTGACCAGCCCGAATCCTACCGCGAACTTCTGTGCCAGGATTTTCTGCCGGAATTAGAACTCGCGGCCAAAATGGCCGACCACTTCTATACAGGCCGATGGATGGGAGATACGGTTCTGGAGCGCACCATCCAGTTCACCGCCAGCAGCCCGAGTTTTCGCTTGCTGATGTCCGACATGTTTGCCGGAACCCAAGGCTACCGCGATCTGCGCTGGCGGTTGTATCGCACCTTGCCGAGGATGCTCGCAGAAAGTCTGGCCAACTCCTTAAGCCTGCCCGGAAGTGATCGTGAAGTGCAATCGGAGTCGCCGGTGGAACTTACGAGTACGGGAAGATAATTCAGGTCCGGATGAAATCTGGAGAAAAACGAAAACTATTTTGTCGATTCGCTTTAGCTTCGTTTTCCTCGTCTCCGATCCCAGTTTTGAGTGATATGGGGATTTTTTATCAACCATTGCGCCGCAGAAAAAAGAAACCGCCCAGACATCGGGCGGCCCAAAAGCACTCTCCATGGACTAGCCCTACATAGAGGGGCCAAGCAGCCTATTTGAGCATCACCTCGCGGGCCAGATGGCTTCCGACTAGATCTCGCAGCTCGCTGCGCATCTTTCCCGCTTCGATCATGGCTTCACGAGAACCGTAGTGTTTGGCGGCAATTGTCGCACCCTTTGCATCGAGCTCGTCCATTGCTGCCCAATTGGGATAAAGAATGGCAAGAGCCACGTCCCAGTCGTTCGGATGATCTGAGACCGGATTCGTGAAGAACCTGTAATCGGAGATCAGCCCAGCCTTTTTGAACTCCTCGTAGACCGGCCTGAAGTGGTCGCGAATATCTTTCCAGAATGCGTCACCCTGTCCTGGTTTAATCGAATAGTAGTTCACGCGCCAAACCGGGCCAGGGTTGTAGTTCGGATTCTGGGCAGTCGCGATACCTGCTGTGAGCAACACCACTGCGAACAAAACGGATGACAGAGCTTTCTTCATGGAGCCTCCTTGACTTGGTAACTTCGTTGTATTCGTCTGCACAGCTATGGGTTCGTGACGCCCATGGTAGGCCATGGCGGAGGTGCCCAGCAATAGGCATGAGTAGATTACCGACCGGATTTGGGGTTTTGAGTGCAAATGGAGATTTTTCACCAACTGACAACTGGGAGACTGGGACGTTGCGCGGTTAAACACGAAGGGCAGGCATTGCTGCCTGTCCGGGCTTCACTTTTCAAGAATGATGTACAAGCCGTTGTTATCGAAATGTGCGCGTCCGGGATAGAGAGTGGCCAGCGTATTGTGAATATTCGCTGGCACAGGAGCGGTGAATGCCCGCGTCAGATTGATCACCTTAAACCGCGTCTGCACGATGTAGCCGATATAGTCCTCAGTGAAAAGACGGTTGATAAACGGCGAGTGATAAATGTAATAGACCATCGTACCAGCCGTCTCAGGATCGGTCCGTGTGCACAGATAGCGGTACATTTCCGGAGGACGGGCGAGTAGATGTCCCCATGGAGGAATCAGGCTTCTATCAATTTTCCTTCCCGTTGCATCGACCATCTCCGGGAGATGGTGACCATCATAGGCCGACCATAAGGGAGCAAATAAAGAGAACAGCTTGCCTCCCGGCTTCAGAGCCCGGTACATCCGATCGAGCGCGGAGGGCATTTTCTGTATGTGCTCAAAAGTCGCGATCGAGAAAACCAAATCGTACTTCTCGTGGTGGCACTCCGGAAGATCTTCGATATTAGCCAGCAAGAAATTGTATCGTGCAGCCAGCGGCGTACCGAATCCTTTGGTTGGGGTAACATCGGTGTCCGTGTGCAAAAGTGTGCCCTTATGGGTTATTCCGCCGGCTTCGGCAAGCGAATCCTCGTAGTCGGGAGTCTCAATCGCCGTCCAGGTCTTGGCCTCCAGGATGCCGAAAACCAACTTGGGGGGCAGACTTCCGCCGACCTCTAGGACATGTTTTCCCGCAAAGGAAACACTTTGCGCGCAATTGAACGCATAGTTAATGTGATACGACAAACCGAAACGCTGGCGGCATTCTTCGACAAATGCCGGATTCGTGAGATTCGTTGCGGTCCTCTGTTCTGCGGTTGTCTCGCCCATTCCTCCTCTAGCAGAAACACTTACGCCGGATTGGAGCATGCTTCCGTCCTATTATCTGTGCAGTAGCGATGTGCCATGCATTGTGGCTTCCTGAGTAAAGCTCACACCGAGCAAGGGACTCCCTTTGCGGAATGAGTCCGCTCCATGGTCTGAAAAGGTACGGTGGAGGATGTGCAATTCCATTGCCTCATTTGCCTCTAATCGTCACGTGAATTTCTCTTGCGCAACTACTCGCCAGAAAAACACCAGCCGGATCTCTACGGCCACCCAAGACGCACCTATTTTGGTCAATCTCGCATGTTTCAGATGATGGGAGAGCCTACAAGACCGCTTCTGAGTGTCGTACACACCATGGATGAGGCACTGGCAGCACTCGGCATTCGCTCGCCACACTTTGAACCTGTAAAGTGACCGCGAAGGTCGATTTACATAAACAGTAGCGGGAGGCTGCTGGCGGAATCCCGAGCGAAGTCGAGGGACCTCGTCCCTTCAACATGAAACCGGAAGGCTGGTGCCGGGAACAGGACTTGAACTTGAGCCGCTTAGCAGGCGTGAGCGTAGCGGGAGCCT
>Ga0187770_10002297_pt1 | contig 10662 bp, 9 predicted proteins | sample 0116_SJ02_MP02_2_FD_133154 | JGI IMG/M metagenome (GOLD analysis project Ga0187770, IMG submission 133154) | Tropical peat soil microbial communities from peatlands in Department of Meta, Colombia - 0116_SJ02_MP02_20_MG | ecosystem: Environmental > Terrestrial > Soil > Wetlands > Peat | place... | reverse complement strand
TCCGTCGACGGTGACCCAACTGTCGGAGGGGGACTCGAGGACACGCTTCCTCCACAACAGGTTGCCGGCCGCCATTTGGTCCAACTCGGCCTTGGCAATGGCCTCCAGGTCTTTCTGGCGAGTGGTAGACATTATTGGTGGCAAACCGAGTCGTGTATATATCGTTAGTCTGGAACGCGCGCCGTCAGGTGCGAGCGCAGATACCGTATCGAGTTTTGATAGATGAAAGGCGAGCTCTGCAACCCGGGAACAAAGCATAAATGACCATCGCAGTGAGTCTGAGACGACATGAAGGCTGTGGTCAAGGCCCGGCCTGCCTTCGGGGCCGACTTTTTGGACGTGCCGGAGCCTGTAATCAAGAAGGACGAAGTTCTGGTCCGAGTAAAAGCGACAAGCATCTGTGGGACGGATGTCCACATTTACGACTGGAACGAATGGGCGGCGGCGAAGGTTAAGCCCCCCCTTGTGATGGGCCACGAGTTCGCGGGGGAGGTGGTGGAGCTGGGAAAGGACGTAAAGGGCCTCGTCGTGGGTGACAGCGTTTCGGGTGAAACCCACATCCCGTGCCATAGATGCGAGCAATGCAAGACGGGGAACCTTCACATCTGCGAAAACCTCCGCCTGAGAGGCGTGGATTCACAGGGATGCTTCGCGGACTACGTCGCGTTGGACGAGGCCACCGCCTGGCATAACGATCGAAGCCTTCCCTACGAGCTGGCTTCCGCGCAGGAGCCCCTAGGCAATGCGATGCATGCGGTGTTCACTGGTGGCGGCGTCGAAGGAAAGACGGTGGCAGTATTTGGCTGCGGCCCCATAGGGATAGCCTCCGTAGCGGTCTGCTGCCAGTCTGGAGCGGAACGGGTCTTCGCAGTTGACATCTCCGATTACCGCCTGAAGCTGGCGCGTGACTTCGGCGCGTCATCCGTGGTGAACTCTAAGACTGTGAATCCTGTCAAGGAGATAATGTCGCAGACGAACGGGAGAGGGGTAGACGTCTTCTTGGAGATGGCGGGGGTGCCTGAGACTATAAGGCAAGGATTGAAAGTGCTCCGTGCCGGAGGCCGCGCCTGCATGCTGGGCTTGCCGTCACAGCCGGTGGAGCTCGACTTCGCGAACGACATTGTCGGAAAGATGGTCGACATGCACGGCATCTATGGAAGGCGGATCTTCGAAAGCTGGTACCTGGTGGCATCTTACCTTAGGTCCGGGAAGATAGACCTATCGAAGCTGATCACTCACCGTATGAAGCTGTCAGACTACCACAAGGCATTTGAAATTATGAAGTCCGGCCAAAGCGGCAAAGTCGTCCTGACGCCCTGATTGTTAGCCTTCCAATCTCCTCTGTCATGCGGGGTCAAATCGACGCGACTCACTCGCACGAAGCATTAGAGCAGTCTGCATAATAATCAAGTAAGGGCTCGAATCGGAGTGAACCCGGCCCGGCCCAAACGAATTCGCCCGAGATGCCTCCAGGCTGGGTCGGGCTCGCCATCTTGCAATATGACTGCGGTCGGTCGACGCTTCGCTGCTGGAATCTGCGGCCCACTGCCACACACTCACGCCGAGTAAGGTTGAGGGGTCAAACTTTATGTGATGGCGGAGCCCGATGGAGATGTAATGGCAGTGGAATATGCAGAGGAGTCGGCCCTTACATCGACAACTTGGGTCAACGAGCACTTCAGGGATAAGGATGTTCGTGTAGCTGAAGTGGATTATGACCCTATTTCTAACTACTTCCTTGGTCACATTCCGGGGGCATCGCTCCTTGATTGGCGGAGGGACTTCAGCGATCCGGTCATCAGGGACGTCGTGAGCAAAGTGGCCTTTGAGAGGGTGATAGGGAACGCTGGCGTGAATAGTGACAGCACCCTGGTCCTGTACGGGGACTTCAACAATTGGTTCGCGGCCTTCGCCTTCTGGGTCTGCCGGTATTACGGATACCGGAAAGTGAAGCTGATGAACGGGGGCAGAAAGCGATGGCTGTTGGAGGACAAGCCACTTGCAAAGGAGGTTCCGAGGTTCGACCCCGAGCCCTTCCGCGTGTCAGCCCCCGATGAATCTGTCAGGGCATACTTGCAAGAAGTTAGGGAATCGATTCACGCTCAGGGGAAGGTATTAATTGACGTGAGAGGGCCCCGTGAATTCAGGGGCGAGGTCCTAGCCCCACCCGAGTACCCGGCGGAAATGTGCCAGCGAGGTGGTCACATCCCCGGGGCGGTCAACGTCCCCTGGAATTGGGCGCTCAAGGACGATGGGACCTATAAGGCTGCCCAGGACCTTACGTCCATCATTCAGCCTCTCGGTGTGACTCCAGACAAGGAGGTGATAACCTACTGCAGGATCGGGGAACGCTCCTCTCACATGTGGTTCGTGCTCAAATGCCTTCTGGGCTTCTCCAAGGTGAAGAACTACGACGGCTCGTGGGCTGAATGGGGAAACATGATAAGAAACCCCATCGAAAGATGACTGGAAATCCTATGGGATTGAGGGCATCGTCCCGATTTCAGAACCATCTAATGTAGCTGACATCTCTTGCGGCGACGATGACCGCGATGATGGTCATTATCGCGGTAATTATCACCGACGCCACGAGGCCAGGGTTTACCATCAGGATGACGACGACGGTGATGAAGTTCAGGGAAACGAACATCATGAGGAAGTACTTGATGAACCGAAGCATGCGTCTAGTGTTCAGTCGAATGTCACCTGACCTGCCGATGCCATCAGATTCCCTTCAATGCATTTAGAGGTTTCCACCGGCGTTCCTCAATGCGAAACCTGTTTGACAGCCTTCACGTGGCAGTGATTGGTCTTGTGAGTGGGTCCGTCCTTCCTGCGGCGAAATTCGAAGCACAAGCAACCGTCGGCCGGGCCCTTCGGTGCCCATCGTCAGGTCGGGCCTCCAGGATGCTCTGCCGCACTTCGGATACTTCGGAAGGTCCCCCCTCTGTTCCAGCTCTATCTTGAATCCATCCTTCCCGAGGGCCACCCCCACAGATATCGCGCTCAACCTGTGTGCCAAGCCTCTGTCCTTGGTGTTGTCGCTCTAAAGGTGTCGACAACCCAGCCCATCATGTTTGACGCAGAAGCTTCGGGTATGCTCGTTCGCGATCGACACCAAGACGACCACTTCTCTCTGCGCCCCCCGACAAAGGTTCGGCGTCTCGACTCAGCTGCGCAAGAATTTTGGGCACAGCCCCTTTGGAGAAGGGGTTATATGGATTTGGGGGCACCCCATGGTGAATTGCCGGCGAGCGTACTGAGGATCTCTTATGAGGAGGCCGTTACCCGGCTCAAATCGAACCTTAAGGTCCGCCCCTCAAAGGCGATCTCGGTGTCGGACGCTAAGGGCTGGAGGCTTTCCGAGGACCTGGTCGCCGGATGGCCGATGCCTCGGTACAGCATCAGCCATATGGATGGCTACGCAGTCAGGTTCTCCGACGTGGAAGCAGCTTCAGATCGTTCTCCCGTTACCCTGAGGATCGAAGGCCTGTCGAGGCCCGATGGAATGGGACCCCGAGCCCTAGCCCTGGGGACCTGCGTCCGCGTCCTCACGGGTGGCCGTCTGCCCGAGGGAGCTGACACCGTCGTCGCCCAGGAGCTCACCAGGCGAGCAGGTGAGGCGGTGATATTCTCAGAGAAGCCTGAACCACACGCCAACATCCACGATGCAGGCTCGGACGTTCGCGAGGGGATGACCCTGTTCACGAAAGGTCATCTCCTCAACGCAAGGGACCTGAGCTTCTTGCTCTCCTACGGGGTTACCTCCCTCCATGTCAGGCCAAGGCTGAGGGTGGGGGTCCTCGCGACTGGGAGCGAGCTTACGGAGCGTAGGGTGGGAAGAATCGAAGGAAAGGTGATCGAAACGAACAGAATGGTGCTTACCGAGGCGCTCGAGGCGTGTGGGTTCTCTGTCGATGACCTTGGGCTGGCTAAGGACGACCCAAAGGAGATAGCTTCCCTTCTCTTGAAAGCGAACGGACGCTGCGACGCCATACTGACCACCGGCGGCTCGTCCGTGAGCGAAGCGGATCTGGTCCCCGATGCGGTTGGCTTGCTTGGAGGCACAAAGATCTTCCACGGCCTCCTCGTCCGCCCTTCAAGGACTCTCGGGGCCTACCTCCTTGGAGACACCCCGGTCTTCCTCCTCTCAGGCCTCATACAGGGAAGCCTCAGTGCCCTGTTCAACATGGTGTACCCTGCTCTACGTTTCATGGCAGGGGATGGGTGGCAACCCCTTCCAAGCGTTAAGGCCTTCCTTTCGCAGGGGCTAAGGAAACGTGAGGGGGACAAGTTCAGGCAGGTTTCATGGGTGACCCTGAGGGCCGAAGGGGGTAGGATACTCGCCGAGCCGGCCGTTGCAGCCAGTAGCACGCGATTCGTCGTCACGAAGGTGAGCGGTTTCGTCGTGGGCGACCCCGGTCAGGGTTTCCAGGAAGGCGAGATCGTCGAGGTCAGGATCCCCTACGGGTTCGGCCTGGAAGACTCCTTGGGCGGCCGCTGACCAGAGGTCCCTGGGGAAGGACGGTTGCTTATCGGGAAGAGGACGGTTTCCGCGCTGAGAGTTGTGACGATAGATTCCACATAGGCGACTTGCGATCTCCAAATGGACCGTCAGGTGAGAAACCCTTTTATCGCCAAACGATGAGAAAAGGGCTCGACCCATCGATGCCTTTCTGCGTGAGATGTGGCAGACAACTGGGGGACGGCGACATGTTCTGCCCCGGGTGCGGGTGCCCTGTTGGCGGGGCAACTGGACCATCGTCAGCAGGCCCGTCCTCGCAGGCTGCAACCATCAGCGGAATAGACGCCCTGATCAGAGAGCAGCCCGTCCAGAGCTACTGGCTTGAGAGGCTGATCGCCTTCATCATAGACGCAGTCGTAGTCTACGTCGCGTTTGCCATCATCTCAGGCATCCTCATCCTCCCATCCTTGGTTACGGGACTCGTCTCCGGAACAGTATTGAGCGCAGCCGCGATCTTCGGAGCGAGTGCCTACGCTTTGATAGGCAGCGTCCTCCTGGTCCTCTACTTTGCCTTCGCAGAGAACCTCTACGGCACGACGCTGGGGAAGAGCGTGATGCATCTGAAGGTGGAGACGCTCGAAGGGAGGACACCAACCCTCGAGCAGACGATCATTCGCGACTTCAGCAAGATCAACTGGGTCCTCCTGCTGCTGGATGTGGTGTTCGGGTTGGCCACGCAGACCGAGTACAGGCAGAAGTTCAGCGATAAGTACGCGAGAACTCTGGTCGTCAAGCGGGCTTAGGCTCGCGGTGCACTTAAGACGAAATGTTCTGGCCTAGTGGGGGCTGTAGCACTCGTAGGGCTTTCCGCCGTTAATGTGGTCCACGGCCTTTGCGATGATGGCATCGGAGACATCGATCCACTTGTGATCCCAGTCCAGGCCCGAAACCGACATCACAGGGCGACCCATTTCGTTCAGGGCGATGAACCAGAGGGGCCTTCCGAAAAACGGCCTTACGATCTTGACCTCCCACTTCTGGCACCTCAGCCTCTCCCCACGTCCGCCGAAGTAACGGCAGCTCCTGCAGTATTTCGAGAGCCAGATTATGTCTCGCTGGGGGCGATGCACCTTCGCGACCTCTTCCAAGATCCTTTCGTTCTCCTTCTTGGCCAGGTCCAGGAGGCGCTGCTTCCCCTCCTCAGTCTTCAGATAGTAGTCAAGGTTCTTGGTCACCTCTTCGACCCATTCCGGCTTCTCAGGTGGCTCTTCAGGGGCTTCCAAGCTTGACCGTTTTAGCGGCTTTCTCTTAATTAAACGTATCAGGCTTTTGTGCCTGCACGCCGTCCGCGAGACGATCACTCTTGTCGCCTCCGAAGCTTAAAGAGTTATTAAGGAAAATGGGATGCGATATGTTCCGTGGAGAAGGGAGACGCAACGCCCCTCACCAGGGTTCTGAGGGTCGACCCTCTTAACCCCGAAGTGGGACCGATGCAGATAGCAGCGGAGTACATCCGCAGGGGCGAAGTCGTCGCCTTCCCTACTGAAACTGTGTACGGCCTCGGTGCGGATGCGACCAATGACGCAGCAGTGCGGAAGATCTACGCCGCCAAGGGGAGGCCTTCCGACAATCCCATAATAGTGCACATAGCATCGATGGATCAACTGCGAACCGTCGCCGACTCCATCGACCGAAGGGCCCTTGAACTGATCGAGGTGTACTGGCCGGGGCCGCTGACCATCGTCTTCCACAAGACCCGACTCGTTTCATACGAAGCGACAGGCCACAGGGAGACGGTGGCGGTGAGGATGCCGGCCCACCCGATCGCCCTGTCTCTCATAATGATTTCGCGGAGGCCCATCGCCGCCCCCAGCGCCAACGTCTCGGGCGGGCCCAGCCCTACCTCCGCCAGCCACGTCATCAAGGACTTGGGTGGCAAGATCCCACTTGTAATCGACGGTGGCGAGGCCGCCTTCGGGGTGGAATCCACAGTTCTGAGCCTCGCTACCAACCCCCCTACCATCCTGAGACCGGGGCCAATAACACTGGACGAGATCGCCGGCGTAATTGGCGATGTCAGGGTGGCCAGGGTAAGGCCAGGCGATAAGGAGGTGGCTCCTGAGGCGCCAGGCATGAAGTATCCGCACTACGCTCCAAAGGCCCCCTTGATCCTGGTGACGGGTACGCCAAATGGCATGGTCGACAAGATAACGAGCCTGGGCCGCGAAAAGCGTCAAAGGGGCCTGAAGATCGGCGTCCTAGCCACCGACGAGACGTTCGAATTCTACTCGAAGGACTGGACAGTGATCTCTGTTGGCACCAGGTTCAACCCTTACTCCATTGCCCGCAACCTCTACAACACGCTCAGAGCTTTCGATGTCGCCGGCGTCGACCAGGTGTATGCGGAAGGCTTCGAAGAGAAGGGGATACTTCTGACGGTGATGAACAGGCTGAGGAAGGCCGCTGCCGAGGTCATAGAGGAACCCTAAGAGCCAGAGTCGCTCGGCCGACTAACCTCGTCACGTCATGTCCCGTACGTTGCTGCAGTGCCCTGTGGCCTCCCGTTCGCTCGCCGAAAGGTGTCTTGGCGCGCGAGTTCGAAAAGGTTCTGCGGGACCGCACCACGTAGCTTATAATACCGTTGCAGGGCCTATGCATTCGCCCTTGGACTCCCTCACAGGTCTGAAGAAGAACACCGATGAGCTCCGTGGCCTTTTCAAGAGTCGAGTTGACAGGATGCGGAACAAAGATGGCTACTCCCAGCTAGTCAGGAGATTGGATGAAAGGAGAGCAGGCGAGACCCTGCTGAAGATGTTTGGCAGGGGCACCTTCACAGCGATTGGCATCGACGGTTCCATGGACCAAGTCGAATCTTTGGAGATGCTGCTCTTTTACGTCAACGCGGCAGCCTACAGCTGCGATCTCGATATCTCCCAGTCCGGGGTGACGTTCGACCTTCGGGGAGCGAGGAGGGAGAACGCGCTTGGAACCACCAGCGCTGTCCCGCTTTGGCTTGAGGACTGCGCGACCGTTGCAGCGACCACCGGCTCTCAGGAGAGCGAGTTCGACCACATGGCGGCCCTGATGAATATTTCGTTCTCGCTCATGCTCATGGCCGAGCTCACGTCCGCCCGAAGTTCCCTCTCCACAAGGGGGGTCAAGGTCCTGTTCATGGACAGGCCCCTATCAGGCTCACATCATACTCTAGGGCGAGACGTCCGTCAGCTGCTGCTCAAAGAGCACTCCCCCTTGGAGCTCCTCTACGGCAAGGGGCTGAAAAGGGACCTCTTCCTCGCGACGGCACTGCCTGTGCCAGGGACGGCCGTGGTGACCCACGGTCCCTACGCCATGCACGCTGTTCTCCAGCGTCTGTCCGAAGGAATCTCATTCGTCGATGCTTTCAAGGAGCTCGCGTTGGACCAGGCCAAGGGTGCGAGCCTCCAGGAGGCGCTCTTTCGAAGGGACAGAGCCTACGCACTGTTCGACAAAGGCTCGAAGGAGGTCATCCTCGATCGCGAATGCATGGGCTTCAGGGAAAGGCTTGATGAGCTCGCAAACAGGGTCACTGGTAGGCTCTTCTCGTCGGAGGAGTACCCCCTCAGGGTGGACGGTGAGTGGCTGACGACCGTCGAGCTCAACGCCGTGAACTACATCCTGCTGTGGTCCCTGGTGGACAGAGCCCGAAGGGACGAGATCCTTCTTCTCGGGCTCACCAAGGACACCGGCTCATCTGATGTTTCGAGGTCCGTGCTGGGGATGAGCGGCGTGCCCGATTCATTGAAGCCTGGAATGCGGCACGATAGGGTGATGTTCTCGATTATCAGCGCGACGAACCCCAAGATCTGCGTCCCTCCATGGCGGAGCGTGGGATACGACTCTTGTTTCTCTACGCTCGCTGAGAACGCGGAGAGCGTGTCGGGAAAGGTACCCCGACTCCGCGCCGCAAGAAAGGTGGCATCGCGTGAGCGCCTCTTCATCCGGACCTACTTCCAGACGAGGGCTTCCTCGAAGACGGCCTATCGCTCCCCGGTCTTCCTCTTGGACAGGCCCTACGACGAGCAATCCGACAGGAGCGGATTGATCGACTTTGAGTACGTCGAAAGAGGAGGTCTCCAGGAGATGAAGCCTTATCTTGAGAGAGAGGGGTTCAACGAGCTAGACAACGCAGTTCTGCTCCTGCTAGCACGCTCAGACAACCCGGAGGTCTTCGAAGCCTATGGCCACAACGAGCTCCTTTACCTTGCTGACAAAGCCGTGAAGGCGGACGTCAAGCTGATGCATGGGACCCTCGAGGGCCTTGTGAACCTGGAGCTCACCCCACTAGCCCGAAGGGAGAACCTCTTTGCAATAATTCGCCGGTACCGAGACGCTCGTTCGCAGATGGAGGCCGCTCGGGAATCGTCTTCATCGGTCTAGGCGCCTAGCCTCTGACCTACCTACAACCACCTCTTCTCCCGTAGCCTACGCTGGTAAGCGTGGAGCCGGCCGCCCCAACCATCTGAATTCGCGAATTGATTAAGAGCAACCCCCGAATTCGACAGGGGGTATGAACTTGGGGCCCCGAGCCGTTTCAACGATGAGGCGGTTCCTATTCGTAGCCTCCGTCATACTCATCCTCCTCTCGTTGGCAATGGGTTTCTCCGGAGACGGCACCGCCAGGGCGGCCCAGACGTATACTGTGCAAATGGGTGATGACTACTACTATCCTTACAGGATAGTGGTCAATGTCGGCGACACGGTTGTGTGGGACAACGTCGGCTCGGAGACTCATACCGTGACCTCTGACACCGGTCAGGCAATATACTGGAATTCAGGAGACGTCTTGCCTCAGAGCTCCTTTTCATATACCTTCACGACGGCCGGGAACTTCACCTATGGCTGCTTCTATCATCCTAGCATGACAGGAGAAGTCGACGTTCTCCAGCCTGCCCCCGAATTCCCTGGCTACGTGCTCTTTGCGGTACTGGGGATGGCTTGCGCATGTGGCCTGGTCATGGAGCGACGATTAAGGAAATAGGCCGGCGAGGTCGGATCAGGGAGCTGCGTCTCATATTCCTATACCCAAATAAACCCGCCCGGTCCCAATCCCAAGGATTGGCGAGGACGAAGCGATTGACGAGGACAAAGTTACGTTTTAGGCTGAACGGCAGGGCGGTGGTGACCACCGTCTCGCCAGCCAAGACGCTCCTTCGGGTCCTTAGGGAAGACTTCGGCCTCACGGGGGCAAAGCCTGGCTGCGAGGCGGGGGAATGCGGGGCCTGCACGGTGCTCCTCGACGGAATCCCCGTAACGTCTTGCATGGTGCTCGCATCGCAGGTGAGGGGCCGCAACGTGATCACTGTCGAGGGGTTGGACGAGGCGGGAGAACTGGACGCCCTTAAGGAATCGTTCGCGTCGGAGGGCGCGGTTCAGTGCGGCTACTGCATACCTGGCTTCGTGGTGGCTTCATATGCCCTGATAAAGGCCAACGACATGTCCTCCCTTGATCAGCTCAAGAAGCAACTCGAGGGCAACATCTGCCGCTGTGGCGGCTATCCGAAGATCCTCGCCGCCGTGAAGAAGGCCGCATCTTTGAGCACGGGGGCCCAACGATGAAGTACTCGCATATATCGGTGACTCCCGCCGGCGGACTTCAGGATGCTCTGACGCTCTTGGCCGGGCAGGGAGAAGGGCTGCGTGTGATATCGGGTGGCACCGACGTCACGGTTTACTTGAAGGATGGCAACCTGAAGGAGACCAGTCTTCTGGACGTGAGCGGTCTCAAGGAGCTCGATTATGTGCGCGACGGCGGGAAATACGTCTCCATCGGGGCAAGGGTCACCTTCTCGGAGCTGCTCAACAGCAGGCTCGTGCGGAAGTGGGCTCCCCTCCTCTGCGAGGCAGGGGTCGAGGTGGGCTCCTTGCAGATTAGGAACCTTGCCACCTTGGCTGGCAACATCTGCAACGCTTCGCCCGCAGCGGACTCCTTGCCTCCTCTCTACGTTCATGAATCGTCCGTCGTCTTAGCGAGCCTGAAGGGGAAACGCGTGCTGCCCCTTCCGAGGTTTGTAGAAGGCCCGAGGCGGACCGCGAGAAGGCCTGATGAGCTGCTTACCGAAATCAGGGTCCCGAAGATGGCCGAGGGGAGCTCCTGCTTCTTCAAGAAGCTGGGCCTCAGAAGCTCTCAGGCCATTTCAGTCGTAAGTGTTGCGGCGGCT
>Ga0187770_10002296_pt1 | contig 10664 bp, 11 predicted proteins | sample 0116_SJ02_MP02_2_FD_133154 | JGI IMG/M metagenome (GOLD analysis project Ga0187770, IMG submission 133154) | Tropical peat soil microbial communities from peatlands in Department of Meta, Colombia - 0116_SJ02_MP02_20_MG | ecosystem: Environmental > Terrestrial > Soil > Wetlands > Peat | place... | reverse complement strand
GGACGAACCATCTTCAGGACTCGCCCCTCACTTTGTTGATGAAATATTTGCAAAATTTAAAGAGATGAACAGGAAAGGACTTACTCTCTTTCTTATCGAACAAGAGATCGATCTAACACTGGCCATTTCCCAACGGGGATATCTTCTGAGAAATGGTCGTCTAATCAAAGAGGGACCCTCTTTGACCCTGATGGAGAGCCGAGAGGTGAAGGCTCTTTACTCTCCCTGCGTAGGAGAACTTGCCTCCGGGTCGGCAGAAAGTGATGTCGGAAGGGATGGACGAGTGTAGAAATTATCTGGTTGCGAGAGAGGAGCCGCTTCCCGGGGCCTGGATGGTCCTCTTCAGGTACTCAAACCATTCCTTCTGAATGGCAATCCTTCTCCTTGGGACAATGGCTACAGGGGCAAACCGAATCGTGAAAGACTTTTCGCTTTCATCTCGAAAGGTGAGGTTGAAGAGGACCGTATCTGCTCCATAATAATTGTCCCGGGTGAGAAAAATCTTTTCCATGCTGGAAAAAGGGATCCTTACATCAATCTTCTCCATACCTCTGCCCTTGGGAATCTCGAGAAACAGAGTCGCCTCTTCGACCCATAAACGGCCCTTCCGTCTCGATCCTTTGAAGGGAAGTCCCCCGTAATAGTAAGCAGAGCAAGGCCTTGGAGACATGTTAGCCATTATATAGCATTTATGGTCCCTCTCATCAATAGGGGACCTCTGGAAAGGTATAATTGGTCCCCGAGAAATTGGAAGCACCTCAATTTTTGTGATGACATAATGAACATTACGAGAGCAGGCGGACCAGACTTCAAAAGCTTTAGGATTGCGGATCATTAGAAGATGAGGGGAAACATTCGTAGTCAATGAAAAACGAGGTCTTTTTGTTCTTGGAGCGTTTGGAGCCAATTCATGAGTGGTTCCGCCCTAAATCTTTTTCAGCTGGCCCGCCTGCTCCCTGAAAGGGACCCCTCCACGGTTGTGCGTCACGGAAAAAGAGATGCTTACCAAGAACTTTTTTATTTTGCTCAATCCCTTATTTTTAGAGTAAAATGATCGTGATGAAATCACCGGTAGGGTAGCAAAATGAAGAAACGCGGAACGGATCTTTTTGAACAGTTGAAACACCAAAGGAAGAAAATCGATCTCGTCGATGGACAGTTATTGAAGCTTGTCAATCGGCGGCTGCGCATCGCCTTCAAGCTGGGAAAAATCAAAAAAAAGATGGGGAGCGAGATCCATGACCCCCGCAGGGAAGAGGAGGTTTTGGAAAGGCTAAAATTGAAAAACAAAGGACGTTTAAAAAATGAGGATTTGAAGAAAATATTCGAAACGATTATAAGGATATGCCGCAGGTCTCAAATTCAGAGATAACTGTGATTCAGACACTAAGACTATAGACCTCAGACATTAGGCCGGAGTGAAGAAACAAAGAAGGATGATACAAAAATAACGGTGGTGATAGGAAGATTTGGAAAAATGGAGGGCAGCAGCCCAAAAAAAGGGCGGTACACGAACACGGGTACAATAGGTCGGTACGGCTCGATTCCGAGGAGGGCTGAGAACACTCCAAGGGTTAATTTCCTATATAGAAAAGTCTTGGAGTCTAATCCTGCCTTGCCAGGATTGAAGTCCAAGTGTCTCAATTGCAGGTTTTGCCCCTCGATGAGGATGCCAAATTTCTCGTTGATGCCCCCAGGGATTATTTTAAACGCATCGCCCCTCATACTCTTCTGCCATTGAGCAACTTCACTCAACTTTTCCATATCCCAAGCTTTTGTCAAGCTGCTTGGGATCGAAAATTTAACTTGACAAAGAAAACGTGATTTCTTATAGTTCGCCTGAATTTATTATTCGTCCTGCAGAATAGTGAAGAATTTACATGTTCTCTTTTTACATCCTGTGTCTCCTCTTGTTCGAATAGCCTCTAAATTGGTAAAGAGTAAAAGAATCAGGACAAGAAGGAGGTTGTCTTTCGTTTTCCCTGACCCGTCAGGGATTATCAGAATCTCTTTGAGAAGGAGGTGATGCATCGGCATTTGGTGAGTATCCCTCGCCCATAGGCAGAGGACTCGCAGGAGAATAGGAGATTTCAACGAAAGGAGGAAAAAATGTTTAGACTGACTGAACTAACAGATAAGGGCATCGTCCCAACGGATCTTATTCCAACAAAGATCATCGGCATCGGCTACAATCATAAGGAGCTCTGCCAGGAGTTTTCTACGGTCACCCCTTCGGAGCCAATCCTCTTCCTCAAACCCCTTTCGGCACTGATCGGCGACCAGGGCGCCATCGAATACCCGCCTCAGGTCAACACGGTCCATTTCGAAACGGAGTTAGCAGTGATCATTGGCGAAAAAGCAAAACGCGTTCCTGTGAAAGACGCCTATCGATATATTTACGGCTACTCCATCATTCAAGACATTACAGACCATGTCCTTGAGGGGAGGCTGGTAGACCAGGGCCTTCCATGGATGATCAGCAAGGGATTTGACACGTTTGCCCCGATCTATCACATCGTAAAAAAAGAGAAGATTGGAGATCCTCACAACCTCGAAATCACAACGCGCGTCAACGGCGTTGAGAAGAGCCGGGGAAACACCAAGAACTTCGTTTTTAAATGCGATCAGCTTCTCTCTTATGCTTCATATATCATGACTCTCGAACCAGGCGACATCATCGCCACCGGGTGTACCGGAGGCGTTGATCTCATCGCCCCGGGGGACGTGATCGAAGGGACCGTGGAGAAGATTGGCACCCTAACGGTGACGGTCAAGAAGCCCTATACCTCTCCGAAGAGCATCAACCCAACATTTGTCGGAACCGATGGGAGGCGGGTCAATCCTTTTGCTCGCGGGAGTAAGCTCACCGAGGAGGCGATTAAGAGAGGATTTTTGAAGCCCGGAAAGAAGTAAAGAGTCGATGGTGTTGGAAAAGATCGTGGGAAAATATGTCTTCTCAATTATTTGTGGATGCGTCATCAGAGGTCGATTTAAGACGCCGCCGGGTTTAGCCCCGTAGGAGAAAGGGCGTTCCCGCCCTTTTGTGGCGGCCCTAACAAGAAGAGAAAACAATTAAGGAGGCAGGAAGATGAGACCAAAGTCTACGATCGTCTTCGCGGTAATGGTGGCGTTTTATGTGCTTGCTTTTGCCAGCCTTGCATCGAGCCAGGAAAAAATCCTTAAGTTCGGCTCCGCCATGCCATTGAGCGGTGCGGCATCCTCCTGGGGGATCAACTTCGACCGTTTCATTCGCAAGGGCTGTGAAGACGTAAATGAAGCAGGCGGCATACAGGTGGGAAGTGTACGTTACAAATGGCAGGTCATTACATATGATCATGGATACGTTCCTGGACGGGCGTTGGATGTCGTCACCCGATTAATCGAGGGAGACAAGGTTGATTTTATCTCCGTATACGGAGGGGGGGTCCAATCTACTTTACTGGAATTGCTTGGAAAACACAAAATGCTGAACTTCGCAGGCGGCATCAATATGAATGTTGGGTCGAAGGCGCCATTAAATTTCTCCTCTTGGCCTCAGGCCAATTATGCGTTTTGGCCGGCAAGCCAGGTCCTTGCACACCTCGGCATCAAGACCGGGGTTTTTGTTATGGCAGACGACGAATACGGCCATGCTCATGTCGCGGGTAGGGTAGAACAGAGTAAAGCAGTTGGAATTAATTCCGTGGGAGAGGATTTTTACCCACGAGGCACTACAGAGTTTTATCCTCTGCTGCGTCGTCTGTTGGCCAAGAACCCCGACTTTTTTGACGTTGGAACCGGCGGAATCCGGGACAACGGTTTGCTAATTAAACAAGCGCGTGAAATAGGGTTCAAAGGGCCTATGTTGGCGTATGCTGTCTCTCCCATGAAATTGGAGGAGATCGTAGGGAAAGAGTTACTTGAAAACACTTACATGTTATCGCCCCCCTTTCCAGGCGCGCCAATGAAGGGGAAGGTGAAGGCGATACTCGATTGGTTCGTGAGTAAATACGGAGCGAAGGAATATGATGCGGGTGGTGTCGGAGGACATGCCGTCATCGAATTTCTGACGAAAGGGATCAAAGATGCTCAAAGTATCGATCCGTTCAAGGTTGCAGATGCGATGGGGAAAATCAGTAAAGAGAAGCAGATGGAGACTTCGTATGGGATGTCTTATATAGGTAACGCTGGTTTTGATCTCCCCAGAGTGATAACCTTTTGGCTCAACGTATACCAGTATAAGGATGGCACTTGGCATGAACTGGGTGGTGGCTGGCCCTCCTATGAATGGAAGAAGTAATTTGAATTTTCTATTTCCGCTCACTTGCCCTTTCAGCGGAGCAAGAGTAGTAGCCGGCAAACAATGGGGGTCTCAATTATGATGGGTATCCTGATGGACGGGCTCTTTAACAGCATTACTCTTATTCTGCTGAGCGTGGGAATGGTCTTAGTCATTGGAATGTTGCGAATCGTCAACTTCGCGCATGGCGCTCTGTATATGGTCGGCAGTTATGTCGTATGGCTTGTCGTCGGCCAGCGCTTGATACCCTTGGACAACGTTTATCTGGGTTATTCCATCGGTTTTATCCTGGCGGTGGCATGCGTCGCGGGCATGGGTGCAGTCATCGAACGCCTGTTGCGGCCTTTGAAGGGAGGATTTCTCGAAAGCTTTATTCTGACTTTGGGACTCATCCTCTTTTTGGAGGGAGCAATGCTGGTGGGCTTTGGCATTGACGAGAAGACAGTGCCCAGCCTCTTTGCCAAGACAGTCACCGCTATAGGTTTCAGCTTGCCCCAGCAGAGGCTATTCGTTTTGGTTGTCGGAATTGCGATCGGGGGCGGCTTATGGGTTTTTCTGACGAAGGCGCGGATAGGCATCGCCATGAGAGCAGTCGCTCAGGAGCTCGAAGGCGCCGCGCTTCAGGGCATCAATATTCGCTATGTGGGCATGTTGGGAATGGCGATCGGCTGCGGCCTTGCGGCCGCAGCCGGCGCTCTGATCGCTCCCGTATATACGGTCAATCCGTATATCGGCACAGGGCCTGTGACAAAGTGCTTTATCGTCATGGTCTTGGGCGGGATAGGAAGCCTCCCGGGCGCAGTACTGGCCAGCTTTTTGGTCGGATTTGTGGAGGCGATCAGCGCCACCTTTCTGGGGAGCGGCACAGCCAAACTGATCGTTTACTTTCTGCTTCTGGTCGTCATGTTAATAAGGCCGATGGGGCTTTACGGCGGGCAGGAATGGGTGCATCGTTAGAACCCCGGGAACCACGCCCCTGCGGGGCGGGCAGCGTGATTGAAAAAGTTATCGGATGAAATTGACGATGGAGCGGTTTGGATATAAAGAGATCAGTTTCTCGGCCGTGGTGGCATTCTTTTTAATCTTTCCTGTTATTGCCGCCAAAGAGCCTTACCTCCTGCATATCCTCATCATTGTGGCGGTCTATACCACCCTTGTCTGGGGCTTGGACTTGCTTCTCGATTGCGCTCTGATCTCGTGTTCCCAGATCGCCTTCTGGGGCATGGGCTCGTACACTTTTGCGCTGCTGACGCTCAAGTGCGGGTGGAACCCGTGGCTTGCCCTCATCGGCGCAGGAGTCGTCCCGACGATCATGTCGGCCCTGCTCAGTTACAGCAGCGTCAATCTGAAGACAATGTACTGGTGCCTCTTTAGCCTCGTCTTTGCAGTGGCTTTTCATGAGATGTTGTTTGTGTGGCGGACTTTTTTGGGAGGTGCGGAGGGCATACGCGGGATTCCAAAGTTGCCCCTCGTCACTTCCCGTACAGAATGGTACTACCTGGCGTTCTTTCTTCTTTTCCTTATTGGAGCGGTCATCCATCAACTCCGCGGGTCTCGAATCGGCCTGATCCTTCGCGGCGTCCGGATCAACGAAGAGTTGGCCCGGAGCGCAGGGATCAGTATCATCAGATGCAGGCTGGTGTGTCTAGTCCTCGCCAATTTTTTTGCAGGAATTATGGGAGGCTTCTTTGCCGCCTACACGGGAGCCCTCTCCCCGTTTAATCTGGAGCTCGATGCCATGTTCTTCCTCTACGTGTACCTGATCGTAGGAGGCAAAGGTAGTTTGGCCGGCTGCTTGGCGGGGACAGCCTTGTTCATCTTTATCCGGGAACTGCTGGGTCCTCTTGGAATTTATATGCCGGTGATATACGGGACGATAGTGATCATATTTGTCACGCTTATTCCCGGGGGGCTCGTCAGTTTACCCCAGAGGTTTTTGAGCCATTTCGAGAGGGTGAAAGCGCCAACATGAAGATTCTGGAGGTAAAGGGCCTCACCAAATATTTCGGCGGCTTGGCGGCGGTAAAAAATGTGGACCTAAGCTTGGAAGAAGGCGAAGTGCTTTCGGTCGTTGGCCCAAACGGCGCTGGCAAGACGACGTTTTTCAACCTGATCTCCGGTTTTGAGCGCCCAACGCGCGGCCAGATCCTATTCCGTAATGAGGACATTACCAATTTGCCTGCGCATGAGATAGCCCGAAAGGGTTTGATACGGACCTTCCAGGCCAACCTGACCTACGGGGACTTAACCGTGGGAGAGAATATTATGCTGGGTCATTACGGCACCCATCGACTGAATCTCATCAAGGAGTACCTGGAAAGGCCGAAACGAAACCGCTTCATCATGGATAACACCCGCCGGATATTGAACATTTTCGGTCTGGAACAGAGAAACGCGGAACCGGCCGGCAGCCTGCCTCACGGCTCAATGCGCTCGCTGGAGGTGGGATATGCCATAGCGGGGGAACCCAAGGTCTTGCTCTTGGATGAGCCGGTATGCGGGATGAGCTTTTCAGAGAGCACCAAGATGATAGAGACCATCCGGGAAATGATGAGGCAGGGGGTCTCTTCGATCATGTTGGTCGAGCATAACATGAGAACGGTGATGAAGTATTCGGACAGGGTGGTTGTTCTCAGTTACGGCGAAAAGATTGCAGAGGGTAAGCCAGCCGAGATCGCAGCCAATCCCAGGGTTATTGAAGCCTATCTCGGGGAGGGATATGTCACTTCTTAAGACGGATAGTATCTGGGTGCAGTACGGCAGCTTCGTGGCACTCCAGAACTTTTCCATCGAGATAGAAAGGGGGACAAGCGTTGCAATCATCGGCTCCAATGGGGCCGGCAAGAGTACCCTCTTGAGGACGATTTCGGGATTGATCAAGCCTGCCAAGGGAGAGATTCATTTTGATGGGAACCGGATCGATAATAGAAGCTGCCATGAGATTGTCCAATTGGGCATCGCCCATTGCCCAGAGGGGAGAAAGATCTTTGCGGGCCTTACGGTGGCTGAGAACCTCAATTTAGGCGCTTATACCCGAAAAGACCGTGAAAACATCGGTAAAGATTTAGGAAAGATATACGATCTCTTTCCGATCCTCTGGGAAAGGAGAATGCAGAAGGCCGGAAGGCTCAGCGGCGGGGAGCAACAGATGCTCGCTATAGGCCGGGCGCTGATGACTAACATCAAACTCTTTCTTCTGGACGAGCCCTCCCTAGGGCTCGGCCCGAAGGTCATCAATGAGATTGGAAAGGTCCTTAAAAAGGCGCGGCTGGAAGGAATAACGATTGTGCTAGTGGAGCAGAACTGCGTCTTTGCCTTTGGCCAGGCAGATGAGGTTTACGTTCTGGAACAAGGCAAAATCGAGATAAAAGGGCAGGCCGCTGAAATCCAAAAAAACCAGCACGTACGGGAGGCTTATCTGGGAATGTGAGATTGGCGACTGGCTGGGACCTCTGTAAAATGGGCATGTTGGCACAAATGCAACTTGTTTGCGGAGCCGGATAATTATCATTAGCTCTATAACCCAAGATATCGAACAATCAACTTGATGGAAAATTCAGGGGGCCTCTAATGATCGCCCTCCCCATCAACTCCAAAATTAGACCTCTGCACAAATGGAAATCCACGACAATAGTAAACAAATGGATTGCTGCTCCTTGGTTTCGCGAGCACAAATTTAACTGTGCGGAATCAGGGACAGAAAAAACAAGAATTGGTAAAGTGACCTTCCTCGTTGACACCCGTCTTTTATTAGCTCATAATCAACTCCATGAAATAAAAACACCGCCTGTTCTTACCACCGGAAATTGCTGCAATGGTTAAGATAAAAGCTAAGACCGTTCCAAAGACATTTTTGCCTTCGCTCAAGCGAATCGTCTCGTCCAGTGAGTCATCATTCGCCTTCTTTATATGCCTACTCGTGCTCACCCTTGTATACCGGATTCAACTTACGATCGGTCTCTTTACAAATCCAGTGAAGCCCTTCGATTTTAATCCGGCCCACACTCCGGTATGGTTTATGTTTCTATACTTCCCCTACGATCTCGCCCTCGTCCTTGCTTGCTTTATGCTTCCATGGTTCCTATCCCGGATTCAATTTCCGATCAAACAAAGCAAAACCTTTCCAATTTTAAACATTTCAGGGTTCGTTCTTTTGCAGATCTTTTTAATCATCATGCTTCTCATTCATGAAATTCATCTGCGCCTGCTCTTCACCGTTCAATCCGGACTCGATTATTCCGCGATCATGGAGGCGTTTTCGACCATTTCTCTTGCCGAAGTGATCAAGCTCGTTGAGGTAAAGGACTATCTTTTTCTCCTTTTGCCCATTGGACTTTTTTGGCTCGTTAAGATGTCCCGTCTTACTTTGAGAATATCGATGGCAGGGATTTCCTTTGCGGTGATCATCCTTTTGCTGTTGATCTCTGTCTTTGCAGCAAATCACAAGGCGAAAGAGGTTCCCGCCGAGATGCGCCTGAATCCGGCAATTTTTCTTCTTTCCGATGTTGTGGACCATGCCTTCTATCAACACGCTTTCAAATCCAGGGATATCGGCATCTCCAATAAAAATGAATCCGGCCTCCGATTCACCGGCCTCATGGACGCAAACAAAACGAAGCCGGTAAGATTCCCACCACCTAAAAGTGATCATCCATGGAATATTGTCTTTTTCATCATGGAGTCGGTGGGTACCCGATATACCTTCGACACAGAGGATGGCAGGGAAATGCCCATGCCGTTCCTATACAGGATTTCAAAAGAGAGCTGGTATTTAAAAAGGCACTATACGACGTCCAACGTCAGCACAAAGGCAGTTTTCTCTTTACTAAGCGGGCTTTATGATTTTTTCGGCCGGGAGAATTTCGGTTTACGTCCGGATGTCGACGTTCCTTCCCTCTATAGTTTTCTACCCAAGGGCTACGATCGTTTTTTAGTGACCCCTTCTTCCATATGGTGGTACTTTCCAATTTCATTTGTAAAAAACAGCGGACTGACAGAGATACACCACTACGAAAACTTAAATTTCAAAATTAAGGAGACCTATCATTCCCTGGGCCATTATATTGCAAGAGATGAGATTCAAACCACGGATTTTTTCATCCAGAGAATGAACGAGGCCAGAGAGCCTTTTCTGGCTATTTACATTAGCTTTGCAGCGCACTTCCCCTATTTTGATTATGGTTCGGACTACCGCATCAGGGAGGACGATGAACGTCTGATAAGCCGTTATTATAATAATTTAAATCTTCTGGATCAGATGATAAAGCGCATTTATGACCATCTCGAAGAGCGGGGACAATTTGACCACACCATTCTTGTGATCGTGGGCGATCACGGTCAGGCCTTCGGTCAGCATCACCCGGATAATTACATGCACTATCGGTACAGCTATAATGAGAATCTGGAGGCCCCGGCGATCATCTATCAACCGGCGCTTTTTAAGCCAAAGGCATTTGAGCTGTCCACAAGCCATGTGGATATATTACCAACCCTTCTCGACGCGATGGGAATTCCATATAATCCTACCTTATTTGACGGAGAGTCCCTTTTTCATAATCCGTTGATGAGAAAAAATATCTTCTTCTACGGACTTGAAGAATCGATCTCTTTGCTGGATACCAACCAAACAAAGGTACAGTATTCTTTAAAGAAAAATAGGTGCTGGGCTTTTGATCTGAAGGCTGATCCCGAGGAGAAGAATCCTCTCGACTGCTCCTCGTATGAGCCCCAACTTGAGGCCCTCCGCAGCTTTGTAGGTCATCATGATTCGAGTCTTCTCAGATACAATGCATGGATAAGAGAAGAAGGTAATCCTCAGGGACATAACAACCTATCCTCCCAAAAAGCTAATTAACTTAGATATTGTATTACCGGAACCGGGCAGCGGAACAAAATAACCATCCGTGGCCAAATTCCAATCACTGAACGGAAATCGGTATCAAACAAGAAGTCTGGATTGGGGTAACCCTTCAGTCTCGGGCTCGAAGGCGATCCAGCAAGGATCCTGGAAAAAGTTTATAGCGGCTACCTCTTGAGGATAGCCATCTGGGTCGGCAAGCTTCTGCAAGCCTTATTCACACGACAGGGCATACTTCCCATTCATACAAAAAATCCGCCCGTGGTCGGGTCTTATCGACTTGATAAACTTTTGGAAGGATTTTTGCGGGACCGCCCTCCATAACTGATGGTCGACGGATTGGGGGTTGTTGAGAATTGGAATTTATTGGGCTAATGGTGCTCGGCGTTTGGTTATTGTCAAATCATTCAATATATTTGTACTGGTCAAACCCAGGGATCTTCCAGCTAAAAGGTGACGTTCAGTGTCCAAAAACACTGCTCCCCACCGGGGATGAACCGAGATGTTGTCCTCCACCATGCGGAGGCG
>Ga0187770_10002295_pt1 | contig 10664 bp, 8 predicted proteins | sample 0116_SJ02_MP02_2_FD_133154 | JGI IMG/M metagenome (GOLD analysis project Ga0187770, IMG submission 133154) | Tropical peat soil microbial communities from peatlands in Department of Meta, Colombia - 0116_SJ02_MP02_20_MG | ecosystem: Environmental > Terrestrial > Soil > Wetlands > Peat | place... | reverse complement strand
TTGGCCGCGTGATGTCCGCCGTAATCAGCGACATCGAGCAGATGCGCAGCGCCTTCTCGGACTGGTTCGCGGAATTTTTTCGCCAGGCATTTGCACTCGTCGCCTTCGTCAGCGTTCTGCTGGTCATCAACTGGCGAATGGCCTTTGGTGCCGCAGTTTTGATTCCGGTCGTTGTCTGGCCGGTCAGCAAATTTGGCCGGCGAATTCGCCGCTCCTCGGAGAAGAGCCGCGCGCGCCTCGCCGATCTGAGTCAGATTCTGCAGGAGACGACAACAGGCAATCGCGTGGTGAAGGCTTTCGGAATGGAGCGCTTCGAAATTGAGAAGTTCCGCGAGGCCGCGCGCAATCTGCTTCGGGAGAACATGCGCTGGATTCGCGCTTTCGCGGCCACGTCGCCGGTCATGGATTTGCTCGGCGCGGTTGTCGTCGCTCTGGTTCTGTTGGCCGCCCGCGGAGAGATCAAAGCGGGCCGCATGACGGTCGGCCTGTTTGTCTCCTTTGCCTACGCGCTGTTCAAGGCATACGAGCCGATCAAGCGCCTCGGCAACGTCTACCAACTTTTCCTCCAGGCAGCCGGCACCTCGAAGCAGGTCTTCTCCTATCTCGATCTCCCGAAGGAAATCATGGAGGCCTCTGGCGCGCAGGTCTTGCCTGGCCTCGCGCGGTCGGTGGAATTCGAAAACGCCAGCTTTGCTTACGATGGTGGCCCGCTCATCCTCAAGCGAATCAACCTGGACGTTTCAGCCGGCTCTGTGGTCGCCATCGTTGGATCAAGTGGCGCGGGCAAAACAACGCTCGTCAATCTCCTGCCGCGGTTTCACAGCGTGACGTCAGGCGCCGTCCGCATCGATGGGCACGACATTCGCGACGTGACACTCCGTTCGCTTCGCGAGCAGATGGCCATCGTCACGCAGGAAACGATCCTGTTCAACGACTCGGTCCGCAACAATCTCTGTTACGGCCGGCCGGACATGCCGCAGGAAAAAATCGTCGCCGCGGCGCAGGCGGCTCTCGCGCATGATTTCATCATGCAGATGCCGCTCGGCTACGACACCGTCATCGGCGACCGCGGCCAGCGCCTCTCCGGCGGCCAGCGGCAGCGCCTCGCCATCGCGCGAGCACTGCTCAAGGACGCGCCAGTCCTGATCCTCGACGAAGCGACCTCCGAGCTCGATTCCGAATCCGAAATGCTAGTCCAGCGAGCGCTAAACAATCTGATGACGGGCCGCACGGTCTTCGTCATCGCTCATCGCCTTTCCACCATCCGCCGCGCGGACATGATCGCGGTGCTCGATGAAGGCACGATCCGCGAGCGGGGCACCCACGAAGAGCTTCTCTCGCGCAACGGGATTTACGCGCGCCTCTATGACATGCAGTTCCGCGACGCAGAGCCGGTTTCGCGCATGGCAGGGCCGGAGTGACGATGGCGCAGGCACAATCCAAATCCGCAGCAGCGCACTCGGCCGTCGCGGCCGCCAAAAGCCTGAAGTCGATGACCGGCTACGCCCAGGCTCAGCGCGCCGAAAACGGATTCACGATGCGCTTGTCGATTCGCAGCGTCAATCACCGGTTTCTCGATTTGCACGCCCGCGTGCCCGAGGGCTTCGAGCCTCTTGAGCCGCGCATCCGGCAGCTCGTTCGCGAGCGCGTTCGCCGCGGACATCTCGACGTGACTCTGCGCTACGAGCCCTCCGGGCCGGCAGCCGTCACGATCAATCAAGATGTTGCCGCCGCGTATGTGCAGGCGGTGAACGGTCTTCGCAAACAGTTTGCGATTCAGGGCGAGCCCGACTTGGCCTCGATTCTGCGCCTGCCCGGCGTGATCGGGCCCGCCGCTGCGTCGCTCGATGAAGAGCTCGCCAAGCTCGAAGAAGTCATGGCGGGATGTCTCATCGAAGCGCTCGACAAGCTCGACCGCATGCGCGAACACGAGGGGGACGTGCTCCGGGACGAAATGCTCGGCCGCCTCGCGAGCATCTCCGGCATGGCCGCGAAGGTTGGAACGCTTGCCGAGCGGGCGCGCCCCGCATTTGCGAAACGCCTCGAGACGCGCCTGAAGGAGCTCCTCGCAGAAACTCAGCTCGATCCCACTCGCATCGTGCAAGAAGCCGCCATTGCCGCCGAGCGAAGCGACATCTCCGAAGAACTTACGCGCCTCGCGAGCCACGTCCGTCAGTTCGAATCGCTTCTCACCACCGTTGCGGACGTTGGCAAGAAACTCGATTTCCTGCTTCAGGAAATGCAGCGCGAGGCGAACACGCTTCTCTCGAAGACGCCGGGTACGGAAGCCGAAGGACTTGAAATCACCAAGCTCGGGCTCGAAATCAAGTCCGAGATCGAGAAACTTCGCGAACAGGTGCAGAACATCGAATGAGCGGCTCGGAGCCACTGGTCCTGATCGTGTCCGGGCCTTCCGGATCGGGAAAATCCACGCTGGTTCAGAAAATTTTGGAGCTGCCGGGCGTGATGCTGTCCGTTTCGTGCACCACTCGCCCTCCCCGCAAGACGGAAAGCGCAGGCAAGTGGTACAATTTTGTCACCGAAGCTGAATTCCAGCAGATGGTGGCACGGGGCGAATTCCTCGAATACGCGCAGGTGTTCGGAAAAAACTGGTACGGCACGCCGCGAAAACAGCTGGACGAGGCGCGCAAGCAAAAGAAGGATTTGGTGCTCGAAATCGACGTGCAGGGCGCGCTGCAGGCGAAGCAGCAACTGCCCAATGCAGTTGCAATCTTCGTGCTGCCGCCTTCTCGCGACGATCTCGAGCGGCGCATCCGGGAGCGCGGCCAGGATTCCGAGGATGAGATCCGGCGGCGTCTCGAGCGCGCGCGGCAGGAGATTTTGAACTACAGCGCCTACGATTTCGTCGTCGTCAATGACCAACTCGAGCGCGCTAGCCGCGAAGCGCAGGCGATCGCGGTCGGGTCCCGATGTCGCATCGCGCAAAAGGCGGAAAGAATTCACGAAATCTTGAAAACGTTTGGAGGCTGATTCTCTGATGGCTGTTCAAAGACACGCGCCCGAAAGCCAGTTTGCATATGTCGTGGTGGTCTCGCGCCGCGCACGCCAATTGATGGTCGGCGCAAGGCCGCTGGTCGAAAACCCGAAGTCCCGCAAGAACACGCGCATTGCCGAAGAGGAATTGCAGAACGGCGCCCTCGAGTACGAGTTGCCCGAGATCCCCGATGCGCCTCAAGATGGTGATGGAAAGCGCCGGAAGTAACAGCTTGCGGCGCAGGGTTTTCTAGCGCCCACCTGTCCGCGCTTTGTAGGGGGTCGGAGCTTAAGCTCCGACAGATGGGTGGTTTTCGGAATGGGCTTTGGCCCCTGAAGATCTGCCATGAAGATCGCTCTCGGTGTCACCGGCGGAGTCGCGGCGTACAAGGCCGCTGAACTTGTGCGCCGCCTGCAGCAGGAAAAGCTCGACGTGCAGGTCGTGATGACCCGCGCCGCGCAGGAATTCATCACGCCGCTCACCTTCGCCGCGCTCACGGGCAAGAAAGTCATCACCGAAATGTTCGGCGGGGAAGATGCCGCGCCCGCCAACGTCGAAAGCGCCATCGAGCACATCGCCGTCGCGCAGCGGATCGATCTGCTTCTCGTCGCACCCGCCACAGCCGATAGCCTCGCGCACTTCGCGCAGGGTATCGCCGACGACTTTCTCTCGACGCTCTACCTCGCGACGAAAGCTCCCGTAATCGTCGCTCCCGCAATGAACGTCAACATGTGGGAGCACGCGGCGACTCAAGAGAATCTTGCGAAACTGCGCGCGCGGGGCGTCCACGTCGTCGATCCGGACGAAGGCTATCTCGCCTGTGGAATGACGGGCGCCGGCCGCCTCGCCGCCACAGAAGCAATCGTTGCGAAGGTTTGCTCCGTGCTCGGCCTTCGCCACGATCTCGATGGCCGCACCGTTCTCGTCACCGCCGGCCCTACGCGCGAGGACATCGACCCGGTGCGCTTTCTCACCAATCGCTCGTCCGGAAAGATGGGGTATGCGCTGGCCGAGGCCGCTATTCGCCGCGGTGCGCATGTGATTTTGGTCAGCGGCCCGACCGACCTGCCTGTTCCCGAAAGCGTCGATTGGGTTCCGGTGCGCACAACAGAGGAAATGCGGAGTGCAGTCCGCGAGCGCGCCTCCGACGTGAACATCGTCATCATGGCCGCCGCGGTTTCCGACTATCGCCCCGCGGCGCCGCGCGCGCGAAAGGTCAAGCGCCGCGACGAGAGCCTCGTTCTCGAGCTCGAGCCGACGCCGGACATTCTCGCCGAACTCGGCCGCGAGAAAGGCTCGCGCATTCTTGTCGGCTTTGCGGCAGAAACCGAGCGTTTAGCTGAAAATGCCCGCGACAAGCTGGCACGCAAGGGCGCCGACATGATCGTCGCCAACGACGTGACGCAGGAAGGCGCCGGCTTCGACACGGACACCAACATCGTCACTCTCTTCCTCCGCGACGGACGCGAAATCCCGCTCCCGAAACTTTCGAAATTCGACGTCGCCAACCGCATCCTAGACCACGTCCTCGAAATTCGAAAATCGTAATTCCTTCTCCGCTCCGTTGACACCTTTCATCGGCTGAGTTACAAGAACCAGTCGGACCGTTCGACCATCCTCACCGCTTCGTCGACTTTGAAAGGACAACTCGCATGAATCGCAGGCGACTTTTGCTGTTCGCAACCGCGATGCTGGCGACCTTCATCTTCACTTCATTTGCATCGCGTCTCGATGGTCAGCAAGCGAATGCCAAGTCATCCGAGATCGTCGTCAGCAAGCCCGAGTCGGTCGGCTTCTCCTCCGCCCGCCTCGCGCGTCTTCACGCCAACATGCACGAGGAAGTGGACGAGAAGCGCCTCCCGGGCGTGGTCACGCTGCTCGCGCGCCACGGCACGATCGTCGATGCCGACGTCTACGGAAAAAAGGATCTCGCAAGCGGCGCTCCGATGACGCAGGACACTATCTTCCGCATTTTTTCGATGACCAAGACGGTCACCGGCGTCGCCATGATGATCCTGTATGAAGAAGGAAAATGGCGCCCCGGCGATCCGATCTCGCAGTACATCCCCGAGTTCGCGCACCTGAAAGTTTTCAAGGGCGTCGATTCGAGCGGAAACATGATCGTCGAGGATCCCGTCCACGCACCCACGATGCAGGAGCTGATGGACCACACCGCCGGCTTCACCTACGGCGTCTTCGGCAACGGTCCCGTCGACAAGATGTATCAGAGCATGGGTGTGATGCAGTCGAAGTCGCTGCAGGACATGATCGACAAACTCGCGAAAATCCCGCTGCTCTACCAGCCCGGGACCAAATGGGTCTACAGCGTTTCGATGGATATTCAGGGCTATATCATCGAAAAGCTGTCCGGCCAGACGCTGCCGGATTTCATACACGACCGCATCACCAAGCCGCTCGGCATGAACGATTCCGGCTTCATGGTTCCCAAGGAAAAATGGAATCGCTTCGCCACGCTCTACGGCGAAAACGCCAAAGGTGAGCTTGTGCCTCAATCAAGCGCTGGCCTCACGGGGGACTACACCTCGGAACCTGGAATGCCGTCCGGCGGAGGCGGCATGGTCTCCACCGCGCGAGACTATTTCCGATTCGCCCAGATGCTGCTCAACGGCGGCGAACTCGACGGCGTCCGCATTCTTGCGCCCGCCACCGTGCAACTAATGTCCTCAAATCATCTCGCGCCGAATCTGATGACCGGCGAATTCTCCATCGGTCCCGAAACGATTCGCCCGGGCATGGGCTGGGGCTACGATTGCGCCGTGTTCACCGATCCCGCGATGGCCAACGAAATCGTGGGCAAGGGCACGTTCTTCTGGCTCGGCGCAGCCGACACGTGGTATTGGATCGATCCCACGAACGACATCGTCTTCGTTGGCATGACGCAGCACATGATCGGTCCCTACCAGCCGAATGTGGAACAGTTGAGCCGTCCGACCGTCTATCAGGCGCTCTTGAAACCAAAGATGTAAACTGGGCTATCCGAAATGGACTCCGCCTCTCGCGGCAACCTCGAAGCTTGGCTCCGTTTCGCCGACGATCTCGGTCTCGGCCCGTTCTATCTCGATCGCTCCGTACGTGCGGCAGCGTTGAGAGATGTTGCCGGTGCCCCAGCCTCGCTTTCTCAGAGGGTGGAAACTCCAGTCAAAATGCCGCCCGCCGCAACTTCATCGCGCCCCTCCGCAGTGGCTTCAGCCCCTGAGGCGTCAGCTCCGCGTTTTGCGCCAAGCGCGCCCGCCCCGTCGCTTTTCGAATCTTCCAATCGCATCGAAGGCGACACGCTCGATCGCATCCGCGCCGACATCGGCCCGAACTGCACTCGCTGCAAGCTCCACAAGGCCCGCACCAACATCGTCTTCGGCGTCGGTAACCCGAAGGCTCAGCTCGTATTTGTTGGCGAAGGCCCGGGCCGGGACGAAGACGAGCAGGGCGAGCCTTTCGTCGGCCGCGCCGGCAAGCTGCTCACACAGATGATCGAGGCCATGGGTCTCAAGCGCTCCGACGTCTACATCTGCAACGTCGTCAAATGCCGCCCGCCTGAAAATCGCCTGCCCGAAAAGGACGAAATCGCCACCTGTTCTCCCTATCTCTTTCGCCAGCTCGACGTGATCGGGCCCAAAGTCATCTGCTGCCTCGGCGCTTGCGCCGCGCAGACACTCCTCAACACGAATCAGGGCATCTCCCGCTATCGCGGCGAATTTTTCGACTATCGCGGCGCAAAATTGATCGCGACCTACCATCCCGCCTACCTGCTGCGCAATCCCAACGCCAAGGGCGACGTCTGGAAGGATTTGCAGAAAGTGATGGCCCTCCTCGGTCTCCAGCCCAAACGTCGTTAGCCTGGGCTGTTACACTAAGCCGCTGCCATGCCTCGCTACTGTGAAGTGGCCGTTCCTGTTCCGCTGCGCACGACGTTCACGTATGCCGTGCCGGAATCGCTCGATGGGGAGCCGCTCGTAGGCCGCCGCGTCGTGGTTCCCTTCGGCAAGCGCACGATGGTCGGTGTCGGACTCGGTGAATCCGACGCGGCGCCCGAAGCAACACGCGTCAAGGAAATCGCGCACCTGCTGGATTCGCTTCCGGCGCTCCCGCCGAAACTCATTGAACTCGGCCACTGGATCAGCCGCTACTATCTCGCGTCCATTGGCGAGGCCTTTCGCGCGATGTTGCCCCCCGAAATCGAGCTGCGCCAGGATCGCGCTTACCAAATCACCGACTCCGGCCGCTCCTACCTTCGCGATCTTGCTGAAACAGATGAAAGGACCGACGAAGAGAGTGCCGAATTCGAACTTCTGAGCCGATTCGACAGGGAAGATTCATCAATCTCATCCGCGCGTCTGCGCCGCCAACTCGGCACTGAATTCCTCGCCGACGGACTCGTGCGCCGAGGTTATCTCTCCGCGCGCGAAACTCTCCATCGCCGCAAAGCCCGCACGCAAAAGATCGTCTCGTGGAATCCCGCTCACGAAGGTGTGTTGGCGGAAGCTCTTCGTCAGGGCACGGCTTCAGCCGTGCCGAATCCCGATCGACTAACAGGGCCTTCAGCCCCTGAGGTGCGAATTCGCGAAGTTCTCACCGCCGAACGCGGCCCGTTGCCATTGAACTTGCTCCTCGAAAAAGCGCACGTGTCCCGTGCGGTGATCCAGCGGCTCGAAAAAGCAGGCGTGCTTCAAACGTGGGAAGAACCGATCACGCCTGGCGAAGACCCCTGGGACACCGACTTCACTCCGCCTGCAAACGTACTCAATCCCGAGCAGAAAACCGCGCTCGAAGAAATCTGGCGCTGGATCGTGACGGGCGAGTTTTCTGCCGCGCTCCTTCACGGCGTCACCGGCAGCGGTAAGACGGAAGTTTATCTCGGTGCGATTGAAGCCGCTGTTTCGCGCGGCAAGACGGCGATCGTCCTCGTGCCCGAAATCGCGCTCACCTTGTGGGTCGGCCGGCTGGTCCGCGCGCGTTTTGACGACCGCGTCGCCGTGCTGCACAGCGGCCTGCCTGATATCGAGCGCGCCCGCGAATGGTGGCGAGTGCGGCGCGGCGAAGCGAGTATTGTGGTCGGCACGCGCTCCGCGGTCTTCGCGCCGCTCGAGAATCTCGGCCTCATCATCGTGGACGAAGAGCAGGAGTCGAGCTACAAGCAGGAGGAGTCTCCGCGCTACCACGGCCGCGACACGGCCGTCTACCGCGCGCGGCTCGAAGGTGCGGTCGCACTGCTCGGTTCCGCCACGCCCTCGCTCGAGACTTTCCACAACGCGCGCGCCGGAAAATACAAGCTGCTCAAGCTCACCTCGCGCGTCGAGAATCGCCCGCTCGCCGACGTCCGGGTCGTCGACCTGCGCGAAGAATTTCGCCGCCAGCATCGCGCTGCTCCCATCTCCGAAACTCTCCGCGCCGCGATCGCCCTGCGCCTGGAAGAGAAAACGCAGGCGATGGTGCTCATCAACCGCCGCGGCTATTCGTGGTCGCTTCTCTGCCGCGGCTGTGGCGCCGTCGTGCAGTGCCAGAATTGCAGCATCGCGCTGACGTATCACAAAAGCCGCGACCGCCTCGAGTGCCACTACTGCGGCTATTCGATTCGCCCGCCGAAGCAATGCCCGAAATGCCACGCCGAATACATGTACTTCGTTGGCGACGGCGCTGAGCGCGTGGACGAGTACCTGCGCCAGCAGTTTCCCCACGCGAAGGTTTCCCGTCTCGATCGCGATACGGTGCGCACCAAGCGCCAGTACCAGCAGATTCTCGGCGCGTTCGCGAAAGGCGATGTCGATATTCTTGTCGGCACGCAGATGGTGGCGAAGGGCCACGACTTCCAGCGCGTCACGCTCGTCGGCGTGGCGGCTGCCGATCTTGCGCTCGGCCGTCCGGACTTTCGCGCCGCCGAGCGCACGTTCCAGTTGCTGACGCAAGTCGCCGGGCGCGCTGGCCGCGGCGAACTCTCGGGCGAAGTCCTCGTCGAGACCTATTATCCCGAGCACTATGCGATTCAGCTCGCGTCGCAGCAGGACTACGAATCGTTCTACGAAAAAGAGGCGCATTTCCGGCGCATGCTGCACTATCCGCCGTTCACGGCGCTCGCAAGCGTCCTCGTCCGCGACCGCAAGGTGGAGAATGCGGTTCGCTGGTCACGCGCGCTCGCTGCGTGCTTGGAGCCGTTTGAAAAGAAAGACGTGAAGGTTCTCGGCCCAGCCGCTGCGCCGCTCGCGCGTCTTCGGCGCGACTATCGCTTCCAATTCGTGCTGAAATCGCCGCAGCGCACGGCACTCGGCAAGGCGCTCTCGGCCGCGCTCGACTTCTGCGCCGCGAAAGAAATCCCCGCGAACGCGGTGATCGTCGACGTCGATCCTGCCAGTTTGTTCTAGTTGCCCCTCGCGAAACTAACGTGCAATTTCGTTAATAAGCAGGCCAGGGAGTGAAGCTGAGGGAAAAAATAACGAGCGCGACGAACGCCCACGCGCGCCGCGTCCCGTCGAGCGGTTGCCAGGGGTCATACACCGGAGGGTGCCGGAACCGCAGCGTCAAAATCAGGAGCAGCCCGCCCCAAAGGTACCACACCGAGAACGGCTCGCCAGTCCCGCGGGTTGTGACCCATCCCATCGTCAGCAGCGCGAGGGACACGCCAATCGATACTCTTCGATGCCACCTGCTTACCAGACTGAACATCACATGCCCACCATCGAGCTGCCACACCGGCAACAAGTTGAGCGCCGTCACAAAAAGTCCCACCCACGCCGCGCGCGCCACGGGATTCAGCAGCACCCAGGTTACGTCCGAGCGCGGGAAAAACGTCCCTGCGAAAAATCGCACCAGCAGCGGGTGGCCGAACACCAGCGCGGCGTTCTCCTCGGCGCCCGGCACCAGCTTTGAAGTCGCCATTCCGTACGCCATCGCCGGCAGCGCGATCAGGAATCCGGCCACGGGTCCGGCCAGTCCCACGTCGAAAAGCGCGCGCTTCGTCGTGATCGGCGAGCGAATGCGAATAAACGCACCGAACGTGCCGAAGAGATTCGGAAACGGAATGAAGTAAGGATAGCTGACGTCGATTCCGTACGTTTTCGCCGCGAAAAAATGGCCAAGCTCGTGCGCGAGCAAAATCGCCATCAGCGTGAACGAAAAAGGAATGCCGAGCGCCAGCGCCGCCGGATTCCGGAACGGCAACGCCATCAGCGCCAACGTATCTTGATTGTCCGAAAAGGGTTCGCGGTTTTGCGCGTACGACCGCGCAAATTCCGAGCCGACCGAAAGCGTCGAAATTACGGTGAGCAAAAACAGAATCAGCGCAGGCCACAGCGGACGCCGCCTTCGCGTGGTCGGCGGCAATACGTATGGCGGCGGATACCGCGCATCGAGAACTTCAAGCGGCGCGAGATCGCGATCATTGTCGCTGTTCACGCGTGCACACTCGTCCAGCGATTCATCACGAATTGGATGCGGCTGTGCGCGAGGTCGTCTCGCAGAAGCGAACGGTCACTGCTTCGCAGCTGGAGCCGGAAGCGCCTGAAGCTCTTTACCCGGCTTGAACCGCACTGCTTTGCCGGGCGGAATGTTGACCTGTTGTCCGGTGCGCGGGTTGCGCCCGATGCCCGTCTTGCGCGGCTTCACATTGAAGACGCCGAAGCGACGCAATTCGATACGCCGCCCGGTACCCAGCGCGGTT
>Ga0187770_10002294_pt1 | contig 10674 bp, 5 predicted proteins | sample 0116_SJ02_MP02_2_FD_133154 | JGI IMG/M metagenome (GOLD analysis project Ga0187770, IMG submission 133154) | Tropical peat soil microbial communities from peatlands in Department of Meta, Colombia - 0116_SJ02_MP02_20_MG | ecosystem: Environmental > Terrestrial > Soil > Wetlands > Peat | place... | reverse complement strand
GATCTGGTTTTGATTTCCCGAGCCTGTGGAGGAGCCAGAGGTGGATGAGAGGGTGAGCCAGTTCTGCGTCTTTGAGGCATTCCAGTTGAGGACGGTTCCCGCCGGACCCGAATTCCAAACCGAGAGAATTTGGGTAGATGGGTTTGTTCCTCCGGCACCGGCATTGAAAGAGATACTTTGTGGGTTCAGACCAATTCCCGGGGGTACGAGCGTAAGAGTAACCTGAACTGTCTGGGGATTATTGGATGCATTAGGGTCGGAGATGGTGATCGTATCAGTATATTGGCCTGATTGTTGGCCCGACATATTTACAGAAACAGAGATTGAGTCTGAATTTCCTCCTGAGAGGGAGCCCGATGTCTTTGATAAGGTAAGCCAGCTCGCATTCTTTGAGGCCGTCCAGTTGAGATCTACACCGCCGCCATTGGTGATGGTCAAGGTTTGGGATGGTGGATTTGATCCTCCGATAGTGCCGTTGAACGAAATCTGTGAAGGAGTCAGTTCAATGTTCGCTGGTTCTTCCTGGACCCCTATACTCAAAACGAGGAGTGTGGGGGATAGGATAGTCGATCCCGAGCTCAGATAAGCGGCAAAGATTGCAATATAGGTTCCATCCCCAACATCGCTACCGACTGGCCATTGAAATATACCCGACAGAGAATTTCCACCGTTTACAGGGGAGGGATTTGTAAATGTAGCCCCCGCCGGGGCGTAGAGCTGTTTTAAAGTGAACGTCTGAGTAGCAGAACCACTGGAATTAGAAGCATTCACATTAAAAGAAACGGTATTTCCTCTGTACACTATTATTGAACCATAGGATGGGTCAGGCTGTAATCCGCCTTGCAGTCCGTCAAAATTGATGTCAATAGGATAAACATCAGGGGAGATGTCTGAAGAATCTAAATCAGCGAGGACGTACACCCCTCCATAGGGATTGATCGAAAGGTAATAGTAGGAGAGGGAATCCATTTCGTCTTGCGTTTGTTGAAGGATTGCAGATGAAGTGTTCCTCTTTTTGTAACTTGAATTTGAGGCTTTTGATTTCGCGGCTTTTTTCCGGGTCGTGGAGGCCGAAAGGGCCGATTGCGATTGACTGAAAGTATAGATTGTCAACAACTTCTGATTTATCTTGCCGATCTTAGTGCTTCCCAAAGAGGCTTGAAAACCCGCTACATAGACCTGGTCTTCTTGAGGTACGTTGCTCCAGGAGAAATGGCCTATGACTAAACCACTGCTGGCTTTAGGGGCAGTGAATGTTGATCCCGAGGGGGTAGAGATACTTTGCAAAGTAATATTGCTTTTGCTAAGGCTTATTGCAAAGACGTCAAATGAAAATCCTGTGTTGTCGACCACGTCGAGACCGCCCGCACCGTCGAATTGGCACCCGTTTAGATTACCGAAGATGATAAAGGGGGTTGAAGAAATCGTCTTACTCATGGACGGATTTGTGGTAAACAACAATTCGTCCTGGTCCATGGAGATTAAATCATAGTAGAGGGTGAAAGATGGTCCCTGTATGGAATCCACTGACAGAGTGTTACCTGAGAAGGCGGGTTTGCCGGGAAGTGAAATAAGAATTAGGAGGGGAAGAAGATATAACAATCTGAAATTGCCGATTTTTTTGAGATGTGGGTTCATTCAATACCTCCTTGGTAAAGATAAAAAGCCTGGGTTATTCGTGCAATTTTGATACCAAAAAAGTCATCATATCATATACAGATTGGACCTGTTCCCACTTCTCTTACATCTCTTCTTTGTAACAATTTCCAAGTCGAAAGAGCACGCAATGAATAAAGAATACCTTGATAATATTGTGTATATCTGAATTCTAACCCTTAAGGAGTCTTTTCTTGATAAATTGTTCTTCCTTAGAAATGTGGTATCAAATTTGCTTCGATTACGTAAATTGTTTCCTTGAACCAAAATTGTGCATCGTATAATTGACAATTAACTATTAGTAATTTAAATTGGAAATGGCCCTTTAACTTAAGAATTATAATCTAATTAGATAATCTTTTCAAATTTATGGTGAGGAGGATTTGCAGAATGAAAAAAGGCGCCCTTTTTCTAACGTTATTTTTCAATCTATGCCTACTTGGAACTGAAGCGATTTGTCAGGATTCTGAAATCGTGGCTAAAATCGGCGATGAAACGATAACAAGGCAGGACCTTGAAGTGAGAAGACCGACGACGATCGCAGGAACCGTCGAAGAAACGGAGAGAATGAGACAGACGGCAATGGATCCTAAGAGGATGTTGAACGAATCCATTGATCTTACCCTTCTGGCGACGGAAGCAAGAAAGACCGAAGTCATGAACAATCCGGTCTTAAAGGCCAAGATCAGATTTTACGTCGATGGATTAATTGTCCAAGAGTATGTAAATTCTTATATCGATTCACTGATCTCGATCCCTGAGGATGAGATTCTTGAACTTTATAAAACGACCCCTAAATATCAGCAGAAAGAGGTTATCAGGGTAAGGCATATCCTTGTCAACACGGAAGAGGAGGCTAAGGAGATTCTGAATAAAATTAAGGCCGGGGAAGATTTTGCCAAACTTGCAAAGGAACGCTCCATCGATGAGAATGTCCGGAAGACCGGGGGAGACTTGGGTTGGTTTCCCAGAGGTGTAACGGTGAAGCCCTTTGAAGAAGCCGCCTTTTCTTTAAAAGAGGGCGAGGTGAGTGATCCGGTCAAAACGGAGTTCGGATACCACATTATTAAACTTGAAAATCGTAAGACGGATCCCCCTGTCGAATTAGAAAAAGTGAGATCTGAGATCGTCAAACAATTAATGTTAAAGAAAAAAAAGGAATTTGTTGCAAAGAAGTTAGAAGCCCTAAGGGCATCGACTCCGATAGAGATCCTTTCTGACAAATACAAAGACCAAAAATAATGGATATCCATTTGACGAAAAGATTCAGGGAGGCCGAATACTACTTTTTAAAAATGTTTCTTTGTGCCCTGTCTCGACCCCCAAAAGCCTACGAAAAAATCATTGCCTTCACGCGGAAGAGAAGCATTTTTGAGTGGAGGAGAAAGAATGTCGAGCGAAATCTGGAGATTGTTTTTGGAGATCGGTTTAGTCAAAAGGAGAGGGAGGATCTTTCTGGCCGATTTCTTGAAATCTTGGCCTGTGATGATATCGATTGCTACCTCTGGCTTCTTCACCCCTGGTCTCATATCAGAGAGAATATCAGAATCGAGAACGGGGAGATCATACAAAAGATCGTTAGGGAGAAGAGAAGTTGTGTGGTATTGAGCGCCCACTTCGGCGGCGGATTCTTTGTTTTTGAGATACTCAGGGAGCTTGGCGGCAAGCCCCAAGTGATCGGAAGACCCATTTTCCACGAGGAGCTCAAGTCAGATATCTTCCGGTACTTGTATCTGAAACTCAGAATGTGGTGTTTGAACGAGACGGTCCGCGAAAAGATCATCTACACACAGACAGAAGAAACCAAGGAAATGTTTTTGAGAAGGCTGGACGAGGGTTATCTCATCTATGTCACTTTCGATGTCCCTCCGCAGTTTACAAAGGGGTCTGTGGAGGAAGTCTTCTTTCTGAGCAGGTATTGGAAATACCCTTCCGGTTTTTTGAAATTGCTATCGCGGACTCGAGGCACCATCGTTCCCCTCTTCACCTATTTGACCGAGGAGGGTACGAGGGTTTTTACTTTTTTCCCTGAATATCCGATCACCGAGGGGGGCGTTAAGGAGGCCCTCCAGAAGTCCGCAAATATATTTGAAAGATTTATAAATGAAAGACCGGAACAGTGGTTTTTCTGGGACAGTGCGCAAGTGTTTTGGGAATAGCGCTGGTTTATTCTGAACAAGGACGTCCGGAAGAATGGAGAAGATCAAGGAATTTATTATCTTCAAAGACCTTCTGAAGAATCTCGTTTCGAGGGACTTTAAAACGCGCTATAAGCGCTCCTACCTTGGAATACTCTGGTCTCTCTTGAACCCCCTTTTCATCATTATCGTTTACACCCTTGCCTTCGATTACATCATAAAAATGAGGGTGAGAGATTTTCCAATGTTTTTCATGTGCGCCTACCTTCCCTGGAGTTACTTTACAGCAAGCCTCTCCCTCTCTCTCGCTTCTCTTTCCGACAGCGGCTATCTGATCAAGGCGGTCTATTTTCCGAGAGAGATCCTCCCTCTCTCCATCGTCCTCTCCTGCCTTTTACACTTTCTCATCACCTTCATTTTTGTCTTCCCCATTCTCATGATCTTCGGCTATTTCCCTCATTGGGCCGTGCTCTCTCTTCCGGTGATTGTCCTCCTCCAGTCCCTCTTCATCTTTGGCGTATGTCTCCTTCTCAGCTCCATCCATGTCTTGTTCAGAGATATTCGGTACATTTTGGACGTGATTCTCACAGTCTGGTTCTGGCTGACCCCGATCGTTTACCCCATTGCACTCATTCCAGACCGATATCTTATCTTTTACAAACTCAACCCGATGACCATTTTTGTGACGGCCTATCGAGAGGTCTTATTGAACGGAGAGTTACCGATTCCCGTCTATTGGATCGCCATTCTCATCGCAACATCGGTTTCTTTATTGGTGGGATATTTCCCGTTCATGAAAATAAGGAAGAGGTTGGCAGAGGAGATTTAAGTGATCGAAGCATTGGATGTGTCTAAAAAGTTTAGAGTGTGGGAAGACCGAAGCCTGAGCGTTAAGGAGACGGCGATCAACTTCCTGAAGGGGAAGAAGCGTTCTTTCAGGGAGGTCTGGGCCTTGCGGAATATCAGTTTTAAGATCAGGGAAGGGGAGAGCATCGCCTTTATCGGCGAGAATGGGTCTGGGAAAAGCACCTTGCTCAAACTCCTCTATGGGATCTATGTCCCGGACGGCGGAAAGATTATAACGAAGGGAAAGATCTCAGCCCTATTAGAGCTCGGGGTCGGATTCCATCCCGATCTGACCGGCGAAGAAAATATCTTTCTTAACGGGTCCATGCTTGGCTTCGATCAAAAAGAGATGAGGAAGAGGTTTGAGGAGATTGTCTCCTTTTCGGAGATCGGAGACTTTGTCTATTCTCCCATCCGGACCTATTCCACAGGGATGTGGATGCGCCTTGGTTTTTCTGTTGCCATGTGCGTCGACCCGGATATCCTGTTGATCGACGAGGTCTTGGCTGTGGGAGATGAAGCCTTTCAGAAAAAGTGCCTGAGCCGATTAGAAGAATTCAAATCGGCTGGGAAGACCATCATCATTGTTTCTCATGCCCTGCCCATGGTGCAGAAATTCTGCGACAGGATCATCCTCTTGCACGAGGGACGGATCGTCGTAGACGGAGAACCAGAGGGATCGATCGAACGATACCATTCCCTTCTCTCCTTGGGGAGAGAAGTCAAAGTGACCGATGGAGGAGGGGAAACCGAAACCTTGATGGAGGAGAAGGCAGTGGAGAAGAGAGGAGAGGAGGAAAAAGGAGAAGGAAACGAGAGAGTCATCATCGAGGAAATAGCAGAGGAGCATCCCTGTTCAAACATATGCGAGCCAGTTGAAGCGGTGGCAGCGCAGGTTTTCGGTGAATCCTTGGAGAAAGCCGGGGAGGAAATCTCTAAAAGTGAAGGGAACGAGATCGAATTAGATTTAGAGAAAGTTAAAATCATCGAAATTCACGATTCCCTTTTCTTTGCAGGGAAGTTGTTTCGAGAAGCCTTTGGGGATTCCCCGCCAGCGTTTCCCCGTAATTATATTGCTCTCTACGAAGATTCGAAGAATCCGTCAACCTTTCATGTCCTCGGTTTTATTCATCTACAACCGTTGGGGGAAATGGGATTAGTAGGAGGGCTGTGTGTGGATCGTCAGTGGAGGGGAAGAGGCTTGGGAAAGATGCTCTTAGATTCGATGGACCATCAGGATGAATGGATAAAAGCCCTTTTTCTCTATACACGCGATCAAAGGATTGCTGAGAAATGCGGTTATGAATCATTGCCCCATCCCCCTTTAATGGCGAAATGGATTAGACCTCTCCCCTTGGAAAAAAAGGAAAAGATGATCAGTATCGCCATGTCCATAGCGCCTTTTTAACCCTTTTGAAGTCACTCTAAGGGAAATTTACTGTATTCCCGTTCCTCGCGTCATCCTGTCGTAAATATCAGCTTCGTATTCCTTAAAAAGCAAAAGGTCTGATCAATGCCAATGTTGCTGACAAAGCAAGAGAGGCCTAAAATTTTTCCATGGGCCTACAAAAAAGGTCAATTTCTTACCAGCTCGTTGGGTTTTGAGGATTTTGTGAAAGCTTTGCCATGGAAAGTTATCTTTTGATATTGTATAAAACTCTTTTCATTTTAAGATGTTATTGGTCAATTGCTTAGAGAATGTAAATCGGTGGAGACTTAACAAAAATTGGCATGAATTGTGCTTCGAAACTCCGAGCGGATAAGTACCTAAGAAAGGGGAAAGTTTCATGAAAAAGGTACGGCCTCTAATCTCTTCTTTCATTTTTTTCACCCTCCTATTGTACTCCTCTGTTCTCTATGCTCAAGAAGATCCCAACGATGTTGCTTATCAGAGTCGATTTGCTCTTAAAGCAGGGACGATATTAAACAGCGAGGGAAAAGGTGATTCCCTGATCTTCCCGTACTACGATGTGAGAACAATTGATGGAAACCATCAGATCACCCAAATTCAGATACAGAATTTTGGGGAGTATGGCATTGCTGCAAAACTCCGGGTCAGGGGGTGGCTCCGAGGAAGGGAGGTATTTTCCATAGATATATGGATCCCGTCAAGCGGCGTCTGGACGGGTACAATTGCGATCAGCGAGGATGGGTCAAATGCTTTGTTGACGAGTTCGGACAATGTGATATCGAGTTATGGCCCCAATTCTTTTTCTCTCTCAAATTCATTATCGACAGGTTCCCCCTTTTCAAAAAGAAATATCCTGAAGAATAAAAACGATTCAACGTTATATGGTTTTATCGAAGTCATCGGTGAAGAGGGGACTTCACCCGACAGTGTCAGTGGATTGGTGGGCAGGCTTGCAAAAAGCGATCAGGATTGTCCCAATACATTAACGGGAAGCGCCTTGATCAATAGAGTTGAAGATGGGGTTTCCATCAGCTATGATGCCGTGGCCATTGGAAACTTCAGCCGAGGCCAAGGATCTTTGTTCCGATCGATAGGAAGCCTTCTTCCTACTCTCGCTACATGTGAGGATACACTTGATCAATTGGAATTTCAACTTTCAAAGTGTGAAATGAGGGGGTCTTATTCACTCGACCCTTCCACCCAGAGCCAGACCAGCATCATTGTCACTTTTCCGACGAAAAATCTTCACTATAAAAATGGAAATCGGATCAACCAGGTCGACAACCCCTTCGAGGCTTCGAAAGATACAGGAAGCGAGGTTCTCGGGGACACACTTTCCGAGGATGGAGAAACAATCGCCAATTCAGAGATAAGTCTCCCGTTCGCGGTCAATGTGATCGGTCTTTACGAAGGGGACAGCGGAAGTTTGACAGGAATCGACAATGTATCGCTGTTTACAGGTTCCTCAGAGCTCGGGGAAGCGATCCTAACCTCTTATAACCTTGCGCAGAGACTTCTCATTCCAGATTTTGAGGACTATTTTCCACCGAATCAGGGAAGATTTTCGATGTATAAGGGTTTACCTGCGGTAGGACTGGTTCTTCAGGAATCTCAAACCTCTGGCCAGGCTAATGCCACCTTCACCCCTGTGGGTTACAGTCGCTGTCTGATACCGTCTACCGTAGAGGTGATTATTACCCCCACAGTATCCGGGCCCACTTTTGGTTTGGTCGGAACGAGCTATACCTTTACGGCAAGCGGAGGCTTATCGAGTCTCGGCAATCCTATTCAATATTTCTTCGACTGGGGTGATGGAACAAACTCTGGTTGGCTCCCTGTGGGGACGGTGAGTGCCTCCAAGAGTTGGACAAACGGGGGGGTCTTTACAGTCAGGGTAATGGCAATGAGCGCAATTAATACGAGCATCGTCTCGAAATGGTCGAATGGACTGGCGGTGACGATCGACTCCGTCTCAGCTCCTACGCTACTGGTTGGGCCGATACAGGGGATACCGAATCAGAGCTATAGCTACACGGCAAGCGGAGCCGCCTCCACAGCAGGGGACCCCATGGAGTACCAATTTGACTGGGGTGACGGAACAATGTCTCAATGGGGCTCCGGGACACAGTCGAAGGCCTGGGCGGTCGGCGGTCCTTATAACATAAGGGCTCGGGCGTCCTCCGCAACACATCCCACTCTCGTTTCGGATTGGACAGCCACACTCACGGTTACTATCGAGCTCATCTCAGTCCCCTCAACCCCGGTCGGCCCAAACTTAGGTAATCTCGGGACATCCTATTCGTTTAGTACTGGGGGGGCAGTTTCCAATCTGGGTTATCCTGTGCAATATCAATTTGATTGGGGCGATGGAACTTTTTCTCCGTGGGGGTCATCCACCCAGTCAAAATCCTGGAACATCCTTGGAACATTCTTGATCAAAGCAAGGGCCCGTAGTGCGATCGATACCACTGTGATGTCCGATTGGTCAAGTGCTCTTACCTTTGACGTTGAAACCATTTCGATACCGGCCCCCCCCACAGGCCCGATTAACGGGATGAGAGGTGTACCCTATACTTATACAACCACCGGTGCCGTTTTGAGCTCCGGTCATACCATACTGTATCAATTTGACTGGAATGGCGACGGAACTACGAATCTTTCACTCTGGGGAGCTGCTTCCCAGACGAACTCTTGGACGACTTCGGGGGTCTACACCGTAAGGGTGAGGGCACAGGATTCGGTCCATCCGACCGTCATCAGCGGGTGGTCATCCGGGTTGGTGGTTGTCATTGAATTCGTTAATTCCCCTACGACTCTGACCGGTCCGACAAGCGGCACGGTTGGACAGATCTATGCTTATGTTGTTGGGGGAAGCTCTTCGGATCGTGGAGATCCGGTCCAGTATCAATTTGACTGGGGAGATGGGACGAATTCTGGATGGTTAGCCGTTGGGGTTGTAAGTGTGGGGAAGGCCTGGGTGAATCCTGGGATATATACGGTAAAGGCTCAAGCGAGATCTTCCGTTAATACGAATGTGATCTCGGACTGGTGCGCGGGATTAACGGTCACTATCAGCGCACCGCCTCCTGCGGCTGAATCGGTTTCAACCCCTGCCACGCCTGTTGGGCCAAGCTTAGGAAATCTCAACACAGTCTATTCGTTTAGCACGGGTGGATCGATTTCAACGCTTGGCAATCCTGTACAGTATCAATTTGATTGGGGTGATGGGACTTTCTCTTCATGGGGGTCATCCACTCAATCAAGATCGTGGAGTACTTATGGTTCTTTTCTGATTAGAGCAAGGGCCAGTACGATTAACACCAACGTGATGTCCGACTGGTCAAGCGGGCTAACCTTTGTCATTGAATTGGTCACCGCTCCATCTCAACCTTACGGTCCCCTCGCCGTGATGCGGGGCCAACCCAACACTTATAAATCGAGTGGAGCTATTTCAAATATAGGCAATTCTTTGAATTATCAATTCGATTGGACGGGAAATGGTACAGATCTCTCTGGTTGGATTGCGGCAACGATTGACCCTGTGACGTCTCTAACGGAAGCTACGGCACAGGCGATTTGGACCACATCAGGGACTTATGTAGTGAGGGCAAGGGCACAGGATTCGACCTATCCGACCGTTATCAGTGATTGGTCATCAGGATTGGTGGTTGTGGTTGAATTCGTTAATCCTCCTATAACGCCGACTGGTACTACAAGTGGTACGGTCGGGATAGGCTATTTCTATGCCACCGGAGGATCCTCTTCGGACAGAGGGGATCCTGTGCAATATCAATTCGATTGGGGAGATGGGACGACTTCCGAGTGGTTGCCCATCGGGACGACAGGCGTCGGGCAGGCCTGGACAAACCCTGGAACATACGCAGTCAGAGCTCACGCCCGGTCTGGAATCAATACTTCTGTAATCTCTGACTGGTCAGCGGTCCTTACTGTGACGATTAACCCTGGACCTCCGCCACAGACCGAGACGATCTCTACACCATGGATTGAGGCACCTCTAAGAACTGATCCGCCCTCTCCTGATAATGCAATAGACGGCGTTCCCGGCACAACCTACACTTATACAGCAAGTGGAGGGTTGTCAAACTTAGGGAACACCACGCAGTATCAGTTTAATTGGGGTGATGGAACATTATCTCCGTGGGGAGGAACTTCCGAAACAAAGGCCTGGAGTACCTCTGGGATATATAATGTGACGGTGATTGCCCGAGATGCCAGCAATCCAACAGTTGTTTCAGCCACTTCAAGCGTATACAGTGTGGCGATAGAATATATATCTCCTCCGAGTACTCCTACAGGCCCATTAACAGGTACGGTTCCAGGAGGGCCTTACACGTATACCGCCACCGGTGCTACCTCAGCTTTTGGAGATATTGTCCAGTACAGGTTCCATTGGGGAGATGGGAACGATTCAGGATGGCAGCCACCAGCGGGAGGAGTGCCATCCGGTACAGGAACACAAACTGCTTCTCATACATGGGCATTGCCAGGGCAATATACGGTTTGGGTTGAGGCGAGATCCGCAACCAATATCGGGGCTGTTTCTATCCCATCGAGCTCGATATCAGTCACCATTACACCGTAGCATTTGATGCGGAAGATGGG
>Ga0187770_10002293_pt1 | contig 10674 bp, 8 predicted proteins | sample 0116_SJ02_MP02_2_FD_133154 | JGI IMG/M metagenome (GOLD analysis project Ga0187770, IMG submission 133154) | Tropical peat soil microbial communities from peatlands in Department of Meta, Colombia - 0116_SJ02_MP02_20_MG | ecosystem: Environmental > Terrestrial > Soil > Wetlands > Peat | place... | reverse complement strand
TAAGGGGTCGCTTCCGGCAGATTGATGCGGACGAGCAGGCCTCGAGGCTTGCGGTCCAGTAACTCGATCGTTCCACCGTGCCCGAGAATGACGGAGCGAGCGATGGACAGACCGAGCCCCATTCCGTGATTGTCAAGATCCCGGGCTCTGGCCGTGCGGTAGAAGGGCTCGAAGACCCGAAGCTTTTCTGCGTTCGAGATGCCGGGCCCTTGGTCCTCCACATCGACGACAAACCCTGAGTCCGGTGCACTGGTGAGTGTCACCCTCGCGCACTGGCCGTACTTCGCGGCGTTCATGATGACGTTCGTTAATGCGCGCAGCAGGGCCTGCGGTTTGCAGTGGTAGCGGCTGCGCACCGCGCCGCTGTACTCGACGTTGCCCCCGAGATCACTGACCATGTCACAGGCTGTCTGCAACAGAGAGGCAAGATCTACAGCGTCGTGTGCCTCGGCGTCATCCACTCCGCGAACGAATGAAAGACTGGACGCCAGCATGTTTTCCATTGACTCGATGTCGTCCAGCATCTTTTGTTTCTCGGTAACGGCGCGATCGGTCTCGACACGCAGTCGCAGTCTCGTCAGCGGAGTCCGCATATCATGGCTGATTGCACCCAGCATGAGTGTCCGATCGGTCAGGAAGCGTCGCACTCGCAGATGCATGTCGTTGAAGGCGCGGATGACCCGCTGCAGCTGCGCTGGTCCCTGTTCCGCCAGCAGCGGCGCGTTGATGTCGACACCGACTCGCTCCGCAGCTCTGGCCACCCTGGTCAGCGGCACGTTGACCATCAGTGTCAGCCACACCCACAGACCCGCGGTAGCGAACACCAGAAAGGCGCCCAGGCCGACCTGAGCTACCAAACCCAGGCGATGTTCGAGACCGACAGAAGTCATCACTTCTAATGTGCCACCACCATGCAGCGCCACGGCGACGTGGGTCGCATCCGGCAGGTGCTGCCTCGAACCGGACTCGACCCAAACGTCAGCATCGCTCTTATTCAGTCGCTCCGCGATCTGATCGTGGAGCGCTGAATAGCGACTGTCAGTTGCAAAGCGATTCTGCGATGTATGAGGTTCGGCGTCGTACGTGAGCTGGAAACTCTCGTCACCCCAAAGGTTCGCAAACCTCGATCGTTGTTCCCGGTCAACAGACTCCAGCAGACGGACGACCATCGCGATGCGAGCCACGGCCACGTCGGGGCGCAGCTCCGCCTGCCATTTCGGCAGCAGCACCACGTAGAGCAAGGCGGCGATCAGCTGCGAAAGCGCCAATCCGAGGAACAGGATGCCTGCGACCTGGCCCCGCAAATCAGCGGGCAGGAGCCTCCGCAGGCGGAGACTCATTCCAGCGCCACCTCCGCGGTTAAGATGTAGCCTCCTGAGCGTACGGTTTGTATCAGCACCGGATCCTTTGGGTCCTTCTCGATCTTGCGCCGCAGGCGGCTGACCTGGATGTCGATGCTGCGGTCGATGGCGGCTGGCGTTCGGCCGCGCGTGGTGAAATCGATGAGCTGATCTCGGGTGAGCACCTTGTTCGGATGCTCGCAGAATGCCACCAACAGCTCGAACTCGCCCCCGGTCAGGGGGACACGCGTGCCGTCGCGCGAGTGTAGACGTCGAGCGACCAGATCGAGCCGCCAGTCGGAAAACAGAAAAACGGAGCGGCGGCTGCTGCGCGGCTCGTGCGCCGCGGCCTGAGCGCGCCGCAGCAGCGCGCGTATGCGTGCGACCAGCTCGGCGCTGCTGAAGGGCTTGGTCAGGTAGTCGTCGGCACCGATCTCCAGACCGACGACCCGGTCGATCTCGCTGCCGCGCGCCGTCAGCATGATCACCGGCAGGTTACTGGAAGCGCGCACCCGCCGGCACAGGCTCAGCCCATCCTCCTTCGGAAGCATGATGTCCAGAATGAGCAGATCGACGCCGTTGGCGCGCAACTCACGGTCCATTTGCTCGCCGTCCTGAGCGACCGTCACGCGGAAGCCGTTCTGGCGAAGAAAGTCGGCAACCAATCCGCGGATCTCGGGATCGTCCTCGACAAACAGCACGTGGGGGGTGGAATCCATCGATTCTCAGTATGCCCGCTAGACGGCGAATGCGCGTTCGGGCGATGGAATAGTAGCACACGCACCATTAACCGCTGCGATCGCGCGCCTACGGAGCTCGAGCTCTCGAGCGTGCACTCGACACAAGGAAGTCAGCCGCTGTCCCGTTACATCGCGTTACGGATTCAGATGGATCGAAGCGAGCCGACACGAATCGCTGCACGGCTGACGTGAGCCGCGGGAGCGGTCGAAGGTTCCTTTCGAACCTGTTGGATCCGTTACCAGCGACAGATGTCGCCTCACTTGCGATGCTTCGTACGCGTGAACCGCGGAGTGCTTTTCCCTGTCAAACTATGTGCAGCGATCTGGTGGTGAGTTCGTCGTTCTCGAGGAGGTTACCATCATGAGCACACGGGCACTGGCTCGGTTCGGAGCAATCACTGCAACAGTAATGCTGGCGGCAATCAGCGTCGCCGCCGCCGGTCCCGGTGGTGGAGGTGGCGGTGGGGGCGGTCACGGCGGTGGCGGTCACGGCGGCGGCGGTGGCCACGGTGGAGGATTCTTCGGTGGCGGCCGCGGCAGCTATGGCGGCTGGCACGGCGGCTACGGCGGCTGGCACGGCGGCTACGGCGGTTGGCATGGCGGTTATGGCTATCGCGGCTACGGGTGGCGCGGTGGCGGCTACGGCTGGCCGGGCTACGGTGGGCGCGGCGGCTGGGGTGGCTGGGGTTGGGGACTCGGTGTATATGTTCCGTTTCTGCCGTGGTACTACGACACGTACTGGTGGAACGGTGTGCCGTTCTACTACGCTGACGGCAACTACTACACCTGGGACGCGGGCGCGGGCGAATACCAGGCCGTCGAGCCGCCACAGGGTTTGAGCAGCACTCCACCGCAAGGCACTTCGACCCCTTCGGACGCTCCGGCGGTGAGTCCCGAGTTATACGCCTATCCGAAGAGTGGCCAGACCGAGGCCCAACAGAAGCAGGATCGCGACGAGTGCAGCCGCTGGGCGACGGCGCAGACGGGTTTCGATCCGACGCAGCTGGCGGCTGCAGAAACCGGACGCACAAGCCGACAAGCCTACATGCACGCAGAAGCCGCCTGTCTCGAGGCGCGAAACTACAGCGTAAGGTAAGAAAATGATCCGCGGCGCGTCTTATTTCTTGTGTGTGCGCGAGCCCCGAGGGTAACGATATGCGCTCTCTACTACGTTCGGTGGCAACGGTGCTTTTGGGATGCGCGTTGGCTTCGGGGTTGTGGCCTTGAGCCGGCGCAGCCGTCCTTCGTCAGGTACTGCTCGGTGTTTTCACACGAGCCTTGCCTCGATCGCCTGCAGCCTCGCGCGAATTGCGCTCCCTGTCCCGAAGAGGAGGCGGCGCCCCCGGCGCCCGCAGCGAACTGAGTTACATCGCGCGCGCGTTGGGGGACATCTGCACGCGCCACACAAGCTGCCAGCCTTCGTGCGCCCGCCGTAACACCAGTATGTCCCTGCCGGAGGTTGCCCGTCGATGGTGATCAACGGTGCAGTCTAGCTGCCAACGATACGTAATGACGCCGATCTCGCGTACGCTGTGTCCTCTTAAATCCGTCGCGTTGTATTCGTGCACCTCAGCGCCACACATCATCGCACGGAGATGAGCCAACACCGCCGCGCGGCCCGTGATGGTGACCGAAAAGCCAGCCAACATCACGACGACATCGCGAGCAAAATAGCGTTCCAGTGCCCCCCAGTCCCGCCCGAGCCAGGCCGCATCATAAGCCTGCACCCAAATGGCAGCCGCAAGATCATCAAGGGGACTTTCTCCGCTCTCAACTACGCCCTCTCCGGAACTGAGAATGCTCGACCGTCTGTCGAACTCCCCGCCACACAGTTCACAGTGCACCTTTGAGACGAGCATGGTTCAAGACTCCTTCGGCCCTAGATCGAAGTACATGGCAGATCTGAAGGGCCTCGCCACGAATATCGGCGCTGTGGTCGCGCTCGGCGGGTAAGTCGCAAACAGTAAAAAGCTGCGGCGGCCAACACGTCAAGCATGCGCACGCTCGGCGTGCCCCCAGCGAGCGCGACCACAGCGTCGATCTCGGTTTCCATAGACCACGATGTCATGCATCCCAACACATAACGACCCACCGATCTACGAAATGGTTCCTATGCTGACACATCGGCGCGGCAGTTTCGCCTCAGTCGTGCGACCGTCCAGCGAGCGAGAAACACTCTGTCACGGAATGAAACGCTTCGGGCTGTTAGTGACAGGGAGGAAACAGGGTGAAGCAAATCATCGTCTGAAGATGCATGCATCATTAATGCAACTTAAGAGTGCTTGAGTGAACTCAAGAAGGACAATTGCTGTCCGTAGGGGGCATCATAGTCAGCCGTGAGTTGACGCGTGACCTGCCCTGACACTGAAGACCGTTGACTGGGGAAGCACGCATCTGGCGGGGGCGAACAGAGTTGCAAGGTCACAGGAGAATTCGAATGGCATATTGGAATCGAGTGCAGTTGGTAGGCGCCGCGGCAATCGTCGGTTCGCCAGCCGCTTGCGCCACGACCCCAAGTGGTCGAACTGGCGTCGAATGCCCGGCGATAAAGGGGGCCATGAATCGCACAACGGACGAGGGCAACGCCGCGTCGTCCGTGGCACAGAACAAGCCTCGGCCATGATTCGCGCCTACAGGTCGCAGGGCCAAGGCCCTGTGATCGCAACCCTCGATTCGACACTGAAAATGAGTTCCGCTGCCAGGGATGGCGGCGGCGCTCACCGCCAGAGGCAGGAGGTCGAAGCGGCGACCGCCGATGTCGATCCGCCAAGCGTGCCGGGTGCGGTCGCTTTCGGCGCACCAGGGATTGCGCCGACATGGAGCTCGAGCGACAAGGACTACGTCACCAGCGCGTTAGGCGGTTCACGGGTCTGGGCAACGATCGGGCACGGCATCATCAATGAGGTGTACTGGCCCTCGACCGGCGAGCCGCAGATTCGTGAATTCGGCTTCTATCTCGTGGGCGAGCACGGATGGCTCGATCTGAAGCGCATCCGGCGCTATCGGCTGGCGACGCAGCTCAGCGCTGAGGGTATTGAGATCAGGAGGATTAACCGACCAATAGATCCCTGAGGACGTTGAACATGCCTGCGTTGCTCAAAGAACTGACCCAGACACACGCACTGAGACGCACTGCGCTCCGATTACTTTTCCGAAAGCGTGCAGCAGTCGCAATCGCACTGGGGATTGTCTTTCTATTCATATTCGTTGCTCCCTACAACCACTACTTCAAGGTACCCAGTAGTCACACAGCGGCATACCAGTTGTTCGTGGTTCAAGCGGACGACTTCGGCTCGCTCTGGTCGGTGGCAGATGCCCAGAAGGTACTGGAGCGGGTTTCAGCGGACTTGGCATTCGACAATGTGTATGTACTTCTGTTCATTCATGGGTGGCATCACAATGCAGACCCCGAAGATGAAAGCTTGCAGCAGTTCCAAAGCACCCTCGCGAGGGTAAGCCGACGTCTCGCTGGCTCAAACCTCTCAGAGGTACGCCGGGATCTGTCGGGCACCGGGTCGTTTCGTCTGATCGGGGTCTACGTTGGATGGCGCGGACGGTCGCTGCCTGGGGTACTGGACTATCTGACGATGTGGTGGAGGAAGTCGGCGGCCGAGCGTGTAGGCGACGGTGACGTGCGCGAATTCATACTGCGTTTGCAGCGGATCTATCGCAGTAACTCCGCGCCAACCCGTCCGCAAAACCCCGGGCGGCGACACTTCATGGGGTTGGTGACCGTTGGTCATAGCTTCGGTGCGCAGGTCTTGCTGAAGTCCCTGGCCGCGGAGCTCGAGGCCGACCTGGCGGAACGGGCTCCGGCTCTCTCCGGCACTGTGTCGCCCCCTGTGCCGCTGTCCGGCTTGAATGTGCGCGGCGAACGGGTGCCGATCGAGGGCTTCGGTGATGTCAACATCCTGTTGAATCCGGCGGTAGAAGCGTATGAGTATGCGCGCATCGATCGTCTCAGCAGACAGCTGAGTTATCCGTCGTGCCAATTGCCGCAGCTGCTTGTGTTTTCTGCAGTCAACGATGTGCCGCGCAAATTCTTTTTCCCTATCGCGCGCGCGGTAACCCGGCTCTACCGGGCCGGATTCCGCACCTCCGAGCAGGGCGTGCTCTGGGGAACGGCGCTAGGAGAGTTGCAGGAGCAACAGACGCATACACTCAGAGTCGTTGCGACGCCAGAGGAGAATTCGCTACAGGACGCCGACTACGACTCCGCATCTGGTCGGGCCAGGATCCGCGATTGGGATTTTACGGGTACCACGGTTTTCAACGACGTCGAACTCGAGAGGATCGAACCGAGAGCGCAATCGGCCAATAGTCCCGTGGCCGTGGTATCGGCCGACAGCACTTTGGTGGACGGTCACGACGGCATTTTCAAGGCTCGGTTCTGGAACTTTCTGGTTGATTACGTGACCTTCATGGAAGGCAAGCGGATGTTGTGGCATCAGCAATGGATCAGCGACGGGACGCGCGGATATCGAGAGTGCGAGGAAGTCACGGGTCAATGACGTCCAACCCTCGGTAGGGTTAAAAAATGAGGCCCGAACAGGAAACCAGACGGTCGATCAGCGCGGGCGTCACCGATCCAGTCCGCGACTCAAAGGACGCGGGGCTGACGACCGAGGAAGCGCGGGCGCGCCGCGAAACGTACGGCCCGAACGCAATGCCGGAGACGGAGGCGGCGCTTTGGCGCCGGGCGCTCGGGAAGCTCTGGGCGCCCATACCCTGGATGCTTGAGGCGGCCATCCTGCTCCAGTTCATGCTGCACGAATACGTCGAGGCGGCCGTCATCGCCCTGTTGCTGGTGTTCAACGCAGTCCTCGGAATACTGCAGGAGGGCCGTGCGCAAGCGACCCTCAAAGCGCTGAAATCGCGACTCGCGCTGCTCGCGGCTGTGCGGCGGGACGACGCCTGGCAGATCCTGCCGGCGAGTGAGCTCGTTCCCGGAGACATCGTGAAGCTCACGCTCGGCGGCATCGTTCCGGCGGATGTGCGGTTGATCGAGGGCGATATTCTGCTCGATCAGTCGATGCTGACCGGCGAATCACTCCCGATCGAGGCCGGCGCCGGCGCACGCACCTACGCGGGGGCGCTGGTGCGCCGCGGTGAGGCGGTCGTCCAGGTTACCGCCACCGGCGCACGTACCAAATTCGGCAAGACGGCGCAGCTCGTCAGCGTTGCTCACGCCCCGAGCTCACAGCAACAGGCCGTATTGCGCGTCGTTCGCAATTTGGCGGCCTTCAGCGCCTCCATGGTGGTCGTGCAGCTGCTCTACGCGACGGCAACCGGGCTGTCCGGCCTAGAAATGATCCCACTGGCACTGACCGCCGTACTCGCGGCAATCCCCGTTGCGTTGCCGGCAACCTTTACGCTCGCCTCTGCGCTTGGGGCGCGGGCTCTGGCGGCGCGCAATGTGCTGCCCACGCGTCTGTCGGCGATCGATGAAGCGGCGACCATCGATGTGCTGTGCTCGGACAAGACCGGCACGCTGACCGAGAACACGCTGGTCGTGAGCGCCGTGCGCGGAGCACCCGGGATCGCAGAAGGGCAGGTGCTCGCGCTCGCGGCATTGGCGAGCGCCGACCACGGCATGGACCCGGTGGACTCCGCGGTTCGTTCCGCGGCCGCGCGCGCGCCTACGACCGAGCAGTTTTCCCGAACTCGGTTTGTGCCTTTCGATCCGGCTTTGCGGACCGCCGAAGCAGAGGTGGTCGACGCAAACGGCGAGTCGCTGCGAATCCTTAAGGGTGCTTTCGCCAGTATCGCGGCGGTCGCCTCGCCACCGCCCGGCGTCGAGTCCGCCGCCACAGCATTCGCCGGGCTCGGGTACCGTGTGCTGGGCGTCGCCGCTGGCACACCGGATCGGCTCAGTTACGTCGGCTTGATCGCACTCAGTGATCCACCGCGGCCGGATGCGCGGGCATTGATCGCGGAACTCAAATCCCTGGGCGTGCAGACGGTGATGGTGACCGGTGATGCCGCATCCACTGCGACCGTCGTGGCGCGCGCGGTGGGTCTCGAGGGAGCGGTGTGCGCAGCCGGAAAACCGCCCGCGCGGGTGCAACCCAGCGACTTTTCGGTGTTCGCCGGAGTATTTCCGGAAGACAAGTTTGACATCGTGCGTGCCTTCCAGAACACCGGGCACGCAGTGGGCATGTGCGGCGACGGCGCCAACGACGCACCGGCGCTGCGGCAGGCACAGATGGGCATTGCAGTCGCGAGCGCGACCGACGTAGCCAAATCCGCCGCCGGCATAGTGCTCACCGAGCCGGGACTGGGTGGCATCGTCGAGGCGGTACGCTGCGGCCGAGCGACCTATCAGCGCATCCTCACCTACACGCTGAGGTCCGTCACCGCCAAGATCAACCAGATGTTGTTCTTGACAGTCGGCCTCATGCTGACGGGACACGCGATCCTCACGCCGATGCTCATGGTCATCCTGCTGATCAGTGGCGATTTTCTGGCGATGTCGGCAACCACGGATCACGTCCGTCCCTCGCGTGAGCCTAACGCGTGGCGCATCGGACGCGTGACCGTCGCAGCGGTCGCGCTGGGGTTGTGCAATGCGGCGTTCTGCACCGCGGTGCTCTTCGTCGCGGTGTATCGCCTCGGACTTGTCGATCACCACGGCTTACGCACGCTCGCCGCCCTGACCCTGGTGTTCAGCACCCAGGCAGCCTTCTACGTCGTGCGCGACCGCCAACATCTCTGGAGCTCACGACCGAGCGTCTGGATCGTTCTCTCCTCGGTCCTTGATCTGTCGATCATCGCGGTTCTTGCCGGACGAGGTATTCTGATGCATGCGTTGCCCTGGTCCCTCATCTTCGGGGTCCTCCTCGCAGCGGCGCTGTTCGCCTTGATTCTCGATGTGGTGAAGTCGCTGCTGTTTGGACGTCTCGGCCTCCCCGGGGTGTAGCCGCCGGTGCCCGCGACAGCCAGTGATTGCCGGTGCGCCTTGGACGCGAACCCGCGTTGAGCGCACATCCGGAACCCAAATCTGTATTGGTCGTAAACCTTGACGATGAAGACGCTGACGGTGCGCCCGCACCTTGTCGCGAGAGGAGGAGGGAGGTGACGACATTGTCGACCGGCTCGCTCGTGAACTCGCGTGTTGCGCGGCGCGTATAGATTGCCCGGTTAAGGTCCATGGGAGAGGTTCCTGCATGCATTGCGAGATTCGAAGTCAAGGGAAAGCTCGATTGCGACGCCAAGGCTTGTCCCCCGGCCCCCTCAGTGCATGAGGAAGACCGGAAGCGCGGCATCGTTGATTACCGCGTGCGTGACTCCGCCGAATACAAGTTCGCGCGCGCGCGCATGTCCAAAGCCTCCAAGCACCAACAAATCCGCCTTCAAGCTCGCTGCAACCTCCAGCAACTGGGATCCTACGGGGCGTGATGCCTCACCCGCCAAGGTGATTCGTGCATCTATGTCATGCCAGGTGAGCTGGCGTGCCAGATCCTCGAAGGCATCACGGGTAGCCGCCCGCTTCTCCGCGATACCGAGCACGAACACCTGCGTCGCTTGCCGCAACAGCGGCAAAGCTGCCGCCAGCGCACGCGCCGCTTCCGGAGTCTCCTTCCAGCCTAGTGCTATGGTGCCGAACCCGCGCGGTGGTGGATCATGCGCGATTACGATCGGCCTACCGCCATCAACGAGGACGTCTTCCACTAAACCTTCGGGCAGGTGATCTCTGCTGGCACGGCGCCCGAGGACGACGAGGTCACTATGACGCACGTGGAACAGGAAGCGTTCCGTCGGCTGATCCAGCTCCTCGAAACAGCTTGCGGTAACCGCCCCTGCGGGCGACGGGGTGTCGCGAAAGCAAACGCCGTTCGTCTTGCAGAAGTCCTCGACGTGCCGGCGTGCACGCGTGGCGAGGTCGTCCATCAGCGCGCGCAGCCTCTCGAGCTCGCGCGAGATGGCCGCGCCCCGACAGAAGGCGAATTGAGGGACTGCAAGCGCCGCGGTAGCTGGCGTGAGGCGCACATGCAGAAATCGCAGATGCGCGCCAAACGGGCGCGCAAGCCCGAGCGCAGTGGCGAACACGGCTTCGTCGGTAGGGCTGCCGCTTGCCGGAACTAGGATCGTCTTGAACATCCCGCATGCCCGGTACCTTGCATGAGTTTGCAGGCTACGTTTGTCCCCACACGCGTGCCAATCGGGACTTCTCCGTAGTAGGGGAATGCGTCAGGATTTTCTTGTCGTGCACGCCGGCATCCGGAGCCGGAACAGCATTCCTTGCTCAGGAAGCCCTCGGGCCGCAGCTCATCGCCGTGCTGCTGAAGCTTTCCGGGCGTTCTGGCGGTCCCGCGGCGTACCGTTGCGCTTGGTGGAGGTGTTTCAAAGATACGAGAGCTTCGGGAGATGGGTTATGGCCTCGTGGCGAGAGCCCCGATGACAGCGCGTCGGACCAGGGTCTCGAAAAGCGGCAGCTTGTAGCCGTTGCCCTGGAGTGGGGTGGCGTTGGCGCGGCAGAGCCGCGCGGCCTCGCGCGCGGCATCCTCGTCGATGCGCCTCCCCAAGAGCGCCTTCTCCGCCTCGACCGCACGGTAGGGTGTGGGCGCTGCCGCACCGAGAACCACGGCGGCACT
>Ga0187770_10002292_pt1 | contig 10675 bp, 10 predicted proteins | sample 0116_SJ02_MP02_2_FD_133154 | JGI IMG/M metagenome (GOLD analysis project Ga0187770, IMG submission 133154) | Tropical peat soil microbial communities from peatlands in Department of Meta, Colombia - 0116_SJ02_MP02_20_MG | ecosystem: Environmental > Terrestrial > Soil > Wetlands > Peat | place... | reverse complement strand
GTGATGATTTCTGGTTCGACACCGTAGTTTTCGATGCCAAACATCTTGCCAGTTCTGCCCATTCCGCTCTGGACTTCGTCGATTATCAGCGGAATGTCTTCGGTTTTGAGTATCTCTTTGACGATTTTGAAGTAATCTTTTGGTGCGGGTATGCATCCGCCTACGCCCAAGACGGCCTCTGCGACAAAGCAGCAGACGTGCTTGGTGGTTTCGGTCTTAAGGACAGTTTTGATGTAGTTTGCACAGGCGTAGCCGCATTTGGGTGGACACTCTTTCTGCCCCATGGGGCAACGGTAACAGTAGTAGGAGGGAACGTGGTAGATGCCTGGAGTGAACGGCCCCAATCCGGAGCGCCATGCCCCAAGACCAGTCAAACCCATAGTGATTCCGCCTCTGCCGTAGAAGCTGCATTGCATGCTGAGCATTTCGCTCTTACCTGTTGCCTTCTTCGCCAAGGTTACTGCGTGTTCATTGGCCTCGGTTCCGCTATTACAAAAGAAACTTTTCTTTACGTTATTGCCGTCGATGGGGGAAATCTCTGAGAGGCGCTTGGCAAGCCTTGGCATGTACTCAGTATAATACAGGGTTGAGAGGTGGTTGAGTTCGGTCAGCTGTTTTTGGACGGCCTCGATGACATGTGGGTGGCAGTGTCCAATATTGACCACTGCTACTCCGCCAAAGCAGTCCAGATATTCTTTGCCGTTTGAATCGTAGACTTTTGAGCCCTTTCCCTTGACAAACAGAATGTCATGCCAAACTTCAACGCATGGCATCACATATTTTTTCTGCATCTCGATGATGCTTTCGCCTAATGGCTGATCTTTTTCTTGGTTCATGATTCTCTCTCTATTTGCGTGTTAACTTGAGTTCGTCAAGTTTGCTTGCTTTCGGAAGACCGTCTTGTGACCAACCTCTTGTGGTGTAATATTCTTTTCGCATGTCCCAGAACTGCACGACGTGGCCTTTCGAGTTGCCTGTGGGCATTGGCTCGGTCAGGAAGCGCACGGGCAAGATGTCGTCTTTGCTTGATAAACCCTCACGCATGTTGAAGAGGCGCTCCTGATTGTAAACTCGCTCGCCAATTACTGCAAGATTTTGTTCGTCGCTGAATTCTTTGAACCCAGTTGCCGCGGAAAGCAGCATCCCCAATTCTTTCATAGTCAAAACTCCCAGCTGCATTGGGAAAGCGCAGATGCCTGTTGAATCTACAAGAGCTGTGGAATCCTCATTTCCCTTGGTTACTGCGCCCTTGCCGGCTTCGGTGAAGCGGTCAAACTTGGGGTCATAAAGCTCTTGGGACGCGTAGCCCGAATGGTGGCAGCCGCCTCTGGAGGCAGTGGCGTAGGCTAAGCCTTGTGCTTTGGCGCCCCTCGGATCGTACCCGTCGATTTCCAGGCCTTTCACATGAATAGCGTATCGCTGGGCGTCTTTGCCAATTTTGCATGCCGCATATCTAACTCCTTCAGCTAGCACATTGCCCAACCCTTGGCGTTTAGCAATCATGTCGACAAGTTTGAGCATGCTCCGGAAATAGCCAAAACGCAACTTGATGCCGCCCGTGTCTTTCTCGTTGATTATTCCTCGCTCGAAGAGTTCCATAGCGAAACCGATAACATGACCGGTGGATTCCGTGTCTAGACCCATTTCGTTGCAGAGGGCATTCGCCGCGATGATGGAGTCGAGCCTGTCGTTGCTGCAGGAGCCGCCAAACGCCCAAATCGTTTCGTACTCGGGTCCTCGACATTTGGCACCTGCGAATTCGCCGGTCTTGACAACCGACCAGCTGGTACACGCCACTGGGCATCCGTAGCAAGTGATGTGTTTCTCCACGTACTGTTTATTTGCTTTATCATCCAGCCGATGGTATCCCTCGAAAAAGCCAGTTTGGAAGTTTCTGGTGGGGAAGATGCCCAGTTCGTTCATGGCTCCGACATTGAAGACTGTGCCGACTTTCCGCCACTCCTGCATAAAATCGTTCTTTGCGTAGGTTTCCAAAACTTGTTTGATTACAGCTTTGAAAGTCTCGGGTTCGGCAACGGGCACGGGCTTAGTTCCCCTGACTGCTATCGCTTTTAAATTCTTGGAGGCGAAAACTGCACCTGAACCGCCTCTGCCGAACGCTCTGTTCGCGCACATGACGCTTGAGAACTTTACTAAATTTTCTCCGGCTGGACCGATACAGGCGGCTCTTGTTTTTGGATCGGTTTCCTTAGCGATTTCATCTTGCGTAGCTTGAGTTCCTAGCCCACGAAGTTTCGAAGCGTTACGCAACTCAACTTTGTCGTTGTTTATCCACAGGTAGGAGAATCTTTTGGCCTTTCCCCTAACAACAACCATGTCATACCCCGCGAATTTAAGTTCGGGACCGAAGAATCCGCCGGAATTGCTCGTCAAGATTGCGCCTGTAAGGGGTGATTTAGTGACTAGCCAACTTCTAGCGCAAAACGGCGATGAGGTTCCTGTTAAGACGCCGTTGGCGATGACTACTATGTTTTGTGCAGATAACGCATCAACTTTTGCCGGTAGTTCATCATAGAGTGTCTTGACTCCTAAGCCCCTGCCGCTTATGAAGAGCCGAGCGCAAGATTCATTGAGTTCAGAGCAGTGAAATTCCTCTTTGCTCAAGTCAACCCAGAAAACCCGATTTATATAGCCACAATTCATAGTGCTTCAAACCCACTCTACACGGACCGTTAATATATTTATCCATCAACACTAAAAAAATCGGCACACACAGCGAAAGTGCATCCGGAAGGCAGAACACCTTAGCCGCCGGCGATAACGTGTCCGATAACCACTCGGTCACCATTTTTAATGGGCGTCTTTAAACCCTGCAGTTGCTTACAATCAATGTTGTTGACCGCTAAGACGACATAGTCTAGATGGTCCCTTATGTGGACGGCAACCTCGTGCCCTAGCTTCTCCTCGATAACGTCAACTAGAAAATTCAGGTCTGCCTTGTCTGGGACCGTGACATTGAGATTTTCCTTTTTGCTGAGGCTGTAAAACGTGCTGAGAAACTTGACCTCAACGTACGATTTAGATTCAGTCATTCTTTTTATCAGTCACATTTTTGTTTTGCTAGTTTCAAAGTCTTTCGCTATTTCCAAAAGCCCCAGTTCCCTGAGCTTCTTAGGAGTCGGGTGGCCCGTGGCTACGTCCCAGCCTCGCAGGTGATAATATGTGTCCTTAAGGCTTTCAAACTCCTTCCTGTTAAGCACCCGCAGCTTAGTCTCGATAGGGTCAGTGAAGAACTTATCTGGGACGTTATCGTCATCACGCGTCAACCTGCATTTAGAATTGAAGGCTCTCTCAACGTTGTAGATGCGCTCGCCTGCTGTAAGAAGCTGCTCAGCCGTGAAGGAAAGGCCAGTAGCAGCCGAAAGCATCTGTGCGAACTCGTACAGGCCTGGGCATTCGGCGCTCTGCGTCCATGTATCATTCTTGCATAGTCCTATCGAATCCACCACCGCGTTGAGATTTTCAAAGAAAATTACAGCCTCAGCCTTGAAATCGGTTTTGCTGTCGTCAGTGAAATCATAGGGGATGTTTTTCCACCTGCCGTACGCGTTGCTCAGAGGCGTGCCTTTCAGGTGGTCTGCGCCCCTAGTGGACGTAGCATGTGATAGCGCTGTTCCCCAGCCCGTTCTTGGGTCAATCTCAAGCCTGCCGCCTTTAATATGGTAAGCGTATTTTTCGCTTCCTTTCCCGATTTTTTTAGCCGCGATGGCTATTCCCTCGGCGAGTATATCGCCGATGCCATCTCGATTCACGATTTTCTTGAGCATCTCAAAAGTGACTTCTTGGTTTGCCCAACGCATGTCTAAGCCGTCGCAGTCTTCCTTGGACAGAATGCCTCTTTCATAAAGTTCCATCACCCAGGCAATGGCATACGCTGGTCCATCGCAGTCTATACCCAACCGGTTTGTCTCGTTAGTCCATCTTACAACCCAGTTGAGATCGTAAATTCCCATCATCTGCCCGTCTATCATCTGATTGTATTCGAAGCCCTCCCCCATTTCGCCGCAGAATGGGCCTGCTCTGGCTCTGACTATGTGACTGCAGTGCATTGGGCAGTTGAAGCAGCCTTTCCATTTCACGATAATCTCTTTAAAGGCCTCGAGCCCAACCTTCGGAAACTCCTCAGATGGAACCCTAGGCAGCTGGTAGTTCTTTACAGGATTGGATTTTTGAACCTCGTTTCGAAGCCAGTTAAGCCACGGCTTACCATAATAGCCGACGGTGGTCATTCTAGGTGATTTTGCAACCAAGTCGAAGCATTCACAACACTTTGCGACAAAAGCATTTGGGTCTGCAATTTTTAGCCCTTTGGTCCCTCTGACTGCGACTGCTTTAAGTTTCTTAGCGCCCATCACCGCTCCTACGCCTCCCCAACCAGCTGCCCGAGCGTGATCGTTCATGACGGCTGAATATCGGATGAGGTTCTCGCCTGAGGGACCGATGAGCGCAATCTTGATGTTAGGGTCGCCGAGTTCTTTGCGGATCATCTCTTCGCTTTCCCAAACATCCTTGCCCCAAAGATGACCTGCGTCACGCAGCTCGACTTGGTTGTCATTTATCCATAAGTAAACTGGTTTGTCAGACTTACCTTGGAAAATGATAGTGTCGTAACCTGCAAATCGCACTTCCGGGCCGAAGTGTCCACCTGAATTGCTGTCGGAAAAAGCGAACGAGAGCGGTCCCTTCGTGGTTATTGTGTACCTCGAGCTAGAGGGCGCTAGAGTTCCGCATAGCGGTCCAAACCCGAAGATAAGCCTGTTCTCAGGATCATAAGGGTCAATCTTACCATCCACTTCATCATAAAGAATCTTGGCGTTTAATCCAGCGCCTCCGAGAAAATCAACTAAGCGTTTCTTCGAAACATCCTGTACGCAAACTTTTTTGTAGGAGAGATCAACCCTGAGGAGTTTTCCCGTCCAGCCATACATTACAAAACACTTCTACTGACTATTTTGAATCCTTCTTATTCTCGCTTCCCAGCAGTGTCATAGGCTTCGCTGCGGCATTATGTGCAAAGATGGTGGGGGCAGCATTCTTTTCCACATACATTATGGCTCCCTGCTTGCACATTTTCGCGCAGCGCGGTTGTCCCCCGCAAAGGTCGCATTTCGTGACCTCGCTTGTTTTAGGGTCGATTTTTATGGCTCCGAACGGGCAGGCTGATAGACAATTCTTGCAGCCGACGCAGAGTTTGTTATCGATTAGCACCGCACCGGTTTGAGTGTCTCGCTTGATGGCCCCAAAGTGGCAGGCGTCCATGCATTTGGGCTTATCGCAGTGTCGGCAAATGACTGGATAGTCCACACCGCTTGTCTCATCCTTCACAATTTGCAGCAAAGCTCGAGCCGGGTTCATTTCGTTGTAGTGTTGGAAAGAGCAAAACAACTCGCAGGTTCTGCAACCGATGCAGGCTCTAGGGTTAGCTATTAGGATGTTTGTTGCTTTTTTACTGCTCACTTAACGTTACCCCGTCAACTGCCTCATGGACAGTTCTTGCGTTTTTTTCGCTGCGACCATCACTTTTTATGGAGCAACAGTTAAAGGCTTTAAATGTTGCCTTAAAACTTCAGGATTTCAGAATACCTTTTCTTTCACCGAATCCAAAGCTTTCTTGGCGTTTTCCATGACTTTCTCTTCGTCTATGGAGACCATTTCTTTGTTCGCCATAACGATTTTGCCGTCGATTATGGATGTGTCGACGCATTCACCGTGAGCCGCATACACTAAGTTCGATTCAAGGTTTGACATTTTGCCCAGCAAAAGCGGTTCAAACCGGGTAGTGTGCGTATCTATGAGTATCAGGTCAGCGATTTTGCCCTTTTCTATCGAGCCTAACTCTTTGCCCATGCCCAAAGCCTTCGCCCCATTCAACGTCGCCATCGTCAGGATCTTCGGAGCTGGCATCAGAGAGATATCCTGCCTGTTCCCTTTGTGGACCAGCGAAGCCATCTTCATCACCTCAAACATATCCGCGTTGTTAGTCGGGTTATCTGTGCCTAATCCCACGTTAATCCCGCTGGCAAGAAAGTCGGGCGCACGGGCGAAGCCGTTGGCAAACCACATGTTTGATATTGGGTCATGCGAAACACTTGTTTTGGTCATGGCGAGGATTTTCATCTCTTTATCGCTTACCCAAACACAGTGTGCGGCAACGCAGTCTTCGCCTAAAATGCCATCGTCGTAAGCCTGCTCGATTGGGCGTTTGCCGAATTTCTTCTTGCACTGCTCGACCTCCCAGATCGACTCGCAAAGGTGTACGTGAATGCCTGTTTTGTACTTGTTTGCGAGTTCTCGGGCTTTCATAACCATCTCGGTGGAGCACACTGGCAGCCATTCTATTCCGAACCAGATCTTCACGCGCCCTTCTGCCGAGTTGTTCCTAGCCAAGAAACCTTTCTCGTTGTCTTCGATGGTTTCGCTAGGCGCCAAATCCAAAGCTTCACTGGAAATTACTGCTCTGATTCCCGTGTCTTTGGCTGCATCCGCGAGCTGAATGATGCGCCAGTAAATGTCGTTGACGCAAGTGGTTCCCGTTTTGATGGATTCAACGTATGCGAGGCACGCTTCCGCATAGATTTCTTCCGGAGTCATCTTGATGGCAAGCGGATAAAAGAACTGATACAGTAACTCGTCCAGTGTTGCCGTCGGCGCCTCATTGGCGATCAAACCTTTGATAAGCACATGCGCGTGATAATGCAAATTAACCAAGCCAGGCATGACTGCCTTGCGCTTCGCGTCAACGACCACTGGGTCTTTGAGAACGTTCTTGACGTCATCGGTTTTTCCCACGGCAACGATCTTATTCCCTTCAATTGCGACGGCGCCGTCTTCAATGACTCTTCTCTGAGGATCCAGGGTCACGATAATACCGTTTTTTATCAATATTCTGTTAGCCATCTAAATAATCCCCGCTTTCGCTGACGCGTCTATGCAAAGCTTACCTACTTATGTTTTTTCATTGATTCAAGGGCGCTTTAAGTCATCCAAGCAGGCTCCTATTTCACGAGTTCCCGCGTGCGCAGAAAGACGGACCAGATGAGGAGTAAAAGGTTACAGGCCTATTCCTGATGAGCCTAACAATCCAGAGAATGAACTGAAGGAGATATTGGATTCCTAGTGGTGTTGCAAATTTAAAGTATTCTTAGTTGTAAGGGAAGGAAGTATTTGTTGATAGACCGACATTGCATAGTTCAGTTTTTCACCATTCGTTATTATCGAAAACCTCATTTGAAAGTTTCCAGTAAATTGCATCTTATTGCCCTCGCACGGAAAGATTATTCGTGTGAACCCGTCTGCCGTCGGAGAATCTAGATCGAAAACATAATCTAATTGCCGAACAGGTTGCTGACGCTGCTCCTGCGCCTCTGGCTGGACTGGAGCGAACGCAACTTCTTAGCGGCTCCTTTAAGATCTTGCTTGATAAGCCTAAACTTTTCGTTAACGGTTAAGCCTTCGTAACGCCGCTCAAACTCTCGCTGCCTCTCATCCACGACAGATCTGATCTCTTTGCCGAATTGGGCCTTGACGTAAGGACGTATTTTATTCCAGTCACGCTTAATCGTCCGAGTGCAAACTCCAAGGTTGTTGGCGATCTGGTTTTGAGTAAAACCCTGCTCAGCTAAAAGCTGAACCTGCCTCCTCCGCTCCCGCTCCAGCCTATACCGCCTCATACTCTTAGTGTAGACAGAAAACTTGTGGTAAGATGCTTTTTTTGAATCAAAATCCGCCGATTTGCTGCTGAATTCTCGCTTTTTTCCAGCTGAACTCCACTAATTTCGCTTATTTAAGGAAACCAGTCATTTTTCAAGTTTCCCAATCCGTCTCCATCCCCATTTTCAGCGGATTTTCGGTAAAAAGAAGACAAATTTAATGTTTACTTTCCCATAAATTTGGACCGATAATCATTTAACGTCAGAAAAGCATCAGCTCACTTTACAGGAAGCAGCTTAGCATAACCGAAAAACAGATTAGCATCACCCGTACCTATCACCAAAGATGCGGGGGTTTAGACGCCCAAGCGGAATCTCCAACATCACCTCGGGTGCCTAATCCATCCAAAAGCACGGAAAAGCGGTCGTCGTCTAGTCTGGTTTAGGACATTAAGCCGCTTGTAGCCAGCGGTGTGTAAGCCTTCCAAGCTAATGATCCCGGGTTCAAATCCCGGCGACCGCACCTCAACCGCACCAGAATTTAGGTTCAAGTCCTGCTGCCCACATTTTTGCATAAGTCTTGCATTATTAAGCCCGATGAATTTGAGCCAGTGTTAAGGTGAAATCTCGGCGACCTTTCCATACATTCACTGGGTCGGGGACTTAAACCTCGCAAGAAACTGTTCATTTTATATGAATTTCAAATCACACTAATGAAATGCAATTACTCAATGCCAAGGTATAAATTAAGGTTAGACTTTTGTATGACTTAAGGTGAGAATCTTGTTAAAGGAGGAAATGAAGGTCGGTCCAAAAGGGCAGGTAGTTATTCCGCGGGCCATGCGTAAGGCTCTCCAAATTGAGCCAGGAAATAAAGTGGAATTCGTTTTGGAAGACGATAGATTAATCTTGAAAAAACCGTTTTTTGACGCTGTCTCGGTTTTTCGAAGGATAGCCAGCAGCGGTAATTCAGTATCCAAAATAAATTCGGACGCAAATTATGAAGAAGAAATGGAAGAGCGCGCTCGAAGATGCTCTATTTAGATGCGAATATTTTTGTGTTTTCAATTTTAAATACCGAGAGTTATGGGAATAAGGCGACGGCTATTCTTCAAAAGATTCAACAGGGTGAAGAAAAGGCAATGACTTCAGTCTTGACAATAGATGAAGTCTTTTGGGCAGTTAAGAAGAATAGAGGCGTTGAAAAAGCATTGGAGGCGGGCCAAGCTTTGTTAGCGTTCCCAAATTTGGATGTTATTGCAGCCGACAAGGAGATAGCTTTTATGGCATTGGAAATAATTGAAGAATCTCGACTTGATCCAAGAGATGCATTTCATGCTGCGACCGCGATTGTTGGAAAAGCGGATTGCATAGTCTCCAATGATGCTCATTTTGACAGAGTGAAAAACTTAAAACGACGTGGATTGTAACGTTCATGTAGCCATCCCTTAATGTAGTGAAGTGTTACGCCAGGCCAAAAACGAGAATCAACGATTTGAGCAGTTTTTCTCACAACAGGGACCGCCGAGATTTTGAACCCACGACGCATTTAGAGAATCCTTCGTGATTCTGGGCCGGAATTATTTTATCGATAAAATGGGGCCGGGATCCCCCTCCCGGCGCTGTTTTTTAGGGCTGTTTTTAAGCCTATTTTACAAAAATGACCATGGATTCGTCTTATTTGGCAAGTTTTCTAAAAATCAAGTTTTTTCCGTTGCAAATTTTTACTTGTAAAAAAGTCGGTTTTGTCGTTAATTTCTTACACTATAAGGTGTAAGCTTGATTGGGCACTTCTCGGTTAGGTGAGACCTGCCTCTTTTCCAAGCAACACAAGTGCGAATCCCAGCTGGCCCGCCAAATTTCCAGCTGTCAAGTGATGGTTCGGTCAAGTATCGAGCAAACTTGTAGCCTATTGTTTTGCTCTCAACATGTCTGATAGTTTAACTGAGGGATGATGATATCTCGTGTTATACGACACAATGTCACCGCCTATTGCGGCTTGCGGGCACCACGCGTAACATGCAAGGCATGTCTCGCAGTGATGCTGCCATACGGGTTTCCCATCAGCCATTAAAATATTATCTACAGGACAGACTTGCGAGCAGATCCCGCAGCCGCTGCATTTTGCATCAACTTTGAAGCTTCTGTCTGCAAGAGGTATTAGTTCACTGAAAGGCAAACCTGTTGAGCCTGAAAGTTTGCGGTACCTTCTTGAAAATAGAGGCTTAATGACAAGGTAGAGTAGTGGAGCTAAAACTGTCTTACGAAAGATAGGGCGAGTTTCCAATTTACCTTTTTTTCTCGCAAGAATGTATTTGCAAACAGCGTCTAGCTTATCTTTCTGCTTAGCTAGGATTTCGTCTTGCCTTTCTTTGGAAAGTATTTCATCGCTCATTTTAATAATAAAACCTGCGGCAAGCGTGCCGCCTTCGGACTCGATCAGTTTTGAAAGGTTTTCTATGGTTGTACCAGGCGTTTTTCCGCTTGTGCAAACTGCAAAAACATACTTCGAGTTGAATATCTCCAGTTTACGGACAAATCTGCTGATTATCCTAGGGATGCCGCAGTCGTTAGTGGCATAATAAACGGGGAACACAATCCCAACCACGTCAGCCTCGGTTTTTATGTGCTCATCCTTGATAACCGAGGGTATGGAAATCAGTTTACCGTTAATTCTATCCACAATTTGCCTTGCAACAAACAGCGAGTTGCCCGTTCCTGAGAAATAATAAACTTCCGTACTCATACTAGCATTCCCTACTAGGATAGGCATAACAAGAGAGGGTTAATACCACTTGTTTTTGCGGCACGTTTACTACATATCAAAGCATCGTCATCTTCCTTCCTACTATGTACAGGATGATGACTACTGTCAAGCCGATTGCAGTGCTTGCTGGAGCGAAAGGACAGCACGTTCTGTACCCCGCCAGGTTTAGCCTACCGCTAGAGTCAGGGATTACCGTCTTAACACTGACGATGACCAAAATGACCATCAGAAGAATAAG
>Ga0187770_10002291_pt1 | contig 10675 bp, 13 predicted proteins | sample 0116_SJ02_MP02_2_FD_133154 | JGI IMG/M metagenome (GOLD analysis project Ga0187770, IMG submission 133154) | Tropical peat soil microbial communities from peatlands in Department of Meta, Colombia - 0116_SJ02_MP02_20_MG | ecosystem: Environmental > Terrestrial > Soil > Wetlands > Peat | place... | reverse complement strand
CGCACAGGGTGGCATCCAGCGCGCTCTGAAATTCTATCAGGAAAGCGTCTCCCATCGTCTTGATTTCATGTCCCCCAAAGCGCCGGAGTATCGGTCTAACCAGCGCCCTGTGTTTCTTCAACAACTTAAGAGACAACGTCTCATCCCGCTGGCTCAGGGCAGTGTACCCGACGATGTCAGTGAACATTATTGCCGAAAGCCTGCGGATCGTGCGAGCCAATCTAAAGGGAGCGCTCAGATTTCGGAATAAAACACTTTGCAGCGGTTTCAGTAATCATTGAGGGTCCCATCTTGGTGAGTGAGAACCCGGTCAATGGAAATCCACTGGGGAGACCTCGGGGGCCCCGTTCGGCGATGCCGTCGCAACCCTCGTCAGTCGCTGCGTCTTCAGGTGATTGATTTCGGCTTCGGAGAGCATCAGGACCCAGAATCCCGTCCCGTGCGTGTAAATCTACTGGGTTGGTGGGAGCTAGGTCAAGTTCGATGGTGGAAGTCCTGTCGGTTGCGCATGATGGACCAGCGCAAATTAGCGTCTATTGGTCAAACAGAGCTTGAGTCTGCCCCCGCCAGAACTGGGACATCATGAATCATGCCGCAAGTGCTCAAGGAACGCCTAATTTGTTTGGCACCATGCACATACTGTCATGCATGGGGCCGCGGAGGCGAGGCACCTGTACCGCCAACGATAGGTTAGGGTATTCCCGGTGAAGACGCCACGAACCTATGCATGGATGGAGGCCTCTTCGGTCGGGCCGTGTGCATTCAGTGACGAATCGTCGACTTCGCAAGCAGTCCCGGATAACGTATTGTGGCTTCGATTCAGTGGTGAGTTTATAGTGTCAGCTTCGCTGCTCGGAAGTATGAACAAGACTGCTGATGCGTCGGGCGAGTTCATTCCAACTCATAGGACGAAGGTAAGACGCCATCCTGAACGTGCACGTTACGACCGGGAGACTGTTTACGGCATCCTTGACCAAGCGTTCGTGTGCCATGTCGCTTTCATCTCAGACGGAAGGCCCTTCGTTGTTCCAACGAACTACGTCCGTGTGGGTGACACACTATACCTTCACGGTTCGGTAGGAAGCCGTATGATGAAGGCGCTCGCCACTGGTGCCCCTTTCAGTCTCTGCGTGACGCTTTTGGATGGCATCGTGTTCGCTCCGACAGCTGTTGGCCACTCCCTGAACTATCGCTCTGTCGTCGTCCTCGGAAATGCCAGGGTAATCGAAGATGCAGACGCGAAGGTAAATGCCATGCGCGAATTTGTTGAGTACGTTGCCCGTGGACGCTGGCCCATGGTTCGAGCCCCCAATGGATCGGACATAGCCAGAACCATGATTCTCGCAGTGCGCTTGGTGGAGGCGTCAGCCAAAGTGAGGACTGGATTCGCCGCCGACGGACAAGAAGAATACCGCGAAGGGACCTGGACTGGAGTGCTGCCGCTCAAACTGACGCCCGGTGGACCTATCCGCGACCCTCGTGGCGATCGTACTGTTCTCGTGCCCGATAACATACGACAGTATTCGCGCCCCCAATAGCGAGAAAGTATGGCTTCTGCTTATCGGGTACGGCTTAGTTCGAGCTCAAAACGATGCCCCGGCCGGGATTCGAGCCTGCAAGTGCCGGCCTAAGCACTCTCGTAATCGTCGGGCGATAGCCTATCGCCACTTGGATTACGCGCAACACGTGCTGTCAGGGATTCGATGCTTTGCCAGAGCCAGACTAGAGTGTATTTTTGGCCGTCACCCGAGAAGCAATTAGCCACCGACCCGCTCAACCTTCAGATTCTTGACACGGTCGAACTCGACATCGCTTCCTGTCAGGAGTGTTCCTTTTCGCAGGAGTGCTGTCGATGCCGCAAATGCGTCGGCGAGGGAGAGAGCGTTGTCTGCCTTTATTGCCGCAGCCTCCCTCCACAAAGGAGAGTTGTCAGTGATAGGTACAATCTTGACCCCGAAGCTCCTCAGGTTCCTCTCCTTCTCCTCCGCCGTAGTCTTGCCGACCCTTCGCAGGATGTAATGGAACTCGGCCAGGTTGACGATGTTCAGGTAGCCCTTCGTCTCTCCTCCGGAGACTTGCTCAAGACAGGATTCAACCCTGTCTGACCCGGCCTCCCCCAGGTAGAAAACCAACAAAGCCTGAGTGTCGAAAACAATGGGGCGCAACTCTTAGTCCCCGCGTCCTTTCGAAAGCGCCTTCTCCCTGGTGGACTCCGCTCTTCTGACTTCCTCCATGATTTCCTTCGAAGACTTGCCCCTGAGGACGGACCTCAGGGACCCCCTCTCCATCGAGGGACTGGGCAAAGGCTTCAGCAAGACCCCTTCTTCGGTATCCTCGACGAGCGCCTTCCTGCCGATGCCATGCCTTTCGCGCATACTCTTGGGGATCGTCGCCTGACCCTTCTTAGTCACCGTAACGACTGCTTCGGCCATGGGTAATAATTCTGGTTGAGTAATACTTAAGGATTCGGTATAATTGCTTGCGCCATCTGGTAGCATAGATTCGAACCTGTAGGTACGGGCCCAAGCGCTCTCCAAGGGGTCAGGTTCCCGCCTGAACCTGTAACAACAAGCGCTCGTCATTTAACTCTGTGCGTATAGTGATGAATGAAATCAGCGATGGATCCTAATGCGCATTCTTGACATCCACCTGGTAGTATTTTCCCCAGGCGTTGTTGATGGGGAAGGCAATCCTCTTGCCAATGACCTTCTCCAGCCGAAGTGGGACAAGGAACTTCCTGTCCACGCTGAAGTACCTATAATACTTCTCGTCCCCTGATTCGTTGTCATCCAAGATCTGACGGGCCGCGAAGTCTCCGCAGAAGGTTGCCCACGGGAGCCCGACACACCCCAGCACGAAATGCACCCACGGGGCTGATGGTTCTTTGAGAACCGTGGGAAGAAGATCGCGTGTCATGTCGATTCTCCCCGGCCAGTATTGGATGAACCTAATCCGCTTCAGCCTCGGGAAGGCCTTCCTGAATCCTCCAATCACACCATCAATTACCCTCGAGCTGTCCGTATCATTCTTTGCGTATGTGGTAGGAAGGCTGCCTCCCCCGAGGAGCAGGCGCTTAGCGCCAGTTAGCCTGAAGTATGAATAAACCAAGTCTGAATCCCAGCACTGAAAGGGCTCATCGGGAAAGAGGTCCCTCACATCGTCCTCCCCCAGCGGTTCTGTGATCGAGAGGAACGTCTGCTCGTGGTAGACGTTCCAGGAGTATCGGGAGAGCGTGGGGCTCAGTTTGTCCGCGCAGAAGATGATTTGCTCCGCTGTGACGGACCCAAGGTGAGTCTTTGCGGTGTGGTCTGAGAACTCGAGCACCTCAGAGGCTTCGAAGACCTTGACACCGTTCCGAAGCAGGACCTGCTTTACGCCCTGGGCGTATCTGAGCGCGTCGATGCCATAGGTGTCCTTGTATCGGACGGCCGCCGAGTAGTAGTCAGAGCCAATTATTCCTCTGAGTTCTTTGCCCTTGTAGACCTGGGATTCGTAACCAAGAGAACTTCTTGCTTTTAGCTCGTCTTCGACGGCCCGCGAGCCCCCATTGCCCTTCCCTAGGAACAGGCTGTCCTGCTTTTGTAGGTCGCATTCAATTCCATTTTCTCGGACAATCGAGAGCATTCTGTCAATACCATGCACAGGGACATCCCAGAGGTCCTTTGCGCCTTGTCTCCCGAACCTTCTCACAAGCTGCGAAAGCTCAAGCTCGCTGTCGGGGGTCAAAAACCCGGCGCTCTTGCCCGTCGAGCTTCCTCCGCAGATGTTCCTTTCGAGCAGGACAACTTTCTTGCCCGTGTCCATAAGGCGCAAGGCAGCTGAAAGCCCGGCTGCCCCTCCTCCGACTATCAGCACATCCGCCTTGGCCTCACCTTTCAACGGCTGCTGCATGGGGGCATTCGTTCCGAGCAGAGTTGTGAACCACCAATTCTGAAGAAGCATTTGATTAACCACTGGGTTCCTCGGCTTTTTTGGGCCCCTGCCTGCCAGACTTTGTGAGCCATGAAGCTACGGAGAGGTGCCTTTCCCTGACAGACTCGTCTTTGAAGTACGCGACCCTCGCCTTGAAGATGTCATCTCTAGAGATTAACCCGATGACCTTCCTCGGATCGAAGGTGTCAACGACAGGGAGGCTGTCCAAGTCGTACTCAGCCATCCTATCCGCCGCGACCCGAGAGGGCTCGTCCGGGCATGCCAGTGCCTTGGGCATCGGGGCCAGATCGCCCACGGCCAAATCCAAACCCTCGGTTCGACGGACAAGCTTGGCCAGATCTCCGGCCGAGAGATATCCTGTCATGTTGCCCTTTTCGTCGACGATGGGATAGCCCACTGGGGGCGTCTCGGAGGAGGTAAACTTGCTCAGCACTTCCTTTGTTGTCTTGTCTTTGCCCATCGCCTCGAAGTCCTTCCGCATCACTTTTGAGATAGGGACCTGTTCGAGGACGTCGACCCCGTACTCCCTCGAGACGTGGACTCCTTTCCTTGCTACCTTTTCTGTCAGAATCGAACGTTTCATTGTGAACACGGTCACAAGGTCGGCCATCAGCACCCCGGCCAGAAGCGGCACCAGGGCGTTCACGTCACGGGTCAGCTCAAGTGTGAAGATCACTCCTGTGAAAGGAGCACGCATCGTCCCGCCCAGCATAGCGCCCATGCTCACCATCACCCACAACGACGAAAGGCCGGGCGCGAGGAAGATCCCCTCCAACATGCCGAGCGCACCCCCCATCATGAGGAGGGGCGCCAAGACCCCTCCCGACGTGCCCGAGCCGAGTGCGACCGACCAGATCACCGACTTGACGATGAGCAACACGGCAGCGGTACCGACTGCTAGTTGGCCGAGCAGCAAAAGGTCGATGGTATCATAGCCGACGCCGAGCGCCCTCGGGGCTGCTAGGCCCCCGATTCCGATAACCAGCCCTCCTATCGCCGGCCACCACATCCAGTGCATCGGGAGCTTTTTGAAAACGTCTTCAGACGCATAGACCGCAAAGGTCAGTGCGGTCGAGGCTATTCCGGCAATTATTCCGACTACTACCGCGGACAATATGACCGTCCAGTCTGGACTCGGAGTCAAGGGCACCGGAAAGAGCGCCGAGTTCCCCAGAATCGACCATCGAATCACTGCGGCGGTAGCGCTGGCTACCCCCACCGGGATCAGGCTTCGGGGCCTCCACTCGAACAGAAGGAGTTCCACAGCTAGCATTACCGCGGCGACCGGGGCGTTGAAGGTCGCGGCCATCCCCGCCGCTGCTCCTGATACTAGCAGGACTCTCCGCTCGGACGAAGTGAGATTCAACATCTGTCCGAGGACGGAGCCAAACGACCCTCCGGTCATTATGATGGGCCCCTCTGCGCCGAAGGGTCCCCCTGACCCTATCGATATCGCCGTCGAGACGGGCTTCAATACAGTGACCTTAGGCTCTATCTTGCTCTTGTTGCTCAGGATGGCCTCGAGTGCCTCGGGGATGCCGTGACCCCTGATCCGCTCAGATCCGTATTTCGCCATCCCGCCAACGATCAAGCCCCCGAAGATCGGGACGAGGACCGCGACGTATCCGAGCTGATTCAGAGATGGCGATACGAACTGAAACGACACCCTACCATAATAGAAGACGTTCGTGAAGAAGCCTATCAGGTAAAGGAGGGCCGCGGCTATGAAGGCTCCCGCAGCTCCGACGGCGAGTGCCAAGCCGCTGACGCAGATTACCCGTCTGTTGGCAGTGGGAAAGTCTCCTAGCCTGTCCAGGCCGATTTGCTCTTTCGTCTAGCTAACCCACCAAAAATTAGAATGCGTCACCAGAGAAACGTTCCTAGATTCTGATCAGGGCGTAGTTCCCTGCCCGCGAATAGTCCGCTTCGGGAATCTCACATTCGCAGAAAGTGAAGAGATCCTCTTTCCCTTCCACAGGCACGGGATGCCAGCAATATCTGGACCGCTTCGGGGTTCCTGATACTAAACCGGGGGCGCCTACAGGTCTCCGGTGCTTGTGCTCTAGGGCTGTGTGCCCGCATCTGGGGCACTTGTTGGAATACCTCTGCTTCTCCAATTGTTGTCTCATGCCCATACCATACCACGCAGTGATATACGATTTAGGTTCCGGAAAACCAGAAATACCAGAATTTCGGAAAACTCGCCGTGAACCCAAACCAAAGGTCAACGACCTATCTGACGCACATTCCCGTAGGTTCCTTCCATGAAGCCGATATCCTAGCAAGAGAGAGCACGTGGAACATTCTAGCCTACGTTCGAAATGCAGGAGCCTCCGGAGCTGCAGCCGATGAAATCTCGAAAGGTCTGAGACTACCTCCGTCCATGGTGTATGCAACGCTGAAGGAGCTGAGAAGGTTGGAATTTGTCTCAATTCTGCCCCGAGATAAACGTAGGGTCAAGGAGCGAAAGAAGCGGTATCTCTGTGAAAGGATAACATGGGGAAAATACAGAATCGACGGCTCTTTCATGAACGCGCTCGAGTTCGCGGGGGTGACCAGGCGTCTCACAAGTCAGCTGAAGGTCCCCATACTGGAGGTCTTCTCCAGCTTGTTCGAGGAATTCCAATCGAAGAGCGCTCTAAGGTCCTTCCTGCCGAAGGCAGGAACAGACAGGATTTGCCCTATCTGTGATAGGAATCACGAAGCGACGGAGTTCGTTTACGCAGCAATCCTGGCGTCACTCGACCCGTTCATCACCGAGTCGAAGGAATTCAGAGATTTACTGATCAATCACGGATACGCGAGGTAGGACGGAAATTAGTAATGACCATAGCATTCAATGGTGCTAGGTGAAAGTGAGCACGTTAGTAACTCATTATTGCTTATTATCGGCTGCTCAATCGCCTAGCTTCGGTGGTCCGTTCGAAGGGAAAATGGCTTTCTATCATGTCGTTGCCTCCTTTGATCCCTGGGACACTTGCCAACCAAACGACTGGACGAAGTTGCGAGATACTGCCCGACTTGCTTGAAATCCAATATACACACCCCTGTGGAACGGTACCACGACAAACAGCTAGAGCTCTGTACTTACCACTATTGGCTAGTCAGAGGGAGAATAGGGGGTCACTATTCCTTGGAAGCTTACGCTGAGGCCTCTAGGCACAATTCATTCAGGATCTCAGTCCCGTCGCCAGACGAAATCGCAATGATGAATGGAGAATGACTGATTACTCTTGACTGTGTTTCTCGTACTTGGAGTTCGCCTTGAGCGCCAGAGGAAAGAGGGTCTTCTCCTCTTCTTGATGATGCTTCCTCAGCTCCTTGACGAAGATTCCAACCTCTCTTCGGGCGACCTGCTCAGGCAGTGAGGCGAGATTGGGCAATTTGTGTTCGAAGAAATCTACAAGCTCTCTATGATATCGCAGCACGATGATGGAGTTTTCGGCTTTGTTCTTGTATTCCCACATGATCGGCCTCATGAGCCTCGCTTCCTCTTCAACGGCATGTCTGAGGATTAATGGTTTGATGACCTTCAACTCAGTGATGACGACCTTCATGTCCCCGCTTTCAGCTAGCTGTTCGATGCGGCGAAGTTTCGGAACGAGTTCACGATGTTCGCTTTTCAGTCTGTCCACTACCTTCGGGAGCGGTTCGTTGTAGTCCAAGGTCATTGTCATTTTGACCTCATATCCGCAGAAGATGTCTTAAGGCTGTCCCCACAGAGTTCAGGACGACAATCTGACCATGCTGGAACTTACAGAGGATGAATTGGAAATTGCTGAAGCCAGCATAACCTTCGCACTTCAGAACTGTCCCGTCGAGGGAGTATTAACAGGCGCAGATGCGGCGCCCATAACCTATGATGATCTTCAGGATCTACTCGAGAGACTGCAGAACATGGAGAATCGGTCTGGACCACAGCTCGATGACGACATCCTAGATCGGCTCAAGGCTGTGATCGATTATACAAGCGAGAATTGTCCGGTGGAAAACGTATCCACGTTCCATGATGGTAGGCCGATTCTCGGAAGCAACATAATGGCGCTAGCTGAGAGACTGAGGGGACGGACATCAGTTGATCAGGCGAAATGAAGGGTCTACGCCCTAATCATTGTCAGCAACATTTTGAATCTTTTCGCAGCCCTCACCGCGTGAGGCTTGCCAGCGGGCAGAACCATGGCTTCACCCTCTTTCACTTGGCGCTCTATTCCAGAAACTGTTACCTGAGCCTCGCCCTCTAGGACGTGAAGGAGGGCATCGTAAGGTGCCGTGTGCTCGCTCAGGCCCTCTTCTTCCTCAAAAGCGAACAGTGTCATAGTCCCAGCTCTGCGTTTGATGATTGTGCGACTGACCACCGAGCCTGCCTGATATGTTACAAGAGAAGCTAGATTCTGTTTCTGGACAGGTTCCAATCCACTGCGTCGCTCTGATTTCTCTGAGCGCTTTGCCCTAGATGCCATGGTTGGGTATCCTGTGGCGCGAGCTATTTTGAGATTTGTTCGGTCCTCAACCTTACCGACGAGCCTACATTGGAAGACCGACGGCTAGCCAACCACGTCGTGTACGTAGGGTACAAGTGCAATTCGACACCTTGCTCAAGGTGTCAAACATCCCGACCTACACACTCTCACCAGGCCGTTAACGGTCGCACGACCAGTCGCTCGTAGACCAAGGCGCAGTAGAGGTCAGCGCGATGGGCAGGCTACAATGCAGAATATGGGTCGCTATCTTCCTGCATCCCACCCAAGATACGTCAGATTGGGCCCCATTTACCAAACAGAACTCAAAGCTGCCCCGGCCGGGATTGAGGCATGGAATTCCGGGCTTAAACTCGAGATAGGGTTCGGTTTGTTCGACGAGTCTCTGGGCACGAAAAATCATACCCTATGACGCGTAAGACGAGCGCTCAACCAAGTACTCGCTTCAAAGGTTGCCGATTGCTTCAAGGATGGGTCGGTCCTTCTCGATTATCTCCAATAGAAGACGGCGGAACTCCCCTTCAGGGACGTAAGAAGGATCTGATTCCATGTCCTTTCAGCCATTCGACAACCTCTTCGGTCCGATAAAACCCTTCTCGAATGCCCATCAGGACCCTTGGTTCGACTTGGATGTTGAGTGTCTTTCCATTGGCCCCGAGAAACAGCTTGGCAGCAGCATAAGCCGTTCTCATGTTCCCGCTGTCGAACGCATGAGCTTTTGGCTTGCCACGCGATGGGAGTCCGCCTTCTTCACCTTGATTTTCTTCAAGACGTCTTTGTTGATATCGACGACCTCGTCCGCCGTCAGGTACCGTATCTGGGACAAGTACGCTCTCGCGTTTCGTAATTGAGCGTCTGAGATAAACCCGTCATTTCTGCTGTTGTCTAAACTCGTGAGAGAAATTGGTCTGTTCAAGAGGCCCGAGGCGCGAACAACCACACCCTCATGCACATGAGGCGAAGGCTCAACGGAGCAGGAAACTGAAGAAGTGGGCTGTTCTCTGAATGGCTGTTAAGATCCCCTCACTTTAACTGTGGGGAGAGCCCCAAGCAGCCAGTCAACAAAGGCTTATGATTGAAACCACTCAACCAATGGTATTTGGTTTCAACCGGAATTTCCGCCCTTGACACGATTCTTGAAGGAGAGGGATATCCAGACCGGTCCGCAATTCTAGTCGCCGGAGCTCCCGGCATAGGGAAGGAAGCGCTATGCTATTGGTTCGCCCATTCTGGTCTTGCACAAGGAGACTTCTGTCTATATGTGACGAGGCTCGCCACGAGGGACATTCTCAGAGACGCGAAGGGCTTCGGCGTGGACTTCAGCCAACGCGTGCCTCTTTGGATTGCCCAAGATGGAGGGCAAATCAAATATGACTACCGAGACCTTGCGAGTCTATCCTACAACATCAAAGACGTGCTGAAGAAGAATGCGGACCGAAGGATTAGAATCGTCACTGACGTTCTCTCTCCCCTGCTTTCTTTGAACTCGCCTGAGACAATCTACACGTTTGTGACACAGTTGCTTAACGACGTCAAACAGTATGACGCCGTGCTTCTAGCCACTCTGGAAGAAGGTATGCATCAACAGCAGGTCACAGCCACCATGCAGGCAAGCTTCGACGGAGTATTCGAACTCAAGATATACGAAGAGGGACTAAGCTACGTTCCAATACTGAAGGTCAGGAAGATGGTGGGAGTCCCCCCACTGCCAGGCTACTTCATCTATTCGTTTACCAAGAGCGGGATGGAGATCGCTGCTTATGCCAAGTGAGTTCGGACTGCTGCAGGTATTGGGGGTAATAATGCTGAGCACATACGGATTCGCGGCATTTACGGCCTTCAGGATTAGGTCCACCCTTGGCGCCGGCGATTATCGTAGGCAAGCGCTCGGGATTGGTTTGTTGGCAATCGCCTTCGCCGCCTGGGCCGCCGTATTCGTCCTGAACCTATGGGAGCAAGGGACAGGTGGGATTGTGATTGGTGTCACCTTCCTGATCCTGGCATACGTTACCCTGTTTTATTGGGTCGACTCTTCTGCCATCGCTGCCAAGCGTACAGACCCGCTGTACAGAGACTCCCTGCGCTGGAACAGTATCAGGAAAGTGCTTTGGCTGGCGATGACATTGGCAACAGTCACCTTCTTTGCCGAGCTTGCTTACCTCATCCTAATTGTCGGCACACCACTGGAACCCCAGGCAACCCCCCTTCCTGTCTTAGGAGCAATCGTGGTCGTCGTATTTGGTACCCTGGTCTCAGGCTCTTCT
>Ga0187770_10002290_pt1 | contig 10676 bp, 9 predicted proteins | sample 0116_SJ02_MP02_2_FD_133154 | JGI IMG/M metagenome (GOLD analysis project Ga0187770, IMG submission 133154) | Tropical peat soil microbial communities from peatlands in Department of Meta, Colombia - 0116_SJ02_MP02_20_MG | ecosystem: Environmental > Terrestrial > Soil > Wetlands > Peat | place... | reverse complement strand
GGAGTCTTATCACATTCTGCGCACCGCCATTCTGCTCTCGACCGCTCCTCGCCCTCCCCAGGCAGTGCTCGTGACCAGCGCCCAGCCGGGCGAGGGCAAAACTTGCACCGCGCTCAACTTGGCCATCGCGCTGGCCCAGCGCGGCGTGCCGGTGGCGTTACTGGATGCCGACATGCGCCGCCCCGGCATCGCCCGCGCGCTGTCGATCCCAGCCAATGGCGCGGGCCTCAGCACGATTCTTTCCGGGGCGCTCAGCTTGGATGAGGTTCTGCGCCAACATGAACCGGTGCCCAATCTCTGGGTGGTTCCTGCGGGCCCGGAGGCTCCCAACCCGGCGGACTTGCTCTCCTCCCCCGCCATGCAAAATGTCATGCAGGAGCTGCGCGAGCGCTTCGTGCACGTGGTGCTGGACTCCGCCCCATTGCTGCTGGTCACGGATCCCACGATCCTCTCCGGCCTGGTAGATGGAGTCGTGCTGGTGGTCGAAAGCGGCGTGATGGCGCGCCGCGGCCTGCTCCGCGCCCACAAAATCCTGCAAAGCTCCGGGGGAAAAATTCTGGGCGCGGTTCTGAACAAGTGGGATGCCCGGAGCGAGGGTTACTACGCCTACTACGGCTCATACTATCGCGGTTATTACCGATCGTACTATAGTAGCTCTCAGTATTACGGAAATGGGCCGAGAACCTGAATCCGCTACACCCCGCGCTGTCATTCCAGGTGGTCATGGGCGTCGAGCCCATAGCTTTTCTGAAATCTCAAATCTCGAATCTCAGATTTCGCGCGAAGCCGGAAAGAGAAAAGAAGCCGCAAGGCGGCGCAAACCTCCGCCCTGCTGTTCACAGGTTTGTTTGAAATCTGAAATCTTGAATTTCAAATTTCGACTGAAGCGGGAAGCCAGGAGCAAGAAGAAAGAAGTAACGTGCCGGAAGAGAGGAGCCGCTAACCGCTAAGCACCAACCACTCACCACTGACGTGCACGCATCCATGAGCGCGACACGGGCGTCAGGCCTGCCGACCGATATCCCTCTCATTGACATCGCCCCTCTCAGGGGCTGGCTAGATCTCAATTTTCGCGAGCTGTGGCAGTTCCGCGAGTTCGCCTATTTTTTCGTCCGGCGGGACACCAGGAGATCGCTGTCATGATCAGCCGAGGCCGGACCAGTATTGTTGCGGCGGCGGTGGTTCTCTGGGTTGGAGGCTGGCTCTGGCTGGCCCGGCACTATCAACTGGACGACTCACTCATTCACCTTCAGTACGCGGAGCGTCTATGGACTCTCGGCGTACTCAGCTTCGATGGGATTCACCGGGGCGCGGGAACCTCGAGCCTGCTTTTTGTCGGCCTCGTGGCAATACTCCACGGCATGGTCGACTCAGTATATATCCCGAAGGTCCTATCACTTATCTCCTACCTCACCTTGTTGGGGATGGTGGCGCTGCGCGTAACACGCTCTTCGAGCCTCGCACGCGCCCTCTGGCTAGGAGTCCTGATCGCCTTGCTCAGCCCGATGGGCTTCCGATGGCTTTACGACGGAATGGAGACCAGCCTGATGGTGCTGGCGGCGCTCTTGTTAGGTCTGGTGGGCCATCGGATTTCAGTTCGCCCAACAACCTCCGCACGCCGCTATCTCATGCTTGTCGTCTTGGGGGGCGCGGTGGCCATGCTTCGAGTGGAGTTCGCCTTGTTGATCGCAGTCGCAACGCTAAGCGCGCTGATGTTTCGCCTGGAGCAGCGGTCGAGAGCCGTCGGTGAGCCGGGGGCCTTGCGAGTCCTTATCCGCGACGCGGCACGTGAGAGCCACCTTGTCCTGGGCGGATGCGTGGCCGTTCTCACCGCCCATTTCGTGACGGGACACTTCCTGCCCGACACCGCTGTTGCCAAAGCTACGGGGCGTGCGAGCTTGGACCAACTGTGGGGGGTGGGGCGCGCGTTCATGGGCGCATCATCGCTGGGCCTGGGGCTGCTGCTGGTCTGGGCGATTTGCCTCGTCGTCGTTTTTGGGTCGGACGCAGTGCGAAAAGCGCACATGCGTTCGTTCCTGACAGCGAATTCTGTTCTAGCGTTACTGGTCGCACTCGCGATCGTGCGGGGGCAATACATACATGGGGTTCGCTATTTTCTGTGGCCGCTGGTGTTCATGATTACTTGGGACCTTCTCGTTCTGATGCCCATGGCACCCGCCCAAGCGACCTTTGTGGCCGCCGCCCCGCGCCTCAAAAGGAGGTATGGGAAGTTCTTGGTTGCGGGCGTAATGCTCCTGGTTTGTTTGTGGGGGGTGGAGGGGTGGGCAGTTTACAAAATCGTGGAGGACTCGTCCGAGGTCTTCCTCAAGATGCGCAGCGGCGATTTGAAAGCCTTGGCCGGGAAGCCTGGGATCGCGTTCGACGTCGGGTTCATTTCGTATTTCTCGCAAGCCGCGATATGTGACTTGAGCGGTCTGGTAAACGGCCGCGCGATGGCTCTGGCATCGCCCGAGGACCGTCTTCGCTACTGCCTCGCCCAGTCGCCGTCTTTCGCTTATCTCTCTCCTTCCCAGGCTGCCGCGTTGGGCGGCCAGATCAATTTTGATTCCTGGGTTTTGTGCGACGAGTACTGGCTGTCGAACATCGGGGTTCGTGAGCCACATTATCTGCTCGTGAGGCCGGAGTTGGCGGGAATGTGTTCGGGCTCCTCTCTTCCCAAGTGGAAAGGCAAGCTGAAGTGAATTGCTCTCCTCTAAGCGGTGTAGCTCTGACCCGGGGCGTGAGGTAAATACAGCCATATGTCCGCAAGGTATCCTTGGCTCCCCAGGACATTTGGAGGCCGGGTGCCAGCCCCGCTTCTGAGACTCTTTACGTTGAAGGTGACAAGTAAAAGAAATAAGCATCCATGAGCACAATGCAGGCGTCGATACCGCGGGCCGATACCCCGGTCATTGACATCACCCCTCCCAGGGGCTGGCTGGACCTCAACTTTCGCGAACTGTGGCAGTTCCGTGAGCTCGCCTATTTTTTTGTCTGGCGCGACATTAAGGTTCGCTACAAGCAGACCGCGATTGGCGCTGCCTGGGCGGTCCTTCAACCTCTCATGACGATGCTGGTCTTCAGCCTGTTTTTCGGCCGCCTGGCCAAGATCCCCTCGGGTGGAGTCCCTTACCCTATTTTCTACCTCGCCGCGCTGCTGCCCTGGACGTACTTCGCCGGCGCGCTGCACAATGCCACCAACAGCGTGGTCGAGCAGCAGCGGGTCATCACTAAAGTCTACTTCCCACGGCTGGTTTTGCCGCTCTCGGCGGTGGTCTCGGGCCTCCTCGATTTTGCCCTCGGCTTTGTCCTCTTTCTTTTCGTGATGCTCCTTTACCATGCTACTCCCGGCAGGGCGATCCTGCTCTTTCCGGCTTTCCTGCTTCTCGCCGTGGCCACCGCTCTGGGCGCGGGCTTGTGGTTTTCGGCGCTCAACGCCATATATCGCGACGTTCGTTACGTCGTGCCCTTCCTCATTCAGTTCTGGATGTTCGCCTCGCCTGTCGCCTATCCCAGCAGCCTGGTGCCCCTCAAATGGCGCTGGCTTTACGGCCTCAATCCCATGGCAGGGGTCATCGAAGGGTTTCGCTGGGCGCTCACCGGAAAGGGCCAACCGCCTGGCTTGATGCTGGCAGCCTCAGCGGGCGCGGTCGTCCTGGTGCTGATTGGCGGCATGTTTTTCTTCCACAAGATGGAAGCCACCATCGCCGACGTAGTGTGAAGGACATTTGAGAGTCGAGAGACCACGAGAACGGTTCACAGTCGACAGTCCACAATCAACAGTTTTGGTTTTTTGTTACTGACGACTGACAACTGACGACTGAAAACTGACCATGTCCGACATCGTCATTCGCACGGAGAATCTGGGCAAGCGCTATCGCATCGGCGAGCGGGAGCGATACGTCGCCCTGCGCGATGTGCTCACCCGCGCCATCTACGCCCCGGCCCGCATCTTCAGGCGGCGGCGAGAAGCGCTCTCGCCTAACGGCGATCCCACTCACATCTGGGCGCTCAAGCATGTCTGCTTTGAGGTTCGTCAAGGTGAGGTGGTAGGCATCATAGGGCGTAACGGCGCGGGCAAGACGACTCTGCTCAAAATTCTTGCCCGCGTCACAATGCCCACGGAAGGACATGCGAAGTTGCAGGGGCGTGTTGGCAGCCTGCTTGAGGTTGGGACGGGCTTCCATCCCGAGCTCACCGGACGCGAGAATGTTTACCTGAGCGGCGCCATTCTCGGCATGGGCAAGAAGGAGATCGAACGCAAGTTCGATGAAATAGTGGCTTTCGCGGAAGTGGAAAAATTTATCGACACTCCCCTCAAGCATTACAGCAGCGGGATGGCGATGCGCTTGGCCTTTGCGGTCGCCGCACATCTGGAACCGGAAATCCTCCTCGTGGATGAAGTACTGGCAGTGGGAGACGCCGCGTTTCAGAAGAAATGCCTCGGAAAGATGGGGCAGGTTAGCCGCGAAGGTCGAACCGTCCTCTTCGTCAGCCACAACATGAGCGCTGTAGTTAACCTATGCTCCCGAGCTTATTTGCTTGAGCAAGGGAGCGCGGTTGCTGAAGGCCCTCCCCCGTTGGTTCTCCAGAGGTATCTGGAAAGCCTGGGGGCTCCGACGGCTGAGGACTTGACGACCCTAACGGCGCGCGACGGTCAGGGACGAGTTCGCTTTTCGAGGGTGTGGCTGGAGGACGATGAGGGGCGGCTGATCGACAGCGCTGCCTCCGGCCAGACCGTGATTCTAGCTGTGGAATACGCCTCTCAACAACGAGAGACCCTTCCCAATTGCCGGGCAAGTATCGCGGTGGAAGACATGCTAGGCCAACCGATGTTCGTTTGCTCGACCGAGATGGTTTGCAAGGAGCCCGTCAGTCTATTCCCCAAGGGAATAATCCGCTGCGTTATTCCACGCTTACCCCTCAGCCAGGGAACGTACCGGTTAACTCTGTTCCTTGAGGCCAATAAAATAACACAGGATTACCTCCCCTCGGTTGCGTCCCTCACGGTCGTGGATGCGGATTTTTTCGGCAGCGGTCGGCAGTACCCCGAGGGCTGGATGGGCAAGTGTGTCCTGGTCCCCCATTCCTGGAGCTTTTCGTCAAATGATCAGATCAATCGCAAGTCGCCTGAGGAGTTACCGGCGGCGACTGAGGACTCGCGCTCGCGAGTGGGTTGAGTTCCGGAGCGCGCTGAGGCAGGCCACGCCGATCGTGCAAGACGCCTTCGGAACTCGCTTCGTGTTGTATCCCTGGAACCGGTCGAACTTGCTCGAGCTGCTCCGCCGCGAGTACGACAGGAACGAAATGGAAGCAATGTCGCTCCTGGTTCACGAGGGAGACACCGCCTTGGATGTGGGTGCGAACATAGGGACGTACAGCGTTTACCTGAGCCGCCTCTGCGGCCCTCGAGGAAAGGTCTTCGCCTTTGAGCCGGTTGAGGAAACCTTTTGGGAGCTCTGCGAGACTCTAGCACTGAACCGTTGCGAGAATGTCGTGCCCGTCAGGGCGGCCGTTTCCAACCGCACTGCCCATGCGACGATGAACCTCTTCGAGCCGCGATTCTCCCCTTGGAACACCTTCGGAATGCCGTGCATGACGGCACCCGACGGAAGCAAGGTGAAGCCGTCGAAATCTGTTCAGGTGCCCACTATTACATTGGACGAATTCTGTGAACCTCGGCAGATCGAGAAAGTTGACTTCCTCAAAGTTGACGTTGAGGGCTTCGAGGCTTCGGTATTCGAGGGGGCGGAGAAGTTCTTTCGGGAGCACCGCATCGGGACGGTGTGTTTCGAAGTCTCACAAGCTCCACTGCGCGGCGCGAACGCCAAGAGCTGTGACGCTTTCCGAGCCTTGGAGCGCCACGGGTACAAGGCATACCTGTTTAGCGCCAAAACCCGCGCATTCGAGGGCCCCGTCCACGACAGCGCCGAGGAGTTTGCAAACTTTTTCGCCTCGTGTTCGGATCTCGCTCAAGCCGCTCATCAAGTTGCCCCCGCAAGGGCCATCGGGGAGGTCATGGCCTGATCATGATTCGTCGGTGGGTTGGGCCGAACTCGCTGCATTGTGGGAGGCCCCACTGTCGTAAGCCGGACGTCGCTTGGAAATGAGAAGTCCAAAGCGGTTGTTGCTCTACTCGCCCGTCGCTTTTTATAAACCCATTTACACGGTTTTCGACACCCTATGCAGGGAGTACGGGCTCCACGGATACATCATCTCTTACGACAAGACTCCTATCGACAAGGTCTATTCGGCCAGCGGGTATTTCACACCGCAATCGGCAGGATTCGACCAAGCACCGGGGTTCGTCAGCTTGATCCCGTTCGACGCTCCGCCGAGCGCCCAGTGGGCCCTTTTCAGGCGCACGTTGAAGGAGATTCGCCCGAATTATGTCTGGGGGCACGCCGAACCCGTCGACTGGATTATCAACAGGTTGCTCCGCCGGTCCTACATCCGGCGCGAGCCGCTCATCACCGTCCACGCCAATGAAAACCTCTTTCGAGACCCCAGGTTTCCCGCCCGACTTTACCGCTCATGGCGCCGCATCCTTTGGCGACGTTATACCCACATAATTGCGTGCGCCACCAAGTCGGTGATCTCCATACGCGACTTCGGGATGCCGAAGTCTGTGCCCATCACGGTCGGATGGCTCATGGTTGAAAATCCGCCCCCCGCCACGGCCGAGAGGCCGAGCTTCTTGCCTCGAAAGAACCCAGGGGACTTCTTCGTAGGCTTTGCCGGCCGCGTCACGGCGGCAAAGGGGTGGCACGTCCTGCTCGCTGCATTGACCCAGCTTCCCCCACCGTTCAAGGGCTTGATTGCCGGGACAGGGGACGATGAGGCTCTTCTGCGGCTATGGTGCTCCTCACCGCAGTTTCAGGATCGCGTGCACTTTTTGGGTGCCCTTCCCAAGGAGATGCTGTGGAGTTTCTACCGGGCCCTCGACGTGCTCGTTTTGCCATCGGTGACAACCCCTACCTGGACCGAACAGTTCGGCGCCGTGCTCGCCGAGGCTATGGCGTGCGGCGTGCCAGTCGTGGGGTCGGACAGCGGAGCGATTCCGGAGGTGGTTGCTGACGCCGGCCTCGTGGTTCCGGAGCAAAATCCGACCGCACTCGCGGAGGCGATCCACAAGTTGGAGTGTGACGCGGATCTGCGCAGATCTCTGAGCGAAAAGGGGGCTTGTCGCTTTCAAAAGGAGTTTACTTGCCAGGCATACGCTCGACGGATTGCGACTACTTTCGGTCTATGTCCTGGAGAAGAGCGCGCATAAGAAAGGACCTATGATAAAAGCGCGCCACGTGCGTCACCCGGTCAGATCGGCGAAGGCCCTGGGAGCTCGAATCCAGCGTGCTGTCGCGACCCGGCGGACTGCGCAATTCGAGCGCACGGTGCCACGCGAGGCGCGCGAGGATTGTTGGTGCGGAGGTAAGCTCTTACCTTTCCGTTGGCATGCCAGCTACGGGGTTTGCTCCGAGTGTGGATGCTATGTCAATCGGCGACCGCCGAAAGCCGACGCCCTGAGCGGCCTGTACTCACTCGACGACTATTGGCAACATCGCCAGGTCAGCAAAGGCATCCCGCCGATCGAAAGAAGAGGGGATTTGTACAGGAAAGACGGCCGGCTCGCTTACTGGCTTGACCTTGTCAAACGCTACGGGCCGCGAAGTGGGCGCGTCATCGAGGTTGGCTGCGCTCCGGGTGTCCTGCTGGCTGAACTGGGCAGATTAGGTTACGAGTGCATCGGTGTGGAGGCAAGCGAGTCCGTGGTCGCATGGCTGCGAAAAACCCAGAACCTGGATGTAAGAACCGGCGTCTTCCCGGGAGTCGAGATTCCGTCCTGCGATTTGCTGCTGGCTTTCGACGTTGCGGAACACACCCCGTCCCCCGCGAGCTTCTGGGCCGAAATCGGACGGTTGCTTCGGCCCGGGGGCATAGCAATTGTCCAAACTCCCATCGAGTGCCAGGACTACGACCATCCTTTCAAGACGAGGCCAGACTGGTTCGACGACGTGGAGCATTTGTTCCTCTATACCGATAAAAGTGTGCGCCGCTTGGCAGGATTGGGCCGTCTCGAGATACTCAATCTGGAAGATACTCCCCATCCGCTCAATCTAGGCCAAGTCTGCGTGTTGAAGAAGTCGATGGGTGGAGAGCTGTGATGGGTGCCAGGCGCTTCCCTCGTCTACGCAGCGCAGCGGGATACATGCGGAGCCGACTTAGGGACTGGTCCGAACGCCGGGCGGTTCTCAGAAAGGCCGATCTCATTGTCCAGGACAAATACGGCGTCCGATTTGTCCTTTACCCGTGGAACGCGCCCTTCCTGCTGCAATTGGTCCGCCGCAGCTACGACCGGGCGCAACTTTTGGCAATATCGCGGCTGGTGCGGCCAGGGGCAACCATCCTCGATGTCGGCGCTAACATCGGGACATACAGCGCCTTCTTCAGCAGACTGTGTGGTCCGGAGGGACGGGTCTTCGCCTTCGAGCCAGTCCCTGACACCCTCCGTATCCTGAAGGAAACCCTGGCTCTTAACCGTTGCGAGAACGTCGTCCCAGTAGAAATGGCCCTCTGTGACAAGGCAGGGATCGCGCAGATGTACTTGTTCGAGCCGCAGTATTCCGGCTGGAACACCATGAAGACATATAAGATGACGACCCCCGACGGAAAGCGCGTAGTTCCTACTAAATCAATCGAGGTTCCTACAGACAGCCTCGACCATTTCTGCGCCACGGAGCAGATCGGGCGTATCGATTTGCTGAAAGTAGACGTTGAGGGGCTTGAGCACTTGGTCCTCGCGGGCGCCCACCAACTTCTTTGCGAGAGACGGATAGAGTTTGTCTGCTTTGAGATCAACCAGGAAGCTTTGGAAGGAGCTGGTGGTGTTAAGAGTCGGGAGGTATTCGGGGTGCTCGAGTCGCACGGCTACGCCTCGTTTAGGTTTGACGTGCGGGGCGGGAAATTCCAGGGACCCATCCATGACACGTCTGAACCGTGGGCCAATTTCTACGCCTCGTGGCGAGCGCTTTAGGTTCTGAGACAATGAGTCGCGACGCAACCCCGTTCCGGATCATGAACCCATGACCTTTCAATCTAGGCCGGGTCTGCGTGTTGAAGAAGTCATCTCAAAGGGTGGGCCAGAGGCGCAGAAGAGCTTGAAGAAGAAGCTTAAATCACTTCTTGCGCGATATAGGCTGCTGGGGCTCGCGCTCGAACTCCGAGATCTACGCAGGGTCGGTCGGGGCGTGGGCCGCCGGATGCTGAGAATCGATCGCCGGAACATCAAGAAGTATTTGTCCACCCACGAGGTGAGGAGACTCCATCTTGGGGCTGGTGAACATACTATTGAGGGCTGGCTGAATTCGGATATCTTCCCAGTGGGCAGTGAGATATTCATCGACGCGAGTCGTCCCTTTCCTATTGAAGGCTCTACCTTCGATTACATTTTCAGCGAGCACATGATCGAGCATGTCCCGTATCAAGATGGCATCCGAATGCTGTCAGAATGCTACCGCGTTTTGAAGCCGGGAGGGAGAATACGAATCGCAACGCCTAACCTCGCGTTCTTAATCAACCTTTACCGCGCGGAGAAATCGGCCGCCGAGGAAAATTACATTGCTTGGCATGTCACCAAATGGGACCCGGACGCTGGCTATTCCGGGTCCGTCTTCGTAATCAATGACTTCTTCAGGCTTTGGGGCCACCAGTTTATCTACGATGAGGCAGCGCTCGGCAGGGCTTTGGGCCGTGCGGGCTTTAGGGATGTTGTGGCGCTTCCCTTGAGCGATAGTCCGGACGAGAACTTGCGCGGACTTGAAAACGCCAGGGTGAGGCCCGAGGGATTTCTCGCGCTGGAGACTCTGGTCCTGGAAGGGAGAAAGCCCTGAGCGAGGGCAAACGCGTATTGTGCACTCCGCATTTTCACCGACCGCGGGGATGCTGAGTCCGATGAAGTTGTGCGGCGGATCAAGCTTTGCTCGAACAAAGGTTCTTGAGCCACGATCCGCGGACCATTCTGATCGAATACGGCTGCTTACCTGCCCTCCACGACAAGTGACCCCGCCTGCCATGGATCGCTGCTCGCCGGAACGTGCCCAATTGTGAATTGGGGCTTCACGGACTATGGCCTCCGTTAAAAGTGTCGCAAGTGCGCTGCTGGCTGCGATGGCCACGCCGGGGGCGGCGGTTGCCCTCGGCCGACCCCTGTATGCCCTGGCCGGCAGACGTCCCGACCGGAACGTGCCTCTCAGGAGCCTTGCGGCAGTGCTGGTTGTGCGCCCGGATGAGATAGGCGACGTAATTCTGACCACGCCTTTTCTCCGTGAACTGCGCCGCAACGCTCCCCACGCCTGGATCACTCTGGTCGTGAAACCTCAGACCGCCGACATAGTTGAACAATGCCCGTATGTAAATGAAGTCCTTACTTTCGATTGGAGTGTGCGTGGCCGGGCGGCGACGCTGAAGCGGCATCTACGGGCGCTATGTTTGGCGGGGGGACGGCTTTGGGGGCGGAGATTCGACATCGCCATCCTGCCACGCCGAGATGCCGACTACTATCACGGTACATACCTCGCCTATTTCAGCGGGGCTTGTCGAAGGGTCGGCTATTCCGAGAAGGTGAGCGTGAGGAAGCAGGCCATGAACCCTGGCTATGACCAGATGCTCACCGACATTCT
>Ga0187770_10002289_pt1 | contig 10677 bp, 12 predicted proteins | sample 0116_SJ02_MP02_2_FD_133154 | JGI IMG/M metagenome (GOLD analysis project Ga0187770, IMG submission 133154) | Tropical peat soil microbial communities from peatlands in Department of Meta, Colombia - 0116_SJ02_MP02_20_MG | ecosystem: Environmental > Terrestrial > Soil > Wetlands > Peat | place... | reverse complement strand
CTGAAAACTTTCGTTATACTTGGGCGTTCAAGGCGCGGTACCCAAGCGGTAAGGGAGAGGTCTGCAAAACCTTTATGCGTGGGTTCGATTCCCACCCGCGCCTCCAGCCCGGAATTCGAATCTGGACGTTTACCGGATTCGCAGGTCGTACGGAACCCGCGCCTGAACTGGGCCTGCCGCTGCCAGTACTCGTCGGAGCGTCGCTTCAATCGAAGCTGATTCGCTCATGCTTCGCTCCCGCTCGAAAAGCATTTCGAAAAACGTCTTCTCTCGCGGGAACCGCTCGATGCGGACAGACTCGTTTGCCGGAATGTGGGCCAGTTGTTTTGCTACTTCAATGGCGCGGTCCATCCCGCCGAGCTCATCCACCAGCCCAAGGTCCTTGGCCTGCGCCCCGGACCACACTCGGCCCTTTCCAATCTTGTCCACTGCTTCGACAGTCATGTGGCGCCCTTGTGCCACGCCTTGCGTGAACTGCGCGTACGTGTCTTGCAGCGACTTCTGGATCCAGTCCCGCTGCGCCGGCGTGAAATTCTGCACTTCGGAGAAAATCGTCGCGTTGTCGCTCGTGGTCACGTAATCGGCATGCATGCCCAACAGCTCATATAAGCCCGAAATATTGAATTTTCCGATCAAAACTCCGATGGAACCCGTGATTGTGTCTGGATCGGCGACAATCTTCCGCGCCGGCATCGCAATCCAGTAACCCCCTGAAGCCGCCACGTCCGACATCGATACCACCACCGGCTTGACCGCATTCGCCAGCTCGACTTCCCTTCGGATCACTTCGCTTCCAACCACCGATCCGCCTCCGGAATCAATTCGCAGCACAATCGCCTTCACGCTCGAGTCGTCTCGAGCTGTGCGAATATCTTCCGCCACTGAGTCTCCGCCCATAATGAAGCCACCCGTCGGGCTGTCCTGCGAATCGCCTGATACGATTAACCCTGTCGCGTGCACCACCGCCACCGTTTCACCGCCGAGGGTGTTTAGAAACATTCGGTAGCCTCCCAGCGAGATAGGATTCCAGCCTCGGCGCTCCTTAAAGTACTCCTGTACCTGATCCCAGTAGCCCAACCGGTCCACGATGCCACTCGTGACTGCATCTTGCGTCAGCAACGGCCCTTGCTTCACGAGATTCTCGAATTTCGCAGTCTCCATGTGCCGGGCCCTCGCCGATTCGGTTAAATACTGCGTATACACGCTGTGCAGCAGCGACTCCACTTCCTCCTTGTGCGCCGGCGTGAAACCCTTCTCCGTGAACGTGTTGCCAGCCGTTTTGAATTCCGCAATGTGGTAATACTCGGGCACGACCTTCAACTTATCGAGCGTGCCCCGCAGGAACAGCGCTTCTGCCATCATCCCGTGAATGGCCACAGGCGCCGTCGGAACAAGCCAGATTTGGCCGCAGCCTGTTGCGAGGTAGTACTCAGGATTGCCGACGCCGTCGTAACCCAAATAGCAGATGCTCGGCTTGCCGCTTTTTTGGAACGCCATCAGATGCGAGTGAATTTCTTCGAGTTTTGCCCAGCCCGTCGCGAGCGGAGCTATGCGAACTACAACCCCAGTCACGCGAGAGTCGTGAGCCGCGGAATCGATCGCGTCGAGGTAGTCGTGCAGCACCGGAACAGTATTTCCGTTCAACGCGCTTATGAAATCAAAGGGGCGCTGCTCATTGATTTCGCCGGCGGCATCGATCACAAGCACCGCGTTCGAGCCCATGCGCTTCGGCTTCGAAGCGGCCCAGATCAGAATCACGAAAAACACAATCAGAACTGCGATTACAATCGCTCGCCGCTTTGCCCACGTCATCGTCCTGCACCCTCCAATTCATTTAGACGCCGCGATACACGAATTAACCCAAATTAGCATCGGGACAGGAGAAACTCCACAGAGCTATTGTCCATTGTGCGCCCCGCACACCGGATCAGATCTCTTCGTCGATTGCGAGTCCAATTCGGCAAACTGAGATGTGCTAGCGTTGCATGAGTGGCGCTTTGTGATCCTCTCGCATTTTGATCACGGATTCGGAGAAGCCTTCCATTTCCTCAAGCTGAGGGCTGAACTGAAGAAGGAGAAAATCCACGCCAGCGCGTTCAAACTCACCGATCCGGTCCGCCACCTGCTGCGCCGTGCCAATCAGACCGGAGCGAAGACCGCGGTTTGACACCGAGTACTCCTGCAACGACACACGGTGCTCAAGCTGAGTATTGGCGAGCCACTGACGGTAATTGTTGTACCCGGCTGCGTTCTGTTTCACGTCGGTAATGCGGTTCAACTCGCGTTGCGCCTCACCTTCCGTCTTTCGGACGATGGCATATGCGGCCACCCCGAACTGCATTCGCCCCAGGCCTTTGCGCGAGCGCCGCTCAGACATGTCCCGGATTTTCTCTTCAACTCTCGCGGGCGGATCACCGTGCATCACGTAGGCATCGCACTTTTCCGAGATCAGTTCTTTCGCGGCTTCGGATTCGCCACCCGCATAGATTATAGGCCGCGGCTTCGAGACCGGCTTCGGCTGCATCACAAGATCGCGCACTTGATAATACTTTCCCGAGTAGGAGAAGTGATCTTGCTTCCACGCCGCATTGACCACGTCGAGCCACTCGGACGTTCGAGCGTACCGGTCATCGTGTTCATCAAATTGCACCCCATACTTTCGCGCCTCCTCGGCCCACCATGCCGAGACCACATTGAGCGTCAGTCTTCCGTTGCTAATGTGATCGATGTTTGCGGCCTGCTTTGCCAGAAGCGCCGGCAAATGAAACGTAGGGCGCACCGCCACCATGAGCTCCAGTTCTTGCGTCACCGCTGCAAGTGCGGCAGCCGTCGACCAAGCGTCCAGCGAAGCCGCATCGACTCCCTTGATATCGTTAAGATTGAGCTCAGCGATGAGCGTGAGGCTAAATCCGATCTTCTCGCTGCGCCGCGCGAGCCGCGACACGTACTCCCATGTCGGCTGCATCTGCTCGTCTTCGACATTGCGCAGCCAACCGCCGAAGATCGGAAGCCAATAGCCGTAACGCACTATCGCGCCTCCTGAACCAAATAGTCGACCAGTTTCTCAAACGGATCGAAGCCAACGACACGCGGACCATCCGAAACGAAATTCGAGAGCGCATTCACATCGTAGAAGTACAGTTGGCCATCGCGATCGTCCACAATGTATTCGGCGCCGCCAACTTCGATTTTCGCGGCACTAAAGATTCGTTCCACGGACTCTCTAATTTCGGCAGGCGGAGTATAGCCTTCAACACGCAGCCCGCTCTTCGCACCTTCAACGACGCACGTTGTCGCCAGCTCGGCGCCATCAGTCGTCTTGCAAATGTCCATCGGACAAAGATCGAACGTTTCGCCCGAAGTGAAAACCTTGATTCCGTACAGATATTTGTAGCCAAGCGTTTCAACACGGACGATATGGCCTTCACGCGCAGGAATGAATTCCTGAACGATTCCTGTGGAATCGAGTCCGAGTGCGATCGAGTTACTCTGAGCGGCCCGCTCGAGCTGCTCCACCGAATCAAAGCGGATGATTCCCACGCCACTGCCGCCTATGTTCGGCTTGACGACAATTGGGAATCGCAGGCCACGCGAGGCCGCCACTGCTTCCGATGGGTGGTTGATCACCCGCGAACGCGGATATGGCAACCCCAGTGAACGCAACAACGCGAGCTGCAGAGCCTTTGAAGTCTCGACACGAAACGCATGGCTGCCGTTCACCACACGCGTTCCGAGCTGTTCGAGGTGGGCAAGATAATTGATGGTGTAAAAGATGCTGTGCGCTTTGCCGCGTGTCCACGCCGAAGGGCTCATGCGATTGAAAACGAGGCTGTATTGCTGATCTCCATTCGGAGAAAGGTCAAAATGATGCCGGGCTGCGTCGAGGCGTACATAGGGAATGCCGCGCCGGTCCAATTCTGCAAAAACCGGCTGAAACCATCTTGGGTGCTCGTAGTAAACGGCGATAGGGCGCTGCACGGAAGGGGAGTCCTTTTTGTGATTTGGTTTTGTGCTCTCGTTTGGATGCATGGAGTTGCTGCGATTCTCGATTGGAGTAAACATTTTACACCGAAGGGGCCAGTCGCGACGGCGGTCGCAGAGCGGGAATCAGGCCAGATCAGGGGGTGCGAAGTAGTTTCGCGCACGCGCCCAACTTTCGTTGAAAACAGGGCACTTGCAGGACTTTGTGCGAAAACTTGTTTCGCGCACTCTAGTGCTCGCGCCGAGGCACAGGCAGACACGGCGGACGCAGTACCGCGACAACCTGATCTTGGGGCTGAGGAGGCAATTCCGCGACTGCGGCCCCCTCTTCCCGAAAGCAATTGCGTCAACGAAGCTGCGGTTTGCGGTCCGCTACGAGCAGGGACTGCCGTTATTGCAGTTGAACAGGCCAGTGATGCTGGCGCTGTCGATGACGTGGCCGATCATGGCGCGATAAAGCGCGTCGGCGCTCGGCGGAAAATCCGCCGACGGGATCAGGTCGAGCTTAGTATCGAGCGCATACACCGTGAAGACGTACCGGTGGATGCCATCGGTGTTGGTCTCAGAACCCGGTGGCGGACATGGGCCTGTGTACCCCTGAATGCCGGCATCATTGAACACTTGCAGCAGGTTCGTATTTGACGGAGAGCCAGCGCCCGCAGGTAGCTGGGTCACGTCAGCCGGAATGTTATAAACACCCCAATGCGTGTAGTTGGCCGAGACATCGAACAAGGTCGCGACGTAACTACGTGTTCCGCGCCCCGCATTAGTCCAGGATAGCTCAGGTGATTCGTTGCCGCCCGTGCAGGTGCTGCCAAGCTGGCCGTTGAAAACCATAATTGCCGGAATCATCTGGTCATTTTCGAAGGTGTTACTGGTGACGCGGAACTGATGGTCATCCCAACCGGATGTGGATTGCGCAGCGTGTGCAGCTAGTGCATTTCTATGAGCTGCTGAAACTACCAGCGGCAGGAAAATCGCGAGAGACAGCGACAGCAGAAGAAAGCGGGTCTTCATACGTGGCTCCTTTTCAGAAGGGCTGGAGGTACCGCGCGGGTTACGGTAACCGGCCGTAAGTCTAGGTGTAGCAAGGGACACGGGTCAAGGGATTTACGAATGACGGAGAACTCGAGTGAGGAGCCAGGCCAACTGAATCCTCCAGCCACTTCGCCGCATCTATTGCTTTAAGGTTAAAGCATCGAGGCTGGCTGCGAGCCAGTTGCAAGCGGACAAATAGGGGCCATTCGTAAAACGTGCCAACTCATTACAAAGGGAGCGAACGAGAGGTTCGGGCGCTGAACGCGTTTGTAAATCTGATGCGCGGTTCCGAGTCGCTGGCGCGCCGGCTTAGCGCACAACTTGAGCCTCTCGGAGTAACGATGGGGCAGTTTGGGGTACTCGAAGCGCTCTATCACCTTGGCCCAATGTGTCAAAAAGCCTTGGGAGAAAAGCTTTTGCGAAGCGGCGGCAATGTGACTTTGGTGGTGGACAATCTCGCCAGGCAGGGTTGGGTTCGCCGCGAGCGCCAGACGGATGATCGGAGACATATCCGAATTCATTTGACGCCCAGGGGACGGATGCTGATCGCACGGGTTTTGCCGAAACATGTGGAAGCCATCGCCAAAGAAATGAGCGTGCTCGATGCCAATGAGCAGGAAGCCTTGCGCCGTATTTGTCGGAAGTTAGGAAAACACGGCGAAGAATTGTCTCAAGCGAACAAGGAGAATCATCATGCTGCAAGTTCGACCCAGTGAAGAGCGCGGCCACAACAAAATTTCGTGGCTCGACTCTCGATTTACGTTTTCTTTCGACCAATACTACGACCCGAAGCACGTCCATTTTCGGGCGCTGCGAGTCTTGAATGAGGACGTTGTCGCCCCTGGCCAGGGATTCGGGATGCATCCGCATCGCGATATGGAAATTCTCACCTGGATTCTTGAAGGTGCCCTAGAACATCGGGACAGCACGGGTGGCAGCGGCATAATCCGGCCAGGCGAACTGCAGCATATGACCGCGGGAACGGGCGTGATGCACAGTGAGTTTAATCCGTCCACGAAAACGCCCACGCACCTGCTGCAAATTTGGCTATTGCCCAAACAAAAGGGGCTGAAGCCGAGCTATGAGCAGCTCTCGTTTTCCGATGCGGAGCTGCGCGGAAGATTCCATCACGTCGCAGGCCCAAACGCGCCAATAACGATTCATCAGGATGCAGACCTGCACATCGCGCGACTCGATCAGGGCGCCAATGTGACACATACGCTGGAGCGCGGAAATGGATGGTTGCAGGTGGCGCGTGGCACGGTGCGGGTGAACGGCAAAGATTTGAATGCCGGCGATGGTGCAGCAATTTCCAACGAAGCAAGAGTGCAGGTAGAGGCGAAAGGCCCATCAGAAGTCTTACTTTTCGACCTGGCGTAAGCAGCGGAGCGTGAAATAAGGGGTGAAGTCAGCATTGCGAGCACCAAACGTTCGCTAAGCTGAGAACTAGATTCGGAACCAAGAACCGAGTTGCAAAGCAAAAAAAGGGACGAGCGAAAAACGATCGTCCTAACTACCAACGCATGGGAGGAAGCATGACCACAGCAGTAAGGAAGCCGGATACGTCATCACCGATACATGATTTGCTAAGCTCGCGGTGGAGTCCGCGGGCATTCGCGGAGAAACCTGTGGAACCGCAGAAGCTACGGAGCCTGTTCGAGGCGGCACGGTGGGCAGCTTCATCCTACAATGCGCAGCCATGGTACTTCATCGTTGCGACGAAGAATGATCCTAAGAACTTCCAGAGAGTGCTTGATTCCTTCGTGGAGTTCAATCAGTCGTGGGCGAAAAATGCGCCGGTGCTGGCGTTGAGCGCGGCAGCGCTGAACTTCGAACATAATGGGCAGCCCAATCGTCACGCGTTACACGACGTAGGGCAAGCCGCAGCCAATTTGGCGCTGCAAGCCGCGGCTTTGGGACTCCAAGTACACCAGATGGCAGGAATTTTGCCGGACAAGGCGAAAGAGATCTTCTCGATCCCGGATGGGTACGAAGCCGTAGCGGGCTTTGCGGTAGGGTATCCCGGCGATGCCGCGTCGTTGCCGGATCATCTGCGCGAACGCGAAAATGCACCTCGCGTTCGAAAGCCGCTGAATTCCTTCGTTTTCACGGGCAAATGGGGGGAAACATCGCCGATTGTGAAGTGAGCCCTTCGAATCGGCACAAAGAGCCAGAGCAACGCAGACAAGCGGTCAACGCATCTCCATGATGCCTGCCCCCAATCAGACAAGGAGTCAAGAGATGCGCAAAGCTTTTCTAGTATTGGCGGCCGTTTGCTTAAGCTTCACGTTCGCTGGCGCAGCTCACGCGCAGGACACGATTCAGATTTTTGGCGGGTATTCGTATTTGCGTCCGGCCGTGAGTTTACCAATATCGGAGGTGTGCGGCCTCCCTCCCTGTCCACCGCCCATAACGACCACACTTAATACTCATCCGAACCTTAACGGCTGGGAACTTTCTGGAACGTGGAACTTCCACGATTGGCTGGGGGCCACCGCCGATTTCAGCGGTCACTACGGCTCTGATCAGGGATCAAGTGTCCATTATCAAACCTACTTGTTCGGGCCGCAGGTGCACCTTCCAGGGCCGGTTTCGCCTTTCGCTCATGTTCTCATTGGAGCCGCACACGAGAGCATTGGCGCAAGCAGCAGCATCGGCGCTGTGATTCCGGCCAGTGGCAATGCTTTTGCGGTAGCGGCTGGAGCAGGCATCGACATTCATGCGGCGCCGTTTTTGTCGGTGCGACCTATCCAGATCGACTATCTAGTGACGCGCTTTGGATCATCGACGCAGAATCAGCCACGCGTATCAGCGGGCCTAGTCCTCCATTTCTGAGACCTTGGCGGCGCCAGATCGAGAGTCCAATAGAGGCAGGTTTAAGGAAGCCCTCATAGATCCCAGGTTCGATTGGCGAGAGAGGCCATGACCGAAGCTCGGCGCGAAATCGGCGACAACAAAGGGTATTGGGACGCAATGACGCGGATGAAGGCCGAGCTGAAGCGCACGGAAACCGACTTTCAGAATGGCAAGATCGCTCCGGACCGCCAATGTCTTAGTGCTGAACTATATATCGAATCGAGCCTTTATTTGAAAGACCCGCACAACGTGGAGCAATTTTATCGTCAACTAGATCCTCGAAGTTCGAAAGATATGACAGCTCGCCAGGCACGATTTAACCGCATGTACGATCAGGTTTCCGGAGGCACAGCCCGGCAATATCTGCTGTCGCATGGATGCGGGCCGTTCTAGCAAATGCACTTGAAAGCAGCCGTAGGGTGACGGGGTGACCTCCTTGGGTTTGACCGGTCAGTTCTTCCCGTTGACCATCCGAACGTCTTATAATCCCGGCAGGCAGCTCAGGGGCGTTCCGAAGTTACGTACACGGAGGAAGCGATGCGTGCAGATCGCGTAGACGTTTCGTGGGACAAGGATAAGTCGAACTGGCTCGTTCGAATCACGAGCGGCGAAGAAGTGATTCGAAGGCATTGCAGCGCGCCCAAGAATGCGGACGAGCAGAGCCTTCGGACAGCCGCACAGAAAACTTTGCAGGATGAAGGCTACGAGACGGCTACTATCAATATTCAGCGTTAAGCGGGCTTGCGTGACGTCAAGCTTCGCTCCAGCCGAAGGTCTGGCGATACGTGTTTGATTTCGCGCGTCGCAGATTTGAATCGAGGCGCGACAAGATACGCTCGCAGCTACGCGGCTCGATTTCGAGCTCCGATCCCTATATTTTTGGCAGGACGATTCCCTGCTGAGCTTGGTATTTGCCTTTTTTGTCTTTGTAAGACACCTCGCACGGATCATCTGATTCAAAGAAAACCACCTGACAGAGACCTTCGTTCGCGTAGATTCGTGCGGGGAGCGGAGTGGTGTTGCTGATTTCGAGAGTGACAAAGCCTTCCCATTCGGGTTCGAAAGGCGTCACATTCACGATGATGCCGCATCGCGCGTAGGTGGATTTGCCTACACAAATCGTCAGAACGTTCCGCGGAATCCGGAAGTACTCCACCGAGCGGGCTAGCGCAAACGAGTTTGGCGGCACTATGCAAACAGGCCCCTTGAATTCGACAAAGGATTTCGCGTCAAAGTGCTTCGGGTCGACCACCGAAGAATTCACATTTGTGAAAATTCGAAACTCGTCGGCAACCCGCATGTCGTAACCGTACGACGAAACCCCATAGCTGATGACACCGTCACGGACTTGGCGGTCTTCGTAGGGCTCGATCATCTTGTGCTCGAGCGACATCTTCCGAATCCATTTGTCCGACTTTACTGACATTCACCGTCCTCCGTAAAAGTTGCGCAGTGTATTATACGGTGAGCGGCTTGACAACCCGCAAACCGCTGACTAGCATAGGTTTCCGCTTCGTGGAGGCGTTGTGATCAAGCTCGACATCGTAAATGCGATTGTGACCAAGACCAATGTGACTCGTTCAAAGGCGGAACAGGCGGTCGAAACCGTGTTTGAGGCCATGAAGAACGCGCTTGGCCGCGGCGACCGTATTGAACTGCGCCGTTTTGGGGTGTTTAACGTCAAGCCGCGCAAGACCGGGATCGGCCGGAACCCGCGAACAGGTCAACAAGTAAACATCCCCCCTGGAAAAGCAGTGCGTTTCAAGCCCGGCAAGGAACTTCAAGCGCTTCCAGCCTCCAAGTCCTGAAAAGAGTGAAAAATCCATCGGTAAATAACTGCATAGCGTTTTGTCGCGCCAGGGCGTCCAAGAGTTTGAGATGACCGGCATAAGCGACGGAAACGGGCACGGAAGGCTTCCGCTCGAAGTCCTAGAAATGCGATTTCCGCCGCCACCGGAAGCGGAGCGTTATCGTCCGCGCCCTCCCGCCTTCTGGCCCGCGCTGGTTCTGTTCTTGCTGACTGTGATTTCCACGTTGGCCGTCGGCACCGAGTTCGCATTGTCATATCAGCAGAACCGCGAGCCATTTTCTTCTACAGATCCAGTCAGCACCGTAATCGAGGTGTTCCGCCACCCCCAACTGCTTGTATTGGGCGTGCCGTTCTCGTTCACCCTGCTGACAATCCTCATGGCGCACGAACTCGGGCATTACTTCGCATGCCGTATCTATGGCACAGATGCGAGCTATCCCTACTTCATTCCCGCGCCGACTTTCTTCGGCACGTTCGGCGCTTTCATTCGCATTCGATCACCCATCACGACACGCCGTGCGCTGTTCGATGTAGGGCTGGCTGGTCCCGTTGTCGGTTTTGTGCTAGCGGCACCGGCCATGGCCTTCGCGGTCGCATGGTCGAAGGTTGTTCCGAGTGTGCAATCAACGGGCGAGTTCCTGCTTGGTGTTCCACCACTGATGCGCATCTTCATTTCATGGTTTCATCCGCACGTGAACCCCGCCTGGATACTGCTGCATCCCGTGGGACGCGCCGCATGGGTGGGACTCTTTGCCACTGCGCTAAACCTGTTACCGGTGTGGCAGCTCGATGGAGGGCACATTGTGTACAGTCTCGCGAGCGGCTTTCATCGCAGAATCTCACTGATCGTTTCGCTGTCCCTGGTCGGACTGGGGGTTACGAGCGGCTCGATCCGTGGGATGACGTGGATATTCTGGGGCGTCCTGCTTGCCATCCTTTCGCTGCGGTTTCGGCACCCTCCTTTGTACGATCCTTGGGAGCGACTTGATCCG
>Ga0187770_10002288_pt1 | contig 10678 bp, 10 predicted proteins | sample 0116_SJ02_MP02_2_FD_133154 | JGI IMG/M metagenome (GOLD analysis project Ga0187770, IMG submission 133154) | Tropical peat soil microbial communities from peatlands in Department of Meta, Colombia - 0116_SJ02_MP02_20_MG | ecosystem: Environmental > Terrestrial > Soil > Wetlands > Peat | place... | reverse complement strand
TTCTTAATCACGAGAGGTGGATCGAACCAACCAGTCAGTTTCTGTTCAGTGTAGCGTTCGTCGCCATCAACCCGATAGAAAGGTTTGTCCAGGAATCTCGCTACAGCCTCAGCAAGAACCGTCTTGCCGACACCCACAGGTCCTTCGATAAGAAGATGCTTACCTGCTCTAATCACCGCTAGCGCTTTTCGTAGCTCGATCTCCCTTCCGACTATTCCGAACCTGCTCTGAATATCGTGGGGGTCTTCCGCCAAAGTCTTTCTCTAATCCGACTTCCGACCCCATATTAAGACCTCCCTGACAGAACGCATTCAGAAAATTGACGCGCCGAGAAAGGACAAACGTGGCAAACGAGTTCCTTCAGTACAATCGAAGGGAGGCAAGGCCCGTACAGCATGCAAGATTCTCCGCTGGAAATTCATAGAATAATGCAACTAGGGGTCCGACCACATATGATACTAGACCATAAGACCGGTAGAAGCCGACTTGCAAGGTCTGCCACATGTCAGAGCATAATTCGAGGTGACACATGTTTTTTTAATGCCGGAAGTTCGCCGAAAGTGTTAAAACAAAACAAAATAGTTACAGGCGAGATTGTTCTTGCCAGACGACGAGATAGTAAACGCAGTTCTGAGTTTTGACGCGGACAAAGTTACTGAAGCAACGAAAAAGGCGCTGAAGGAGGGTCAGGACCCCGTCAAGGTGGTGGATCAACTCACCAACGCCCTGAGAGTTGTGGGAAAGAAGTTTGAGGAAGGAGAGTTGTTTCTGATGCACCTCGTAGCGGCGGCTGAACCGGTTCAGAAGGTTATCAAGGAAATCCTGGAACCTGAGATGCTGAAGAATAAGACTAGCAGGACGAGTCTTGGGAAGGTGGTTCTGGGGACCGTTGCGGGAGATATTCACGATATTGGGAAGAATATTGTTGGTGCGATGCTGTTCGCGGCTGGGTTCGAGGTCTGCGACACAGGTAAGGATGTGCCAGCGGAACAGTTCGTTAGCAAGGCCAAGGAAGTCAATGCGAACGTCGTGGGAGCCTCTGCTCTCCTGAGTACAACACTCCCCATTCAAAGAGAAATTGTGGAGAAAATCGTAGCTACAGGACAGAGAGACAAGGTGAAACTCATCTTCGGCGGAGCCCCCGCCACCGACGAATGGGTTAAGGAGATCGGAGGCGACGGATACGGCGAGAACGCAATCGAAGCCGTCAACGTAACCAAGAAACTTCTCAAAATTCAAAGCTAGGCGACCGTAATGGTCCAGAGAGGGCCTAAGAGCGGGCACCTTAGGTTCCTAACAAACGACCATGCACGAGACATTCATGTGTCCTCGCTTGAAGTTCTTGAATCGGTAGGGATGCATTGTCCGTCCGCCAAGATCCTGGAGATTTTTGACCGCGCGGGTGCGGCGGTAGACTTCAAGGAGAGGCGAGTAAGAATTCCTCAACACCTCGTCGAGGAGTCCCTGAAGAAAGCCCCGAAAGAAATTGTCTTCTGTGGAAGAAACGCGAAAAACGATATTCTGCTTGAGGATAGCAGGGTTTACTTCGGCATGGGAGGAACCCCAGTTCCTTACATCAGGGACGTCGAAAACGGTGAAATGAGGAGACCTACCAAGGAGGATATGAATCAGGCAACGAGACTTGGAGACGCTCTCCCGAACATCAAATTCATCATGACGGTAGCGGGCGCATTCGACGTACCCTATGAAGCAGAATACCTCCACGAGTTTGAATCACTCTTCAATAACACTGAGAAACCGATCCTGTACTCTTGCCCCGGAGCTTACGCCGCCAAGAAAGTTCTGGAAATGGCAGCCACCGTAGTCGGAGGAATGGAAGAGCTCAAGAGGAAACCGATACTTGCACTCTACACGGAAACCGTCTCTCCCCTCTCATTCAGTGACGTCAACGAGAATATGATTGAATTCGCGAAGGCAGGAATTCCTGTTACAAATGGACCCATGCCTATGTGCGGGGCGTCAGGGCCGATGACTCTTGCGGGAACTGCGGTTGTGAGCAACGCAGAGAACCTAGCTGCAATTACGCTTTGTCAGCTCGTGAACCCACATACTCCCGTAGTTTACACAGGCTGGGCTTGTGCAATTGACCCGAGGACTAGCCGCTGTGCGTACGGTGCCCCTGAGTTCGGAATGGGCACCAGTATCTTCAACACGACGATGGGCCGGTACTATGATTTGCCAACATACGGTTTTGGCGGATGCTCTGACTCAAAGTTGCCTGATGCTCAAGCGGGCGCAGAGGTCATGATGAACGGAATGCTAGCTGCGCTTGGTGGAGTGAACCTCATCCATGACTGCGGATATTTGGCCGGTGGAAGCATAGGCTCCATGGAGATGGTGGTCATCTGCAATGAGATCGCTGGAATGATCTTAAGGATAGTCAAGGGAGTCAAGGTGGACGAAGAGACGTTAGCGGTCGATGTCATCAAGAACGTAGGCCCAGGAGGCCACTTCATGTCACAAAAGCACACTCTCGAACACCTCAAGGAGCTTTACCTGCCTGTAATCTTCGACAAGGACTCCGAAGAAGGGTGGATCAAGGGAGGCAAGAAAGACGTCAGAGATGTAGCCCGTCTCAGAGTCAAGGAGATCCTTCGAGAGCACTCCGCTGAAGCCTTGCCAAGAGATATCCAAGAGAAGCTTAGGCAGATCGTAAAAGAAGCGGAAAAGGAACTAGTGAAAACGGGTTCTGGTAGCGGACAAATGTCCCTCCACCACCTACCACCGACCCGTCCGAAGACCTAGGGCGTTTCGTGTGGTACCCTAGGTAGTTTTGAGACTGATCTCCCCCGTCTCCTAAGGGTTGCCTGCAGCCTCTTTCTTGATCTGTTCGATCCGGATTCTCACATCACGAGGCATGGGTTCGACTTGATGCTTCGTAAGGATTCTTTCGACCTTCTCTCTAGCCTTCTCGAGTAAGGTTTTGCCGTCCGCCTTCTTCCACGATTCGTACGAGAAACTTCTGTCCATTAGCTGTGGGATGCGGTGTTCTTTGTCGAAATGTTGCAGAGAATGCTTGAGTCCTAGGAAAGATCCGCCGTGCGCTACTCTGCTAATCTCTTCGACGGCGAGGGCTTCACTGTTAACTGTGACTCCCCTCATGATTCTCTTGAGCATTCCGATTATCTCGTCGCATATGACGATGAGTTCTTGGCTTCCTCCCTTAGCTGACTCGATGAGCCCTATGTCATGGATCAAGTTTTGACCACAAAGCGCGGCTGTTGTAAGATTCATCGAAGCCTCAGCGAATGCTTGGGCGTCGAGCGTCTTCGAGTCAGTGCACCCCCCCGTTCCCCACAACGGTATCTCCAAGTAATGGGCGAGCTGCGCCTCGGCTATGCCAAGCAGCATGTCTTCAGGGGAACCATAGGAGCACAAGGTCGTTCTCATATCTGTCACTAGAGGCACAAACCCGAAAACGAAGGGTGTACCTGGCCGAGTGAACTGCGCTATGACATTACCTGCAATGGACTCCGACATTCCCGAAACCACTTCACCTGCCAAGGTTATCGGTGCCGTCGCACCACCCATTGGGCAAGGTGCGAAGATTAGGGGCAACCCTTCTTTCGCCCACTCGATTAGGGCTTCAACATAGTCCTTGCCAAATATGAGCGGCGAAGATGGCTCATCGTACATTGAGACTATCGGTCTCTTTCTCAGCTCTTCCTCCCCCCCGGCTATGAGTTGAGCTACCTGAATCTGCTTCCTCGTCACTTCTGCTCCATGATAAGCGAAAATTATCGAATGTTTCACTGTGTTAGACATGACCGCATCTTGCTCATACAGACCTTGAACACCTCGCGGGGCATCGAGTGGAGTGAAAAGACCCATCGCGTAGTCAATGTTCTCAAGAGCGTCGCATACCTTAGCTGTTTCAGCCATATCTGCGGTAGTACACGGTCTTCTTTCTCCCGTGCGTCTGTCGGCAACGACCATTGCCCCGCCAACGCTGCCAAAGTAGACTCGCTTTCCTTCCATCACAAAGTCTTGGTCCTTGTTTCTGCCGCACAGTCTAACAACTTTTGGCGCTTTTCTAAGTGATTCTTTGACAATGTACTCGGGAAAAGTGGCTGTTTGGGTTTTGAAGTCGACTTTTGCACCAATTTCGTTCAGAAGTTTCAGAGCGCCTTGGTGCTCAATCTTTACTCCATGATTTTCAAGCACGTCGAGTATCGCAAGATAGATATCGTGTAAATCCTCGGTTGATAAAATCCTGAGTTGACCCCCGTCGAGTCCAATTCTCATTTCTCACATCTCACTCGACGAGTGGGAGGAAAGTGGGAGTTTAAGGCTTTCCATGAGGACAAGGGCAAACCAAAACGAATCGAGTCACAGTCATCGAAAATGTGTTAAGCCTAGCACCGCGTAGATTGAAGGGCATCCTTGCTACTAACGATGAACGCCAAGCCAAATCAATTTAGTGAGGTCTCGGCCGTCCGCCGACTGTGGACCGAATGAAACGACTGACGCTCTTTTCAAGAGAGGATCTTGACCTAATCCATTCCCAGACCATTGAGATTCTCGAGAAGGTTGGAGTGACCGTCAAAAGTGAGATTGCCTCAAAACTGCTCACAGATTCGGGCGCGGAAATCGATCAGAAGCGCGGGACAGTAAAGATACCTGAAGCTTTGATCGATATGGCTCTCAAGAACGCACCAAAGAACATCACTCTGTACGGAAGAAACCCGCAACATGACATCCAGCTCGAAAGCGGTATATCGCATTTCGGCCTCGGTTTGAATGCACAACAGGTGATAGACCTTGAGACGGGCGAACGCAGGTTTTCCACGAAAGAGGATGTTGGCAGAATGGCGAGACTGGCTGACGCTCTCCCTAACATCGATTTTGTTGTGCCGCTTGGTAGTGCACTGGACAAGCCCAAGAGCCGTCAGGATATGCATGAGTTAGATGCCTTGCTGAACAACACAGAGAAGCATATAATCTGCTGGGCGGAAAACGGCCAAGCCCTTCTGCGAATGGCTGCAGCTGCCATAGGCGAAGAAGAGAACTTGAGCAGACGACCGATTGTATCCTTGTACGGATTGACAACGTCACCACTACAACATGAAAGGAGGTATGTTGAGAATTTAATTGAGTTCGCGAAGGCTGGTATCCCGGCTGTGTACGGGTCCTGTATTCAGCTCGGCGCGACAGGCCCAATAACCGTTGCAGGTTCTCTTACTCAAGTCAATGCGGAAGTTCTAAGCGGCCTTGCAATCGCACAACTCGCAAAGAAAGGCGCGCCTTTCATCTACGCGTGTATGGGCTCCATCCTAGACCAATATACGTCCGTGATGTCCCACGGCGCACCTGAACTCACGCTGGTCAATGCTGGAGCCACAGATCTGGCTACGTTTTACGGGCTTCCCCACTTCGGTGCTGGCGGTTGCACGGACTCGAAAATAGTTGACGAGCAGGCCGCGGGCGAAGCCACCGAAACGACTCTTATGGCCGGTCTATGCGGAACGCATCTTGTCCATGGCCTAGGGTATATGGAATCCAGCGTTACGGCAAGCTATGAGATGATAGTGATTGGTGACGAGATCGCCGGAATGGTTAAGCGAATGCTTGCCAACGGATCGGCCACACGTGAAACGATTTCTCTCGAGACGATAGACCGAATAGGTCCGGGAGGAAACTTCCTCTCAGCTCCGCACACCTTGAAGTATGTGGGTCAACACTACAGAACAACGTTGATGGACAGGAGACGATTCGACGCCTGGAAGAATGATGGCGCAAAGCGCCTCGCGACCAGAGCTAGCGAGAAGGCCAAGAAGCTTCTAGGTAAACATCAACCGCATCCGCTTCCTAGCGATATTGCAGCCAAGATACTAACGATGGTGGAAAACTAGCTGCAATATCCAAGTGCGCCGAGTCAAATTGTGGAGCTGTGCGATATACTAGCTTGAGCTTATCGGATTCTGACCTCCTCTCCGAAACATTGGTAAGCCAGATTAGTCCGATCCGAGTGGAAACCTTTGACTGAGATTGAAGAGAAAATTCTGAGTTCGCTCAAAGCAGAGGGAATTTCGTATGAGGTTTTCGAACACGAGCCCGTTTACACGTGTCCTAAGATGGCTGAGTTCCTCAAGACTGGGGAAGACCGCATAGCCAAGTCGATGGTCGTGAAGAAAAGCGATGGTGGCTACGTGCTTGCGGTCTTACGTGGGGATATGCGAATTGACTTTGCCCGCCTAGCCACTGCCACCAAGTCAGCATCGGTTTCATTGGCCCCAAGAGATGAGGCTGAAAGAATTGTCGGATGTTCAGTGGGTTGTGTCTATCCACTCGGGAACATCGTTAATCTCGAAACACTGTTTGATGAAAAACTCCTACGCCAGGAATACGTATACTTCAACCCGGGTTCACATACGAAGAGTGTGAAAATCAAAACACTGACCCTCGTAAGTCTAGTGAAACCCACCAAAGCCGAATTCGCACAGTTCAACCGCTAGTTTCACAAAGCGGTACGAAAGAATCGGCCCAGCAATTGAATAGGTTCAGGACCAGCCAGAGCAATCGCACTCAAACCCAAGGAACTCTACCAAAAGATAGCGTACAGTGAGACCATCAAAGGCCAATCCTTCTATGAAGTATTCAAAGCCGCCAACTTCGACTTTTACAAAATCGACCATGGCATCTTTGCACCCGTCACCTTCGCAATCACCAACATCAAACCGGAACAACACCGCAGGGAAAATCAACCCAGAACTCCTCAAACAGACTATGCAACTAACTCCCGCATGAAAGTTAGACGCGATGAGGCGCCTCGAAAAGACTGTTGAACCCGGAGACTATCGCTAAGATGGTGCCGCACTGCGTCCAGATAAGGGAAGATCAAGCATGCACATCAGACGACAATTGTCTTGGCCGTTCCTCGTGGTTGGGTGACGAACAAAAACCGCTCCGCGCGTCTCAGGTCTGAGCGCCTGTTTATGTTGAAAAAGGTGGTCAACCACTTATCGATAGACTTGATTTCTTTGACAGGCACGTAAGTGACTTTGCTGAGTCGCTCTATCATGTCGATACTTCCGAACTCTTCATATCTCAGCGCATTTTTCGCAGCTGAAATTGTGGGCCTGACTTTGTAGACTGATTGCAGCGGCTCGAGATCTCCGTTAGGCCACTGTGGGACCGCCGCGTCCGAATGAACGGCTTTCTTGAAGAGTAACTCGAGAACCTCACCACTCGCAAACGGCGTATCGCAAGACAGAACAATCGAGTATTCAGACTTCATCACTTGTAAACCAGTGAGTATTCCAACCAAGGGACTTTTCGCGCGCAATCGGTCCTTAACCAATGTAACTGACTCTGGAAGGAGTTTTCTGTAGACCACGCTGCTGCTCTCCCTCCCAATTGCCACGACGACCTCGTCTGCCACACGCAACGCTACGTCGACAACATGCGTGATGAGTGGCTTCTCTCCCAGCCTTACGAGAGCTTTGTTACCGCCAAATCGGGTGCTCTTTCCGCCTGCAAGAACAAGCCCCCCTTTCAAAGGAAGAACACCGGTCTGTGAAACGATGGTCTAGACGTGGAACTTGCATATCTTTGTTGATTCAGCGGGTTTCTGCGTATGGTCTGTCATATAGAACTGGTTTGTTTTAAAGAAGGAATAATGAACACTCGGAGAGAACTGGCAGAGGACTCCTTTGTCGGGCAGAAAACCACCGTTAACCAAGCTAATCACGCTTGTGTGCTGTATCGCGGCTCTGGACATAGCCCTCACCGCCATTCCCTTGGTTCCCTATGGCCCTTCTGCAGCAGTTTTGCTGAAACCGTCCGAAGGAATCCTGCTAGGCCCTTTGGGTGGAATATTTGCTGCCCTGATTGCAGGACTCGTTTCAAGCGTCATCTGGCCTTCGACGGCGGTATTGGGTCTAGCAACCTGGATTCCTGGCGTCGTAGGCGCGTTCGGTGCAGGGATGCTACTGAAGCGCCGATGGGAACCGGCTGGCCTTGTGATGCTTGTGATACTTCTTGGCTTTCTTGTTTACCCTTCTGGACTGTCAGTCTTTCTGTATGCGAATTGGGACAAGGCGATTGCATTGGGTTTGGTATACCCCGTCTCCAGGTTTGTTAATGGGCGCTTGAATAACCGTGCAAGCGTGAAAGCCCTAGCGCCCGCAATAGGCCTCATCGCTTTTATCGCCACGGAGATGGATGGCGCCACGGGAAACCTCATCTTTCTGCTTGAGGCTGGACCTATTTTTGGAATAACTCCACAAATGCTTCCAAGCATGTTCATCCCCTATACATTTGTTGACGCAAGCGTTCGAGTTCTTGTAGGCATAGTATGCGCAATCGTGCTCACCCCAGTTCTCGTGGGCGTAGAAAAAGCGAATCTTCTCAAGTGGCCTTTGACGTAATCAAGCTGACAATCGTGCGTGGACAATAAACGTGAATCCTCTAGATGCCGTGGTTCGCAAGCTTCGCTCTGTCGAGGGCATCATGGACGTCTGGCAACTCGACGACGCCGACAAGAAGACGATTCTGCAGTTGGAAGAGAAGGCAAGTGAAAGCGCTGGCCTTATTGGTCTAGCGATTGTCAATGTAGCAGCGAGGTTAGCGTTAGACCGAAAATTTGTCGTTTGCATCAACCATTCGCCGACCCTGCGTCATCCCCCGGGGCCAATCCTGGTTCTGTCCACGGGCAATGATATCGTAGGCAGGGAGGTATGGAAGCCAGACGAAATCACGACATTTCAAGCAGACCCAAACAAAATATTCCTCGGCAAGGGCTTCGTCCTCTTCCGGGACAAGCTGAACGCTGCAAGGGAAAGACCACTCAGATTCGAGTACGGCCCGCAAGGTTTCCCGGAAATAGAAACCATTCAGAATGTCCGTAATGTGGTATCCGCCACAGTTTCCCCGGCGACTGACCTGTACGCCAAGGGAAGAGCGAAATGGAACACCACCGATCCAGACATAGGTACAGTCCTTATCGGATTCAACACCTCAAACTAACCGTGTTCAAGAAACTCGCGGTTCGCCTATCCCACTGTGTCGCTATGCGATCTTGAAGATAGGATGCTTCGGGTCTGGCATTGCTCTCTCCTCCATAACCAATTGCGCAAACGCCGCATCTACCGCCGAGATTGCAGGAAATACGTAGTCAGCGTGGCTTATGGGCCCATACAGAACGAAGTTGGCGCCGCAGGCAACGGTTATGGCACAAGCTGACGCCACACTGGGATCTTTTGCTTGGTCGCCCATCTTCTTCTTCAGCCCTTTCCATGTATCAATAGCATTGTGGGCCCCGGAGCCGACTGGTAGCCCAAATTCCTGTCTCAAGTCACTAATTGCGCGGCAAGCCATTCCCAAGCTTGGGATGTCTATGACGGCTGTGTCTATCAGAGGCTTATCTATGCCTGCCCCACTTGCTACAGGCAACAGCTCTCGAACGGCTTTCACCTTTCCCACTGAAGTGAACTCTTTGGTGTTTAGTGCCAGCAGTATCGCGCTCTTAATCCCGACCTCTCGTATCTTCTCTAGCTCCTCCTTCTTGTAATCGAGTAGGAGGGAATTGTATACGATCCGGTCCGTGAGGCCATGATCTCTTACGTAGTCCAGCGATGCGATCCTAACTCCCGGTGTTATTCCATCCATTAGGATTGGTGCTTGTGAAACTCCGGCAACGAAGTCTAGGTAACGGCAGAGCGCCTCGGGCGTAGATCCCACAACATCAATCATATGGGGGTTCCCGGTTTTCTCTGAAAATTCTTCTTGAACCTTGATAAGTCTCTCAGCTTCCACACGATCGAATTCCCCCTTCATCTCATCCTTCACAATGTGCTGTTTGTTGTAGAAGATGGTGCCGACCAGGACCGTCGGCACCTGACCCGGTCGTCCTCCTATCTTTACATTGCCAACCTGAAACGACTTATGCTCTCTCTCAACCCTCAACATGTACAATCGCGCCTCGGCTGGGGTAAAGGGTTGATAACGGTTGTTGCCGAGTTCTGACTCGGGAACCATGGCCAGTTATGTTGGTCCACTTGTTTAGCGAGGAACGTAGCCTAATGAAATGCTGCTAGCTTGCTCCGAGAAGACGTTTAACACTCGGAAACCGCTCCAATTCCCTGTGCGGTATGTATAACGCGTTCAGAAACTCATTCTGAAAGTCCGGTTCGTTCCCCAGATGGAAGTATCTGATATCCTTCGCTAGCCTGCTAGCCACGTCCCTAAGAGCAGTGGATTTCAGGAGAGCGCGAGCTCCAGCGCCTGCTGAGTTTCCCACGTGCCTAATTCTGTTGAGAGGAAAGTCATGGTACATGCCGATGTTGCGAGCACTCTGAGAATTCAGGAAGGTTCCAAATGCCCCCGCAACATAGACTTTCTTAATGTCCTCCAGCTTAACTTCGAGGTGTTTCATTGACATCAACACTCCAGTATACACGGCTGCCTTCGCGAGTTGAATTTGACGTACATCCTGCTGGGAGACCACTATGTCCTTGGCAATTGCGGTTTGTTTCTTCTCAGCGATTAGGAACTCGGCCTTCCCGTCTTGAATTCGAACTCTTGGGGTCTGTAAGTCCTTATTAATCTCACCGCTATTGCTGATAATTCCCGCCTTGAACATTTCAGCGATAGCGTCTACTATTCCTGATCCGCAAATACCTTTGGGGCTTTGATTTCCGATTGTTCGGTATCCCAC
>Ga0187770_10002285_pt1 | contig 10679 bp, 9 predicted proteins | sample 0116_SJ02_MP02_2_FD_133154 | JGI IMG/M metagenome (GOLD analysis project Ga0187770, IMG submission 133154) | Tropical peat soil microbial communities from peatlands in Department of Meta, Colombia - 0116_SJ02_MP02_20_MG | ecosystem: Environmental > Terrestrial > Soil > Wetlands > Peat | place... | reverse complement strand
GGGAGGATCTAGGGCTCACTGGTACCCATGTCGGCTGCGACACCTCGAACTGCAGCGCCTGCGCCGTCCTGATGGACGGGAGGGTGGTGAAGGCGTGCACGGTACTCGCGGTCCAGGCGGACGACAGGGAAGTACTAACGGTGGAGGGTCTGTCCAGGGAAGGCAAACTGCACCCGGTCCAGGAGGCGTTCCTCGCCAAGCATGGGCTTCAGTGCGGCTTCTGTACCCCAGGGATGCTGATGTCCGCCTACGCGTTGCTAAAGTGGAATCGTCACCCGACGGAGGAGGAGATTAGGAAGGGGATTTCTGGGAACATCTGCAGGTGCACCGGCTATGCGCAGATAATCGAGTCCGTGCAGCAGGCTGCGCGTAGCAGGCAGTGGTAGCCCTAGGAAGCAAGACACCTCCCCTCTTCTGGGCTTCTCAGACTTGGGAATCGTAGCCACGGCTTTTATTTCGAATCCAATCCTAATCATTGATGTCGACCATCGAGAACAGCAGGAAGAGGAGGGCGGCGGTCTTGTTCGCAACAAGGTTCGGCACAACGGAGATCGTGGCCAGGGCCTTCGAACGTGGATTGATAGAGGCTGGGATGGAGACTGTTTGCGCCCGAACCAGCGACATCACCCCCGGGTCGCTGCAGAATTACGACCTGATCTGCCTGGGCGGGCCCACCGAGGTGTTCACGGCAACGAGGGAGGTAAAGGAATTCCTGGATGCTATGGGCGGCATTGACGTGGAGGGCAAGTTCGGGTTCGCATTCGACACGAAGCTGGATTCCCTAGTGTCCGGGAGCGCGGCCAAGTACATCGAGCATGCGCTGGATGACAGTGGCCTTCACATGATTGCCGAGAGGCAATCCGCGATTGTTACCTCACGGAAGGATGGCGGCAGGATAATCGGCGCAGACCTGAAGGAGGGAGAGGAGATGAGGTTCGAGGAGCTGGGGGCACGGATTGGGAAGGCTACCGAGGAGGCCCTTGAGAGGATTCAGGCAGTGCATAGCGGCAAAGATAAGACGCGCTGAGGGAAGAGCCGGTCGGAATTGGTTAGGAAGAAGGCTTCGAGAATAGGCGGGCTCTTCACAGCCCTTATCACCCCCTTCGACAGCACGGGCAAGGTAGACGCAGACCGCCTTGGGGAGCTCGTCAGGTTCCAGATTTCCAAGGGAGTGGACGGTATCTACCCGTGCGGTAGTAGCGGCCTGGGGCCCATGTTGAGCCTCCCTGAGAGGAAGCTGGTGGCGGAGACGGTGGTCGAAGCTGCCCGAGGGAAGGTGCCGGTGGTGGTCCAAGTCGGGTGCGCCGACACCAGGTCCACTGTCGAGCTAGCGAAGCACGCCGAGATGTTAGGAGCAAACGCCGTTGCCAGCCTTACGCCGTTCTACTACAAACCCGGAGACAAGGCGGTCTTCAAGCACTTCGAGGCAATCAAAGGGGCAGTCAGCATCCCTCTGCTTGCCTACAACATTCCACAGTTTACGGGAAACAACCTCCTGCCGGCAACAGTTGCATTGATGGCGAGGGATGGGACCATCCAGGGGATCAAGGACTCCTCACAGAACCTCCTGCAGCTAGAGGACTTGATCGGCGCCGTCCCTGAAGACTTTGTGGTGATGAATGGCATCGAGGAGTACGGCCTGTTCGCAATCATGGCTGGGGCCGACGGCCTCGTTTCGGGCGGAGCAAGTGCGCTCCCTGAGCTGTTCAAGTCCCTGGTCGCGGCAGAAACGAAGGGGGACCACAGGGCGGCCATAACAGCCCAAGAAACGGTGTTGAAGGTGAAGGAATTGACCAAGCCAAGCCCCATCGCAGCCTACTATGCAATCCTTCGTGAACGGGGCATGGACTGTGGCATTCCTCGGGCTCCATTCCTTCCTTTGGAAGGGGCCGTCGCAGACAGGACGATCAGGGGCCTGAAGGGTCTAGGGCTGATCCTGAGCTAAAGGCCCGCAAGTTCTCTGTACCGAAAGCAAGAGACGAGGTGGTCGTTCACCATTCCGGTGGCCTGCATATGCGCATAACAGATGGTGGGCCCGACGAACCTGAACCCCCGGCTGACAAGGTCCTTGCTCATCGCTTCTGACTCGGGCGTGGCTGCCGGGATTTCCTTCAGTCTCTTCCACCTGTTCACCCTAGGCTTTCCTCCTACGAAGGTCCAGATATATGAGTCGAAGCTCCCGAACTCTCTCTGCACTTTGAGGAACGCCTTCGCATTCTGGACAGCCGAGTTGATCTTCAGGCTGTTCCTGATGATGCCTGGGTTCTGGAGAAGCCTCCGAACGGTCCGGCCGTCGAAGCGGGCAACCTCGACTGGATCGAACTGCTTGAAGGCTCGCCTGAAGTTCTCCCGCTTCCTAAGGATAGTCCCCCAGCTCAGCCCGGCCTGGGCGCCCTCAAGTACTAGGAATTCGAAGATGACTCTGTCGTCGTGGACGGGGACTCCCCACTCTTTGTCATGATACTCCCTGTACAGTGAATCCTGGAGGCTCACCCAGTCGCATCGTTTGGGTTCGCTCATTCTATGTACGGTGAGGTTCTACCATCGGAGAAAAATGCGTATCTATTCGTTGGAACCTCGCTCGGGCTGTGCCGACCTGTCCGAAATGCGGGAAGCTCATCAGCCCCAAGAAGTACAGGCGCCACATCGAGCGCTGCGGGAAGTCGCACAAGCATGGGACACGGCCGCTGCCTCCAGGACAGGATAATTTCTATATGCGTATGTGATGCTTAAAACACCCTAGGATTCCGGCCCTCACAGGTGCCCTGGTCGTATAGCGGGTCAAGCCCGTACAAAGGTCAGTATGCTGCCCTGTCAACAAACTGTAGATTGGCAGAACGGCAGCGACCCGGGTTCGAAATCATACCGACGAAAATCCCGGCCAGGGCGCCTCTTTCTCGCACGCACGTGAAACCACTGGGGAAACCTCACCCTGGATTTGTTCTGGAGGACAATCTTCTCTGTCTTTGTCCTAACCATCACGTCCTATTCGACTACGGGGCCTTTTCTGTAGAAGACGATTTCGCATTATGGGAATCAAAGGCGCTTTGTTCGTCCGCTCGGGGCACGAGATAGACCTAGGGAAACTACAGTATCATCGAGAACGCATCTACAAGGCCCATTAGATTCACTGTTTCACGTTTCTTCGATCAAATTGAGATCGTGGTTAGGTACAGCGTCCGCACAGATCCAAGGTACCTCGACCTCCTGAAAAGGCTCCGGCTACGTCATTCGGTCGAACGGGGGGTCTGGCTTTAGGGGGGTCCCTAACCACTTAGGGCTTATAAGGTGCGTCTAGAGGGAGGACGGCTCGTTGTCAGTAGATCAGGACAAGCTGAACCAGTTAGTGTCGAAGTTCGTCGGTGACTTGGGGGCGTCGGTTCATGGGCCTACGATTCTGATTGGCGAACAGCTAGGGCTCTACAAGGCTCTGGCCTCGGGCCCCATGACTCCCAAGGATCTCGCCGACAAGACTGGCATTTCGGAACGGTATGCTCGCGAGTGGTTGGCTGCTCAGGCAGCTTCAGGATACGTGAACTACGACAGCGCAACCTCGAGATTCTGGATGAGCCCTGAGCAGAAATTCACGTTAACGAATGAGGAAAGTCCCGTGTACATCCCTGGCGCCTTCTACATAGTGTCCTCGATGTACAAAGACCAGCGAAAGCTAGTTGACACCTACAAGTCCGGAAAGGGCTTCGGGTGGCATGAACATCACAACGACCTCTTCCAGGGGACGTTGAAGTTCTTCAAACCCGGATATATCGCTAACCTGGTCAGCTCCTGGCTTCCCAGCCTTGAAGGCGTTGTGCCCAAGCTTCAGGAGGGAGCGAAGGTCGCGGATGTGGGGTGCGGCTACGGTGCTTCCACCATCATTATGGCAAAGGCGTTCCCAAAGTCCAAATTCATTGGATACGACTACCACTTGGAGTCGATAGAGACGGCTAGGAACGCCGCCATCACTGCAGCCGTGACAGAAAACACTGATTTCGAAGTGGCCCTAGCGAAGGAATACAAGGGCAAAGACTTTGATTTGGTGACCTTCTTCGACTGCCTTCATGACATGGGAGACCCGGCCGGGGCGGCAAGGCACGTCCACGACAGCCTGAAGCCTGACGGCACGTGGATGGTGGTCGAGCCCGCTGCAAAGGGAACGATCGAAGACAACCTGAATCCCATCGGACGTGTGTTCTACAACGCTTCGTCAATGATCTGCGTGCCATCGTCACTATCTCAGGAAGTGGGCCTCGGCCTGGGAGCGCAAGCGAGTGACATGGACCTGCAAAAGGTGATGCAGGCTGGAGGCTTCACGCGAATCCGAAAGGCGACGGAGACTCCGTTCAACCGGGTCTTCGAAGCGCGAATCTGAGAGGCCTAAGAGGCATCTCCGGTCGGCGGCCTTACAGTTCGATTCTCCCCTGTACCAAGCCACTGAGGTTGCGGCAGCTAATGTCCTTCTGTCACACGTAAAGAGCACTTCCGATGGGAAGGTGAGATAGGGTTCAGGCTTTCCAAGCCGCTTGGCCAAGTGCGCCCGGAAATCACTCTGATTGAAGCAGGCGTTGGCGCTGTCGGCGTACTTCACCTCTGAATTCTAGGGCATTGCTTGAGCAGTTCGGGGGCACATAACGTGAAATCTGGCCACGGATGCCCTCCAAGCTCGGGCGCCTACCTGGACTGACCAAGCCCGGCCAGGGCGCCAGCGTTCCCAAACGGATTTATTTCGGGTATTCCCTAATAGCCAACCAGCACATTGTCCCAGGGGCAACGACGACTCGCAGCCATCATGTTTACAGACATGGTCGGCTATACCGCTCTTGGACAGAAGAACGAGTCTCTCTCCCTGGCGCTCGTTGAGGAGCAGAGGAGGGTCATCAGGCCAATCCTTGCAAGGCACAACGGAAGGGAGGTGAAAACCATCGGAGACGCGTTCTTGGTGGAGTTCCCCAGCGCTCTGGACGCCGTGAGGTGTGCATACGACATTCAGAGAGCCATCAGAGAGTTCAACCTCTCGCTCGCCGCCGACAGGAGAATCCACCTGAGAATCGGGGTTCACGTCGGCGAAATCGTGGATTCCGGAGGGGACATTTCGGGCGATGCCGTCAACGTCGCGTCCAGAATAGAGCCTCTTGCAGAGGACGGAGGCGTCTGCATCACGCGCCAGGTGTACGACTTCGTGAGAAACAAGGTGGACATTCCGCTTACAAGCCTGGGACCGAAATCACTGAAAAATGTGGCCGAGCCGATGGACGTGTACAGGATGGTGATGCCCTGGGAGAAGGAAGCGGCAGCTCCGGAAGTTCAGCTCGTCAAGAACAGAATCGCCATCCTGCCGTTTACTAGCTTTAGCCTCGACCCCAACGATTCGTTCTTCGCGGACGGGATGACTGAGGAAATCATATCGACGGTCTCCGGGCTTAGCGGTCTCGACGTGATTTCTCGAACCTCTGTGATGGGATACAAGAGCACGACCAAGAAGGTTGAAGAGATTGGGAAGGAGTTGAAGGTAGGCTCCATCCTAGAGGGAAGCTTCAGGAAGGTAGGAAACAGAATCCGCGTGACGGCCCAGCTGATTGAAGTTGCGAGTGATAGGCACCTGTGGGTTCAGAATTACGACAGGGACCTAAACGACGTGTTCGAGGTCCAGAGCGACGTGGCCAAACAGGTTGCGGAGGCGCTCCGAGTCAAGATTCTCTCTTCGGAGAAGGCGAGGATCGAGAAGAAGCCTACCGTAAGCACGACCGCATACACCCTTTATCTGAAGGGGAGGCAGTTGTGGAACACCCGGAGACTGGACGACATCAAGAAGGCGCGAGAGTACTTCGAGCAAGCCGTCAAGGACGACCCTGACTTCGCCCTGGGCTACGCTGGACAAGCCGACTGCTGCTCAATACTCCGTTCCAACTTTGCGATTGAATCTGACGTCAACCTAGAAAAGGCAAAGGCGTTGGCGGTCAAGGCTCTAGCGCTCGACCCGGATCTCGCAGAAGCCCACACTACGATGGGGTTCAACCTGATGCGTGAAAACGGTTCGCAGGCAGAGACGGAGTTTAAGAAGGCGATAGAGCTGAAGCCTAGCTACGCCACCGCACATCAGTGGTACTCTACCCTGTTGCGTCGTCTGTTAAGATGGGACGAGGCCCTTGAGCAGATTGAAAAGGCAGAAGAACTCGATCCACTATCGCCCATAATTACCCTCAACCATTCAGAATGCCTGCAAATCATGGGTCGCATCCCCGAAGCGCTGCGAGTGCTCGAATCGGCCGAGCGACTTGATCCTCGTAGCGTTATCATACTGAGGGGAAAAGCGGTTCTGTTGCTAATCACCGGAAAGACGACTGAGGCAGGGGATTGCTTCGAGAGAGCCTCCAAAATCGACCCATACGACTTGGCGCTCCTTGACTTGTTGGGGCACTACGAGCAGTTCGTGGGTAACTATCCGAAAGCGTTCGAGTACTGGGAAACAGCTACCAAGAGAGGAAGAGCCGAAGGCGGGGAGGTGACTGGTTACAACGCCGATTTCGCATCGGCGTATTGGTTGACCGGCGAAAAGAGCAAGGCTCTGGATTGCGTTAAACAGATAGAGGCCCTCCCTGAGGACACAAACGATGCTCGCTCTACGAAGCTTTTCTTGATGGCGTGCGCATATGCCGCAACCGGCAATTCGGAGAGCTTCTTCCTCACCGCTGACCGCATGTTTTCGAATTCTAGTGCAGGTGACCTCGTCGAACTCTTTCGTTATCTTGAAGCGGCTTACCCTGCGTCGCAAGACTTCCGCCACGACAAGAGATGGAGCGAGCTTTTCAGGAAGGCTGGTCTAGAAGTCTGAAAGGCCGACCCGAACGACCTTAGAGCGCTACCAACAGACTGGGACCTTCCACGTCGGAGCGCTAAAAATGCATCGATTAAGCTCGGCCAGGGCGCCTGATTCTAGTGTAGGCGCCCGACATACTTATCCAGCTGGATGAAGAAGTCTAGGAGTGACCGAGGACCTACACGATTACGCCTGGAAACTCGCCCGCTTTAAGGAGCGGCTTTCACGGGAGAGCTTCTCGAAACACGACCAAGAACTAATCGTCGTTTATGGATACACAGACTAGCTACAAGGAGAATCCTTCGATATGCAATCCCACAATGGATTACCCAGAGTCCAGTTTGCCGGGAGTGCGGATTCTTCTGATAGCTAACAAGGCTAGCAAGCCGATAGCCACGACGACCAAACCCGAGCTGGGAATTGGAAACTCATTGGTAGGAATAGCGGGGGTGGTGATGGAGGTGGAAGTGGTAGTGGAAGTTGCAGTAGAGGTGGAAGCGGTAGTGGAAGTTGTAGTAGCGGTGCCGGAGCAGGGAGGCAAGATTCCGCTTGCGGCTGATGTTATGGTCACCCCCTCGTCGGAAGTGCAGACTTGAAACGTCGAACTTGTCAGAGTGAGGCCCTCCATCCCTGGGTTCCCTCTATCGGCAAAGATGCTGTTCACAAATTCGAGCGTAATTGGATTACTTGGGTTGATGTCACAGTTGTAAGGGAGTTCGCCACAGGTGGAGATCAAAATAGGAGTGAGGTACGCGGTCACGCTGTAGACGAATGTCGTTCCTAGCTGGGATGCACTGCTGTAGGGACAGTAATCCTGGGGATCCCCGCCTCCCTGGCAGGTGTAACCTCCTTGGAGGTAGTTGTAAACCGGACGCATGCATCCGTTAGATCCATTGCAAAGAGTGATAGGGCTACCAAGACCCAGACCGTGTGGTAGGAGAACCTCCCCGAAAATGTAGGAATAGCTTCCTGCACCTGGCGCAGGGCCGGGGTCCAAAGAGGCAAAGGAACCGGTGACCGTCTCGATGAGGTACAAGTCAATGTACGCGGGGCATGTGCCGCTGCAGCTTGCAGAGTACCTGTCGTACATATCTCCTTCTCCACTCGCTCCTATCCCGCCATACGAGGGTTGGTCGCAGACCGAGGTGGTTACGCAGTCGGCGGAAGCTTCGCCTGAAATCGTGTGAGTTACGACGTCTGTGGTGACGCTTGCGCCTGCCGAATCGCCATAGGTGTCAGTTCCGCTTCCACTTGCAGTGATCGGCCCAGTCAATCCGTCACCCGCTCCCGCTGGGGGTTTCTGGTCATACGTACAGCAAGAACCGGAGTAGTTGACTGCTGTCAACGAGTAGACGCCATATTGATCTCCGTAAGTAAACGCCTCTGCGGTAGGGACGACCACCAGAATCGAGACTACAAGCATCGCGAGGACGGGAAACAAAATATTCTTGGGCGGTGTTCTGCGCGCGATCAACCCGTCCTCACCCGTCTTCTCCTCACAATGAGAACAATGTGCATGGGAAGCGCGGCCATGATGGGGAGCATCTGAGCCGCATCACCCGGTCCTGGCAACCTGTCACCTAGCTTCCCGCTGCCAACGTATGCCACCTGCCTTCCTCCGTGCACCCACATATGGAAATGTGCACCTGCATACAAGATTATGCAGTTGCGTTTAAGTGTTCTGAATCCGTGGTTTAGCTGCGTGAATTCAAAGTTCATCTCCGTTGACACCCTCCTGTTTGGTAGACGAACTGGTGTTTCAACACCTTCGTCCATCACAGGGACACTGGAAGGTTATCTGTTACTCAGGTGCTCGCCCCATGGAATTTGGACGGCGTCCGCTACGACCTGAGGTTCCTTGACCTCCTGATGAGTGTCGGACTGGATTAGTCCGTACAGCCAAAATGGTCTTTTCAAGTTAGGCCGCTTGCTATACACCGATTAAGCTCGGCCAGTAATATTCAGGATTCGTTCGGGAGAGAGGTAGGGCGCCACAAATCTAGAAGGGCGCCGCAACATGCAACGTTCCTTCGCGTGGTTCCCAGTGTCGAAAGGCGAACTACCCTGACAACGCTACGTCCAGAGTCCCTGTGTTTTCTCTCTGAATATGCCCCATTCGTAAGGGAAGCCATCCTGGCGTATAACAATACGATTCACGAAATCGAATCGCAACAAGTTAAGGAGAGAGGGGAGGACCGAGCTGGAACAATACTGTTGTTTTGGGCGTTCAAGGAGGCCGTTAGCAATTTTCGGTATCTAATTTTCTCAGAAGAAGAAATCCAGGGGAGGCGCGCCAATCCCTGGAATCGCATTTACAAGATAATGAGGGGGGCAGACCCGGATTCGGTCGACCACACAACTCTCTTGTTGCAGGAGCTTGGTGACGAACCATTCAACAAAATGATAGACCTTAGGGCATGGTGGCTGAACTCGAAAAAGGCAAGATAGAAGCGCAGGGTTGGGCTGTCAGTACCGCACCGAATTCTTGTAGCATCTTCGAAATAAGGTCGGGCGCCTACCTAGACTGCCCGAGCCCGGCCAGGGCGCCTAAATCTCGTGCCGGCGCTCGATATCTATATCCATGTGCAAAGTAAGGGAGTTACGGGAAACCTTCGCTGCGTGATTCGGTAGTCTCTCTACAATGCGTAAATAGCACGACGAGTTTCTTATTGAGTGAAATGGTAGTCAAGAAGATAATTGAGTTGGTAGGGAGTTCGCCCAAGGGCTGGGAGGAAGCAGTCGGCAGCGCAGTGAAGGAAGCAGCCAAGACGATCAGAAACATCACGAGTGTTCATGTGGTGGCCTACACGGGTAAAGTGCAAAGAAACAGGATTGTTGAATACCGAGCCCTCGTAAGAATCGCTTTCACCGTGGAAAGAGGTTCCGCCTCAGACTGATGCGCGGTCAAATGTCGTAAGCCCAGGCTGGGGTACGGCTAGTCTTGACCAAATCCCCGGGTCCAGGCGCCCACTCCTGCGTCCCAAGCAGGGCCAGGGCCCATGATTCTAGGTGATCACCGAACACCGGACCCTGGGTCGAAGGCCCAACAGCACGCCCCCATTTCGACCCGTTTGACGCAGTCAAGATGTACTCTTTCTCCTGCAGTCGGCCAACTGGCCGGCGTCAGACCGCGTCAGGGGTGTTGCTCATTCTCTCGGGGCTCGCGACTCTCGCGAAGGTCCCTCATCATCTGCTGGTACTGTTCCCTCGAGATTTCGCCCCTCGCGTATCTCTGGCGAAGAATGCGGGCCGGCGCGTTCGCCTGCGTCCTCGCTTTCCAGTAATTGCTTCTCGACTTTCGATACTGGAACCTGACGAAGAACATGACCGCGAACAGCGCGAGGAAGATTACGACAAACTCCCCGAAGAAGTAGTGGCCACTTGCCACAAGGAGCCAGAAGATCGCGAATGCGATCACCAGTCCGAGAGGCAGGGCGAGGAGCCATCCTAGCGCCCTGCTGGGTGGCTTTGGCTCAACGGTGCCCAACGTCAACCTGCCCGCACTCAGAAGCTATTTCAATTCGTCGTCTGATAACGGGAAAGACGTAGGACTCCGCTGTGCGGTGACTTGCACGAGAAGGAGCGGCTCTCTTTCTTGAGCCTAGGGTTTGAGTCGCTTGACCGGGACTTGGATTTGGGTGTGAGCCCAAGCTCGCTTGTTGGTCCATGGGTTTGCCAGATAGACTTCCCTGTAGGCCCCTGCCTCTTTGTACTCCCCTGCCTTTTCATGGTGCCTCAACCAATCCGCCAGACCGTGGTAGATCACCCTCGGAGACACGATGTCTGGATTGAACGTCACGGTCGCTACCGGGGAAGACTGCAAGGTCTTGATCACGATTCCCTTTTCGCCCCGAACCAGTCTGGC
>Ga0187770_10002283_pt1 | contig 10680 bp, 7 predicted proteins | sample 0116_SJ02_MP02_2_FD_133154 | JGI IMG/M metagenome (GOLD analysis project Ga0187770, IMG submission 133154) | Tropical peat soil microbial communities from peatlands in Department of Meta, Colombia - 0116_SJ02_MP02_20_MG | ecosystem: Environmental > Terrestrial > Soil > Wetlands > Peat | place... | reverse complement strand
TACGCCAAGACCGAGGAGTTGATCGCGCTCGCCAGTGAGGCTTCGAAGTTCGGCGGCATCTATGCCACGCACATGCGCGACGAAAGCAACTCCGTACTCGAGGCGATCGACGAAGCTTTACGCATCGGCCGCGAAGCGCACGTCCCAGTCGAGATCTGGCACCTCAAAGTCGCAGGCAAGAACAATTGGGGACGCATGCCGGAGGTCGTCGCGAAAATCAACACCGCGCGCGCCGCCGGCGCCGACGTGAGCGCCGATACCTATGCCTATACCGCCTGGTACAACGATTTTTCGGCGTTCATTCCACCCTGGGCACACGATGGCGGCACGGAGAAACTCGTCGAGCGGTTAAAGGATGCCTCCACGCGCGAGCGCATTCGCAAAGATATGCTCACGTCGTCGAACAGCTGGGACAACGAATGGCAAGAAATCACGGGCCCCGAGGCAATCATGATCGGCGCGGTGCATAATCCGAAATTACTGCCGCTTCAGGGCAAGCGCCTCTCGGAGATCGCGAAGCTGTGGAATAAGGACCCGATGGATGCGCTGTTCGATTTTTTGATCGAAGATCCCTCCACGGGCGTCGCGGTGTTCGGCATGTCTCAGCCCGATGTCACGCTCGCATTGCAGCAGCCATGGGTCTCGATCGACAACGATTCGGAAGGCACGTCGCCGGAGGGCATTCTCGGTCAGGCACATCCGCATCCGCGCGCTTATGGAACGTTTCCGCGCATTCTGAGTAAATATGTTCGCGAGGAAAAGGCCCTGACGCTCGAAGATGCCATCCGCAAGTTCTCGGCACTTCCGGCACAGCGCATGCGGCTGACAGACCGCGGAGTGCTCAAAGCGGGAATGTGGGCCGACGTGGTAATTTTCGATCCCGCAACTGTGCGCGATCGCGCTACATTCGACAATCCCAATCAGTTCTCCGAAGGCATGGAGTATGTGTTGGTGAACGGTGTGCCGGTGATCGATCAGGGCAAAATGACCGGCGCGCTTCCGGGCAAAGTTCTGCGGGGCGCGGGATATGTGCCGTAGGAGACCGCTTATTTCGTGGCTTCTGGTTTGAGTCTTGCCTGTTCGGCCCCCGGCAGCGGCGCAACCCGCGGCTCCGCGAGCGTGCCGGTGATGGCGTAGCCGCCAGCAGAACTATTCGTCGATCTCGACAGCTTGATTTCAAGTTCTCTCCGCGCCGAAAGTGTTCCGCTCAGAAGAAACTTTCCCTCCGAAGACTCCAGCTTCCCGTCTTTGATCTCGAATTTGCCGGAGTCCAGCCGTGCCTGTCCTGACATGCGCGAGAACTTGAGCGGTCCCTCATCTTCCGCAAGCGAAATGTGGGTGAGAGCGCCGTCCCTGACATCAAACTGCAGATTACCCTCGCCTGTTTGCCAGATCTCGGCCGTGCAGGGACCTTTCACCTGATACGTTGCAGCTGCAGTTCCGGAGATCCACTCATCTTTTGTTGCATCGGCCAGGCGCGCGAGCGAAGCGCCCGTCAGCTTTCCGCTGCCGCTACAAACGGCCGGTTTCGCACTGAAGTCCGCCAGCCAATCGCCGCGCTGTTTGCCGCCCAAAACGTCCGTGATAAAGTCTGAAATTTGCAGTTTGCCGCGGTCCATCTGCACGTTGGCGGAAGCGCGAGTCAACACGAGATTCTGCACGTGGAGGTGGTCGGTGGCCACGCGGCCCGACGCCCGAAGAGTCTCAAGAAAGGTGGGCGCCGTGTTCGTGTTGGCCCCCAGCATCTGATACCAGGACCGCTCGCGCTGGGGAGGCGTGGCCCACGTTCCGAGATCGCTGACCGCGATTTGATTCGCCACAAGGTTGAGGTGAACCTCGCAAGACGCGGGCGTTCCGCATCCGCGCGGCAGTTCGAGTGAGCCGGTCCACACGGCATCGGCCGCCTTCGCGCTGAGTTTGGTCACTCGCGTCACGTCAGGAGCGAGCTGCAGATCGGCCGAGATAATCTCCACCGCGCCACTCGCGCCTCGGATGGGAACGTGCACATTGCGCAGCTTGGCAGTTCCGCTCACCTGCGGTCCAGGAAAACTCGCGGGCGCGCCGGAACCCCATCCCTTCCATGACCCCGCGATTTGCAGATCCATGAGCGCGGTGCCTTCGGCGGCCGACTGTAGCGCAGCGAGCCCGACTAGGTGCGCGGCTCGCAGTGTCTTGCCGATTTCTGCTTCGCCGGTCAGAGCTACGCCGTAGCCACCACGATTGAGCCACCCCTGTGCCGTCAATCTCTGGGCAGTCGTGCCCTGCAACGGTGCAGCTGCAATCGCAAAGGGTCCGAACTCAACATGCGGGCCGTCCGGAACTCGCAAGGCAGAAGGATTCCGGCGCGCTCTCTGCCTCTTCAGCTCGGCGTTGTGCGATGAAGCATCGCTGACGAAGACGAACGGCACGGTCTCCGGTCCGATCTCCGCCTTGTTCGCGGCGGAAGCCAGCAGGAAATCGGAGATCTCACCTTGCCCCTCCAACTCCAACTTGGAAGCCGCACCACGCCGCTGAATGGAAACGTGGCCGCGAATCGTTCCTCCGGTGGTCAGATCTCCGGGAAGATCTCTCTTTGCTCTTTCGGCCAGCGCGAGCGCCGCGCTCGCAGGCACATTTTCACTGCTCACCGTCAGCGAGTAACTATGTTGGGAGGGAAGGCCCGCTTCCCCTTGCAGGGAGACAGCACCCCCTCCCAGCGGAGCCTTGCAATTCAATTCATGGACGCGGTGATCGAGGGAGCTGTACCGTCCCTCGCAGTGCCCCGCCACCTGCAACGCTTCACCGCTGGTAATGTCGTAGCGGCGAAAATCCTGGATGGCGGCGTCGCCCGCAATCTGCAGCTTCAGGGGCGTTCCCTTGGCGGTCAAGTCGAGCTGCACTGCGCCCCGCCAGCCCTGGTCATTTCCGGTGAGCAGCTTTGTGAGCTGTCCCAGTTGAGCCCGGCTCCACTCGAGGTTGAAGTCGAGCGGAGTGTCACGCAAGGTCGCGGCCCGCTGCCATGTTCCGTTCATCTGCAGCAGGCCGGTATCGTTGGAACTCACGTCCGCGCGAAATGGCTGCGCCTTCAAGCGCACTCCCCAGGTATTCTCGGATTCCTGCCAAAGCGAGAAATCCGCATTAGTCAGGGCGTAGGGTTTTTTCTCGCGGCCGTTCTTGAAGTTGATGCGCGCACTCGTTGCTTGAATGTAGGGAAATCCCGGCCTCGGCTCAGATTTCCTCTTGGCCGTTGGCGCAAGAGGCGTGTGCTCGCTGCGCTCGATCAACGCTTCCAGATTCCAGCCGCCACGATCGCCGTGCACCAGATTCAGGCTGGGCTCGGTGAGATCGAGCCGCGCGATTTCCAGGCGGCCGCGCAGCAGGGAAGTCAGGCGCAGCGCCGCCGTCACTTCACCGGCGCGCAGAATCGGCTCGGCCCCGAATGCCGGATCGTCATAGACGACGAGATTTTCGAGATCGAATCCTGGCCGCGGCAGCAATCGAACATGAACTGAGCCAATGTCAACAGAACGCCCAACCGCGGAGCTGATGGAGGAAATGATCCGCGACTTCAGACGCTGGGCGCCGGGGCGAACCGAAAACAGAACGAGAACCAGCAGCACCGCCACTGCGATCCTGCGCCGGTTGGAGGAGAAAAGCTTCACTGCAACCTCACTGGTCGATTATTTGGCCTGCGATCCGGCTCGCTAACAGGCCCGCGGCTGGATGGCACCGTGCCTGCGAGGGTACTTCATTTTCATCGCACGAACTGCAGCGTACGCCGCCAGCGTGTCTCATCCAAGAAATGGAAGACCACTTTGCCCAGGAATGCAATCCGGTCACCCCAGTCGGTTTTTCTGTACTGGTCCTCCGGAGTCTGAAACGACCAATAGATGAACATGGGCCGGCCGATGATGTTCTCGCGCGGAATAAAGCCCCAGTAGCGGCTGTCGAGGCTTACATGCCGATGGTCTCCCATGCCGAAATAGTGTCCGGGGGGAACGACAATGTCGTCGCCCTGAACGTAAGACTTCAATACATCACTCCAGCTTTGATACACATTCGGATCTTCGCTCGGCGAAACCGCGGGAAAATTGTTGCGGTAGACCTCTCTGGCACGAACCTCGGGAGGATCGTCGTCCCGATAGACGTAGGGCTCGTCCAGCGCGACACCGTTGCGATAAACCACGCCTTCGCGCAGGTGAATGCGATCGCCCGGCAGGCCGATGATTCTCTTCACCACGTAGAGGCCGGGCTCGGCGGGCGACAGGAAAACGACAACGTCGCGAAACTTGGGGTCGCGATAGGGCAGCAGCGGTCCCACCCAGGAAGTTTTGGGAGCGAACTGAATGCGGTTCACGAACACGTGATCGCCGATGAGCAGCGTGTTCTCCATCGAGGCCGAAGGAATCTCGAAGGCCTGAACGACGAAGGTGATGATGAACAGCCCTGTCACCAGCACGGCGGCGAGCGAAGCCAGAAACTCGACCGTCGTCTCCTTTTCCTTCTGCGGCGGCTCTTTTTGCTGCCCGTTTTCCCGCAGTTTCTCTTCTGTGAGCCGATCCGTTTTGTACTGTCTTCTTGCCACTCAGTTTTTCCGTTTCTGTGCTATTCAGTGTACCAGCCGCAAAGTGCGGTTCCAGCGGGTGATCTGAAAGACATGCGTGATCGCGTAGGTCACATGATAGAGCCGGCCCAGGAACGAAGTGGGCGAGCTATGATCCCAGTCCCGCACCGACCAGTAAATCAGCAGCGGCCTGCCGATAATATTTTCACGCGGCACAAATCCCCAGTAGCGGCTGTCCTGGCTGTCATCGCGATTGTCGCCCATGACGAAGTAGTGCCCCTCGGGAACGATGAGTTGGCCGTCCTCTACCAGCTTTCGCATTTCCCGCAACCAGTCCGCGTTCATGTTGATGGCATAGACGTCAAGGCGCGGAAAATTGTCGCGGAACATGCTGCTGGGATCCGGACTCCCTGCCGGGTAGAGAAAGCGCACGTAGGGTTCATCGAGCGGCTTGCCGTTGATCCACACTTTCTTGCTGATCATGCGCAGATGGTCTCCGGGCACGCCGATCACGCGCTTGACGAAGTGTTGTGCCGGGTCCACCGGATAGTGAAAAACCACCACGTCGCCGCGCGCGATTTTCTGGTAGGGCATGGCCGTCGCGCCCAGCCCACGGCCATAGCAGAGCTTGTTGACCAAAAGGTAATCGCCAACTAACAGCGTGTTCTCCATCGACTCGGAGGGAATCTGAAACGCCTGCACGATAAATGTGATGACGAAGATCGCAATGACCACCGTTCCCAGCAAGGACTGCAGCGAAAACACCACGTCGGGTCCGAGGGTGAAGACGATGGGGCGGTGAGTGGAATTCATGCGGCTGCTTATTGATGACGCTGCTTATCGAATCCTTGCTGAATCCTTATTTGTCCTATTTGTGCACTTCATGAGACGCGCGGGCCGCGGTTTTGGTTTCCGTCTTCGACTGCGAGGCCAGCGCTGTGAGCAACTGCCGCGCCGCATCTTGTTCCGCCGTTTTCTTGGTCGAGCCCTGCGCCCGGCCCACAAACTCGACTTCGCGGCCGCTCCGCCCCTGTAGACGGGCCTCGACCGTGAACATTTTTCTGTGCTCTGGTCCTGTCTCTTCCACCAGTACATAATTCGGCTGAGGCAATCCCAGGCCTTGCACGGCTTCCTGCAGCGCAGACTTGAAGTCGGTGACGGGCATCATGCCGCCTTCGCGCTCCATGCGCTCCAGTTCCGGCGCGACCACGTTGCGCAACACGAACTCGCGCGCCACTTCCAATCCGCCGTCCAGGTAAATGGCGGCCAGGACCGCCTCCAGCGCGTCCACCAGCAGAGCCGTCTTGCTGCGGCCGCCGCTTTTTTCTTCGCCCCGCCCCAGCCGCAGATAGTGGCCAAGCTCCAAGCGCTGCGCGACGCGGATCAGATGCCTCTCACTCACCAGGTGCGCGCGCAGCTTGGAGAGTTCGCCTTCGCGGAAATGCGGGAACCGGTGATAGAGCTCTTCACTCGTCACCAGCGACAGCACCGTGTCTCCCAGAAATTCCAGCTGCTCGTTGTCGCTGACTTTATATTTGCTGTCGCCCGCTTGCTGCGCTTCCTGCTCCCGAGCCTGCGAGCTGTGGGTCAACGCCTGCTCAATCACCGCCCGACGGCGGAAGTGATAGCCCAGTGCCTGCTCGAGCGTCGTAATTTCCCTTTCCTTCATATGAAACTCGGGCATATGAAAATCGGGCACAGGCGAAAACTGCGCATACACGAAAAATTGTGCCGGGCAGCGCCCGGGCTGTCTTGCAGTTCGCAGCGAATCCGTGAGCGGCCACGTGCCGCAGCGTCCTCGGCGTCAGTTTTTCGGCGCCCCTGGAGCCGTTCCTGCGCTCAGCTTCGTCAGGCGGTCCTGTTCGTCGCGCGCGGCTTTTCCCGCGGGCGAGTCGGGCCGGTCCTTGGTGAGATCCACTGCTTGATTGGCGTATTTCAAGGCTTCGGGGATCTTGTTCTGCATGTCGAGCGCAACGGCGAGCCGGAAAACCGCGATCGAGTCCGGCTGGTCGGGAAGCGCCTCGATGGATTTTTTCAGATCAGTCTCTGCCTCGGGCCAATTCTTGGCGTCCGACGCCAGCTTACCCAACACCGCGTAGGCTTCCGAGACCAGGAATCCCTTGTAGCTTTTCAATGCCTCGGGAGGATAACCGGAGGTCGGGATATCCGTGTCGACCGTCACCAAAGCACGGCGCGCGTCCTTCTTCGCCTCGTCCAGACGCTGATCGCGGTCGAGATCGGTTTCCCGCGTGCGCTCCGACAGAACCTGGGCCACCCCGACCAGCGCTTCCGGATCGTCCGGGTCCAAACTCAGGGCCTTGTGCGCCATCTCCAGCATCTTGTCGGCGTTGTTGGCCCCTTGATATTTCTGCATGGCGCTCTTGTACAGCATCACGCGCAGCTCGCTGTCAGGAAACTTCGCCGCGAAGTCGTCGGCGGCTTTTTCGACCGCAGCCGGGTCGGTCAGCTGGCGGGCTGCGTTGTAGGCGTCGTATTCCGGCCGCGTCTTGGCCTGGGGCGGCCTTTTGCCCTGTGGAGCGGCGGCCGCCGCCTGTCCTGCGGGCGGATTCTGCGCCGGCTTATCGTTGCTCTGCGCGAAACTGCTTTTCGCGAAACCCCAGGCGCAGACCCCCAGCACCGCCATCACGATCGCTGCTCTCTTCATGCGTTCTCCTTGACTCCTTCTGATCTCAAAAACCGCCGCCATTTCTGGTAACCGTGCATTTTATCGCAGCGGGACGCGAACTTGTGCTTGCGTTTCTCAACCACTGAACTTTTCAACGTTCGATGCGACATCCCGAAGGCAAGGGCTTTCACCAGCGGGCAGAGGGATCTCGCGCGCATCGTCAGTCATGTAGCGGGAGATCCTTCGCTTCGCTCGCCCGCGGCTGAAGCCGGAGGTCTACCCGGAACGGCTGCGCTCAGGATGACGCCCCGGTAAGGCGCACAGCTCGTGCCCGCGACTCACTGCGGCTTAACCGGAGGCTCGTAGGCCTGCTGCAACCCGTGTTCAGCCGCCGCCTTGACTTCCGGCATTGCGGCTCCGGCCGTAAGGGCGGCACGGTATTCATTCAGCGCGCCCTCGCGGTCCTCTTTCATATCCAGAATCCTGCCAACGTAGACATGAGACCAGGCAACCACTTTGGGGTCCCTGGTGGCCTGAATCGCCTTCTGAAAATTCTCCAGTGCTCCGTCGCGATTCTTGTTGGCCACGGCCACTTGCGCCAGGATGAACAGCGCCCGCCCCTGATCTCCAACTTTTTTGTCGAGCGCCTGCTGCGCCAGCTCCTGCGCGCCCTTGGCGTCGCCTGCAGCCAGCCGCTTCTCGGCCGTGGACAGTAAGCGGCGGTCCTCGAGCCGCGACAACTGCACCAGTTCTGGCTGCGCCCGGTCCACGAACTGGACTTCGTTGGCCGCCTTAGCTTCCTTGCCAACATCAATCGCGTCGAGGATGTCGCCATATGCGTTGCGCAATCCCGTCGGATCTTTTTCAAATGCCGCCAGCGCGTTATAGAAATACCGGGTCAGGATGTAGCCCTGCTTCACGGCGTCGTCGACGGCCTGCACGCGCATGGCCTCGGCAGTCTGCTTCGTGCCGCTGGTTCGAATCTCAATCGCGCGCACCAGGCACTCGGTCACGAGTAGCGAAATATCGGTGCGGAAGCTTTCCTCGAGCGGCGCACGCTTCACCTGCTGCAACAGCGGCTCCAGCCGCTTGATGGCCAGAGGATGTTTGTCAGCCATCGGGTCCAGCAGGTAGTGCAGGTAGGTGTGACGGATCTGGTCCACCTTCAACGCCTGGGTCGAATTTGGATCGGGAGAAGGGAAGACGACGACGTAATAATCCGCGCCGTAGTTGCGCGCGTTGACTTGGCTGGGGTCGCCTAAGAAATCCAGGTAAATCGTGAACGTTCGCCCCAGATACCCGCCGGTCTGCAGCTTCAGATAAATATCGGTGTCGAAGATCATCTTGGCCAGCGGCTTGTTATAGCGCTCCGTGAGGGCCGCGTAGCTGGCGCGGTGCCGCTCCCAGATCGAGTGGAGGCCGGCCTTCTCGTAGAACGGCTCCAGCTTGGCGCCGAACTCGGAGAGCGGCGAGGCATCCGGAGGCAGGTCTTCTTCTTTCACGCGCGGCAAGAAGTGGGGCGGACCCTGGAGGTAGAGCGCGAGCGAGACATACTGGGACAAGTCGTGCAGTTCGTCGATGGCGCGATGATCCGCGTACCAGTTGCACATCTCGGTCATCGCGGTCTGCGCTTCGGAGCCGGAGAGATTCTTCTGCACTTCACTGCGGATGTTCAGCCGCTGGGCATCCGAAATACTCAGGCCGACGCTGTAGCCGCAGGCATTCATCGCAGCCAGCACGGCGAAGAGCGTCTCACTCGTATCGAGCGTGAGGGGGGTATTGTTGTCGGCGGCGCAGACCCCTGCCAGCAACCCCAACACTACCGCCCCAACAATGCTGCGAAGTCCAAACCTCAGAAGACGCCTCAGGAAATCCTCCCGCCGATGGCGAAGATGACGGTCACACCGTCATGAGAATGACGAATGAGCGGAGAACAAGTTCAAGTTTACGGACTTGCCAAAGGGGGGTCAAACCGCCTGGATTGCAGCCCGAGCCAGGCTGCCAGCATTGTCGCGGGACTTATCCGTTGGCATAAAGAAAAAGTTCTCAAGCCTTTGGGCCGGGCGCTCTCCCAGTCCTATAATTGGGTCATCAGTGCCGGCAAGCTGTAACTTTCATGCGCAGTTTCTTTGCGGTTCGCGGCTTTCATCTGGCGGCTGCAATAAGTTGCAATAGGTGGGCGCTGTCGTTGGCTCACTTCGTCGGTCTTTCATCGCTCAACCGCTTCGCTCTTGGCTTATGGAGTTGAGACCATGCCTTACGAATTCGTAATCAACAATCGTCCCGCCAAAGTAGACGTTCCCGCCAACATGCCGCTGCTGTGGGTGATCCGCGACGTGCTCAACCTGAAGGGCACGAAGTTCGGCTGCGGCATGGCGCTGTGCGGAGCGTGCACGGTGCTGATTGACGGCGAGGCCACGCGCTCCTGCATGACTGACGTCTCCAGCGTCGCCGGCAAGAGAATCACAACCATTGAAGGCCTTTCCGCCGATGGTACGCATCCCTTGCAACTTGCCTGGGAGGAACTCGATGTGCCGCAGTGCGGCTACTGCCAGGCCGGCCAGATCATGCAGGCCGCATCGTTGCTGGCCAAGACGCCGCGGCCGACCGAGGCCCAGATTCACGAAGCCATGGATGGAAACCTCTGCCGCTGCGGAACCTACCTGCGTATCCGCGAGGCCATTCACCGCGCCGCTGTTGCGGCTCGCTGAAGCATATCGGAGGGATTATGGGAACCGTTCTGCGTGACCTTCTTAACGACCATCGAATCAGCGATCCTCAAGCCAGTGAAGTTCACGACCGCGGCATGGACCGCCGATCGTTTCTTCGCGTCACGGCATTGGCCGGCGGCGGTTTCGTACTGAGCCTCTACATTGATCCTTTCGCTTTCGGCCAAGGTCAGCCGGCAGCGCCTTTGTTGCCCAACGCATTCGTTCGCATCACCGCCGATGGCGTGGTCACGATCATGGCAAAAAACCCTGAAGTCGGGCAGGGCGTGAAGACCATGCTTCCCATGCTCATCGCAGAAGAGCTCGATGTCGCGTGGAAAGACGTGCGTATCGAGCAAGCCGACGTGGACCAATCAAAATACGGCGTGCAGTTTGCCGGAGGCAGCCGTGCCACCCCGCTGCACTGGGATCCGCTTCGCCGCGTCGGCGCAGCGGCGCGGCAGATGCTCGTCACCGCAGCCGCGCAAACCTGGAAAGTGTCAGAGGCGGAGTGCACAACCGATTCTGGCCGCGTGCAGCACAAAGCCTCGGGCCGTTCTTTCGGCTATGGAGATTTGGCGGGCAAAGCCGCCACGCTTCCCACGCCCGATGCGAACAGCCTCCGTCTGAAGGACCCGAAGGACTACAAGATCATCGGCCAGCCCCTGCCGGGTGTGGACAACCATTCGATCGTCACCGGCAAGCCGCTTTATGGAATCGACGTGGTCGTGCCCGGCATGCTGTATGCCGTGTTCGAGAAGTGCCCGGTCTTCGGAGGCAAGGCCGTCAGCGCCAATCTCGAC
>Ga0187770_10002282_pt1 | contig 10684 bp, 7 predicted proteins | sample 0116_SJ02_MP02_2_FD_133154 | JGI IMG/M metagenome (GOLD analysis project Ga0187770, IMG submission 133154) | Tropical peat soil microbial communities from peatlands in Department of Meta, Colombia - 0116_SJ02_MP02_20_MG | ecosystem: Environmental > Terrestrial > Soil > Wetlands > Peat | place... | reverse complement strand
GAGCCGTACGCCCACGACCCGCGCTGGGTCGCCCGGAAGACCGAACAGGTCCTCGCGGACGCGGGGTACGACCACTCGTACTGGGGGCCGGAGGTCGAGTTCTTCGTCTTCGACTCGATCGAGCTTTTCCCGTCCCCCGCCGCGGTCCGCGACGCCTGGGGCGGTGCCGGTTACCTGATCCATCATTCGGAATCCCCCTGGCACGGGGGCCCGGTGACGGGCACCGTTCGCTTCAAGGAAGGGTACCACCGCACGCCCCCGCACGATTCTCTATTGCCGCTGCGGGCGGAGATGTGCAACATCCTCACGGACGACTTCCACCTCACCCTCGATGCCCACCACCATGAGGTCGCGACCGCGAGCCAGTCGGAGATCAACCTCCGCTTCGACGACCTCGTGCCGATGGCCGACCACATCCAGGACCTTCGCTACGTCATCCGGAACGTCGCGGCGCGGCACGGGAAGATCGGCTGCCTGATGCCGAAGCCGATCTACGGCGACAACGCGATCGGCATGCACACGAACCAGTCGCTCTGGTCCAAAGGGAAGGCGGTGTTCTTCGACGCGAGCGACCCGTACGCCGAGCTCAGCCAGACGTGCCGGTACTACATCGGCGGTCTGCTCGAGCACGCCCGGGCGATGTGCGCGATCACGAATCCGCTCACGAACTCCTACCGACGCCTGGTACCCGGCTACGAAGCGCCGGTGTTCATCGCCTGGAGCAAGGCGAACCGCTCCGCGAACGTGCGGGTCCCGTTCTACCACCGGGGACGCCCCGTGGCGAAGCGGCTCGAGTACCGCACGCCGGACTCGGCCGCGAACATCTACCTCACCGAGGCGGCGCTCGCGCTCGCCGGGCTCGACGGGATCCGTCGGAAGATCGAGCCGCCCCCACCCGTGGACGAGAACATCTACAAGCTCACGCCGGCGAAGCGTAAGCAGCTCCAGATCCGGGAGCTCCCGGGCTCGCTCGGCGAGGCGCTCGATTGCCTCCAGTCCGACCGCGACTTCCTCAAGCCCGCGTTCGCGTCGTCCCTGCTCGACACCTACATCGAGCTGAAGCGCGAAGAGCAGCTCGAGCTCAACCTGCGGCCCCACCCGTACGAGTTCTACCGGTACATGGACGTCTAGAAGTCGGGGCGCCGCCGCGGTCAACCCTTTCATCCCCCCTCTCGCTGCTCCCCGGCCGCGAGCCGTCGATGAGCGAGGCACGGTTGTGGACCGGAGGCCGGGTCTTCACCGGACGACGGTACGTGGAGGCGGTGCTCGCGGACCAGGGAACCGTCGTCGCCGCCGGTACGGAGACCGACGTCCGACGTTCGGCCCCGACCGGAGTCGAGGTCGTCCGTCTCGAGGGACGTCTCGTGCTCCCCGGGCTCATCGACGCCCATCTCCATCTCGGCGACCTTGCGCGGTTCCGATCCGGACTGAACGTCTCCGAGGTCCGGGGGCTCGACGACCTCCTCGAAACGATACAGAAGTGGGCCTCGTCCCACCCCGACGGGCCCGTGGTTGGCCGGGGTCTTGACGTGGACCGTTCGCTCGGCGGTCGCTGGCCGTTGCGGGGCGACCTCGACCGCGCGCTCGCCGACCGTCCATTGATCCTTTACCACACGAGCGGGCACGCGGCGATGGCGAACGGCCGGATGCTCTCGGAGGCCGGGGTGGATTCACGGCCCGTGGATGAGCTTCGAGGCCGGGTCGGTAAAGGCCCCGACGGGGAACCGAACGGCCTCCTGTACGAGGAGGCCCTCCGATGGGTCGCCCCGTCCCTCGCGACGCCGGTTGCGCCGGAGGAGGTGGTCCGCACGCTCGAGTTCCTCGCTGCGTTCGGCCTCACGACCGTGGCGTCGATGAACGTACCTCCCGAGGAGCTGGTCGAGCTCCGCGGGTTGGCGAGCGAAAACCGCCTCCCGGTCCGGGTCCGAGCCTATGTCCGCCTGCTGCGGGTCGCCGAGCTCCGACCCTCGGAGATCGCCCCGGCCGGACTATCGGGTCGTTTCGCGGTGGTCGGGGCCAAGGGGTTCACCGACGGCGCGTTCGGGCCCCGTACCGCGTGGCTCTCGGAACCGTACTCGGACGCTTCCGACCGGGACGGGCTCGCGGTGGAGTCCGACGAGACCCTGGCGGGCGCCCTGAAGGTCGCGAACGAGCTCGGGCTCGCTCCCGCCCTCCACGCGATCGGGGACCGCGCCGTCGTTCGAGCGGCCCGTCTCCTCGCGCCGTACGTACGAAGGACGGGGGCCGCCGCCCGGATCGAGCACGTCGGACTGACGCCCCCCGCCACGCTCTCGGTCCTCGAGACCGTGCGTCCTGCGCTGGTGGTCCAGCCGGGGTTCGTCTGGAGCGACTTCTGGCTTCCCGAACGGCTCGGCGCCGAGCGGGTACGCTGGGCGTACGCGTTTCGGACCCTCGCCGACCTCGGCCATCGGCTCGCAGGGTCGAGCGACGCGCCGTACGACCCCCCCGACCCGTGGCGCGGCCTCCGGGCCGCCACCGAGCGACGAGACCCCCTCGGGCGCTCGGCGAACCCGGACCCCAGGGAGGCCCTCTCCTGCGAAGAGGCGGTTCGGCTGTACGGGGTCTCGGCGGGCGAGACGCTCGGAGAACCTTCGCTCGGGTCCTTAGAAGCCGGTTCGCGCGCCGACCTCATCGTGGTCGACGCGCGGAGCCTTGCGGAGGCGGTCCGGGTCGGGGCGAGCGCGGTCCGGGACACGTGGGTGGACGGGGCGCGGGTGTTCAGCGCCGGCGGGCCCGGCCCGCGACAAAGCCGTTAACTCCCGGTCGGTCTCGCGGGTGAGCGTGCCCGCCGCGTCGGACGTTCCCGCCCTCAAGGAGTTCTCGCCCTCCATGCGGGTCGACCTCCTCATCTCCGACTGGAAGGCCGCCATCGACCCCGAGCTCCCGCAGGAGGAACGGGAGCGACGGCTCTACGGACAGGCGTGGGACGCGTACCAGGAGGGAGACTACGGCTTCGGCCTCTGGTGCTGGCACGAGTGCGACCGCCTGACGAACAACCTGAACGGGAACATCCGCGAGGTCACCCGGATCCTCGGACCGGGCCACTACTTCGGCTTCTCGCACCGCCGGGTCGTCGCCGAGGCGGTACCGGTGGACCGGATCTATCGTCCGAGAAAGGGCGACATGAGCACCCCTCGTCCCGACGCCTTCGTCCTGCCGCACTACCAGGTGCTCTGCGTCTACCTGATCCGCGCGGCGTCCGGGGACCCGAAAGCGAAGGCCACCCTCGAGATTGCCCTCGGCGAGCTCGAGGACCAGCGACGAGCGGACCCGTTCCTGAAGCACTTCGAAACGTTCCGGGACCTGCTCGCGCGAACGACGGCGAGTCCGGCGGTTGCCGGTCCTGCGCCGGACGCAGCTTTGCCCGCCCCGACCGCGGGGGCGAGCCCGCCACGGTCGAGGAGCTCGCGCGGACGGCGGAGCTGAAACGACCCGAAGCCTCCTATAGCCCGCCTCGCTCCGGGGCGTGATCGGGGGATTGGTCCATGAAGGCCGTGGTGTTGGGAGGCGGCGGGCTGACGGGACGCTGTTCGGTCCGCGACCTCGCGACGGGAGGCGTGTTCGACTCGGTGGTCGCCGCCGACCTCGACGCGGGGCTCGCGGGAGCGGCCGCGAAGGCCGCGGGGGCGCGCGCGACGGCCGCCGCCGTGGACGTCCGGAACAAGGCGGCGGTCGTGAAGCTCCTCCGGGGAGCCGACGTCGTGGTGAACGCGGTCCAGTACACCTTCAACCTCTCCGTGATGGAGGCCGCGCTCGAAGCGAACGTGCCGTACCTCGACTTCGGCGGCCTGTTCCACATGACCCGTCGCCAGCTCGAGATGGACGGGGCGTTCCGGAAGGCGGAGCGGGTGGCGATCCCGGGCCTGGGGCAGGTCCCCGGGATCTCGAACGTCCTCGCGATGCAGGCGTGCCTCGACCTCGACCGGGCCGATTCGATCGTGATCCGGGACGGGTGGAAGGACCTCACGGTCGGGGGTCCGGAGGTCTCGTTCACGTGGTCCCCCAGCACCTTCCTCGACGAGATGATCCTGCCGGCCCAGGTCTTCGAGAGCGGAGCGTACCGCGAGTATCCTCCGATGAGCGGCGCCGAGGAGTTCGAGTTCGTGCCCCCTGTCGGCCGGACCCGCGTCTACCGGACCCTCCACTCCGAGCCGGCGACCCTGCCCGAAAGCCTCCGGTCGAAAGGGCTCGTGCACTGCGAATGGAAGGAAGGGGGACCCGGTATCGAGGTCCTGCGGACGATGTCGCTGCTCGGCCTCGGCTCCGAGACCCCTCTCGAGGTCCGGGGGCACAAGGTCTCGCCCCGGGAGTTCACGCTCGCCCTGCTCAAGCGCGAGAAGCTCCTCGGGAGCCCCGAGGGGGTCGACGTGATCGACTGGGAGGTCTGTGACATCGAGGTCCGGGGCACGACGGACGGCCGACCGGTCGAGCGTCACGCGATCGCCCGGTTCCCGCCCCGCCCCGACTGGCATCTCACGGCGACCGAGTACGCCGTCGGGGTCGCCGGAGCCGTCGGGGCCGAGCTGATCGTGCAGGGGAAGGTGCGCGAGCGCGGCGTCGTTCCGCCCGAACGGTGCGTGCCGGCCGGCCCGTTCCGGGCGGCCCTCGCGAAGCGCGGGATCGAGACCACGATCACCCCTCCCGAGGGCCCGCTGCCCCCTCCCCGAAAGGTTTAGCGAGCTGGTAGGCGATTTCTCACCATTTCCGAGTCGTTTCTGCCCTGTCACGCGCGCAAATCCACAGGTTTGGCTCTTCAAAGATTACTTTGCGATTGGGTCTTCCTGCAGAGAGTGTCTCGTATTCCGCATTCTTGAGCCCAGCCAATTATATATAGCACGCTCGGGGTGGTCCGACCGCCCGGAATGTGTTCTTTATGGCGGAGCTGGACCCCGCCCCGGTGTTGCCGACCCGGAGCCGTGAGGGGGACCTCTCGCTAGACGACCGAGACCGCGCGCCTTCCGGTCTTCCCCTGTTGAACGCGGAGGGCTCTGCCGTCCCCGCCCCCTCGGTCCCGACTCCCGCGGCCCCCGGGGAGCCGGCCGAGGAGAAGAAGAAGGAGTCGCCCAAAGAGGCAGCCAAGGAGGCTGCGAATGAAGCGGCCAAGGAAGCCCCCGCGGCCACGCCGTCCGCGGAAGCGGAGCCGTTGCCGATTCCCATCGCCCGGCTCGTTCCCAAGCTCAAGAAGAGCGCGAAGCTGTTCGAGGAGGCCAAGAAGCACATCCCGAACGGCTCGAGCTCGCTCATCCGGACGGCGTCCTACGACCCGTGTCCCCCGTTCATCGCGAAAGGCAAGGGGTCCCGGATCTGGGACGAGGACGGGAACGAGTACCTCGACTTCAACCTCGCCTACGGGGTGCTGATCAACGGGCACGCCCCCGACGCGCAGGTGAAGGCGATCCAGGAGCAGGCCGAGCTCGGACTCCACTACGCCGCGCCGAGCGAGCTCGAGGTCGAGGTCGCGAAGCTGTTCAAGAAGCTGGTCCCGAACGCCGAGCGGGTCGCGTTCTGCACGAGCGGCTCGGACGCGACGATGAACGCGATCCGCATCGCCCGGGCGGTCACGGGGAAGGACGCGATCCTCAAGTTCGAGGGCCACTACCACGGGCAGCACGACATCGCGCTCATCAGCGCGGAGGCGCCGCCGGTCGTGGCCGGCCTCGACGAGTACCCGCGCCCCCTCCCGAACTCCGCCGGGATCCCTCCGGGCGTCACCGACTACGTGATGGTCGCGCCGTACAACTCGATCGCCGCGTTCGAACGGATGGTCCGGCGGTACCGGGAGCGCCTGGCGTGCGTGATCCTGGAACCGGTGATGGCGAACTCCGGCATCATCCCGCCGGCGCCGGACTACCTGAAACGCCTCGTCGAGGTCGCGCACCAGAACGACATGCTCGTCATTTTCGACGAGGTGTTCACGGGGTTCCGGGTCGCACCGGGAGGCGCTCAGCAGCTCTACGGCGTCGAGCCCGACATCTCCTGCTGGGCGAAGGCGCTCGGAGGGGGGGTGCCGGTCTCCGCCGTCTCGGGAAAGGCCGAGTACATGGACCTCATCGCCCCGGGCCGGATCAGCTTCGGCGGCACCTACAACGCGAACAATCTCACGATGGCCGGGACGCTCGCGAACTTGAAGGCGCTGAGCCGCGGGGGCGAGGAGCTGTACGCCCGGTTCGCGAAGCTCACCGAGAAGCTCGAAAAAGGGATCGAGGAGGCCGGCCGGGACGCGAAGATCTCGGTCCTCGTCCAGTCGGTGAACGGGATGCTGCAGTACTTCTTCACCCGGCGGAAGAAGATCGCCAACTACCGCGAGTCGCTCCAGATCGACTGGAACCTCTACCTTAGGAACCAGCAGCTGCTGCTCGACAAGGGCGTCTACATCCACCCCGACAACTACGAGCGGATCACCTTCTCGAGCGCGCACACGGAGAAGGATATCGAGAAGTTCGTCTCGGTCGCGACCGAGACATTCAAGGAGTTGCGGACGCTTCCCCGCGACTACCTACCCTGACCGCCCGGGCCCGGACCCCCGACGGTCGAATTAATACGGAGAAAACAATGGGCGGCGAACGGCCGGGCCGGGTCGACGCGCGGCCGTAACGGGGAAGGTGGGAATGGGCCGCAGTCTCAGCGACCTCTTCATCTTCATCGCGAAGCGTCTCCTCCAGCTCATCCCGGTCCTGCTCGGCGTCATCATTCTCACCTTCATCGTCACGCATCTCCGGCTCACGGGGCTCTGCAACGAGTGGTATCCGCACGCCGGCGCGACCACGCTCGCGCACTGCCAGGCGGTGTACGGCGCGCCCCTCACCAACCAATTCTGGACGTACTTCACCGGCCTCCTCCAGGGCAACTGGGGCCAGTCGGTGACGGGGGTCCAGGTCTACCCCGCGATCGCCGCGGACCTTCCGGCCACGGTCGAGCTCGTGCTCGCGGCCCTGTTCCTGATGATCGTCATCGGGATCCCGATGGGGGTCATCGCGGCGCAGTACAGCGGCCGCCTCGGGGACCACCTCGTGCGGATCTTCTACCTGAGCGGCTGGGCGACCCCGACGTACCTCGGCGCGGTGATCGCGGCGATCTTCATCGGGCCCGCGGTCGGCCTTCCGTCGGGCGGCGAGTACTCGACGACGATCCCCCCGTTCCCGCAGTATACGCACATGTCGGTGATCGACGCGATGCTCGCCCTCAACCTTCCGTACACGGTCGACGCGATCGACCACCTGATCATGCCCGCGACGGTCCTCGCGTTCATCAACATGGGCATCGCGACCCGGATGACCCGGGCGTCGATGCTCGAGGTGCTCCCGCTCGACTACGTGCGGTCGGCGCGCATGAAGGGGCTCGCGGAGTTCTGGGTGCTCTACAAGCACGCGCTCCGGAACGCCCTCATCACGACCACGACCGTGCTCGGCATCACCGCGGGCGGTCTCCTCGCGGGAACGGTCGTCATCGAGGAGGTGTTCGACTGGCCGGGGATCGGGCAGTACGCCTTCACCGCGATCGGGGGGAACAGCTCGACCCCGAACTTCGCGGGCGCGGTCGCGGTCGTGATCATCTTCGCGATCGCCGTCGTCGTCGCGAACCTCGTCGCGGACATCCTCTACGGCCTCCTCGACCCCCGCGTGGACTGGAGGTAGCGACGTCGTGACGGTCGCGGCCCGGGTCGTCCGCAGAGACGGTCCCCTCTCGGTCTTCTGGCGGGTGCTCCGCGCGAACCCGCTGTCGTTCGTCGGGTTCCTGATGTGCCTGATCATCGGCCTCACGGCGCTCGTCGTCGTCGTCGACCCGAGCCTGATCATCCCCTTCGGCCCCCTCCAGGAGACGGCCGCGCGGAACGCGGCCCCGTCCGCACAGCATCTGTTCGGGACCGACAACCTCGGTCGGGACATCTACTCGAACGTGATGCTCGCGCTCCCGCTCGACCTCGGGATCGGGTTCGCGATCGCGGGGAGCGCGCTGATCATCGGGGGCGGACTCGGGCTCATCGCGGGGTTCTACAACACCCCCGGCACGGCCGTCGGCTGGCTCTCCGTGTCGATCATGCGCGTGACCGACATCTTCCTCTCCTTCCCGAGCCTCATCCTCGCCCTCGCCCTCACCCGGGTCCTCGGTCTCGGGGTCGGCCCAACGGTGCTCGCGATCACGATCACCTGGTGGCCGTACTACGTCCGTCTCGTGCGCGGCGAGGTCCTGGCGGTGAAACACCTCCCGTACGTCAACGCGGCGCGCGCGGCCGGGACCACCGAGAACCGGATCCTCCTGCGGCACGTGCTCCGCAACGTCCTCGAGCCGACGATCGTCTACTTCACGCTCGACATCGGCACCGTGCTCGTGACGTACTCCACGATCGGGTTCATCGGCGTCGCGAGCAAGTATCCCGGACCACAGCCCGAGTGGGGGGCGATGCTCGCGTTCTACCAGCAGACCGGCTCCGCGAACATCTACCCGTGGCTCGTCCTCGCCCCCGGTGCTGCGATCTTCATCACCGTCCTCGCGTTCAGCCTGCTCGGGGACGGCCTCCGGGACATCCTCGACCCCCGCACCCGGCGCGCCTTCGTCCGCGGCACGACCACCCACGACCCGCCCGCGGAGTCGCCGGCGCCGCTCGCCATCCCCTCGGCGGCGGTGACCGACTCTAACCCGATGGCCCCGCCGCTCGCCCCGGTCGGCCCCGTCGAGACGGGGGCCCCGCCATGACCGACCCCGTCATCGACGTCCGGAACCTTTCGATCACGTACACCGTCGGCGCCGGCACGTTCTACGCGGTCTCGGACGTCTCGCTCAAGATCTACCCGGGCCAGACCGTCGGGATCGTCGGGGAGACCGGCTGCGGGAAGAGCACGCTCGCCCAGGCGATCCCCCGCCTCCTCCCCGAGCCTCCCGCGACGATCGGCGGCGGGGAGATCATCTTCCGGGGCACCGACCTCGTGAAGGTCCCGAAGCGCAACCTCCCCATGGTGCGGGGGACCGGGATCGCGATGATCTTCCAGGAGCCCTTGAACTCGCTCAACCCGGCCTACCGGGTCTTCGACCAGATCGCCGAATCGATCCGGATCCGCCACTACCGCGACATGGGCTGGGTGAAGTCGTTCCAGGGCGGGGAGGTACCGTTCGACTACTCGAAGCCCGCGGCGCCCCCGACGGTCGGGAGCGCGCTCACGCGCCCCATCGTTCCCGACGGGGCGCTCGAGGAGGCCGCCCGGGACCGCCTGCGCACCCGCTCCGAGTTCCGGGAGGAGGTCCTCAACTACCTACGGCTCGTCCGCATCAACGACCCCGAGACGATCCTCAACCTCTACCCGCACGAGCTCTCGGGCGGGATGCGCCAGCGGATCATGATCGCGATGGCGCTCAGCGAGAAGCCGTCGCTCCTGATCGCCGACGAGCCGACGAGCGCGCTCGACGTCACGATCCAGGCCCAGGTCCTCACCCTGATGAAGGAGCTGATCGATGAGGTCGACGCCTCGATCCTGTTCATCAGCCACGACCTCGGGGTGATCGCCGAGACCGCCGACGAGATCGGGGTGATGTACGCGGGCCGGCTCGTCGAATACGGGCCGGTCGGGGACGTGTTCCGCTCCCCCCGCCATCCGTACACAAAGGCCCTCCTGAAGGCCGCCCCGGCCCACTACAAATCGGACGGCCCCCTGAGCTCGATCCCCGGGTCGGTGCCCAACCTGTCACGGCCGCCTCCGGGCTGTCGGTTCCACCCCCGCTGCCCGCTCGTCCAGGACGTCTGTCGTCGGGACCCCCCGCCCCTCGCCCCGGTCGACAAGAGCGCGGACCCCCAGGCCCGTGGCCTCCACCGGAGCGCGTGCTACTTCGCGGAGGAGGTGCCCGGCCTCCCATGACCGACGCTCCCCCGATCCTCGAGATGGTCGCGCTCGAGAAGCACTTCCCGATCACCCGCAGCCTGGGCGACCAGCTCGCCCGACGCCCCGCGCGCGCCATCCACGCCGTGGACGGGGTCTCGCTGACCGTGGGACCGGGCGAGACCCTCGGTCTCATCGGCGAGTCGGGCTCCGGCAAGACGACCCTCGGATGGATGCTCGCGCGCCTCCACGAACCGACCGCCGGCTCGATCCGGTTCGACGGGAAGGAAGTGAGCCACCTCAAGGGCTCGGCCCTCCGCGTCTGGCGGCGCAACGTCCAGATCGTCTTCCAGGACCCGGTCGGATCGCTCGACCCCCGGCTCCGCGTCTGGCAGATCATCGGGGAGCCGATCCGGGCCCAGAACCAGGTCGACCGCTGGTTCGCGGTGAACGAACCGAAGCGGATCCTCCGCGAGTACCGGGAGTCGATCCGCACGGAGCGCGAGCGGCTCACCCGGGAATTCCGTGCCGCGGTGAACCCCCGGGCCGCCGAGCGGGAGCGGCTGACCCGGGAATTCCGGGCCGGAGAAGAGGAACGGGCGAAGCGGGCCGCGGAGGAGAACGCGATGCTGTACCAGGAGCACCTAAGGGCCCTCGAGGCAGTCGACAAGCTCGACCCCCCGAATCCCGACGAGCGGAAGCGGCTCGAAACGGCCTACGGGGCGTCTGTCCGCGAGCGGGAGAAGAATGCCTCGGCCGAGCGCAAGCGGTTGCACGACGAGTACCGGGCGGCCGTCGAGAAGGCCGGAAGCCTCCCGCTCCCGTCCTCCGAGGAGCGCCAGAGGCTCGAGACG
>Ga0187770_10002281_pt1 | contig 10685 bp, 7 predicted proteins | sample 0116_SJ02_MP02_2_FD_133154 | JGI IMG/M metagenome (GOLD analysis project Ga0187770, IMG submission 133154) | Tropical peat soil microbial communities from peatlands in Department of Meta, Colombia - 0116_SJ02_MP02_20_MG | ecosystem: Environmental > Terrestrial > Soil > Wetlands > Peat | place... | reverse complement strand
GCGTCACGCGCCACTCGAAAACGTCGAGCCGGCCGCTCACCGGGGAGGCCGCCAGCCAGTGCTTGGAGACGTGGCCGTCGGCGGTCCATTCCGGATCGGGCGCGGCGTGTACGGCGCGCGCCAGCCATTCGCGGGCGCGGCCCACGTCATTGCGCTCGGTGCGCTCGAGTTCCGCCATCAGCAGCGCGATGCGCTTGGTCGGGGCGGCAAGATAGGGTTTCAGCGCCTCGCGCGCCTTGGCGAATTCCTGCGCGCTCAGCGCGGCACGCGCGGTCGCCAGCGCGCCTTCGACATGGCCCGGCACCTTTTTCGCCAGGGCTTCGATCCGCTTGAGCTTCTCGCGCGCGGACTCGCCGGAGCGGAGCTCGGCATAGGCCTGCGCCAGTTCCGGATGCGGATTGGCGCGCCAGGCGCGGTCGATGACGCGCACGGCTTTGCGCAGCTGCCCGCCCTCGGCGAGGAGCCGGCCGGCGAGCGCCGCCGCCGGCACCAAGGTCGGCGCGAGCTTTTGCGCTTCCAACGCAAAAGCCTTGGCGCCGCCGCGGTCGGTGTCCTCCAGGGCATGGGCGCGCGCGGTGAGCAGGACCGCGCGCAAGCGGCGATAGACGGTGCGCTCCATGGTGTGCAGGTTGCGCTCGAGGAGTGCGAGCGCGCCGGCCCAGTCGCCTTCCCGGCACAGCGCTTCCAGAACCGCGCGGTTAGCCCAGCCCAATGACGGGGCGGTGCGCACGGCTTCCTCGGCATAATCGCGGGCGCCTGCCGCGTCGTTGCGGCGCCGCGCCTCGACGAACAGGCCGTGCAGGCCGAGCGGTTTGGTATCGGCGCGGCTGGCCATGGTCCGGAAGGAACGCTCGGCCGCTTCGCGATCGCCGGCAAGCTGCGCCGCTTGCGCGGTGAGCAGGAGCGCGAGCGGCTCGCCGGGGGCGAGCCGGTTGACGGCCGCCGAATGCTTTTGCGCGGCGGCGATGTCGCCCGCGCCGACCGCAATCAGCCCGTTGGAGATCGCCTCATAGGCGCGCACGCCGCGGCGGTGGCGCTTAAGGCGCGCCAGCATGGCCGGCGAGCGGACGATGGCGCGGACGAGGCTAAAGAGGAGAACCAGCGCAATCGTTGCCGCGACGACTGCCGCGGCAAGAACCATCAGCGAGGTTTCGATGTGCAGACCCTGCCAGGTGATCACGACGTCGCCAGGCCGGTCGGCAAGCCAAGCGATGCCGAGCGCCAGCCCGCCGACCACGATCAAAAAGAGGACGATACGGATCATTGCGCGGCCGGTTTCATAAGCGCCGCAAGCGCGGTGGCGGCAATCTGCCGGCTCGCCGCAATGGCGGCGTCGCGCGCCTCGGCCTTTTTGACCCAGTCGGCGGCGAGCGCTTGGGCCGCGTCCGGCAACAGGGCGATATCCGCGCGCGCCGCGCCGATGTCGGCACGCGCGGCGTCGACTCCGAGCCGGGCTACGACCGCGGACGGATCGCTGCCGGCCGGCGCGTCGACCGGAGTGATGCGAACCAGATGCTGCGCGTTCGCCGCCAATCGCCCCAGGAACGAGCTCGCGCGCGGCGCCGTTTCGGCTGCGCGCTGCAAGACCGGTATGAGGCCGGCCAGTTCGCGGTCCAGCACGGCGTCGCTCGGCACGCCGGCTGCGGCAAGCGGCTCGAGCGGCGCGATTGTATTCGCCTCGATGCCGAGCGATCGCACCGCGGCGAGTTCCGCCTGATAGGGCGCGTTGCGCTCGACCGCGGCGCGCAGCGCCTCGGTGGCCACCGTCAAGCGCGCCGCGCGGTCGTCGGCGCTAACTGCCGGATGCGCGGCGCCCTCCGACAGAGCGGTCACCGTTTGCTCCAGCGCGGCAATCCGATTCGCCAGCGCCTCGATCTCGCTCTTCGGCGCGGCAGCCTCGCCGGTCGCCTCGCCCGCACGCTTTGCCGCTTCGGCTGCGTTTTGCGCCGCTTCCGCCTGCTTGACGGCGCCTTGGCTGGTGGCGGCGATATCGTCGACGCGCCGGGTTAGCGCAGCGAGCGCCTCGCCGAGCGATTTTGTCTGCGCGTCCAGCCCCGCAATGCCGTTGGCCGGCGCCGGCTCGGACCGCCGCTGCCGTTGCATCGCCGCCTCGATCCTGTCGAGCCGGTCCGCAAGGTCCGTTCCAATGCCCGCTGGCGCGACGGAGGATGACGCGGGCGCGGGTGCCGCCGGCTCACGCATTGGCACTACACCGCCGAGCCACAACGCGGCAACGATGGCGGCCATCGCCAGTGCGCCGATCGTGCCGCTCACCGCATGCATTTTCATCCGCCTCGCCAAGCCGCCGTTTCGCCCCGGTCCTTGCGCAGCCGGCGCATCCTGCGTCGGCCGTTTGCCGCCGGATTGCGGCGGCGGCGCGCTGTCGACTTCGGTCGCCTTGAGTTCGATCGTCGGCGGCCGCCGGCCTGGTTTCCCCTCGGGCTCGCTCGTCATGCGTTCCTCGAAGCAAGTTCGCCGATCGCGCGGTCACCGAATCAAGGCTGCAATCGGGACGCGACTTAAGCGACGGCATAATACGGCGCCGCGGCAGCGGCAACATGGCTTAAAGATCAGCCGCATAGCGCCAGCAAGGCGGCCTCGTCCGGCTGGGCCGCGATGCGGATCCTAACCGCGCCGGCGGCCGCCAACGGCGCCGCGATCCGCTGCGACAGGCACAGATGGATCGGCCTCGCCAGAGCCGGCGCGACCAGACCCGCGTTCGTCGCCGCGTTGACATAGGCCTCGGCGCTGCGGCGGGAAAAATGCGCAACGGCGTCGATCTGGCCGGCGACAAGCGCGTCGACCGCGTGGCGGGGAAAATTGTCTGCCATGACGGCGCGATAGACCAGCGCGGTGTGGACGACAAAATTTCGCGCGCGCAACGCGCCGGCAAGATCGCCGGAACGTTCTTCGCCGGCGAGGTAGAGCAGTGCCGCTGCGGGCGTCATGCGCGCCGCCACCAGCCGAGCGAGGTCGTCCACATTGCCGTCCGCGGAGACGACATCGGCGAAGCCCGCCTCGCGCATGGCTTGCGCGCTGTGGGCGCCGACAGTGAAGACCGGAACCGCGGAAAGCTCGTCGCGCCTTGCGTGGCCGGCGATCGCCCGCACCGCATTGGCGCTGGTGACAAGGATCGCCGCCCAGGGTCCGTTACCGAGATCGACATTCCATAGAATCTCAATGCCGAGGAGCGGCGCAACGATCGCCTCGTGGCCGTGGCTGCGCAGCGCGGCCGCGGTGCGCGCGGCGTCGGCTTCGGGTCGCGTCAGCAGAATCCGCACCGGTCAAGCTTTCTCGAAAAAGCCGGGGCCGGCCCGGGCTTTCAGCTCGCGGCCGGCATCGGCGCCGAGCGCCGCCGCATCGGCGCCGGCGCCCTCTCGAGTGACCTCCAGGGCGGCGCTGCCGTCGGTCTTGGCGATCACGCCGCGAAAGCGCAACGTTGCGCCGGTCATGCGCGCATGCCCGGCGATCGGCGTGCGGCAGGAGCCGTCGAGTACCGCGAGGAAGGCGCGCTCGGCGGTGACCGCGGTTGCGGTTTGGACATCGTCGATGGCGGCGAGGAGCGCGGCGGTCTCGTCGTCCTCGGCGCGGATCTCAAGTCCGATCGCGCCCTGGCCTACTGCGGGCACGAACTCCTCGACGTCCAATATCGCGGTTGCCGCCGCGGCAAGTCCGAGCCGCTTCAAGCCAGCCATGGCCAGCACGGTGGCGTCGACCTCGCCGCTGTCGAGCTTGCGCAAACGCGTCTCGACATTGCCACGCAGCGGCACGATGGCGAGGTCCGGTCGTGTGCGCTTGAGCAAAGCCTGCCGGCGCAGCGAGGCGGTGCCGACCACGGCGTCCTGCGGCAACTCCTTCAAACTCTTGGCCTTGCGGCTGATGAAGGCATCGCGCGGGTCTTCGCGCGGCAGGAAAGCGGCCAGCACCAGGCCGGCCGGCAGCACGGTCGGCATGTCCTTCGACGAATGCACGGCGAGATCGATCGCGCCCGCAATAAGCGCCTCCTCGATTTCCTTGGTGAACAGGCCTTTGCCGCCGGCTTCGGCGAGCGGCCGGTCCTGGATCGTGTCGCCGGTGGTGCGGATGGTCTTGATCTCGATCCGCTCCAGGGCGAGCCCGCAGACCGCGGCAAGGCGGCCTTGCACCTCGCGCGCCTGGGCGAGCGCAAGCGGCGAGCCGCGCGAACCGATGCGCAAGACGGTTGCAGTGGACGATTGTTCCATACGAGCCGCAAATGCTAGGCGAGGTGCTACGTACCTTGCCGTGACGCCCTCATATAATACACCGATGGTCATCCTCGGCATTGAAACGACCTGCGACGAGACGGCGGCGGCCGTGGTCAGGCGCACTGGCGACGGCCGGGGCCAGATCCTGTCCAATGTCGTGCTGTCGCAAATCAGCGAACACGCCGAATTCGGCGGCGTGGTGCCGGAGATTGCCGCGCGCGCCCATGTCGAGGCGCTCGACCACATTGTCGCCGCGGCGATGGCCGAGGCCGGCGTTGGCTTTGCGAGCCTCGACGGCGTCGCCGCCGCCGCCGGGCCGGGATTGATCGGCGGGCTGATCGTCGGGCTGACCACGGCAAAGGCGATCGCGCTCGCCCACGACAAGCCGCTGATCGCCGTCAATCACCTGGAGGCGCACGCGCTCACCGCGCGGCTTACCGACGCAACGCCGTTTCCCTATTGCCTGTTTCTTGCCTCCGGCGGCCACACCCAGATTCTCGGCGTGCGCGGTGTCGGCGACTACCTGCGGCTCGGCGGCACGCTCGACGACGCCATCGGCGAGGCGTTCGACAAGACCGCCAAATTGCTCGGTCTCGGCTACCCCGGCGGCCCGCTGGTCGAGACGGAGGCGGCGCGCGGCGACCCCGGACGCTTCGCCCTGCCGCGGCCGATGGCCGGCCGCCGCGACGCCGATTTTTCCCTCTCCGGGTTGAAAACCGCATTGCGGCTCGAAGCGGAGAAGATCGCACCGCTTGGCGATCAGGACGTCGCCGATCTGTGCGCGTCGTTTCAGCAGGCGGTGGTCGACGTGGTCAAGGACCGGCTGCGCTCCGGGCTCGCCATGTTCCGGGTGCGCATCGGCACGCCGAACGCGCTGGTCTGTGCCGGCGGCGTCGCCGCCAACCAGGCGATCCGCAAGGTGCTGCACCGCGTCGCCTTCGAGATCGGCACCATGCTGGTGGCGCCGCCGCCGGCGCTCTGCACCGACAACGGCGCGATGATTGCCTGGGCCGGCGCCGAGCGGCTGGCGCTCGGGCTGTCCGATCCGCTCGACGTCGCGCCGCGCGCCCGCTGGCCGCTCAGTGAGGTGGCGAAGGCGGCGGCGAAATAGCTTACTGCTCGAACCGCTCGATAAACCAGCGCAAGAGCCGCATCCAGATTTCGTCCTTGCCGACGGTATCCTCGATGCCGTGCTCCAGGCTTGGATTGTCGTTGACCTCCATGACCACGATGCCGTGGTGGGTCTGCTTGAGATCGACACCGTAAAACCCGTCGCCGACCGGTCGCGCGGCGCGCACCGCGATGTCGATCACCTCGGAAGGCGCTTGGTCGAGACCGAAGGCGCGGAAGCCGCCTTCATGCGAGGAGCCGTCGGGTCGGTATTTCACCACCTGCCAGTGGCCGCGTGCCATGCGGTATTGGCAGACGAACAGCGGCTCGCCGGCGAGCACGCCGACGCGCCAGTCGAAATCGGTGGGTAAAAACTTTTGCGCCAGCAGGAGATCGGTTTCCTCGAACAGCTCGTCGCAAATGCGCCTGAACGCCGCCGCCGATTCGATTTTGTGCACGCCGCGCGAGAACGAGCCGTCCGGAATCTTCACCACCAGCGGCAAGCCAAGCTCGTCGATTGCCTTACCAAGATCGGTATCCTCGCCGACGATCACGGTGGGCGGCGTCGGAATCTGGTTCTGCTGCAGAAGTTCCATCAGGAACACCTTGTTGGTGCAGCGAATCATCGAGATCGGATCGTCGATGACGGGCATGCCCTCCTGCCAGGCGCGCCGGGCGAAGCGGTAGGTGTGATTGTCGATCGAGGTGGTTTCGCGGATGAACAGTCCGTCAAACTCGGCGAGCTCGGCGAGCTGGCGCTTGGTGATAGGCTCGACGTCGACCGACATCTTCTCGGCGATGCGCGCCAAGTGCTTGATCGATTCCGGCGACGAGGGCGCGGTCTTTTCATTGGGGTCGTAGAGTACCGCAAGATCGTATTTGGCGACCGAGCGCGCCTTGGGATCGCGCCACTCGCGCTTGGTATGGTTGTGCAGGGATTCGCGGAAAAACTCGGCCTCGCCGTTGGCGAGTCGCGTGATGGTGCGCGGCCGGATGCGGTCGATCGCGAGCCACGGTCCGCCGGTGTCGATGCTCACTTCCAGCGCCGGGCAGCGGAACCAGTCGAACAAGAGCCGGCCGAATGGCTCGAAGCGATTGTCGCGGGCGATGCCGAAGCACACCAAGAGCTTGAACTCGCCGTCGGGCTGGAAGTCGGCGCGCCGGGCGCAGCGATTGAGCTCTTCTTCGAGCTCGGGCAGCGCATGCTCGTAGAGCTTATACTCGCGTAGCTCCAGCATCGTCTCCACCGTAGGTACCACGCGGTGGCCGCGCGCCTCGGCAAGGAGCGAGGCGTAATAGCCTTTGGACTGGTAGGCATAGGAACGGGCGAGGTTGACCAGCTTGGGCCGGCCCATGTCGAACAGGCGCGGCCGCGCCAGGTACTCGCTGGTGGTGATGACCTTGTGCGGGGTCTCGGCGTTGGGCAGATCGCGGGGTTGGTCGACGAGAACGACCCAGCCGGTCATGGGCGGGCCCTCCTCCAGTCGAAGCCGATATGTGCAGCGGGGCCGATCATGCGCTCGAAGTCAGACACGGCACAATCACGTCATAGCGGGTCGAGCAAGGCTTGGCGACTGCGCGAGCCATAATTGTCCACTGTGAAAACCGATTCGCAATTGGAGTAGCGCAAGCCTGTTGACACAATCCTACCGCCGGTTCCCGGCCAGCGCCTTGTCGAAGCGGAGCGCGTCGATCCGATTGTCATAATAACGTCGCCGCCGGCCAAAGCCGCGATAGCCGGACGTTTCATAAAGCGCGATGGCGCCCAAGTCGTCGGCGCGAACTTCGAGCCGCATGATCCGGCACCGATGCCGCACCGCATCGGCTTCCGCCGCGGCCAAGAGGCGGCGGGCCAAACCGCGTCGGCGAAACGGCCGGCCGACCGCGATGGTGTAAAGTCGGGCGATTGCCGCGCCGCGCCGGTAGAGCACCAGCGCGGCGCCGGCGGTCTTGCCGGTCATCTCGGCGACGATCAGGGTCGATTTCGGCGAAGCGATGAAGTGCCGAAAGCTGCGTCGCGAAATCCGGTGATCGGCGGTAAAGAACTCGTCCTCGAGCGCGACCAGTGCGTCTAGGTCGCCGATGCGGCCGCGGCGCAGTCTGATGGCGGGCGCCGATGGCGACGAGCCTTTATTCACCGCTTCCGCCCCTGGCTCTGCTCGACCCCGATGCGGGTTGCCGTGTCATAAATACGTCTTCGATAACCGGATGCACGTGTAAATGACCGACAGCCCGCTCTTTGTCTCTTCCGGCGATCTGATCGCCGACCGCCGCTATAAGGCGGCGATCGAGCTCGCGTCGCGCGGCGATTTTGCCGGCGCGGCCGATATTCTAGCCCAGACAGTGGAGCTTACGCCCAATTTCGCCACGGCGTGGTTCGCGCTTGGTGCGATCCGCGACCGGCAAGGCGATCGCGCCGGGGCCATTGCCGCGTTCGCCCGCGTCCGCGACAACGACCCCGAGGACTATCACGGCGCGCGGCTGCAGCTGGCGCGGCTTAACGCCGGCGAAGCGGCGCCGAAAATGACCGATACCTATGTGCGCCGACTGTTCGACCAATACGCCGCGCGCTACGACGAGGCTCTCACCGAGCGCCTGAATTATTGCGGCCCTGCCGTGCTGCTCGACGCCGTCAAAGCGGCGGTGCGGGCGACCGGCCGGCCGATGCACTTTGCAGCCGGGCTCGATCTCGGCTGCGGCACCGGGCTTGGCGGCTTAGCCTTTCGCCCCTTTGTCGACCGGCTCGTCGGGGTCGATCTGTCACCGGCGATGATCGCGCAAGCAAAGGCCAAAGGCGTTTACGACCGTCTCGTCACCGCCGACCTTAACGGCTTTGTTGCCGAGGCAATCGCCACCGCCGAGACATATCACCTTGTCGTCGCTGCCGATGTCTTCGTCTATGTCAACGATCTTGGTCCGATCATTGCCGCGATCGCCCGGGTGCTGGCGGCGGGGGGCGTGTTCGCCTTCACGGTGGAGACTCATTCCGACGGCGGCGTAAAGCTGCAACCGACGCTGCGCTATGCCTACGGCGAGGGATATTTGCGGGCGGCGATTGGCGAGGCAGGCTTGACGCTCGTCACCCTGGCGGCCGCGTCGGTCCGCACCGAGAACGGCGTGCCGGTGCCGGGCCTCGTCGCCGTGTCGTCTGTGCCGCAGGCCTAATCGCGGCCGCCGCCGCGGTGCCGTGCCGGTGCCTGCGCCCGCTCGACGTTCGGGCGTCGACGCGTCTATCGTGGAACGTGACTTTGCTCGATTCCGCTTCGATTTCGCCGCTGCCGGAAATTTTCGCGCGCTGGTTCGCCGGCCGCGGCTGGACGCCGCGCGCGCATCAGCTCGCGCTCTTGAGCAAGGCCCAGGCCGGCCGCTCGGTATTGCTGATCGCCCCGACCGGCGGCGGCAAGACGCTCGCCGGCTTCCTGCCGAGCCTGGTGGAGTTGAGTGGGTTAAACCTGCGGCGCGCGGGCGGTCTGCACACGCTTTACATTTCGCCGCTGAAAGCGCTTGCGGTTGATATCGCGCGCAATCTGGAATCGCCGGTCGCGGAAATGCGGCTGCCAATCCGCATCGAGACCCGCACCGGCGACACGCCGGCCTCGAAGCGCCAGCGCCAGCGTCGCGATCCACCCGACATCTTGTTGACCACGCCGGAACAGCTGGCGCTGTTGCTGGCTTCCGCCGACGCGCCTTATCTGTTCGGTACGCTTAAGCGCATCATCCTCGACGAACTGCACGCGCTGGTAACGTCGAAGCGCGGCGACCTGTTGTCGCTCGGGCTGGCGCGGCTGCATCGTCTTGCCCCCGCGCTGACCGGCATCGGGTTGTCGGCAACCGTCGCCGAGCCCGACGATCTTTGCCGTTTCATGATGCCGCAGCGGCGCGGCGCGTCGCGCGCCGACCTGATCGTTGCCGCGGGCGGTGCGGCGCCGGACGTCACCATGCTCGAAAGCATCGAGCGGCTGCCCTGGGCGGGGCATTCGGCGCGCTACGCGCTCGGCGAACTCTACGCGCTGATCAAGGCGCACCGCACCACGCTCGTTTTCGTCAATACGCGCAGCCAGGCGGAAGGCATTTTCCAGGATCTCTGGCATCTCAACGACGACAATCTCGCGATTGCGCTGCATCACGGCTCGCTCGACGTCGGGCAACGCCGCAAGGTCGAGGCGGCGATGGCGACCGGCCGGCTGCGTGGGGTGGTGTGCACCTCCTCGCTCGATCTCGGCGTCGACTGGGGCGACGTCGATCTCGTCGTCAATGTCGGCGCGCCGAAGGGCGCGTCGCGGCTCCTGCAGCGCATCGGCCGCGCCAATCACCGCATGGACGAGCCGTCTAAGGGCGTACTCATTCCGGCGAACCGCTTCGAGGTTCTCGAATGCCGCGCCGCGCTCGACGCCATCGCCGAACAGGCGCAGGACACGCTGGCCTCGCGCACCGGCGCGCTCGACGTGCTCGCCCAGCACGTGCTCGGCTGCGCCTGCGGCGCGCCGTTCCTGAGCGAGGAGCTTTACGCCGAGATCACAAGCGCCGCGCCCTATGCCGCGCTCAGCCGTGCCGATTTCGACGCCGTCGTCGATTTCGTCGCCACTGGCGGCTATGCGCTCAAGGCCTATGAACGTTTCGCCCGCATCCGCCAGGGCAAGGACGGCCGCTGGCGCATCGCCCATCCCGCCGTGGCGCAGCGCTACCGGCTCAATGTCGGCACTATCGTCGAGGCCGACATGCTGAAAGTCCGGCTGGTGCGCTCGCGCGCTTCGAAAATGATTCCGCGCGGCGGCCGGCTCCTTGGCGAGGTCGAGGAATATTTCGTCGAGACCATGGTGCCGGGCGACACTTTCGTGTTCGCCGGCGAAATCCTCAAATACGAGGCGATCGTCGAGGACGAGGTTTACGTCTCGCGCTCGACGTCGCAAGAGCCCAAAGTGCCGGCCTACGAGGGCGGCAAGTTTCCGCTGTCGACCTATCTCGCCGACCGCGTGCGCGGCATCATCGCCGATCCGCGCAGCTGGCGCGCGCTGCCGACGCAAGTGTGCGAGTGGCTCGAGATTCAAGATTGGCGCTCGCACATGCCGGCGCGGCGCGAGCTTCTGGTCGAGACCTTTCCGCGGGCCGACAAGAACTATCTGGTCTGCTATCCGTTCGAAGGCCGGCTTGCGCATCAGACGCTCGGGATGCTCTTGACCCGCCGTCTCGAGCGCGCGCGGCTAAAACCGTTGGGCTTTGTCGCCAACGAATACGCGCTCGCGGTGTGGGGGCTGGGCGACGTCGCGGCGCGGATCGCGCGGGGCGAGCCGACGCTCGCCGCGCTATTCGACGAGGACATGCTGGGCGACGACCTCGAGGCCTGGCTTG
>Ga0187770_10002280_pt1 | contig 10686 bp, 7 predicted proteins | sample 0116_SJ02_MP02_2_FD_133154 | JGI IMG/M metagenome (GOLD analysis project Ga0187770, IMG submission 133154) | Tropical peat soil microbial communities from peatlands in Department of Meta, Colombia - 0116_SJ02_MP02_20_MG | ecosystem: Environmental > Terrestrial > Soil > Wetlands > Peat | place... | reverse complement strand
TCCCTTTTCGGCAACGCTCATGAAGAATATCACCGACTACCTCGAAAAGGAACAGGTCGATCAGGTGCTTACAGCGCTCAGCGTCACAGCACGCATGACTACCTTACGCCGCAGGTGCTGTGCCGCACGGCGTACGAGTCAACGAGTTGCTCACCATCACGCCACGCGACATCGAACCCAGTAATAGCGTGGTCAACGTCACGAAGGCGAAAGGAGGGAAGCAGCGGGGGCTGTATCTGACGCAGAGACGATCAAAATGCTCAAACCAAGCCACATGCTTCCGACGCACGGAGATCTCACGATTATGAGCTCCTATGTCGAACTAGCGGGAGAAGCAGGTTATAGCCTTAGGACAACATTTACCTTCTAAGAGACGGCCAGAATGATATTTCCGTAGCACCTTGAATGTGCGCATGGGCCCCCACAAGAGCCGTGCATCGCATGGCGACATCAGCGCGCGTTCGCGGAGACACCAAAAATGAGTAACTTGAACGACGACTTACGCAAAAGAAAGGGTATAATCGACAAGGCGCTAGACGAGTATCTACCGATAGTTTTTCCCGAAGAATTGTACAGGGCGACTCGGCATCTCATCGACGCAGGCGGAAAAAGGCTCCGTCCTATTGCCTTGCTATTGGGTGCCCAAACGGTGCAACCCGATATCGCTATCGAGGCGATACTTCCAGCCGCAGTCTCCGTGGAGCTTATCCACAATTTTATGTTGATCCACGACGATATTATGGATGCAGACGCGACAAGACGCTCCGTAGAGACCGTGCACACAAAGTGGGGTATGTCAGAAGCCGTCTTGGCAGGCGACGCACTATACGGCAAAGCCTTTGAAGTGCTTTCTTACACGAAAACACGACCAGACAATGTGGTGAAATGCCTTCGGCTGCTCTCCAAAGCATGCCTGCACAGCTGCGAAGGCCAATGGCTGGACATCACGTTCGAGAATAACAAGAACGTCTCGGAGGCCGACTATCTAGATATGGTGCAAAAAAAGACTGCCGTGCTCTATGCAGCCGGCCTCGCAATGGGAGGCGTACTTGGAGGCGGCTCCGAGGACGAAGTGAACGCCCTATGGGAATTTGGGATTGCATTGGGCATAGGCTTTCAGATCCGCGATGATGTGCTCGACCTCGTTACGCCGTACGAAGTGCTCGGAAAAGACAGAGCGAGTGACATCATCGAAGGGAAGATGACTCTCATAATGATTCACGGACTACGGCACGGAATAGCACTTGATCCGTCGCGACTCGCAGTCGAAAATGGAATCGATCACGCGATTGAAGCTTTACAGAACACAGGATCGATCGATTACGCCACGGAAAAAGCACGAGAGCTTCTAGAAGCGGGCAAGTCACGACTCTCGGTCATAGCTGATTCAGAGGCGAAATCGGAGCTGCTCGGATTCGCGGATCATATGATCTCGAGAGTTTATTGACTGCGCTTATCGTGGCGATCGAATGGATCCCGAGGCGTGAGCACTGCGATCAAGAAACGGCTCCCTACGACCTCAACTTCCCAATGGACAGCCAGTACCTAAGCACAAAGATGCCACTTCTTCTCACAAAGTCTGGGATTTTATTGGCCTAGAATATAATCTGGCCTTTCAAAATTACAGATTTTCCTATATTTCTGCGTTTTGCCTGGAATAGAGATAGCGCATCGCTTCGCTGCAAGCCCTCAGCACAAACATCGAAGTTGAGACCTCGCTGCCAACAAGAATGCGGGTCGGGTGACGCATCCGGTTCCATTCATAACCTCGATAAGGATGCCCGGATCTGCCCTCCCCAGTTGCGTCACTTATCACTTTGAGTCCAGTTGCAATCACCCCGTCATGTCGCGGCTCATATTCCAACAACGCGAGTGCAGCTACCGCCAGTGCTGCATCGAAAGCGTTCAAGGAATAGCCGATTAGCTCATCCTTGCAATACTGCAGGGCAATCCGGCGCATTTCCGGAATCTTTCCTTCGGGGTCAAGAATGCGTTGTTCTGGCTCACTGAGCGAGCGGTATGTCTGATACATGCGCCCCAGGTAGTAGGTATAAATTTCCGGCAAATAATACATTAACGCAGTTTCATGCCGGAAATTTCCGCTAACAAAAGCTCTGTAATTAAAATCCAGCAACCGCTGTAAAAAGCCCAGATTTTCACCCTCTAAGGCTCGCCATTGTATACGATTAAGAAGAATGGAGTCGAGGATGTCCATGTTATGACCTGGACAAATCTCGTTACCCAGCATTTCCCGGACTATCTTGCCATCAGTGCTCATGAACGGCTTATCGAACCAGATCGGTACGGCGCCTTCATAATCCAAGGGCTTGGTGATCTGAATTGTGGGCGGATTCGACGTGAATTTGCCCCCTACTTGGTACTCGCTAATAATTTCCACCCAGGGATACGCCAACATTGATTCGCACTGTTCCAGGAGCACTTTGTCAACCGGAAGCTGTTCCTTGCGCACAAAATCCAGCCACTTTCTAGCCATCGCCAAAGCAAGGAAAGTCGTGTCGGTATCGGGAACGTAGTCGCCGAAACCCAAGTCCCGTTTCGTTTGCCAGGCATCGTCTGACATCCGGGTCAGCGGGTGTCCTTGCGCATCCTTCGGCAAGCAGGTGATCGCTGGATGCTGAATATGGTTGTTAGGAGTCTCCAACCATTCGCGGCTGGTACACACACAATAGCGCAGCAGATTCTCCAGAATCGGGACGATGCGATCGTAATGCTGCCGCGAGACTTCATAATCTACAAAAACAAGAAGATGCTCGAAAAAATTAACATCTGAAAAGGCAATTCTGTGCCATATCTTGGTAAAAGAACGGGTGAAAGAACTGGACATGGGCTCGCAAATTCCCCAATAAGGCTTGCGAATCAATTTGAGCTGCTTGGGATTTGTCATTAAGAAGCAGCGTATTAACGCAAACAACAGCGTGGTGTTTTTGTATTCAAAAGATCCTACTCCTTGCAGCACGTTGATGAAACTCTTGCCATCCATATGATCGTCACCCGACAACTCGACTTGCGCAGCTACGGGAAACCAAGGATCGCGTTTATCCTTATTCCACACCCGAAAAATGTCTTGCAGGCAGTTGTCGATAACTTTCTGAATATCTTTTCGAATAAATTCAGTGCCTACCTGCTCAGTCTTTTTACGCTGCTGCCAGCGAGGATTTTCGATCCTGTCGAGGAGTTGTGCCAAAGGGCGGAAAGTTGTTTCTATCCACTCAGCATCTTGCCAGTTGTCAATACTTGCCTCTACAGCTTTTTGCATCATCACTTGATGATCAGAGATTTCTGTCAAAGCCAAATCAGGATGTTTACACCAGTTTAGGATTAAATACTTCAGAGCCGGGTGTCCGACCACCCTCTTGTATACAAATCTAAGATTGCGCCCAGGCTCGGTTAAGCAATCTGCGCCCAGGACCGCACGATCACAAATATCATAAATATTCGCGTTTCTAGTCACTGCCTTCACCTCAGTAGATAATCACTCATGCATTAACGCCCGATTTGCGGCAGCAGCATAAGCTTTACGTTGCACGTAAAACCGCGCCACATGGACCTCACATATAGCCAAGTTGTTATTAAGAGCCGGTGATGCGACAACAGTGCCCCTATCACTTGCGCACCTCGGCGCCCCAACAACGCGAGGACACCGCGGATTCCCAAGTTTAAATAATAGGGGCTTTTTTTGTCTTCTCGCTCACTCCCTTACGGTGACTTCGTATGCGAGTATGTCCGGTATTTGAACTCCGCAAGGTATTCTTGCAAAAGGCGTCTTGTATCGCTTGTGCTTGCGCTAGGCATTTAATTTTTTTTCCGAACTGACGGCCAGCACGCTTTAATTATTCGTTATACACGTCTGTTTAACCCACCGAAAGTGGATTGTCCGTAAGTGCCCAGCCTTCGACAACCCTTGCGCCGATCGGTTCCGGGTTGTTCTTAAAAAGTACCCACTCCATATTGTTCGCTTTAGACTTCACGCCAGTCTTCTTGTTTGTGAAATACACTGAATACCGTATTGATGCCCACTCCCCTTCGACGAGCATATTGTCAAGTTCACCTAACTCAATATCATACATCGACATTAACTGTCTCATTAAGTCTTTGTATTTTTGAAGGGTAAATCGCGTACCGTAAAAGTTGTAATGCGAATCCGGTTCATATAATGTATCACACCATTTCAGCCAGGCGTCGTAGCCTGTGTTAAATTCCTTAAAACCCTGTATAATGCGTGCCTTCATTGTTTCTTCAAAATTCGTACTCATTTTATAATCCTTCTTTTCTAGTCATTAGATCCCCGCTTTGCTGGGTTGATTTCTAAGCTTTTTGTCTTCGCGTTCACTCCCTCACGGTGACTGCGGCTTCTTTACAATTATTTTATCATAGTGCTTAAGCGCTACCTGATCGAGAAGCTCATCCGCAGAGAAGAGCTCGCGTCTCCTCTTCGCGGCCGTGTTATATGCCTCTATGCCGCCAGCGTCCTCGATCTCCTGCGATCCCATCTTTTGAAGCATGGCCATTATATTGTTCAAACGCTCCATCGTTGCAGGCGCAAGCATGTTTGTAAGCTTCAACGACAACCAGAGCCCCAAAGGCATAGACTCGAAGCGACGTATCGACCCGGGAATGGCGTGAAAGTATAACCCGAGAGACGACTCACCGAACTCAGTGATAGGCAAGCCTGTCGCTGCCGTCAACGCGGCTGGCTGCGCTAAGTACGCCGCAGTCCACGTGCCATCGATGTAGAGCTCAGCCTCTGCCTCTCCTATGGGTCCAGAAGCAAAAACGCTCGCCAACCCAGGATCAACAGAAGTAAGCATCTCTTGATGCAATTGGAGTAAGTTCATCTGGTACCCCTTGTACCGACATTTTATCCCCGCGCACCTGCAAAGAGCGATGTAGGTGTTGATGAAGTGGAAACACATCCCCGACCCTCGCTTGAGAGTCGCACTTGGGCCGTCGAAGCCCGACGTTGCGTGCCACATTTTGGTCTTCATCCACCAGTACGCCGTCTCCGCGAACTCCCGGTCAGACAGCTCGTAGGCGCCCAGCTCGTGAGCGAGCGCGACAACAAGGCGCTCACGAGGGTTGCACCACCGCGTCGCCCGAATACACGGCTCTTTCGAGGTGGAGTACCTCATGCCCTTACGGTACTCGGGGAGCTCGTACGGACGCGGAGGAGCGACATACCGCTCCTCATCGGAGCCCATCCTCCTGAGCCTGATGAGTATAGAGGGGTTCTTCAAGAGCATTTTGACCATTAAAAGGGCTGTATTCTCCTGCTTTGACGCCTCCTGCGGTGCTTCTTCTGGCCGTGTAATCCCTTTTGCTTTTGCCATTGGTGTTCCCTTTTAGGTGACTCGTTCAGTTAACTCATTACGATAACGCGCTAACGCCCAGAGTGGGAAAAATTTATCGTAACCGTGATATTTTAGATAAAACACTTTCGGGAAGCCTGGCGCGGTAAAGCTCTCGTCGTACCAAACTCCGTCGGCATTTTGTTTGCGCAGCAAATAGTTGACCCCAGCTTTCACTTCAGGACTATGCGCTTCACGAGCTGCGCAAAGAGCGATAATTGCCCACGCAGTTTGGAAAGCGGTGCTGACCAAATGATGATTGCTTAAATCCGCTTCATAGTAGCTTTTGTTGCTTTCGCCCCAGCCGCCGTCGCTGTTTTGTACGCTTTTTAACCAATTAACCGCTCGTGCGTAGAGAAGATCGGTTTTAGGAATATTCGTCTGTTCCAGAGCTAATAACACTGACCAGGTGCCATAAATATAGTTAGTCCCCCAACGTCCGAACCAAGAGCCATTTTCTTCCTGTTCACCACGAACATAGGCAATTGTACGCTCTGAAGCTCGTAAGAATTCATCGTGGTCTGTTGCAACACGTGCCATTAACATCGCGCAACGCGCACTAACATCAACAGTGGGCGGATCTAATAACGCGCCATGATCAGCAAACGGAATTTCATTCAGATAATAATAGGTGTTATCAGCATCAAATGCGCCGTAGCCGCCATTCGCTGCTTGCATTCCGACAATCCAGCGCGTTGCTCTTTTTATAGACTCATCTAAGTCGTCAATACCTGATTCGGCCATGCCAAACGCAACCACCGCAGTATCATCCACATCGGGATAATGCGGATTGGCGAATTGAAACGCCCAGCCACCGCCTGCAACGTGCGGACGGCATACGCGCCAATCGCCCGGTTCATCAGATAATTGATTATTTTTTAACCAAGTATAAGCACGAGCTATGGCCGGACGGTTCCCTAGTTTATCCGCTTCTTGCAAGGCTAACGAAGTCAAGGCAGTATCCCAAACGGGAGATAAACAAGGCTGACAATACGCTTCATTTTCTTTTATGACTAGCAATTTATCAATCGCTTTACGAGCCGTGACAACGTGCGGGTCGTCGGCGGGAACACCCAATAACAGCAAGGCTTCATAGGCATTGACCATTGCCGGAAAAATCGCTCCCAAGCCGTCTTCACCATTCAGGCGTTCAATAATCCAGTCTCTGGCTTTAGCAATCGCGCGTTTGTGTATGGAATCGGGAATTAATGGCCGTGCTGCAAAACCGATTTTATCAAACGCTAAAAAGCATTTATTCAGGAAAGTTCGTGCAGAAAAATAATGCTTTTCTTTATCGGGATGAATCAAAAATAATTCTAACACGTCAACCTGATTTGGGTTTTTCGCTGTAGCTTTTAATGCGCAGAGAATAAATAAGGGCACCATCACCGTACGCGACCAATACGAAACTTTGTCTAAATGGAGCGGAAACCATTTTGGGAACAGCATAATTTCCACTGGTATATAAGGCACACCGCCCCAGGGTAGTTGTTCAAAAATTGCCAACGCAATACGGGTAAACACATTCGCTTTTGCCGCGCCGCCTTGACTTAAAATAATGTCCCGCAGCTTGACCATATGCGGCGCATTAATATCATCGCCCGCCATTTTTAGCGCGTAATAAACTTTTACACTACAGCTTATATCACCTTCACCGCCGCTAAATAATGGATAACTGCCGTCTGCTGACTGATGCGCTCGTAAATAATTGGCGATTTTCTCCTGCAACTCTAAATCAATATCCCCTAAGTAGTGCATCATCAAGATGTACTCGGAAGGGATAGTACAATCGGCTTCCAGTTCAAACAGCCAATAACCGTCTGGAGTTTGGAGATCTAATAAGTGCGCTTGTGCTCTGGCAATCGCTTTGTCGAGGTTAAACGATTGACTGCGAATAGTCGTCGCGCTGCTTTGTTCTTGACCTATATTCATCTGCATATCAGTCTCAGTAAACATGATGAGTGCTCAGTGTTCTAAAGTGGGTTTAAAACATTCTAATATGAATTTAAAGGACAATCTTAGCAACAATTCTTGCGCAGACCTCTATAAGGAGGTTTCTTACAGACGTCTATAACTTCGTGATGAAGCTATATCACACGCCGGCGTGGCGAGGGGCGGTTATCTAAGGGCGACTCGCTCTCAATTTGCGTGTGCAAATCGTACTGAGCTGTTGATGCTGCTGCAAAACGCCGCGAAACTGCATCAGATATGGAAGAAGAATATTGCCAATCAGGCGTTTTAAGTTCTTTACTGACTTGATTAAATAATAGCGATAACAGCAAATCGCTGCGCGCCGTTAGCGTCGTTGTTAAAATAGTAGCTTTAACACTGTTATGAGAAATCTTCACTTGCGAAGATTGACTAAAATTAAGATTGTGTTTGATTTTCCTTAAGTTTAAAACCGCCATCCCCAATGCCCACAGACAAAATTTTCTGATGCCGGTTTCGTGGCTGGGAATCAGCAAGGTAAATCGCAAAGCATTCTCTAAATGCTGACGAGCGATACTAATCAGATGTGTTAAACCTTGACGAAAATGTTCGCTATTGGTTTCTGGTGTCAGATTCTTTAAATCAAAGCCTGTTTCAGTAAAAATATCTTGCGGCAGCCAGCACACGCCACGCTCAGCATCATCCCAAATATCTTTTAAAATATTGTTCATTTGCAGTCCTTGGCCAAAGGAAGTCGAGAACCCAAGCAATTCTTGTTTATGTACATCTATTTCTGGCGAGTATAGGCAAAATAATTTAGCCAGCATTTCTCCAACACAGCCTGCCACGCAATAACAATAATAATCCATGTCGGACATGGTTTTGAGGCCGGCATGTAAATCCAAGGCTTGAAAAACTGGCATCCCTTTTGCCATGACTTCTAAACAAGTTGCCAATGCTTCAATCTGTGGTTTTTCTAAAGTATGAGTGATGGCTATCACTTTAGGGATCAATTGAATCAGACTGCGTTCAGCCGGAATGGTTTGGTCAGAAAGCAAAGGAGCCAGCTGGGCACTGAAAGTCTGTGCATTTTGGCCGGTTTTAACAACTTCTATAAACGTAGAACAAAAAAACTTTTTTTGCTCAGGCGAGAGAGCAACTTCATCTTCTATGGTGTCGACAATTCTGCAAATTAAATAAGCGTTCGCAACAGCCGAATAAAGTGCCGCTGGTAACTGTGGAATGGTTAGGGCGAAAGTTCTTGAGACGCCCTCAAGCAAAATAGCTTGCAATTCGTCATCCGGCAGATTGACGAGCGATTCTGGATTGTTTAAGGAAATTGGCGACCTTGTCATAGTTTGATGAACTTTTAAATTTGTCTGGACTATAAGAACGTTCGTAACACAAAATCGTGCGACACTCCACCATCCCGTTAGCCCGCCGCCCGTCGCGCGAGGAAATCGTGGTGTACGGGGTGCCTGAGTCAGCCCCTGCGCATCTGCATTATTCACCGGGACTTCAACACCGCTCTCCGATCGGAGGGAGTGACGGCACAGAAGGGTGGATGGTAAGCCGTCGTCCGAGAGATACGAGGCCCAAGCGTGCATTGAGGCACACTGGCGATGAGCGGAAACGTCCTAGTCGCCGGTCGCTATGGTCACTAAGGTCTTTGAAAAACGAACTAACGCAAGCGAATCGTCGGGGCAGTTAAGCTTGAACAGTCTCTGTGCATCTCGTTGCATTCAAAAAACGCCTACCTCGACAGAGAGCGACTGCCTTGACTTCCGCGACAGGTGCTATCGAAATGCTGCGCCGTTGGCCTGGTCACGGCTGAGCCTAGAAGGATGCAACACGTGCGTCGCAGAAGGGGTAGAGGGGGGCGTCTCTTTAATCGCGCGCGGAATTTCTGCTTTTCCTTGTCTGCGATTTGACCCGACTGGAAATCACTTTAAGCCGGCTTCGACGGCGAGCGATTGCCTCGGTATAACATCGAAGAAAGATCCTCTCCCTTGTCTGCGATCTGGCCAGATTCGAAACCGCTTTAATCCGCTCTTCGACGGCAATCGATTGCTCCCATATAACATCGAAGAAAGATGTGAGGTACCCAGCATACTCGGAACTATTAATCCATAAGGCACTATTAGGCAACGGTGCACGATCGGTGGCCGTGGCAAGGACCGTCACAGTCTCTTTCTCATCATTTACGAAGAAATGTATCCCGGCATAATCTTCATAGCAACGGACCTCGATCGTACCTTTCAAGTCGTTTAGCGCAGCGAGGTTGGTGGGTATGGCATCGGTGATGATTCTCATCCGTATTCCCCGTAAAGCCGCCTCCTTCCACTCGTCAATTACGCCGAACTGGGCGAGTTTCGGCAATGCCTGAGGTCGTAAAACCATTGCGAAGGTGCTTTCAGACTCGGCGATCATTCGTGAGCCCACCGTCAACACCTGGTGTACGCCTTTGACCAACCGACACCCAGGGGTATCAACCATACCGCGGGCAAGCTGTGCCGCGTCAGCGTGCTGCAAAAGCTCTGTTCGTGCTATTTCCATCTGCCGCCACGCGTACGTGTGTTTTTGCAGGATCGCGTCAAGCGCGGCCTGCAGCGGCACAGCGGCGTACTCCGTCGGCTTCGCGATCGATTGCTCAACCAAACCTTCTTGAAGAAGTGCGTCGAGTCTTCGATACACATCTTCTCTGTAAGTGTTCGCAAATTTCGCGAGCTCGGTAACGCTTTTGGCTCCGTGCATCATAAGATAAAAATAGATCCGCGCCTCTTTCTCTCTCAATCCAAATTCAGTTAATTGAGCGATGAACGTTTTTTCATAAGCGCCAGACTGGGAGGCCCCCATAGCCCCTGTTCCAGATGAGCTCTCGGATAAGGAGTTATTCTCGCTTTGCCGTTTGAATGTCATTCTATCTTAGCAATGGTCGGCTATTAGCAATACCGAGTTTCCCTCCGTTCGGTTGTAAAGCCGCTTTTCGCCCTTCGAGTAGTACGTCAACTTTCATTCCTATATAGTCTTTTGTTTCTCATCTGAGCTCGCTTGAGAGATGCTGGGTTCGGTGCTTACGACGATGATAGTGACAAACTGAGGGACCCTATTGAACAGGGAAGCTCTGCTGGTGCGTCAACGATCTCAAGCAGTCGGGACTAAGCGCTTCAGCGCCGTTTGTTCAAATGGTCTAGAATACCAGAGTCACGTGCGAAAAGGAAAGCGTTTGCCTCAAACGTCTTGGCCTGTCCTGCACCTCCGAGTCCAATGGGGGCACCATATTTCTGTCCGGTGCATACGTGATCCGGATCACCGTCACACACTGGATACACGCCACACACACGAGCGAGCATCTCCCGGGCTCGACGGCGGTAAAAAGTCAAATCCTTCT
>Ga0187770_10002279_pt1 | contig 10687 bp, 8 predicted proteins | sample 0116_SJ02_MP02_2_FD_133154 | JGI IMG/M metagenome (GOLD analysis project Ga0187770, IMG submission 133154) | Tropical peat soil microbial communities from peatlands in Department of Meta, Colombia - 0116_SJ02_MP02_20_MG | ecosystem: Environmental > Terrestrial > Soil > Wetlands > Peat | place... | reverse complement strand
CTCCCAAATTTAGAGCCGGCGGCGACGTGAATAAGGCTCCCTTTGTGGAGATCAGCCCGTATCCGGAAGAGCTCCTGCGGTCATACGATGATTATTCCTATGGGGTACCCAATGCCGGAATGCCGATTATGGGAATGGCAACCCTCGTTGATCCCAGCCGGGCCCCAGCGGGTAAACATACCCTTTTTCTCTACCATTATGAGCCCTACCGCTTACGCGATGGCGGGGCTGCGGCGTGGGATAAGGTGAAGCAAGCCGTTGCCGACCAGGTGCTGGAGACGGCGCGCAAGCATTGCACCAATTTGGACGACCGCAATATTCTCGGCAGATGGATCGCCAGTCCGCTCGATTATGAACGCATGAACCCGGCACTGATCGAGGGAGATATCGGACATATCGGTTCCTTCCTTTCCCAGTCTTTTGGCAACCGGCCGCTTCCCGGCTGGGGCCAGTATAAGACGCCGATTCAAGGACTTTATATGTGCGGGGTCAGCACCCATCCCGGAGTAGGTATTAACGGCGGGGGAAGAGCAACTGTCCAGGTGATCATGGAGGATTTGGGTATCAACTTTAAGAAAGTGATAGCAAAATAATTCTTGCTGGGTGCTTTTTAGAAAGGAGGAGATATGTCTGAAGAAATTTCTAAAGAGTATGACGTTATTATTGTCGGGTGCGGCATTGCGGGATCGGTTGTTGGAGCCCTGTTATCGCGTATGGGGCAAAAAAAGGTTCTTATTCTTGAGCAGGCAGGAGTGATTGGGGGGCGGGCGACATCCTTCCGGGGGGAGGGGATCAAAGACGCCAACGAGTTTCGCAAAACCCTGGCGCTGGCTGCACACTCCTGGGTTTGCGATAAGACGAAACCGAGCCTGTCCACCATGATTCAAAAGAAGATGCTCCGTGGATACGTCATCGAAGCAGGCGGCCGGGGCGCCTGGTACACCAACAGGGGACGTGTCAGCCAGGCGCTGTCTTTGTTCAACAAGGCCTCGATCTTCTATCCCAATGTCGGCTTTGTCTGGTACGACCACGATTGGAAGCCGCATGATATCAAAAGAAGATCCAAGTACGGATGGATGACTGACGAAGACTACGCCGAGATGGTGAAGGTGCATAAGCGGAAGCTTCAGTTAGGCTCGATAGCAGAAGCCGAAAAGCTTGACCACGTCACGTTAAAAGACTGGGTCGAAGGGATCACAAAGAGCGAGCTGGCTCAGGAATTCCACTATGCCATGGGCACCTTCCAGACGATCATCAATGATCCGGCGCTGAACAGCGCCGGGGAAAACCTGAAGGTGTTTTTACAAGTCCAGGAAACCAAGGTGCATATCACCGATGGTTCGTGGGCTTTTGCCGGGGCCCCCGGGCACCGTTTTATCACCGAAGGGTTTGTTGCCGTCGTCAAGGACGCTGAAGGGGACGTCGTCACGAATGCCCGGGTTAAGGAAGTCATGATTCAGGATGGCAGGGCGACCGGCGTGAAGGCGGAAGTGGACGGCAAAATCATGGAGATTAAGTCGCCGGTCGTTGTCTGCACGGCGCCACCCAAGGTACTGCTACAGCTCATCCCGGAGAAATTGCTGCCGGAGGAATTTGTGACGTTGACGAAAAATATCATCCATACTTCCATGGTCGCCGGCCAGTTCGGGATGAAAAAACCATTGAGCGATTTCTGTAAACTCAAGGTGGACCCCAGGTCTTTCTTCCATACTTCCTGGTTGATTCCCGAGAGCGAAGGACTGTTTAGGGGCAATGTTCCTCTCGATATCGTACCGATATCTGCCATCGCCCCCACTACTGCGCCGGAAGGCAAGCACCTGCTTCAAATGGCCGCCAGCATCCTGGCCACGGAAGCGCACGACAAAAAGAAAAAAGACATTGTCATCCAGCGGATATTGAAGTTTCTGGATCGGGGATTTCCGGGGTGGCGAAAGTCGCTGGAATGGATGCTATTTACTGCCGGAGATACCTGTATCCTGTGGAGACATCCGGAGGATGAATGGGTGGATGTGAAATGTCCTACGGTCGAGGGACTCTATTTTGCCGGGGACACATACGGAAAACGCCTCAACGAAGGAGGCATTGAGGGGGCTGTTCACTCCGGGTTTATTTGTGCCAGTGCCATCACCGGCAAGGATTATCTGCAGCTTCTGCCGCCGATTTTCCGTTGAGCGCAATGAGTGGAGAACAACTAAGTTGAAAAAAGGAGGTTTGCCGATTGCGAATCTATGAAACATGCTGTGACCATACGCAATGAGACGGGTGATGAGGCCGCGTCGATTTCTTCTGTCAGGCGCGTGGGCGATAAACTGGTCATGGAAGGCAAGGCATTGGGAACTATGCAGATGGATATGATTCTCTCCGCCGAAGACGCTCTCCGAGCCGCCAGAATGATGTTTTCGTGGCAAGGTCTGTCCTTCATTATTCTTCTGCCTTTCTTTATCATAAGAAATAGAATTGCTAAAAAGAGAATCCAAACGATGGAAGAAAATAGTTGATGAAATTCAAACAGAAGCTTCAAGGTTAATCCCCTTTTCGTTCCTTGTCCTGCCAACACCACCTCAACTACCACTGCTTCGTTAGGAGGCATGAGTGAGTTTGGGCAGAAGACCTGGTAACGAATGTGCGTGGCGATTCGGATTAATCTCGGCGGCAGGGATCGGGTGATCACATGGTTGGAGATGAAAGGCTATTATATTTTCAGTGGGGTCCGTTTCCATTGTTTTCGCTGGGGACATCGGATTTTAGGCGGGAAGGCAGGTGATTGGCAGCATAGAAAACCCCAAAGGATATCAGAATGCTGAGACAGGCCACTGTGAACGCGAGTGATTTTCCATGCCATAACCCGGCCAACCCACGCCTCAACTCATCCATCAGCATATTTGCCTTTCCGCCATAGAGTTCTAAATCCCTTTGATATTTCTTGGAATCTTCGGGCATGATCGGATAGACAGAACCGTTTCCTGCTTCGTAACCTAAAGCTCCGTACGATGTGTTCTGAGCCGTCCGATAAATCAATATGGCACTACCCAAACCACCCAGCAGGGTGACGGCGCTGATGAGATTGAGGCATGTGTATAGATCCGGGACTTTCCACTTCATGAGGTATATTTTTCCAAAGGGCGATTCGTCTTAACTACATTAAATAATAACCTATTGATTTTGGAAAAGGGATAAGAAAAAAGTGTCTTGTGGTGTCAATGGTCCGACTAGAAAAAGCTCCTCCTTGTGGTGAAGGACCCTTGAGGTTTATAAATCCGCGGACGGACTAAACGATTTGGGACCTCACCGAGCGTTAGAAGAAAGAGGGGGATGTTTTATATTGCCTTAGGTTTTCTCAACAAAGGAGACCGTTTTGGCAAGCGTTTGCTTATTTTTGTTCGAAGCTTCATCCTGAGGAATCGATTCGCAATCGATCCCATCTCCAGGGCCTTAAGAGGACGGGTGACGACTTCAACTCTATTCCCACGAATAGCCGCAAAAATAGATTCAACATTCTTCTCTGCATAGATCAATGAATAAGTAGTTCCTAGTTGGGAGAGGAAATGAGCGTCCGAGTTTCCGACCAACGGGAATCCAAAGGATTGGCATACTTCTAAAGCCCTTTGATTAAAATTGATCCTTGGGGAATAAAAATGGCAATATTCGAGCGCGTCGAAAAGATTCAAGTGCTTCAAAAGGTATCCGTTTAGAGAATAGGTCCCGGGGAAATAGGGGTGCGGAGCAACGATCAGAGTTTCCGAGCGACACAGCTTGGAAAGGGCGGAAAAATCCGAACACGTTTTATGCGGGGGAGGGTTTAACACAAGGACATGGCGTCTTCGGATCGTCATCTCAACACCGGGTATGAGGAGGATACCCCTCTCGTAGGCGTAGGACGTAAGGTCTTGATTGAAAGTCATCCGGTTATGGTTGGTGATGGAAATGACATCAAAACATTCGTCGGCCGCTTTCGAGATAAGTTCCTTGGCTGTGTATCGCACGTGGTCAAGGGGGTCTTCGGCTGTGTGAAGATGCAAATCTGCCTTAAGAGGACTCGGTCTTTTCATCTTATTGATATTCAATTCCTTCATCGTTTCCTGATTCTGATGGGGACATCTCAAGTTTAGAATTAAATTTTAGGACGTCAAACTTCTCATGTCAATTTCCCGAAGGGCGAATTCAGAGCGATCGCCGTTCCTTCCTATTTCTTTGGATACCCCACCGATTGCACGAGAGTGATTTTCTGGTCTGCTCGCAGCTTCATTGCCTTGGCTAAGGCCGGCTTATCAACGAGGCCACGCACCACCGTTGCCAATCCCTCGGAAGCGCAATACAGATAAACGTTCTCGGCAACGAAGCCTGTGTCCGCGGCTGAATAAAACTCTTTTTGTTCGTTTGTTGCCGAACCCATTCCCGAAAAATCGGCCACATAGATGAGGTTCAGAGGAGCGTCTTTCACAAAGGGCTGAAGACCCGTCATCGCGCGGATATCTTCCGCAAGAACCGGTTTTAACAGATGACCCTTCGCATCAAATAGGTAAAGGCCATCGGCCGTAGCGACATAGACGTCAATTTCCTGGCGATTCATCGCGGACGGCGCAGTCCGCTTTCCTGAATCTGCGCGGTTTACTCCGAAGGCAGCCCAGAGTAAATTTGAGAGAACCTGCGCGGGCAGCTTCTCAGAAGCGAATTCCCGTGAAGACTTCCTGTCCTTCAACACTTGCATCAAGGGTCTACCGCCGTCGGTTTGAGGCTTCAGGAGCTGAATGGGTTTAGGTTCTTCTGCGAAGATCACGCCATAAGAAATAAGCGAGAAACTTAGTACCAAGCCAGCCGCCAAAAGTAATACTTTTTTCATGGTTGTGCCTCCTTCACGTCTGTTCCTTTTTTCTTGCTGCGACCTAAGGACAAAAATATGATAACACGTTGCCTGCGGAAGAGTAAACCCCTTACAAATTTCAGCGGGGGATTGAACCCCCGCCGGGATTAATCTGAAGCCTGGACCCGGTGCAGAGGTGCGCCGTACCGCGCTTGGCGGGATACAGGGCATAGCCACCGCCCGTTATTTCAAGTGGAAAATACTTTAAGCGAAAATGTGAAACAGGATCAAAGCTGATGAATGGGCTCCGTTTCGGCGCTCGAGAGGGCCTGGTGTGATAAGAAATGGCTTACGGCGGGGGAATTAAAAGGGTTCAGGCTGACCCCAATCCTCCGTATTTCTCGGCTCGCTGCTGAAAAGCCTCGTCCCCCCCCTTCATCGTCTTTATGAGTTCTTGGATTGAGCGGTGGTCAATAGACGCCCGATTGACGACATGGGCATGATTCTCTCGCACCTCCAAAGGAATGATGAGTTCGGCATCACCCATCACAGGAATGGTGGCGTCATTCGTCGCTAAAATGATCTGGCTCTCTACAGCCTGGTTTATCAACCCTTTTTGTTCCCTTAAGAGCTGAAGCATCTCTTCGTGCGCGAATCGGTCTTCGAGATAATCCTCAGGCTGATCGATGATAAGGATCCGGTTTCTGAGACCGAAGAGGAAAAGCAAAACGGCCGCAGCCCCCTGGCCCTTTGACAGATGATCGAAAGATCGGTATTGCCCGTCAATCCTCAGCTCTAACCGAAGGGTATCCTGAGGAATCAATGTTTCGAGCTCAAAGAGTACGAATTCCTGGGCGGTCAGCCAACGGATCAACCGCTCCGCCATTTCGGGTCCCAGGCCGAAACGCCTTTGGACTTCCTTAATTCCTGCTTTGACCGCCTCAGAAATGGCGATCCCGTCTGTGGCTTCGGGACCCACGAGCTTGTCGATTGCCTCCGGAGACAGAGTGGATCCTTCTAAGAGGGATGAGAGCCGGTCTCCATAACTTCCTTTTTGGCCCTTCAATTCTACTTGGAGCTGGAGCCTGCCATGGAGAGATTTTGTAACGGCATCGGCTCTTTCCTTGCGTAATCCGTGCTGTGCGTCTCTGCAATCTCTGATTTGCTGGAGGAGTTCCTTCCGGTTTTGCCTGAGGTGTTTTAAGCGATCCTCGATCCCGTTAAGTCCCGCGATCTGGGATTTCAAAGAGTTTTTTTCCTCGGTTAATTTCAAGAGCGGACCTTGGTCCGATGGTTCTTCTTGTACCTGCCGTTCGACTCGCTTGCTCTCTTTCTCCAAATGACGAAGCTTTTCTTGCAAACGCATATCAAAACGCGTTAGACCCTGGACGGCCTGCTCGAAAAGGGTTGTCTCGTCATCGAGCACCACCTTTAGACTTTCCTGAAGGACCGCAAGGACCTTCGCTGCCTCCTGAAGGATAGTTGTATCCGCGCTTTTCGTATCCAGGAGGCTCCGGTGTGCTGTTTCCAATGAAGCCAATATGTTGAGACGCCTTTGGTCAGACTCTGCCAGGACACCCCTGACGGTATTTATCGCATTCTTCAAGCCTTCCCCCGTGTCTGGAGTGCCGGCCAGATCCTTGGGACCTTCCGCAGGACGTCTCTTGTCGATTTCAATTTCCTCGTCAATTTTCTTGAGCCGTTGGGAGTATTCTTCTCGCTTCGCCAATTTAGCCTGTAGTTCCAGTATCGCCCCTGCGTTGGTGGTGACTGATTCCACGGCCTTGGCAACAGCCTCCGCACATCGACGTGCCTCTTCGCCGATGAGCTCGTCGAAGAGGGCGAGTCGATGTTCCTCGCTTCCGGAGACTGTGTAGATCTCCCGATGTCCGAAAATTGTAATCCCGCCATTTGGACTGAGAAGCTCAGAAGGGTTTGCTGAAAGAGGTTTTTCAGGATTGACTTGAAAGGTACGGGGTTCCTCGCCCCACACTCGGACGATGCGGTACTGCCGAATTTTTCCCTCCTGAAGAGGCCTATCCAAGATGACCTCCACCTTGCCGTCGTCGCCAAGGGCATAGCGAACAAGCGCCTCATGTTGAGATTGATCCGAGCGGGGCGTGATGGCAAAGGCGTAGCGGAGGCATTCAACAATGGCGGATTTGCCCACAGACTTGCCTCCCATAATCACATTGAGGTCTTGGTTCCAGGAAATACTCAGATCTCCCAGGAAACCTGATCCTGAGATCGCCATACTTCGGATTCTCGGGTGAATCCCCGAAGGAATCCCGCCGATGGACAGGCGTGTCTCGGGATCATGGAGGGCCAGCCGCAGAGCGTCTAAGTTTGTTGCGCTGAGTTTCAAGTAGGTTGCCCGGAGCATTCCGTCGGCTCGGTATTGCGTTCCTATCTCTTCAATTCGCTTCGGGTCGGAGAATTCAACCAGAGCCATCTGTTCCCAGAAACGTTCCGACAGGAGGCCCGCAGATTGGAGTTTCTTTCTCTCTTTCTCTGGGCAAGACTCGACGGCATCGGGTCTTATCTCCAGAAGGAGTTTCGCGGCAACCTCTGCCGTGAGACTCTTGCAGAGCCCATTTAGCTGATCGGGGTGCGGGAAGATCAACAGGCAGCGGAACCGGCTTCGCAAGTCTTTCAGGGCATCTGTTAAGTTGATTTTCAGGTCAATGTCTCGATGAGAGCCGCGGTTGTCGAGCAAAGGGGTACCCGGGTTTCTATCCAGTGATCGAAGAAAAGTGTTCAACACCTTCAGATCGGTATCGCCCGGGAAGATGGCTAATATATGAAGACCAGACTTACCTTGTCTGAATGTCATTTCAACCCCGGGCAGAAGCGTCATGCCACGGTTGGTGGCCTTTGCAGCAGTCACCTCAAACCATTCAATGTTTACTCCGTTGTAGTCTGTTATGGCAGCAACGGAAAGCCCTTGAGCCGCAAGTTGTTCGACATAGGCGTCGGCAAGAGCTTTCCCATCTTCTCGCTCCGTCCCCTTCGGGGGCACAAAAGCCAGCACGTTAGGACTATGCAGATGAAGGTCGATACGGTGCCAAGAAGCTCCCAGGCCGATCGTTTCTGATGGCTCGGTTGGTTTCCCTTCTACGGATAGGCGGCTTTGTTTCAGTGGGCTCATACACCGATTGACGTTTCTAAGATATCTTCTTCATCCACACGTTTCCAATGACCACAGACAAATCGATTTTAATTCTTCTGCAAAGCCACCCTAATGTACCCCAATAGATCGACGTAATTAAACGGCTTCAAGCGATAATCACTGAAGCCCTCAATCCTCTTTTGAAATTCCTCCAACTCCTCCTTGGCGGCCAATATCATCAAGGGCGTTTTGCTCGAGGCGAATTCCAGCATCAGTTGATAAAAACCGTCATAGTTATTCGCTTTGACAAGCGTCCCATCCAGGAAGATCACATCCGGTTTTTCCTTTTTGGCCTCACCAGATCCCTCTCGTATGGTCGGCACGATCGTCACTTCGTAGCCCATTTCAACCAATTTCACGAACTCGGCCATATCCGGTTCTTTACCTATGACCAGTATCCGCTTTTGTAATCCTCTGGGCTGTAGCGGATGTTCGGACGATTCCAAAACCTTCTTGACCGTCCCCAGCAGCATCTCCGGCTTGTAGGGCTTCTTGACAAAGTATTCGGCACCCAACTTATATGCCCTGGCCATATCCTCCGGTCTATCTTTCGCAGTCAGAAAAATAACTGGGACAGACCGGGTTTTAGGAGACATTTTTAGTCGGGTATAGACAGAATAACCTCCGCCAGCCGGCATCACGATGTCCAATATGATCAGATCGGGCTTCTCCGCATAAGCATGGGTCAAGCCTTGCTGTCCGTCCAAGGCCGTAATCACCTCATACCCGCTTGCCTCCAAACGAGCTTTTACCATGGTAACGACATTTGGCATGTCGTCGATCACCAAGATTTTCTTCTTCGCCATCTTTCTTACCTTGATTTGACTCTTTTCCCCACTTCCACTTCCTCTCTAACCGATCGGGTATCGGACCAGGCATTCTCCTCGACAATGGGAAGGCTGTGAAACCGCCTCCCGGGGTAATGGAACTACGTTCCCCTTTTTTCTAAGAGCTCCTTCATTTTTGAGAGCAGCGCTTCTGCTTCGAATGGCTTCGATACATACGCATCAGCGCCCACTTCTTGTCCCACCTTCCTGATTTCCTGCGGCGTCCTTCCAGAGGAGATAATGATCGGAATGGTATTATATTTTGGATCCGCCTTAAGAAGCTGGCAAACCTTATATCCATTCATCTTAGGAAGCATGATGTCCAAGATAATCAAGCTTGGGTTTTCTTTGTGCGCTTTCTCCAGACCTTCCTGGCCGTCCCCCGCGGTGATTACTTCATAATTATTTGCCTCCAATCTCATCCTGAGCATGTTAATGATGGCTGCTTGGTCTTCCACGACGAGTATTCTTTTCTTTTTGGTAGGCGCTTCTTTCTTGGCTTCCACCCCGGCAACAGGCGTGTCTCGGGTCGGGTGTAGGATTTCATTCCAGGATTTCTCAAACACCTCCTCAATCGATTGGATCAGGCCATCCAGGTTCTTTTTTCCGGCTGAAAGCAATTCCTTTTGTTTCGGGTTCAGTTTTCCCGGTACTTCATCCAGCACCAACGACACGCTCTCTCGGAGCACAGCCAACGGGGTGCGGATGACGTGGGAGATCATACCCATCACTTCGTCTTTCATGATTTCCAATTCACTTCTCAGCTCATCCTTCATGATTGTCAGCTCATCGTCCGTTGACTCCGTCTTTGCAGGTTTCGGCTTTCCTTCTTTTGTGGACGCGTCCGACGCCAACATCGCATTAAACCGAGAGATACTGAGAAGCTCTCCGATCAGCTTATTCACTTCATCCGTGCATTCCAGGGCAGGCCTCAGGAGAGTGAAGCATTTGTCGCAATCTGCCTTTCCGAGACCATCCAGGATCATGCTCGTTCCCTCCCGAACGACCATGAGTTGGCTGCGCAGGTCATGCCTTACGGACGAGAGATAGGCTTCAATTTTTTCATCTTCATTCATATCATCCGGCCCTCCGGGAGATCTGTCCGAGCGTATTTCGACACGCCCTTAAGAGAAATTCTACTGTGAAATCCTCACAAAATCTTACTTGCTCATTCCTCGGCCTTTTTTCCAACAGGCGGATGGCGTTCTTTAACTCTCTGGCAGCTTCCCAGAGCTTTCTCTGGTAGAGATACATGTTCCCGAGGTTAAAATAGGCGAGAACCGAATCCGGGCTCACGTAGATCACCTTCCTGAATTGTGCCTCGGCCTCTTTAAGATTCCCGCTTTTGTAGGACAGGACACCCATAAGATAGTACGCCTCAACGCTGAGATTGTCCGCCTTTACGATCTTTCCGAGGATATCCGCCGCTTCCTCATATTTTGCCTCATTTGCCAAGGTCGTCGCCTTCGCAAGACCGGCGAGGATATCGCTTTTTTGTCGAGCGTTCGTGTGATCGGGTAGGGAGCGGAAGGCCGCATCAGACGGGTTGTCAACTTGTAGAGTCGTGTCTTCAACCTGCTCGGCCGGTTGAAGGACGAAGGGCTCAGGTTGAGGGCACAGAGCTGATCCAGAGCCGTCATTCTTTGCTTCGGGTTTGAATGCTTTGATCGGTCCTACAGAAAGGGCCAGATTCTCGACGTTGATCTCTGGGACAGCCATGAACGGCTTCATCGCATCCTCCCGAGCCGGACCTAACCTCCTCCTGTAGATGAATGTCTGGGGAAACTCAACTCTCTCAAACCTGTTAGTGATTTGCCAAAGGGTCTCCGTATGACCGAGGAAAAGATAGCCATCCCGGGCAAGGCAGTTATAAAAATTGTCAATGACCCG
>Ga0187770_10002276_pt1 | contig 10693 bp, 9 predicted proteins | sample 0116_SJ02_MP02_2_FD_133154 | JGI IMG/M metagenome (GOLD analysis project Ga0187770, IMG submission 133154) | Tropical peat soil microbial communities from peatlands in Department of Meta, Colombia - 0116_SJ02_MP02_20_MG | ecosystem: Environmental > Terrestrial > Soil > Wetlands > Peat | place... | reverse complement strand
TTCCACGAGACCCAACAGCAGGTGCTCAACGTCCACGGCCTGGTGCTGCATCTCATCCGCGACCTTCTGAGCAGCCTGGATGACTTCCTGTGCTTTGAACGTGAATTGGTCCATGTGCACTCGATTGTCCTCCAATGGTCACTACTGTCCGGCTAAGTTCCAGGACCGTTGCTGCAACTGAGGTATTTCTCAGGTGTTACACCTACAGATGGCTGGTATCGATTCGATCAGACGCGTAGGCTGTGGCCAGGATTCTCTGACTGCCATGCGGCAGAAAGGACTGGCCAATGCCTACGGGTCGCACCGTCTTTGCCCAGCTCATGGACGTCATCCCGCGGCGCGGCTTCGAGACGTGCGTCCAGCGCTACCGCGGGCAGCATCGGGTCCATTCGTTCTCCTGCTACGACCAGTTCCTCTGTATGGCCTTCGCCCAATTGACGTACCGGGAGAGCCTCCGCGACATCGAGACGTGCCTGCGGGCCATGCAGGCGAAGCTCTATCACGCGGGGCTGCGGGGCCGGGTGTCGCGGAGCACGCTCGCGGACGCGAACGAGACACGCGACTGGCGAATCTACGCCGACTTCGCCCAGATTCTCATTCGACGTGCGCGTCGCCTGTACCTCAACGAACCCTTCGCCGTCGAGCTGGCCCAGACAGCCTACGCCTTCGACGCCACGACCATCGACCTGTGCCTGGCCCTGTTCCCCTGGGCGCAGTTCCGCCGCCGCAAGGCGGCCGTGAAGCTCCACACCCTGCTCGACCTGCGGGCCCAGATCCCGTGCTTCGTCGCGATTACCGACGGGAAGGTGGCCGATGTCACGCTCCTCGATGCCCTCATGGTGGAGCCCGGGGCCTTCTACATCCTCGATCGCGGCTACACCGACTTCGGGCGGCTGTACTCTCTGGCGCAAGGCTTGGCGTTCTTCGTGATCCGGGGCAAGCGCGGCCTCGACTACGCCCGCCGGGTGTCGCGGCCGGTGGACAAGACCACCGGCTTGCGCAGCGACCAGACCATCACGCTCTGTGGCCCCAAGACGGCGACCCTGTACCCCGACCCGGTGCGCCGGATCAGCTATGTCGATCTCGACACGGGGCAGCGATTCGTGTTCCTCACGAACAACTTCACGCTCCCGGCCCTCCAGATCGCCCAGCTCTACCAGTGTCGGTGGCAAGTCGAGCTGTTCTTCAAGTGGATCAAGCAGCACCTGCGCATCAAGGCGTTCTACGGGACCTCGGTGAACGCGGTGAAGATCCAGGTGTGGATCGCCATCAGTGTCTACGTCCTGGTGGCCATCCTGAAGAAGGAGCTCCAGCTCCCCCGGAGTCTCAGCGACATCCTCCAAATTCTGAGCATTACCCTCTTCGAGCGAATGCCGATCCCAGAGGTACTTACGACGTTCTCGACGCAAGATCCAATGGGTGGATCGTGTAACCAATTGCCGTTATTCGACCATTAGCCGGACAGTAGTGATGTTTATGAGGAGCTACGTCCACATTCTATGCTCGATTGGACAGGCAGACAGAGTTTTGGCGAACCACGGCGGGGTTACAGAAGCCTCCCTCCGATTTGAAATGGTCTCGGGACCTATCCCGGGGCCTCCGCGGCCAGGGCTGTCAAACCTCGGAGGCCCGCCGCCTCATTGTGAATCCAGACAGTCAGGTAATCGAGCAGCCGCGGGGCTACGGGCAGGTCGAGCAGTCGCTGGGCGAAGGCGTCGGCGGCGATTTCGCTTAGCTGTGCGATCCCGGATCGCAAGGTGAGCGGGCCGAACCGGAAGGTGACGACCTGCACCAGAGTGGCAGCCCGGCCTAGGGAGGCCTCCTCCAAGTGGTGGAATAGTTCATGGGCCAGGTAGACCGGACGCACGTCGCCGATACCCAGAAGCCCCGCCAGATCCTGATCGGCCAGGAAGCGATTCATCTCCTTGACGGCCCCCGTGTAGAGGGTGATCGTCGGAGTCCGGTGCACGTAGGTGGATGTCTGCACGAGCTTGCCGTACACGTACGGCGCGTCGCTCTCGACCAGCCGAATACCAAGCTTTTCCACGAGGGCGATGGGGTCGGTAGTGCCGTGACGAGTCCCGCACTCTAGCGCGGCTTGACGGCCAGTGGCCACGGCGCGCTCGATGGCCGGCTGGCGGAGGTCCGCGGGAATCTTCGCATAGACGAGATCCTCACGCAGCATGGCCGCCCAGAGGGCCACGTCTACCGGGCGGGCCAGGGCCGCCACCACCAGGCGCGCGACTTCAGGATTCCGCTCCATTCCGGCGCCCCCGTTACATCCCGTCCCGCATCCCGGCGATGAGGACGACTGTCTCCGTCTCGGGGTGTCCCACGGTCTCGGTCCGGGCGACCTCCTGGGCCTGCTCCAGCTTCTGCATTCCCGAGAGATCGACCAGACGGCTGCCCACCAGCAGGAACATGTCGGGGTACACGGTGGCGTCGCCCACGTACACGGTGCCCTTCTGCCACAGGGCGCGGAAGGCTTCCGCCCATGCTGCCACAGTGGTCTGCTCCACGAGCGCGACCTCGCGCTGCAGCTTGACAAACCCCTGGTGGTCCACCACCCGGATCGGCCGGCGGGTCCGGCGGAACACCCCCCATTCCCGCCGTTGGAGCTGTCCCTCATACACGCGCAGGGTCTCGGTCTGTCCCAGCAGGCGGACCGTGGCGGGGTCGGCACGCATCGATTGGGTGGCGATGGCAGCCGCCTCCGCCTCGCCCACCGTCTTGAGCAGGTCGCGGGCCTTCAACTCGGTGGTCCCGAGCGCCGTCGCGCGCACCCGACTCTTCTGGGTGTCCACCTCGATGTACACCTGGACCGATTCCGGCGCCGCACCCACCCGCACGGCGGCCTCCACAGCCTCTTGCTTAATGGCGGCGATGTCCTCGGGGCGGGGGTTGGGAATCGTTCGTTCCACGATGTCCCGGATCATGGACAGCGCGACCCCGATGGAGGAGATGACCTCCGCGTTCTTGGCGATCTGGTACTCTAGGCCCAGCACCTGCGCGGTGAAGGGGATGAGGGCCGCGGCGCCGCCCCCGCCGCCCACCAGGACAACCCCCTGACGCTCCAGCTGGTACTCCGCGATGAGCGTCTCGAGAACGGTGACGATCTTGGCCGAGGGAATTTCCAGGATGTGTCGCGCCACCGCCTCGACGGGCTGCCCGAGACGGTTTGCCAAGGCCCCGACTGCCTCCCGGGCGGCCGCCGGGTTCCCGTAGGCGTAGTGCCCGGGCTGCGCCAGCCCGAGGACGTTGGCAGCGCAGGTGTTGGTGATGGCGTAGGCCTTCCCTGCCCGCGTCCGGACCGCCACGTAGTCCTCCGGATCCGCCGGCCGCGGACGCACCAGGATCAGTTCGCACCCGCCCAGTTCCTCGGGATCGGCGAAGGCCGCGTAGGGAAGACCGGCGATGTGCGCGCTCCGCGGCCCCACGTCCACCAGTCGGCCGTCGGCCAGCCGGGGCATGCTCCCGCCGGCCACGCCCAGGACGCGCACATCCAGGGAGTTCAGGAAGGTGCGATGGCCCCCCAGATCCACGTACTTCACCATGGGACGGCCGTTCTTGATGACGCCGATGTTGGTGCTGGTGCCGCCCACCTCGAAGAAAATCCCGTCGGAGACGCGCAGGTACATGAGGGCGCCGGCCACGCTGGCCGCCGGCCCGGAGAGCATGGTCACGATGGGCCGCTTGCGCATCTCGGCCACGTCCATGAGACCGCCATCCCCGCGCATGATCATGAGGGGCGCCTCGATGTGGGCGCTGCGCACGCTCCGCTCGGTCATGTCGGCGGTCTCCATCATCTTCGGGAGGATGGAGGCGTTCACCACGGCGGTGCGGGTCCGGACGGTGAGGCCGTAGAGCTTGGTGATCGCGCTGCCGCCGCAGGCGGGCAAACCGAGCGTCTCGGCGACCCCGGTGACCAGGCGCTCGTTGACGCTGCTGTCCACGCCGAACGCCTCGCTCGCCACGATGACACGGGCCCCCTGGCGGCTCAGCCCCTCGAGCGCCTGGCGCACGGCGTCGGGCGTGAGGTCGGCCGCCCGCAGGTAAGCGTGGAAGGTGGGCAGCACCTTCCCCGGCACCAGCTGGATGTCCCCGATCCGGGTCTGGCGGCGCGCCAGCCAGCTCTGGAGCCAGGAGCCGCCCATTCCCAGGATGCCCACCGGGGCCACATCCCCCTCCAGCAGGGCGTTGGTGGCCTGGGTCGTGCTGTGGGCCACGAAGCGCACCTCGCGGGGCTCGATGTGCGTCTGGGCCAAGACATCGTGGAACACCTGGATCACCCCCGCGGCGACGCCCTCTGCCGCGCGGTGGGTGGTCATGGTGCTCGCCTTGCCCACGATCGCGAGGCTGGTGTTGTCGATCGCGACCGCCTTGGTGAAGGTGCCGCCCACATCGATCCCGATCCGGAGTTCCATGCGATTTCCTTTCGGGGCATCCCGCGCTCGAGGGGTGCTCTGTCTGGTTCCCGTCGGCTCCCGGGAGTTACTCCCGCGGGATCAGAGAGTAGCCCCCGGTCTCCGGCGACTCGCCCCCCTCAGGAGCCGAGGATCAGCGCGGCCGCGATCGCCGAGAGGATCGCCGCCGCCCAGGAGAAGGGGAGGGTCTTCTTGATGTGGACGACACCCGGGATCTTGAGGTAGCCGAGGGTCCAGAGGACCCAGGAGTTGATCGGGTCCGTCGACCCATGCACGTAGTTGGTGCCCTTCCACGCCCCGAACAGGAACCCGGGGCTGACCGTCTTCATGCCCAGGAACAGGGGCACGAGGGCCGAGCCCACGCCGGCCAGGCACACCGGGCCCCGGTAGATGGCCAGCGGGGCCAGGATCCCCAGGAACGCCACGATGGTCCAGGGGGTGCTCGGGAGAAGCCCGCCCAGCAGGCTCTTCAAGGGGGCTTGGACCTCGGGGAGCGACGACGCCTTGATGATGGCGCCGATGATCATCCAGACCGCGCACACCGGTGCCATGCTGCGGAAGCCGTCATAGAGGCCCCGCTGGAGCAGGTCCACGCTCTCACGGAAGGGGCGATGATGGATGGTGGTCAGGAGGGCGATGACGACCCCCAAGAGGAAGGAAGGTACCAGTGGCCACTTGAAGATCATAACCGCGGCCACCGGCACGATGGGGGTCAGCAGGGAGAACCAGGGAGCCTTGCGCGCCCCGCCGCCTTTCGCATCGCCGACACTCCCATGGCCGTACCCGCTGGAGGTGTTCACCGCGTGGGCGCGCACCGGGCCCGTGGCGCGGATCTTCACGACGGCCAGGACGATGGCCAGGACCGCCCAGATGAAGAGTTGCACCACGGACAGGGAAAAGAAGACGCTGAATTCCTGCGGGATCTTGAACAGCGTTCTCCAGATGCCCCACTCCACGAGGCTGAGCTGGATGCCGGCGATGATCGAGAAGGTGAAGAGCGGGGCCGCGACCTCCGACGGGATCCCCAGGTTGAGCATGATAGGCAGAGCGATCACGCCAACCATGACCGCCGCACCCACGCCGTACATCGAGGTGAACAGGAAAGTGATCACGCACACCATGGCGATGGCCACGGCTAGCGGGCGGTCCCCGGCCAGCTCTGCCGCGTTCCGGATCAGGGTCTCGGCGATGCCGGTCTGCATGAGGCTCTCCGCCATCCACGCCCCCATGATGATCACCATGGTGGTGTTGGCGAAGCTCAGGATCCCGCCCTCGACCACATCGGTGAGAACCTTGCTGCCGGCGCCCGCCAGCAGGCCCCACACGACCGCCAGCCCGATCAGCACCGGGACCATGGGGTAGCCGCGCATCAGCAAGATGCAGGCGACAAGCCAAAGCCCCAGAATGACAAGACCCAAGAGGATACTCATGCTCCTGCCTCCCTGCCCGACGCCCCGCGCCCCCGCGAGAGATCCGGGAGCCCGGATCGCCGGGCCATGTGACAGTTGGAGAGTTCACCGTGACCCGCGACCGGTGGGGCCCGCCCGGTTCCTCTCCCGATGGTGAGGCCACGTTTAACCATCTTCCCCGCTGGTGGCGACCGTATATGCATCCCAACGTCCGTTCTGATCCGTCAGGGGACGAGTCGGAGGGCTTCGTGCAGCCCCAGACTGCATTGGTGGACTATGCCGGCCGCGCCGACCACCCCAGCCAGGGGTCCGATCTGCGCCCGGAGGACCGCGATCTCTCGGCGATGGCTCGGCGACGCGAGGGCCAGCCGGTGAAGGATGGCGGCCGCCGTCTCGAAGCACAATCGGCTGGAATGGATCAGCGATCCGGAAAGGACAACCGCGCCGGGGCCGAGCAGCACTACCGCATTACTCACCGCGTTCCCGATCTTCTCCGCCGCGGCGAGGACCACCTCGCGGGCCAGCGGGTCCCCGCTATCGGCTTCGCGGGCGACCAGGTCGATGGTGATCCGACTGTAGTCCCCGCCCGCGGCAGCTAGCACGGTCGAAGGCCGGCCCTGGCGGATCGCCCCTGCCACATCGCGGAGGATGGCGCGGCCGCTGGCCACGGTCTCGGGGCATCCTCGCCGCCCGCAGCCGACGGGAGCCCGTTCGCGTCGACGACAGTGTGCCCCAGCTCGCCTGCCTGGACGCTGGCCCTCCGGTGGAGGATGCCGTCGATGACGACCGCCAGCGAAATGCCCATCCCGACATTGACGTAGGCCGGGTGCTGCACGTCCCGTCCAGCCCCGAACCAGCGTTCCCCGAGGGCGATGGCGCGGTCCACATCCGGAGGTTCGGGGTGCGGGTCCCGTCGCGTCTCGCGGATCTCACCCGAGAGGTTGATCAGGACGCCGAGAAAGGTATCGGAACTCAGATCGACACCCAGGCTGAAGGCCGCCGATGGGTTAAACTCAAAGATCGCGCGCGGCCGGCCGGGACCGGATCGTGCCGTTTCCCGGCAACGCGCCAGGCCAGCCGCGACGATTTCATCGATGATCGCGAAGCAGGTGGGCAAGGTCAGGCGAGTCGCTCGGGCGACCGCAGTGCGCGAGAGGGGACCCTCGCGCCGGAGTAATCCCGGGACCGCGCCCCGATTCACCTTCCGGACGATTTGCACGCCGCGAATCGGCTGCGGGTCAAGCCCCATGGTGGAGGCTCCCGCCGAGGCGCAATCTGGTTGCCCCCTTTTGCCCTCGCGGGCGTTTCGGGCAATAGTCCAAGGGAGAACCAGTAGCCCAGATTATGAAAGGTCATTTATTATGGGCGGTATCCTAGTTAGAACGATATCAGGGTGTCAATGTGAAAGTTCTCCGTGTTTCGCTCTTCGGACTTTGCACCCCATCGCTTGCCGAGGTGCTCCCGGAATACCTGGCCTTTCGAGTCTGTGGGCACGCGAGCGAGACAGGAGGGATCGTCCTGGCTGGCCGCTCCCGGCGCCATAAGAGACCTTGGGCCTCCACGGTTAGGCCCGTGGCGACGACCAATTCAAGTGGGGTGGGGCGCTGTTCGACTCACCGGACGTCCGGCGAGGTGTGACTTGACACCCGAACGCACTCTGTTGGATGCTCCGATTGGAATCGTGGGATTCCGCGCGTCACCGCCGAGGGGCGGTCCGCGACGCCGGAACCGATGTCCCCTGGCCCGACACCCACAGAGGAGAGACGCCTATGGATCGGCCCAATCGAAAGGGAGTGAAGAGCCATGCCGCGGACCGGACAGGGAGCGCACGCGCACATCGCCTTCCCTCGCCCGCGACGGGAGTGCGGACGGGGGGCGCCGGTGCCTCAGGAAGCGGGGGGGCCCGCTACGATCTGTTGGTGACGGGCGGGGAGTTCATCGATCCAGCCTCGGGCCGGCGCGGCCCGTTCGACATGGCCTTCGCGGGCGGTCGGGTGGCCGCGATCGAGCGCAACATCGACCCGGGCTTGGCGACCCAGGTGGAATTGGCTGCCGACACTATGGTCGTGCCCGGCCTGATCGACGATCACGTGCACGCCGCAGAGGGCTTGGGGGAGGCCGCCAATCCGGATGCGATCGGCATCCGCCGCGGCGCGACCACGGTGGCCGACGGCGGCACTTGCGGCACGGCCAATTTCGGAGCATTCCGGCCGGTGATCCCCGCGAGCAAGACCCGCCTCTTCGCGTGGCTGAACATCTCCAGCATTGGCCAGACCGATACCCGGATCGGCGAGCTGACGTTCCTGCCCTTACTGGACATCGAGGAGGCCGTGGCGCTTGCGCAGCAGCACCCTGACGTCATCGTGGGCTTCAAGGCCCGGCTGAGCACCTACGTGACCGGCGGCGGCTCCTGCATGCCGGCCCTGAAGCTCCTCTTGGAGGCGGGGAACGCGGCCCAGCTTCCCGTCATGATCCACGTGGGCGATACGCCCGAGCCGCTGGGCAAGATCCTGGACCTGCTCCGTCCCGGCGACATCGTCTCGCACTACCTGACCAGTCGCAAGTCCAATATCCTGGGCGTGCAGGCCTTCCCTGGCGCCCCGATCATTCCCGAGGTCTTCGCGGCACGGAAGCGGGGCGTCATGCTCGATACGGCACGGGGCCGCAACCACATGGCCTTCCCTCAGATGCAGGCCGCGGTGGAGCAGGGCCTGCTGCCGGATAGCTTCAGCACCGATCTGACCAGGGTCAACGCCGTCGACCCGGACTTCAGTCTGATGATGATTGCCACTCAGTTCATGGCCTTCGGCGTGCCTTTCGAGGAGTGTTTACCGCGGATGACCGTAAATCCTGCGAAGAATCTGGGGCACCCCGAGCTCGGGAGGCTGGAGGTGGGTGGCGTCGGCGACGCGACGCTGCTGAAGATCGAGCGGGGTGATTTCACCGTGACCGACGTGGACGGGCGAACTCGGAAGGCCGATCAGCGGCTCGTCGCGGTGGGCGTGGTCCGTGCGGGATCCTTCCTGAATATCGCCCCGCTCGCTGCTAGCTAGGTACCGCTGGTGTGGACCCGTCAGGCCCTTCCAGTCAGAGATCGGGGAGCCGCCTGCGCCAAGGCTCGCGTGGCAGCCGGCATCTCAGCTTCCCGCCCTGTTTCTGGGCGTTGTCCGCAAAAACTCCGTTCGCCACCTCCATCCCGTATGAAACTTCCCTGAATGACTTCATTTACAAGCCAGAAATGAGTTCTTGCATCCCACACGCTCTGGATGCCGACCCTGAGCGTTCCACCGGTCCAAACCAGATATACCAAAGCCGCAGATTGTCCCATAGGGGACAGAGCTCCAGTGGGGCAAGCTGCATGTCACCGCGGGACTCTGGATCGCAACTCTAACAGGGGAAGTTAGGCGGACCAGGGAACGACGGACGGAGGTTTTGCGGACCACACCTGTTTTGGTCCCGACGGCTTCCACTCCCGCCGAATCGTGCCCCGGATGTCGCGGTTGCTCTGTCTCGCATCGTAGGGCTGCCGGATGCCGGGAACGAAGACCTGCTCGTAAGACTCCTGCCCCATCCGCTCGAAGATGGATGCATGGAGATCGATCCCCATCGCGTGGTGAGCAAAAAAGAGCTGGGGGGATCGGTCATCCCCCAGCTCTCTGGTCGGTGCCTCTGGAGACTCGTCGCGGCCGGCTGGGATCGGCGGCCGCCTAATCCTTCACACTGACCATCTTCACGAGTTGCGGTTTGCCGCCCTTGATGACGGCGATGGGACCCCCGTACAGCCCTTCGCCGTCCGGCGTGAAGTTGTACACCCCCAGGACACCCTCGTAGCCCTTGGTCGCCAGCAGGGCTTCCCGGATCTTGGCGCGGTCCTCCCCACCTTTTCGAATGGCATTGGCGAGGAGATTCAGGGCATCAAAGGTCCAGGGCGCCTGCGTGTCAGGCTCGGCGTTGAACTCCTTCTGGTAGGCCTCGACGAACTTTCGGTTCGTCTCGTTCATCCCCGGCACCGAGTCGACAAACCCCACGAGACCTTCCGCGGCCTCCCGGGCCAGATCCAGGACCGGCTTCTGGGCGATGGCGGGTGGGGCGACATACTTGTACGGGGAACCCAGTTGCCGGTACTCTACAATGATGCGGGCGAACTCATCGGTTCCGGCGCTGTAGGGGATGATCACTTCCGCGCCTGCCTTCTTGAGCGCGAGTAGCTGCGCGGTGAAGTCCCGGTCCCCAAGATTGAAGCGCTCGCGCGCGACCAGGGTGAGCCCGAACTGCTTCGCATACTGGTCGACGGCGTCGGCTGCGCCGGCCCCAAACGCTTCGTTCGAATAGATGACGCCGATCTTGCTGACCTTGAGTTCGTCCTTGATATACCTGACGAGAATAGCCGCCACGATGCCGTCGTTGACCCGGCAGCGGAAGAGCCAAGGGTTCCCATGCTTGGTGATGGTGACATTGGTGCCGCCCACCATCATGGGGATTCCAAAATTCTTGACCGCGTCGGACATGGCGAGGATCTGCGTGCTCTTGACCGGCCCGATGAAGGCTAGGACCTTCTCGTACTCCACGCTCCTGTTCAAGGCGTTGAGGGCGCCGGGATTGGTCGACTGATTGTCAGTGATAATCACTCTGACCTTCTTCCCGTTGACCCCCCCGGCTTGGTTGATCTGCTTCTCGAACAGCCGGGCCTCGTTCTGGTAGTATGGAGCCTCGGCGGAGAACGTTCCCGTGGTCGAGATGCCTATCCCGATACGGATCTCGCTGTCCGCCGCCCACGCCATCCCCGAGAGCGCCACCGTAGCCACAGTCAGAATAAGAAGAGTCCTTGTGAGCCGCATTGGTTATCCTCCGTGAGATTCG
>Ga0187770_10002275_pt1 | contig 10699 bp, 5 predicted proteins | sample 0116_SJ02_MP02_2_FD_133154 | JGI IMG/M metagenome (GOLD analysis project Ga0187770, IMG submission 133154) | Tropical peat soil microbial communities from peatlands in Department of Meta, Colombia - 0116_SJ02_MP02_20_MG | ecosystem: Environmental > Terrestrial > Soil > Wetlands > Peat | place... | reverse complement strand
TGGCCAGCGGATCGAAGAACGCCGCGGGAAGGACGATGGTTGCGCCGCTCACCACGCACGCCATCGTGCCCAGCACCATGCCAAAGCAGTGATAGAAAGGCACCGGGATGCACAACCGGTCGCGGTGGGTGAACCTCATGGATCGCGCAACGAGCAACCCGTTGTTAACGATATTGTGGTGGCTGAGCGTTGCTCCTTTCGGAAAGCCGGTCGTGCCCGAGGTGTACTGGATGTTGATGGGGTCATCAAAGGAGAGCGAAGCTTCGCGCTGGCGCAGATCAGCTTCGGGAACGCTGCGCCCCATTTCGCGCAGGTCGTCCCAATGGAGCATACCGGCTGGGCGACCGCTGCCGATGAAGATCAGGTTCTTGAGATGAGGGAGAGAAGCGGAACTCACCTCGCCCGAGGATTTTTTCGAGCAGAGCCCGTTCACGATCGAAACGTAGTCGGCATCGCGGAAACCCTGGATGAGCAAAAGCGTGCCGGATTCGGACTGTCGCAGCACGTATTCCAACTCAAAGGAGCGGTTGGCGGGATTGATATTGACCAGAATGGCGCCGACCTTGGCAACAGCAAACTGCGCGACCAGCCATTCGGCGCAGTTAGTTGCCCAGATGGCGACACGGTCTTCTCTCTGGATACCCAGCCGCAGCAAGCCACGCGCAACTAGTTCGACTTCGCCCAGAAACTGCCGGTAGCTATAACGCAGATTTTGGTGGCGGACGACCAGCGCGTCTTGGTCGGGATAGGAACGGGCTGCGGCATCGAGTACCTCTCCGATAGTACGGCCCAGCAGAGGAGTATCGCCTGTGCCGTGTGCATAGCTGCGTTCTGCCCTATGTTCCGCCATGCTCGTCTCGAATTCAAGCTCGCTCAGGCGTCGCCAACTGCGCGACGGCGGTTGCCCGTGTGATCAAGAACTCTACCACTTCCGCGTGCCGAGCGTGCGGATTTTCTTGCAGCATCTGCGCCACTCTGGCTGTGATGTGAGCGGCCGCAAAGCTGTGTCCCCGCAGGTTGAAGCGTTGTGGGCGCCCGGGCAACGGGCGGGGGCTGGGGTGAGCGCGGAACGTCGCCGACGTGTCAGGAATATAGAAGTGCTCGTTCCAGCCACAGCGATCATCGCCGGCGACCGCGATCACGTTAGGAAAGCTTGCAGGGAACCACTCACGCTCGTCGCCTTCCGAGGCGGCGATCAGAATTATGTGTCTCTCAGCGGCCTCTTCGCAGGCCGACTGCAGCACCTCTCGGTGTTCTTCTCGCTCAGTGCCCAGGCTGATGTTGATCACGTGCACGCTCTGGTCCACAGCCCAGCGAATTGCAGCGGCCACGACGGAGGAGTGTGTGCGCAATTCCCGGTCAAACACTCGCACAGCGAAGAGTTCTGCCTCCGGCGCCTTCGCGCGGATCACGCCGGCAACCGCCGTCCCGTGGCCGAGCAGATCGCGGTAGTCGGTGTCGAACTCAAGGCTACCGTTTTCGCGCAGCCGGATGTGGACTCCGCCGGCGACCTCCCGCACGTGGGAGTGAAGGGCATTTACACCGCTGTCGAGAATGGCCACGCGTACGCCCTTTCCGCCTAGGTCCGGCAACGCGAAATCAGGGGAAAAATCAAGCTGGTTCATGACGCCACTGTCTCTACGCCCGCAGAAGCTTCGCGCACGCGGGCGGCGCGCTGCAATTCTCGATACAGGCCGTCCACCTCTGCCAGCTGTTCGTGCGTGCCCCGCTGAACGATTTCTCCGCGATCGAGCACCAGAATCTCGTCGGCACCGCGCACCGAGGACAAGCGGTGAGTGATCACCAGGGCTGTACGGCCCTCGAGGCATTCTTCGAGAGCCCGCCAGATGCGCGATTCGGTGAGCACATCCAGGGTCGAAGTGGCCTCGTCGAAAATCCATAGTCTGGCATTCCGCAAAACCGCTCGCGCTATAGCAATACGCTGACGCTGACCCGTCGAAAGCTTGAGACCGCGCTCGCCAACCACCGCGTCCATGCCGCGCGGCGTCGAGAGGATGAATTCCTCTAAGTCGGCTTTGCGCGCCGCATCCCAGATCTGCTCGTGCGTGGCCTCCCACTGGGCATAACGAATGTTCTCCTCGATGCTGGCGTGAAAGAGAAAAGGTTCTGAGCTGACGACGGCAATCTGCTGGCGCAGCGAGCGCACTTGCAAATCACGCAAGTCATGCCCATCGAAATGCACCGCGCCTTGCTGGGGATCGTAGAAACGCAGCAGGAGATCTACCAAAGTGGATTTACCGGCTCCGCTTGGGCCGACAATTGCCAGGCGGCGTCCCGCCGACAAGGTGAAACTAACGCCGCGCACCACCGGAATTCCTTGCCGGTAGGCAAACGTCACGTCGCGAAACTCCACTTCGCCGCGAGCGGCAGGCAGCGCGATGGCGTCCGCCCGCTCCCGCACTTCGGGCTGCAGATCGAGAAACTCGAACACACGATCGAGCGAGACGCGGGCGCGTTGCAGGCTCAGATAAAGTCCGATCACGTTCTGCATGGGGCTGAGCAGGCGCGCTTGATAAGCAGCAAATGCCACCAGCGCCCCCAGGCTCATGCGGCCAGCGATCACCTGATGGCCGCCATACAACAGCAGCACGAGCGTGCTCAAGCTCATGAAAATCGCGGGCAGGCCGCTGCCATACGCAGAGACCACCTGATACCGCAGCACACTTCCGATGTAATCTTCGTTCTTCTGGGTTAACTTCTGCGCTTCGGCAGCTTCGGCGCCCACCGTGTTGATCCACTTCATGCCGTGGAGCGACTCCAGCACCGTGCTGCTCAACTCGGCGTTGCTCTCGCGCACCACGCGAGCCTGCTTTGCGATCCGCTGCCGATAGGGCATCAAAACCCGCACGCTGATCGGGACGAGGACGAAACCCAAAAGGAATAGCTGCCAGTTGAGATAGATCAGCACTGCCATCGTGCCGGCCAGCGTCAGCAGGCTCAGCGCCAGGCTGAAGAGAGCATCGGTGGCGACCGACTGGATTTCCGCCACGTCGCTGTTCAGCCGCGAAACGATCTCGCCCGTTCGCGTGCGCGCATAGAAGCGTGGGGAAAGGGTTTGCAGATGGCGGAACACAAAAAGCCGCATCTCCATCAAGATGCGCGCGGAAACTCCGGTGTAGAGGTAGCGCGTGACTGCGCTGCCCACAAAACTGAGCACGATCAGCGCGGCCAGCACAAGCGTGGCAGCGACCAGCAAGTGTGGCCTGCGTCCCGTGAGCACATCGTCGATCAAGAACTTGGCTCCAAGAGGGTAAGCCAACCCGAGAAGCGTGGACAACAAAGTCAAAGCAAAGACCAGCGCAAGCCTGCCAGAGTGAGGACGCACGAATGGGAACACGCGCCGCAGCCGCCCCAGCCCTGCGGCTTGCGGAACCGCGCCTAGGGATCTATTGTCGCTGCTCTCGGCTTCGTCCCTCATAGAAGTTTGTTAGGGAACTGTGCCCTGGCGCAGAGCGCGCAGCGAGGTGACGCTACCATCCCCGGACAGCTCGATTTTCTTGATCTCCTTCAGCGTCTGGGCATCATAGATGTCCATGAAGGGCCCGGCACCGGAGACATACAACTTTCGGCTGTCGCCGGAAATGTTAATGACATATTTCGTGCGATCCAGATTGACAACATTGGTCACGCGTTTTTCTTCGCGATCGACTGCCACCAATTGATTCATGACCGAGTAGGCTCGCTTGCGGTCGGGGGACAGTACTGTCGAATACAAAGGAATTGCCGGCCCCAGCTCGATCACGCTGGGCAGCCCAGTTCCCAGGTCTACGTCAACCAGTCCCATGACATCCTTGCCGTTAAGAGGATTGGTTGTGTAGTAAGGCACGGAAAACACGTCAGCTTGATCGTACTGCACAAAAAGCGGAAGAGTATTCAGCACGCCGTGATCGGGTGAAGGTGTCTGCAGCCCGAATGTTTCTGTGATCTTGCCTTGTGCGATGTCAATAAAATAGAGATCACGACCCCAAGCCAACAGCCGTTTGCCATCCCCAAGCGCAACCAGCGCGGCCACACCCTCAGGAACCTCAAGCAGTTTGTGCGATTGGTGGGTGCTCAAGTTGTAGGCCACGATTTCCGGTGGTTCAGCCTGGTACTCATCCGGCAGCAACCGCACCGGCTTCACGTGAACGTAGAGCGTCTTGTCATCCCGCCCTAAGGTCATTCCATAAATCACGAATTTGTATCCGGGAGGAGCGAGGTGGATGACGTCTTCTACCTTTCGGTTAGCGAAGTCCACGACTTCGATCTGGCTGCGCCCTTCGGTGGTGACGTAAAGATGCTGGCCGTCCCGCGTGCATTCGATTTCTTTGGGCGCCCGGCCGCGGAGCGGAATCTCGGCGACCACTTCATCCTTGCTGGTATCGAGCACGATCAGCGCGTGGGGATGGATGCCCATCACCATGAACTCCTGCCGCGCCGCCTTGACGCGGGCGGGAAAAATGGCGAGCAGCGACAAAAGACATAACGCCGCGATCCATGTGCAGCCGGTCGCAGATGGCAAGCAGAATGTGCGCATTCGAGTGCCCTCATTACACCGCAGGATCGTTTTCATCAGCGCCTCAGCTCCGTCTTTCAATGACTCTTTCAAAAAATGCCGGATTCTTTTCTGTGATTTCCGCGTAACACTCCAAACCCATATCAATCCAGGTGCGAATCCATTCGCAGTAGTGTGGATTGCCGTGGTAGAGATCGCCGTAACGTGCATGCGCTTCGTGATGACAACCGCCAGAGCAGATATGCCGCACCCAGCAGGTTTGGCAGGGCGCCTTGTGGCTCAGATGCGCCTTTTCCAGGAAGTCGGCCTGTTTGTCGAGATCCAGCCCGTCGTAAACAGAGCCCAGGCGGTGTTCCGGCGATTCCAGGAAGCGATGGCACAAATAGAGGTCGCCCTTGGCGCCCACACCCAGCAAACCCAGTCCCGCGCCACAGGGATAAGTCTTCACAATTCCGGCATGCAGCTCAGAAAGCAGATTCGAAAGATTGGAAAAACCGAGATATTCGTTTGCAGCTGCCTTTTCCACATAAAGCTGAGAGAGTCGGCGGAACGCTCCCATGATCTCCCACAGTTCGCTGGGTGTAAGTGCGTAGTCATCTCGATCGGCGGAGGTCACGGGCGCGAATCCAACCTCGTGGAAGCCCATCTCTTTCAGGTGCCAGAAACACTCTTCGACCGCGGTGACGCCATGGGTGAGGGTGGCGCGGGCGGCCACGCGGCGCGTCTTGTGGTTCCGCAGCAGGTCGAGCACACGGGGATGAATCATGTCGTACGAACCCAAGCCGCTTTTATAGGTTCGCCGCAGGTCGTGATACTTCTTGGGTCCGTCAATGCTGACCGCGACTCCGATCTCGCTTTCGCTGAGGAACTTGATTACTTCCGGCGTCAGGTAAGTTGCGTTGGTAGTTACGCTGAATTCCACCTTTTTGCCGGCTTTTTCACCAGCGTCATTTGCGTAAGCCACGAGCCGGCGGATCAGCGGCAGATTCATGAGCGGTTCGCCGCCGAAAAAAACCAGCGTCACACTGTCGCTGTCGCCGGAATTCCGCAGGAGAAAATCCACGCTGCGCCGCGCGGTGGTCTCGTCCATCATCTGGCGTGGCGCACCGTAGTCGCCCTGTGCCGCGAAGCAGTAACTGCAGCCAAGGTTGCAATCGTTGGCAACGTTGAGGACCAGGCTTTTCTGCGGGAAGGGCAGCGGAGGATGCTTGGGCGCCACCACCGTTGTTCCGTCACCCGGCACGCCACGAAGCCGAATTGCGCCCATACGCCCCAGCTCCGACAGTGCGCCACCGATCTGCTCGCGAGAATGTCTGCCCTCGAATGCCGAATACAGTCTTGGAAATGCCACAGGCCGAGCGCCCGCCGCCTGCCCCCCAACGGTGGCAGCGGGAGCATCCGCTGCCCGCAGGAACTCGATGATCTTCGCTCCGAGATCGTCCACGGCAAAAATGCCTGTGGTCGCAACCACCATGACATACTCGCGTCCCCCTGCCGCGAACCGCCGAACTTCGCCGAGTTGTACGCTGGGCCCACTGACCGGTTCCTCTTCAAGCCGCGTGGGAGCGGAGCGTGTAAGGACAGACAGGGCAGGCTCCGGCGTCAACCGGGAGAGAGGAACGAAGTTTTGCGCCCTACGATAAACTGGCGAGCCCATGCTCACTCCTTACAGCAATCCCGAGCCAACGCGGGAGAAGACGGCGATTCCTGGCTTGGCGTTCATGCCAGAACCGCCTGCCCCATTTCGGGTGGTGACAAGTGTATCCGCGTTCAGGAAAATTGTCACCATCTACCCCTGCCAGGCAATGCCAAACAGATATCCGGCTTCCCGGTCATTTCCAAGCGTGCCGAAGGGAATTTACCACGAACGCATAACAGCCTTAGCGCCTCCTCAGGTCAGCCGGGAAAACACCGCGGCAAGGATCATGATCATAGGACAAGGAAACACAGGCCAATTGGCTCATGCCAGGGGAAGAGAATCATTGCTGCCGACAGGTGTCCCCAGCTGAGGGCACCGCCGACAATGTGAGTTCTCCCAAGCCGAGGAGAGGAGAACAGCATTGAAAGGCAGACAACACAGATAAGAATTGACGAGTACTGCCCCTTGAGCGTATTTGTTGGGACATGTTTACACAGGAAAACTGCCGCGGCGGTGGCGCGGTAAAGAATCAGCACGGCGGAGGGGAGGCGGGTTCGATGAAACTGACTTGTGCTGCGACCGAGATGACCATCTGCAAAGAAGTGCGGCCAACCAAACGGGAAGACCTCAGAGTGAGGCCATCCAAATCATCCCCTGCCGATTCTGCATTCGTGCGCTGGTGCTGGCTGTTCGCATTCTGGGCATTGTCGATGATGATAGCGCATCCCGCAAGTGCTCAAAACACTGCCGGCCGGCTGATCGGCTCAGTTACCGACAGCCAAGGAGCAGTCGTCTCTGGCGCCAAGGTGACCGTCAGAAACGTCGGTACGAACGCTTCATGGCAAACTACGACCGGCTCCGATGGCACTTATCAGGTGCTCAACCTGCCGATTGGCGACTATACGCTAGCAGTCGAAGTGCCCGGGTTCAGCAGGGTCGTAACTAAACCGCAAAGCCTGGACATCAATCAGTCGCTGCGCATTGACGTTGCCCTGAAGGTTGGCGCAGTGAATGAGGTCGTCGAAGTCCAGTCGGCAAGCGCCCAGGTGGAAACCGTCAATCCGACGATAGGAGGCACCGTGACGGGCGCGCCGATTCAGGATCTTCCGCTGAATGGGCGGAATGTGCTGGATCTTGCCCTAACTCAGCCCGGCGTAACTCCGGCCCAACCCAATACGCTTGGAGCGGCTGCCGGCGTTCCATCGGGCGAGTTTATGGTGGCGGGCGGCCGCGACAACGCGGTGACCTATTTGCGTGACGGAGGAGACAATACGTCCGTGACCTATGGGGCCCCGGTGGTGGAACCGAACCCCGACACGATCGCGGAATTTCGCGTTCTCACCAACAACTACACGGCCGAGTACGGCCGAAGCGCTGGCGGAGTGGTTAGCGCGGTCGTCAAGTCTGGGACCAACCAACTCCACGGCAGCGCGTTCGATTACTGGCGCAACGACGCGCTGAACGCCAACACGTATTTCAATAATGAGGCGGGACTCCCCCGTCCCATTTTGAAGCGCAACCAATTTGGTGGAACCTTCGGCGGGCCGATCGTGAAGGACCGCGCTTTCTTCTTTTTCGGTTATCAGGGGCAACGTCAGAACAGCATCACGGTGGGGAACCTGCTCACCGTTTACACTCCCCTCGAGTTGAAAGGCAATTTCTCGCAATCTCACAACGGCGGACCGGATCCTGGAGTGGCGGCGTTTCTGGCGACCCATCCCTACTTCCAGTCCAGCCCCGCATTAGCGGCTCAAGCCATCATTGACCCCAGCAAACTTGATCCGGTGGCTCAGGCATACAGCAACGCCAGTCTGCTTCCCAGCAGCAGCAGCGGCGTTCTAACTCCCAACGGGAAAGCCAGCGATAACCGCGACGAATACACGTTGAAAGTCGACAGCAACGCTTCTGCCAAAGACCGTTTCAGTCTCACCTTGGACAAGTTCCACAACCCTGTCGAATATCCGTTCCTCCCGGGCGCGACTCCTAATGTTCCTGGTTTTCCCGGCTTGAGCGAGTTCAATAACTATTTTGGCTCGGTGGGATACACACGAACGATTTCCACCTCCACTCTGAACGAGTTTCACTTCACCGCCCAGCGCGCCGACAACCGGCTGAACTTTCCTGGCAAACTGCAGCCGAGCCCCTCCGGTCTCGGCATTGCCATTACCCCCGACCAGGCCACCGGGCCGCCGCAGGTTCTGCTGGAAATCAGTGGCCCACAACTTGGGTTCAATGTGAATGGGCCTGCGCATTACGCGGACACAACTTATGTGTTGGCGGATACCTTCACTGCCATACGCGGTCACCACACATTAAAGGCCGGCGGATCGCTGGGAATTCTGCAAAATAACGCTTTCTTTGCTTACGCGGTGGATGGCCAGTTCTTTTTCTATGGCGGAACCACAGGCAATGATCGAGCGGACCTCTTGCTAGGAGCCCCTGACTTGTTCGACCAGTATCCCAAAGGCTACAGTGCCGTCCGCAGCCATCAGTACGGTGGGTTTGCGCAGGATGAGTGGCGCGTGACCTCGCGGCTGGTGCTGACGATGGGACTCCGTTACGAATACAGCACGCCCAAGTGGGACCCGAAAAGCCGCAACTACATGATCGTTCCCGGCGAGCAGTCGCGGAGGTTTCCGAACGCGCCTCTCGGCCTGGTGTTCCCGGGCGACCCGGGAGCGCCGAGCCGGGGTGTGAACTTCCCCGTTCGCGATAACTGGGCGCCTCGGTTCGGTTTCGCTTGGGACCCAGCCGGCAACGGAAAGACTAGCGTTCGAGGCGGGGCAGGTGTTTTCTACGATGTGCTGCTGGCTCAGGACAACCAGTATCAGAATGGCACGCCGCCATTTTATTCTGCAGCGTTCTTCTGCTCTTTTCCCGCTGGCGTATTTTGTGGTGGTACTCAGACCGATCCCGGTCCGGGGCCTTATCGATTCTTATCCGACCCGTATGGAACGGCGGGTTTTCCCAACCCTTTCCCGTCCAAGCCTCCCGCGCCAAGTCTTGACTTTGCGGCAGCGGGCTTCTTGCCTTTTGGACTGGTGAGCGTTTTGATTGATCCCCACCTCCGGACGCCATACTTGTATCAATACAACCTGAACGTTCAGCAGCAACTGGGTCGCGGCTTACTGGCGGAGGCGGGATACGTGGGCAGCTCTTCCCACAGATTGGTTGCTGAATACGACGGCGACCCGTTCATCGTTGGAACCCTTAACCGGCCACTGAACCTGCAACCGCGCTTGCAGATCCCGGGCGCGTTCACTGCCATGCCGGCCACGTTCGGCAATGTGGTCAACGCGAATTACAACGGCCTGCTGGCCAGTTTGACCAAGAGCATGGGTGATTGGCATTCCTTGGGGAAGACGTTCTTCACTCTCTCTTACACTTATTCTCATAACATTGATGACGCAGCCGGCTTTTCCCGCAACAGCAATGCTGTTCCGGCATGGAACCACGGCCTGCTGCGAGCGTCGGCAGATTCCGATATACGCCAGCGTCTGGTGCTGAGCGGGGGCTGGGAGCTGCCCTTGGCCCATGCGTTCGGCAGCGCTCCCAAGCATTTGACGGAAGGGTGGAATCTGTATCCTATTCTGCAGTACCAAACCGGCGTGCCGATGGACGTGCTGGCGGGGCTCGCGATCGATGGGGTCACGCCCGGCCCATCCGGCGCGGGCGATCAAAATGTGGTTCGGCCTGACTGGACTGGGGGAAGCCCGCGCTCGGAAGATCCGCATCAGATCCAGACTCACACTGTTATTACGCAAAATGGCCCAAGCCAAGTAACTGGTCATTTCGCGTTCGATCCCTCCGGCCTGGTGCAACCCAGTTGCTACTATGTCACCAGCCCAGCTACTGGGTTGCCTGTTCCTAATCCCAATCCACCAGGCACGCCGGGTGGGTGTCCCACAGCAACCTACGGCACGTTGCCGAGAAACTTCTTCCGCGCACCCGGTCGCGTCAACTTTGACTTGGCTCTGGAAAAGCGCACCACGCTGACCGAGCGAGTCGAATTGATGTTCCGTGCCGAGTTCTTCAACGTGCTGAACCACGCGGAGTGGCAGGCTCCGGTAATTTCCACGCCGATAACCTCTCCCCAGCTTGGCCAGATCACGTCTACCTTTGATCCGCGAATCGGCCAGTTGGCACTGAAACTCACTTTCTGAGAAAGGACAAAGGACACAATGCTTGCTATCGGGCAATGGAAAAAGAATGAAGGGCATTCTCTGTATTGCGCCGCTGTCATCGCTCTTATCGCGCTTTGTTTTGCACCACTCGCTAGCGCTCAGGGAACTGACCGTGGCGAGCGCATCCTGTTCAACGCCCACATATTCACGGCAGTGCCAGAACATCCGTACGCGGAAGCGGTCGCCGTCCGCGGAGACAAGATCGTCGCCGTCGGCAGTCTTGCAGAGGTGCAGCGCGCCGCCGGAAACAGTGCAGAAAAGGTCGACCTGCATGGGAAGATGCTCTTGCCCGGCCTTATCGATAGCCATGTTCATCCCATCCACGGCGGCCTGGCACTGGTTTCAGCAGACATAGGCGAT
>Ga0187770_10002274_pt1 | contig 10699 bp, 11 predicted proteins | sample 0116_SJ02_MP02_2_FD_133154 | JGI IMG/M metagenome (GOLD analysis project Ga0187770, IMG submission 133154) | Tropical peat soil microbial communities from peatlands in Department of Meta, Colombia - 0116_SJ02_MP02_20_MG | ecosystem: Environmental > Terrestrial > Soil > Wetlands > Peat | place... | reverse complement strand
TCCCGTTCGAGTCTCCCGGCACGATTACCACGTGTGCAGTTGTCTTCGCCTTGACTGCTTCAACAGGCCCCCCCTCGACTTTAGCTACGCCTGTTCCCTCGTCAAGAGCAACGCCGACCGCTATCCTAAGCGGAACGCCGCGCATCCAGTTTCTCTCCCCACGAACAACGAACGCACCGCGACCCACAGATTCGCCAGAAGGCCCTCCCTTGCTCAGTTGCTCCGGCTTAACCGAGTAGACGTCCACGCTCGCAAAGCCCTCCCGCCACCCTCTCGAAAAAGCAGCGGCGAACTCTCCTGTTTCACGCAAGCATTCTTCTCCTGGTTCTTGGTCTTCCCTCTTAACCACGACAAAAGGTGCACCGACAATATCGGCGTGGAATACGATGTCTCCACTGTCAGTGTACTTCTTGATCAAGACCTCGTTAGTCACGGCGTCCTTACCAGCAACAATCAGAAATCCGTCGGATGATATGAACCACCTAAACTTTTCAAACCATTCCTTATGTTTAACCCTGCGTTTCTCAAGCTGTCCCAAGGCTTCGGCTGGCTTGACGAACTCCAGCACTTGAGCCTCGTCGACCTTTGCTTCAGCTTCCTGAAGTCTCCTCAAATAATCGTTTAAGGCCACCTGCGCGCCTTCCATTTTCTGCTTGGCGCGTTTGCTGTGCCGATAGAACTCTGACGCGCTCTCAAAGAGTGTCTTATGCAGGTCTAGGTTGAAGGACAAGTCGTTCACGTAGACTTTCACTGAGAATTTCTCGTTGTTTAAGGACTCAAAAAACACCCAGGGTTTGACACCCTTCTGCTTCTGGCCTAGAACCTCAGAAACTATGTTCTTCCATTCTCTGCCGCTCTTCTTGTCTCCCAAGAATTTTTCAATTATGGCTTGCAGGTCACTGAAGTTTGCATAAATCAAGTCACCGACACGCCTGTCTCGCTCCGCTTCCGCACGAGCGCTTACCACCACTTTTTGTTGTTCAGCGACGATGCGTTCAAGTCTTGCCGCTTCCGCTTTAAACTTCTCAACGTTCGTCCCCTGGGCAGCACTTTCAAGCGCTGCCAGTTTGGCGAAGAACTCGTCCAGTGCCTCGTTGAATGTGTCATGCGACTGGATTCTAAAGGTTTCACTTTCGTAACGTTTAAGCCTGAGTGGCGTAGCATCCACAAGAACATCAGTCTTGTCGAAGATGATACAAGGCTCCAAGGATCCAATGGTAATCTGCGACAACAGCTCCTGAAGACTTTCAAAGATCGTCTCGACTTCAGCGTCGCTCAAAAGGTTACAAACCCTAGCCTTTTGAACGCCTGCCCGAGCTAGAACCTCCTCTGCATAAATGCCGCCTATGCTTAGAAAACGAGTCAGTGCCCTTACGACTTCAACATCACCGAAAGATTTTAGGTTTAAGTTGAATTCTCCGTAATTCACTTTGAACGGATTCTTCCCGCTTGAAGGTGCAAACTTAAAAGGCTCCCCGCGGAGGACGTTCCTGTCTCGCATCCGCCTATAGACTAAAGCTTGGAGGATCTCAGCCTTTTCGTTAACAAGGATAATGTTTCCGTCCCCGAAGAGCTCCAGTACCAGTTGGAAACCAACATCTCGAGCGTTGAAGGACAACACAACCACCCTCTCAAACTCGTACTGTTCGACGGAGCTTAATCGAGCGTTCCGCAAGTACTTCCTCAAAGCCATGCAAAACGCAGAAGGCGTGGAAGGCTTATCTGACGCGTAGGCCGTCAGGTTCATGCGTCTTCTGGCCTCCAGAATCAGCCAAAGCGGTGGCTTGTCAGTCTTGTGCAGTTTGAGGACTATGGTCTTGGCGTCCAGCTGATAAATATTGCTCACGATCGAACTGAGCACTTCGGTTTTTAACTCTCGCACGACTGCGGCAACATCGAAGCTTGTGAACTCCTTGCTGAACAACCTGACCCACATAACACATTAATGACTTAGACTCTATAAAATACGCGTTCTCTTCCGATTTGCTAGCATACGAGCGAACGCACATTTCCTTCTGGCATGTTGAAGAATCTTGCAATCTGAAATATGGATTAGTGATTCATAAACCAAAAATGCATCCTCGCCGTTGAGAAAGGGTGGGTCGAAGATTGCACATCGAAAACGCAATTCAGCCTGATGAGCGCGGTTGCCTGTTGAAGAAAATCTCTAAGAGACAGCGAAAAATAGAAGCAAGCAAGCCACTGTATCTGCTTCGATACGAATAGGCTCGCATGCCTCGTTCCATGTGAGAAGGCATTGTTCTAGAATTCAATTTTTATCGAAAAAGTTGATATAGGCAACTTTAAATCTCGTTCAAAATATAGGTTGGAAAGGTTGGAAAGCCTTGAAACCTCTGGAAATCGTGTACTGGTTGAGATTTGGGTTCGGCATCCTGGCCGCTTTGGTCTGCATAGGTTATGGTTTGGCGGCAAACGCGATTTCCAGCACACAGTTCTCAGTCAACATCTTGCTGAACAGCATTTCTCTTGCCATAATAGTGTACGTGCTCTCCTACTACGTTATAAAGGCTGGATTTCGGCTTAAAGTGCAAAAAACCTCGAAGCTGTTTACAACCGGGATAGGAATCTACTTTCTTTCTTGGATGACTTTTTTTGCCCTGCTGTACACAATGCTTGCTAGGGCCTAGTCTGTTTCGTCTTTAAGGAAGTCTTCTATTGATGCCTGGTCGTCAGGGCTCCCGGGCTCAGGATTCTCTTCTTGAGGCGCTGAACCTTTAGGGCTTGGAGCGGCCACGTTGTTAGGCACGGTTATTCTGCTTAGCACACGCATGCAGTCTGCCCACGCTGAAAAGTATCCGCGGTCAAAGTCTCCGTGCTGCTTGTTCCTCACGTGTTCAAGAAATTCTCGTCTGTAAATGTTCAGAGCTGGCTTATCGTTCAAATCCATCGTTGAGAAGAGCGCGTACGAGTCGCCGTTGGCTTTGCGGGACAGAAACATACCATACAGTGCACCGAAGTATCCTCTGTTCCACTCTGTCTTCTGCATCTTCTGCTTCAGCCTCTCCAGCTCCCGCTCTGCTTCTGTGAACTGCCTGTTGACTAGCAGCTGGAAAAATCTTGTTACGAGGGCTGAGGGAATAGGCATCTTCAGCGACCACGAGGCTTCTTCTCTTCTTCGGAAGCATCCTCTATGCCGTTCTCTGTTATTTTAAATATTTCCTCCCCTTCAGGCAGGTAAGGGCTTGAGACCAGCCGCGCTATGCGTATGGGCCCATGCGCAGCCCTTCTCAGATAAACACGTGTGTGACTAGTGTGTCCAACGATGTGGCCTCCGATGGGATGGATTGCGTCTCCGAAGAAAACATCGGGCTTCGCCATAACCTGATTGGTCACGACTGCCGCAGCGTTGAAGGCTCTCGCCAAACCGATGAGCTTGTGCATGTGCTTGTTCAGTCTCTGTTGCCTAGGCGCCAGCATCTCGCGTCCAATGTACTCGCTTCTAAAGTGCGCTGTCAAAGAGTCCACGATTATCAGTTTCACGTTGTTTGCCTTGATAACTTCATCAGCATTGTCAAGCAGAAACATCTGATGGTCAGAAGTGTAAGCTTCCGCGTAGATTATGTTCTTCACGACCTGAAGAGGGTCAAGCCCCAAATGCTTAGACATCGAAACGATCCGCTCGGTGCGGAACGTGTTCTCAGTGTCAACGTACAACGCTGAACCGCCTAGACCGCCTCTCTCCGGAGGCAGCTGAACGTTCACGCACAGCTGGTGGCAGATCTGACTTTTTCCACTTCCGTATTCGCCATAAAACTCCGTTATGGTCTGCGTCTCCAGTCCGCCATCAAGCAGCCTGTCCACAACCTTGCTTCCACTTGTCAGACGCAAAACGTCCTTGCGCATCCTCAGAAGCTCATCTGCCCGGATGAAAGAGACGCCGATAGATGCACGTGCAGTCTCGATTATCGAAAAGGCTTTCTTCTCGCTTATGCCTGCGGGCTCCAGCTCCCGAGCCGTCGCCATGGCCAAAGACTCGATCGTGTGAAAACCCATCTCTCGCATCTTCTGTGCAGTAGCAGGACCAACTCCTGGCAAGTCCTCCAAAAACTCGTACTTCTTCTTAATGGTTTCCTTAGTGGTTTCCTCCGCGGTCTCCTCAGATGTTTCGGGTGTTTCTTCCGAGGTCATAAAACCCTTCTCTCCTTTCACAGCCTGATAGAACAGATAAACACGCCGTATTTAAAACAAGCGAAGCTTAACAACCCACATTCCACGGAGAGATAAGTTAAAGTGAACAACCCGAAACAGTCCTCTTTAATATCTGCGACGAGCAAGACAAGGTATAAGTACGCGCTTCTTCCATAAAACAAGCCAAAAAGGTGAAGAAACCTTGGAAACAGAAAAAGTCGCCGAAAACGTTGCTTTCAACATTCTGAAACAAGCGGTTATCTACTTGCCAGACGACGTAAAGCAGGCTTTGAAAAAAGCGTATGCTGAGGAGACCAGCCAGACGGGCAAAACGCAGCTGAAAGCGATCTTGGACAACATTGAACTGGCGGAAAAATACCAGGCGCCAGTGTGCCAAGACACGGGCACTATCATCTTCTACGTCAAGGCGGGTGCCAAAGCAAAAAACCTTGATAGAGTCGAGACTGCACTGATAAACGCTACAAAGAGGGCCACGAAGGAAGTTCCGCTGAGACCGAACGCGGTTGACCCGTTCACAGGAAAGAACAGCGGAGACAACACTGGAAGATACATACCTGTTCTAAACTGGGAAATTGTTCGAGGAGACGATTTGGAAATGACGGTGATGACCAAGGGAGGAGGGTCCGAAAACGTTTGCATCGGCGGTATGATCGTTCCCGGCGAAGGAATCAAGGGTTTGAAGAAGTTTGTAGTGGACGCCGTGATCAAGGCTGGAGCTCAGCCCTGTCCCCCGAACATACTGGGAGTCGCGATGGGGGGCGGAGCCGACACATCGATGAAACTGGCCAAGAAAGTCCTGCTCAGACCTCTCACTGAACACAACCCTGACCCAGAAATCGCCAAGCTTGAGAAAGAGATCTTCGAGGCCGCAAACATGACCGGCATAGGCCCGATGGGACTCGGAGGAAAAACAACAGTCCTTGGCGTACATATCGACTACGCTTTCAGACACCCAGCGTCTTTCCCGGCTGCAGTCGCTTTCAACTGCTGGGCAGCAAGACACGCGACGGCAAGAATAGGCGCCGACGGAAACGTCGAGTATTTAACGCACAAACTGGAGTGGTGAGGTGAAAAAGATGACAACTTACAAGCTTAAGACTCCGATCTCGGAGGAGCAAATTCGCAAACTCAAAGTCAACGACGTGCTCTACGTGACTGGAACCATAGTGACCGCCAGAGACCAAGCTCACAGAAGAGCGCTGGAATATTTCAAGGAAGGCAAACCCCTGCCAGTAAGCCTTGAAGGATTGGCTGTGTTTCACTGTGGACCTGTTGTGGCCAAAGAAGGGGACAAGTGGGTGGCAGTGGCCGCCGGCCCGACGACGAGTACAAGAATGGACATCTTCGAAGACGAGTTCATCAAAGACTTCAAAGTTAGAGTGGTCATCGGCAAGGGCGGCATGGGAAAAAGGACGACAGATGCGATGGCAAAGTACGGAGCCGTTTACGGCGCGTTCACTGGTGGAGCCGCAGTGCTGGCCGCTAAGGCAATAAAAAACATCAAAAGCGTGGAATGGTTCGACTTGGGAATGCCCGAAGCCATGTGGATCTTCGAAGCCGAGGAATTCGGCCCGCTGGCAGTGGCCATCGACTCACATGGAAGCAACCTGTTCGCAGATGTGCAGAAGAGCGTGGAAGAGAGCAAGCAGAGAATCTACCAGAAACTTGGCGTAACACCGTAGTTTTCAACCACCATTTTTCTACTTATTTATGACGCTGTTCAGTTTTGTCTGATATGGATTCAAGATCGTGTTTCGTGTATAAGAAGATTTAATATTATACACAGCCCTGACTAAAAACGGGAAACAAGGAATGTTCAAGACTTTCAGGGACAAGATTGCCCTGTCTGCGATAACCGTGCTCATGATAGGGGTAGCCCTGCTGATCTTCACCTTCGTCAGCGCTTACGCTTTCCTGACTCAAAGCTTGTCAATAATGACCTCCAGCGACCTTGAAAGCACATTCGGCGCAACTCTTGCTCCATTGATCTCAACGTGTATACGCATAATGTACCTAGGCGTGATGGGCTGGGTGGGCTCCCTTCTGACCATAAGAGGGGTCACAATAATTTCCCAAGCGCGTCAAACACCGGCAGTTCTAACGGAAGAAACGACAATAGTTAAAGAAGCGCCACAGCCTGCTGAGAAAATCAAAACAGAAAAATCGATGGCTGAAACTAAGCAGCAGGAAACTAAGCCAGAACCTAAAGCTGAAGCCAAGCCGTACGAACCAGAGATCGTGGCCTTGACACCAGAAAAAGTGCCACAGGCACAGCAACCACAAGAAGCAAAGCAAGGGTCACAGCAGGAAGAGGAAGAGGAGAAGTAAGTTTCTCCAACAGCGTCGTTTGTCCAACAGATTGCCCTAACACCGTAGGACGACCATTCATGAGAGTACCAATCCGAATCATAAGCATAGCTACCTCCGCCTTCTGGATTTTTCTCATCATCTTCTCTGCATCCGCAATCTATTCTATGAAAGACTTTCAGGTTAACCTCGGACAGCCGCAGACCAGCACGACAGAAGACCATGAATTGTTGTTTTCTTTTCCAGTGTCTGTCGTCAACACTGGTCTATACGAGATAGCTGATTTCAACATCTCCAGAAGCCTCCTAGACGAAGAGGGCTCAGCGATCGTAGGAACATCCATATTCATACCTGTTATAGGTCAAGGCCAAACGATAAACTTCACCCAGAACGTGATGTTGAACGTCACTGATCTGCTACAAACTCATCAAAGCCTCTTGAACAATGACACAGACCTCACTTCGAACACTATGCTAAGCATGTTGGCCGCAGGAGTTATCCCAGTACAGGCCTCATCGAACTCTTCTATGCAATGGGGAGCACCTCTTTACAATCTGACCGTGGGAACGCCTCAATTCGCCACGTTTAACGCCACTTATTCTGTGGCTACCGTTCTACTGAGCTTCGAGAACCACGCGTTCTTTGACGTATCAGGTACAGTATGGCTACGCGCCTACAGCAATGCTGGTGAGCTGATTGGCGAAGGTCAGGTTAGCCTCCAAGTGGCTCAGGACTCACCTTACGATGGAAACCTTGAAGTCTACGTCCCATTAGCTGCAGGGCCCATCGTACATCTTGAAGTTTATTTCGTCACTACCTTTTTCAATTATGAACAGGAGATTGCCGTTCATGGCGACTGAAGAAAACCGTCCTAAAGAAGGAATTCGGAAAAACGTTCTCAAAGTCGTCAAAGCAGCAGTCAAGGCCACGATAGTATTTGTGATTTATGCCATTGTGATCCAGTTGCTAGCGCCGATTTCATCGATAATCCCTAGCTTGCAGCAGATGATCCAAACCTTCATCATAGTCTACGTTGTGCTAATGATTATTAGCGATCTGGCTTCAGGAACATTTTTTCAGCATGTTTTCAACGGGGCAAGAGCTCTGTTTGTTATGATTTATCTGGTCTTTTTCCTCAACGCCGGAATCTTCGAGTACGCCTCTGGAAGCCTAAGTCTGACGGTTGACCTTCGATTGTTTCTCGTCATTGCAATGATGCTGGAGCTTTTGGGACTAGCAAAGGCTGTTCTGCAGGCAATTAACTACGCGAATGAAAGGGCAGAACAGATGCTCATCTAGCCCGGCTCACTTGTTTTTTGATTGTAGCTCTCGGCTCATCACGAAGGCGTCTTCTCCGTCTGCGTAGTATCCGTGAACCGTGCGGGTGACTTCGAAACCCAGCTTCTTGTAAAGAGCAATTGCCTCTTCATTAGTAACTCTGACTTCCAAATAGCACTGCTTCGCGCTGTAAGCTCGCATGCCCTCCATGGCTTGGGCTACCAGAGCCTCTCCTATGCCCTTGCGCCTGTGTTCAGGCAGAACTGCAATGGAAACAACGTGTCCTTTCTTGACGAGGCCGCTGAGGCCGAAGTTTGAAAAGCCAACCTCAACCCTACACATGATGTAACCAACGACCGTGCCATCTTCTTCTGCGACAATAAAGGTCTCAGGGAACTTGCGGTACAAGTCTACGAAAAAGATGTCGGTGTAGTTTTCTGGAAGACACACCTCATTAATGTGTGTGACGCTTGCCAAGTCGCTCACCCCGAATTTTCGCAGCTTGTACGTGCCCTGCAAGTTTCTTCGACTCCAACAAACCTTAAAGCCTAGACTTCAAGGTAGCTTAAACGCTTTTCCCAAGTTAAAGCTAGTTCACGTATAACTCGTCTATCCGAACTCTTGCCCTATCCATCGGCGTCACCGCCACGAAGTCTTGGCGGCTTCAACAATTTCATCCTAATGGCCCTCTTCGGCGACCAATTTGACTTCTGGCAACGTGTAATTTCCGTGAGGCATTGTCCAGACCTTGGCATTCTTTCCAGCAATCGTCAAGGCTTGATTGAGCGCATCGTTCACTGCCCTTGCGGTCTTAAGTTTGAAAACTGTCGCAGCATAATAGTCTGGCATTGAGGAAACGAGAATTATCTGAGCCTTCTGCAAAGCCTTCGTGTAGTAGTACGCCTTGGCCCCGCCCATAACAAAGTTGCGCTTAACCTCGACCTCTAAGGCTTTCAAATCCTTAAACTTAATCATCCAATCGTAGAAATCCTGGTTTCCATGACCTTCTGGAAGTTCAGCCACCAAAACGATGACGCCGCCACGCTTAACAGCTTCCAAAGCATTGTCGACTGCCTTGTAGGCTTGGAAGAGGTTGAGGTCTGCAGGGTTTCCCCCGGGGCTAACCACAACGATGTCTGCCCGCCGGTCCACTTGAACGCGGTACATCTCGTCAACAAGCTTGATACCCTCAGAAAACACGTGTTCGAGGTCTCCGGAAAAAGCCTTGACAATCTCGTGCTTGCTGTTGATGACAACGTTCAACGCAAAATCGACTCTAACCATCTTTGCAGCCTCAGCCATGTCCTCGCTGACTGGGTTTTCGTGAAGTACTCCGGTTTTCGCTCTGGCGTCCAAGAGCATAGCATGATTATGCTTGATCGTTTCCTCACCGGAAAGTCCAGGTAGGATGCTTTTTCTCCCACCGCCATAGCCAGCAAAGTAATGGAGACACACATCTCCTGTCAATATTCGAACATCTGCCTCCGCGAAAGTCCGGTTCAAGTACACCTTTGTTCCGTGCTTTGAAGTTGTTCCTACGTGAACCAAGTCTTGAGCTTTCCAATCATGACTTACTGCCTTTACACGGTTAAGGACGGTTTCACCCAGGAGCCTGAGCGCTTCTTCACTGGTAACAGGCCTATGGGACCCGCAGGCAAAAACAACTGTTACGTTCTCGGGCTTCACTCCAGCAGCGTTCAGCTCATCCAGTATCGGTGGGACGATGAGGTAACTTGGAGCTGGCCTAGTTACGTCATCTACAACTATTGCCACTCTACTTTCGGATTTAGCGATTTCAACGAGCCTCTTCGAACCAATAGGCTGTTTCAGTGCCCTCTCAACCTCGACTTGAGCCTCTGAAACACTTGGTTTCTCCCGCGGTTCTATAGAACCCAAAAAATTCTGTGCAGGAATCCTCACGCAGACCTCCGATTTTCCATAAGGCAGCCAAGCGTCAACCATGCAGCATCACTCGAATACTGAAAAAAATAGGCAGAAGCTATTAAGCCTTGTTAAGGACAAGAAAAATGCAGCAGGCCATTCTCTCATAAAGTCTGGGTGCAGATGCTCCTGATAATTCGGCACTAGCATAGATTCTTAAGACTCAAACGTCGTAATTATCAGCTTTGAGGAAATGAGAATGTCCATCGCCGAGAACCCTTCCAAGAGCGAGATCTTGTTCGTGTGGTTTAACCGATACGCTGGAGTTACTGTTAAAACGCCCTCGAAGACGCTTGTCGTAGACCCTGTTGACGTTAAAGCGCGAGACTTCGGGAATGTTGATGCAATCCTAGTTACCCACGAGCACTACGACCACCTAGACCAATCGCTGGTGGCTGAGATCCACAAGCTGACACAGTGCATGGTAATCGCTGACCCTACGTCTGCTAGAAGACTGCGAAACGTTATTCCCCAAGAAAAGCTTCAAGAAGTGCAACCGGGCTCTGAAGTTAAACTTGGCGACGTCTCTGTGAAAGTTGAGAGAAGCAATCATCCTCCGGCTGCGACGCCAGTGTCTTTTGTAATATCAAGTGAGGACGGTGTGAAAGTTTTCCACACAGCTGACAGTCTGCCTTTTCCTGAGATGGTAGCGATTGGCGACAGAGAGAAGTTGGACCTCGTGTTCTGCACCGTAGGCATCGCGCCCGGCGCTTCGCCTGCAAGCGGCGTTGACATCGTTAGGTTAACCAAACCTAAAGTGGCAGCGCCCTATCACACCAGCTCAGCGTCGGAGCAGAACAAGTTTGCTGAGCTTCTGAAGAAAGAAATGCCGAAGACGACATGTCTGATACCCGAGACGGGGAAAATCTACCAGGTTACGAAGAAGGTGTGAAACATTGCCTACCGAAAGAAAGAGCGAAGGAATGAAGGTTGAGATCAGCAAGGTTCTTGACAGGATAGGGGCATTGAAGTTTGGCGCCTTCAAGCTCACAAGCGGAAAGAT
>Ga0187770_10002270_pt1 | contig 10708 bp, 16 predicted proteins | sample 0116_SJ02_MP02_2_FD_133154 | JGI IMG/M metagenome (GOLD analysis project Ga0187770, IMG submission 133154) | Tropical peat soil microbial communities from peatlands in Department of Meta, Colombia - 0116_SJ02_MP02_20_MG | ecosystem: Environmental > Terrestrial > Soil > Wetlands > Peat | place... | reverse complement strand
CCCTTTGGAGGAGTTCTTTCCCGATGCCTTTTCTCCTATCGTGGGGATGGACGGCGATAGAGATAATGTGTCCATCCGGAGAGAAGATGATATAGCCCCCAATTTGGCCTTCCTCTCGGTCACGGCTTTTGTCCACATAGACCAAGAAGGTTTCGGGGTAAAGATCGTGGAGGTTGACGAAGGTGACCCGATCGTACGGGGATTTGGGAAAAGATTGAAGTTCAATTTGGAGGATACCGTCGAGATCGGAGGACGCGAAGGGCCGAATCATTGGGGCTCTTTCATTCCGGAGATGATGGAGGCAATGCCACCCGTCAAAGGACGGGAAGTCACGCTCTTCAACCCTGCTTTTTTCATAATCTCCTCATAATCTTCAGCAGATTGAAAATGGAAGACCGATTCTGGAAGATAGGCATACGCACCTTTGTCGCCGGAGATGAGGCCACCGACCCAGGGCAGGACCTTTCTAAAATAGATTGGATACAATCTTCTCATCCATCCCGTCCTTGGAAAAGTGAACTCGAGAATAACCACTTTCCCCCCCTCTTTGATGACTCGGATCATCTCGGCAAGAGCCTGCTCCTTCTTCAGTATATTCCTTAGACCAAAGGCGATCATCGAGGCGCTGAAGGTATTTTCTCGGAAAGGAAGAGATAGGGCATCCCCGAGGCTTAAGATAATCCTTTTGGAAAAGCCTTTTTTGATGAGCTTTCGGTGCGCCCTTCTGATCATGGGGTCAGAAAAGTCCAATCCGAAGACCCTCCTCTTATCACCATTCCGATGGGCAATCTCTATGGCGACATCTCCGGTCCCTGTGGCAATATCCAATATCCAGCCTTCAAATCCTTTGAGCTCCCCGACGGCCATCCTCCTCCAGTAGAAATCCCTTCTCAGGCTGAGAAGATGATTGAGAAAATCGTATGTGGGGGCGATGGTGTCAAAGAGCTTTCGAATTGAATCCGGATGGAGAAAGTAAGTCCTCATATGTCCAAAAGATAATGGCGAGATAAGGAGATGGGGAGATTAGGAGAAGATTCTCTTCACCACTAGTTCCTCATCCCCCCATCGCCCCAGCGGAAGTGACTATGCGATTTTCATAAACTTCTTTCCCGGAGCGCCGCAGATCGGGCATTTCTCAGGCGGAACCTTTTCCACGGTATTTCCGCAGAAAGGACAGACATAGTAATCCAATACTTCGTTCTTACCCAAATTCTCCAAGGCCTTTGAGTAGAGGGCTGCATGAATCTTTTCTACCTCGTTGGCATAATGAAAGGTCTGCACGGCATCCTCGTTCTTTTCACCCTTTGCTGCGGCCATCATTTCGGGGTACATCTTCTTAAATTCGTGTGTCTCACCGTTGATGGCAGCCTGGAGGTTCTCTTTTGTGGACTGGATTCCCTTCATAACCCGAAGATGGTTATGGGCATGAACGGTTTCGGCTTCTGCGGCAGCTCTGAAAAGTTTGGCAACCTGGGAGTACCCGTCTTCTTCTGCCCTCTTTGCGAAGGCCAAGTATGTCCGATTGGCCTGAGACTCACCTGCAAATGCCTCTTTTAAATTTTCTTGCGTATTTTTTCCCATCCTTCTCTCCTCTCTATCTGAAATTTGATTGAAAATTATAACAGAAGGGGGGTAGAAACAGCAATTGACAAGTTCTTCTGGAACCGGTAGAATGTTTTTGTCCCTAAGCAACAGGAGAGAGAATGAAGGCTATTTTCCTTTCTATCTTCATTTTAGTCGTCTCAACATCGCCCAGTTTCGGAGAAGTGTATAAATGGGTGGATGGAAAGGGGACCGTACATTTCGCCGACGACCTCTCCAACATTCCGGAAGATTATCGGCCAGATGCGGAGATGCTGAAGACTCCCAAAGAGCTTCCCGCTGAGGGAATGAGAGAAAGGTCCCCTGCGCCTTCCCCAGCGAAGCCCTCCAGAGCCGACCAAGCCGAAGGGATTGAGGTGAATCTTCTGCGAAGACACGAACTGCTGCTGGTGGAAGTCATCTTGAATGACAAGGTGTCACGTCAGTTCATTGTTGATTCGGGGGCGAGTTTTACCCTCATCAGTCGGCAAACGGCAAGGGAATTGGATCTGATCATTGATGACAATACCCCCGTCATTCCCGTCTCAACCGTCAATGATGTGATCCTGACTCCTCTGGTGACGTTGAGAACATTGCGGGTCGGAAATGCAGAGGTTGAGAATGTGGAGGCCTTGGTTTACACCATGTCCTCCGATAAAGAAGGACTCTTGGGAAACTCCTTCCTCAATAAGTTCAAAGTGGTTCTTGATTCCATCAACGGGAAAATGACCCTCTATCCATTGCGGGGCGAGCCATCGCCCGATCGACCAGGCGGGTATGGTAGAGATTACTGGGTTGGTCAGTTCCGCTTTTACAACCGGAACTTGGTGGAGTTGAAAAAGCTGAAGGCAAATTATGAGAGCCGAGGGGTCCGCTCAGAATTGAATCGGGTCAACAATACGATTCGATATTTCGAGAATCAACTGGACGAATTAGATCGAAAGGCTTCCCTTGCTGGAGTGCCAAGAAATTGGAGAGAATAAACCCATTGCGGATTGCGGATTGGCGATTGCGGAGTAAAAGAAACAACTTTCAAGAAGGTTGGAGGATTTCAAACTGGACGTTAGAATTTTAATCCGAATTCCGCATTCCGAAATCGGCACTTGGCTTACGGGGTATAGATGACGACGAGGAGTTCGGCTTCCTCATCGCTGAGATTGCGAAGTTTGTGCGGGATTCCTGAGTCGAAATGAAGCGTTTCCCGTTGTTTAAGAAGATTTTGATTTTCCCCGACCATCACCTCCACGTGTCCTTTTAGGACATAGAGGAACTCCTCCCCTTCGTGCCGGTACTCCACCATCTTATGATCCTGTCTGGGATCGATGGTGACGAGGAAGGCTTTCATGTGTTTTGTCTCTGCCTCCGGAGTGAGAGTCCGATAAGAGTAAACCTGGGTCCGCTTGAAAAAGCTTTCCCTCCTTCTTCTTTCAGAAGCTGCCTGTTCTTCAGCAGAGAGGAATGACCCGGAGTCAATGGAGAGGGCCTTGGCGATCTGGATGACTGCAGAGACAGGAGGGATGGCGACTCCTTCCTCGATCTCCTTTAAGTAACGCTGGGAGTATCCCGTTTTATTAGCAAGATGTTCCAAAGAGGTTTTTCTTACCTTGCGAAGCTGCTTCATTTTGGCCCCGAAGGATTTTTCATCTACTTTTTTTGTTGCCATGTTTCCTCTCCACTATTGGATGAACACTTGATAACTCAATTATATTCTCTATTTCAGATTTTTCAACCTAATTTTTGATGGGGAAGGGACGATCTCAGCCCCCCGCAGTCATCGATCATAAAGATGCGTACCCTCCCCATCATAAAATTAATTCTTTGGGTTATTCCAGATTCGTTATATAATAAAAATGGGGTAACAAATGGCTCGATGGGTAAAGGCGGGGATTGTTGAGAATCGATTTGAAGGGGACAGGGTTTCTCAAGCGCTGAATGAGGCAGAGATTCCATTTCTGATAAAATCCTTTCTCGATACGGCGTACGATGGGCTCTACCTTCTTCAGAAAGGATGGGGAGCCGTCATGGTTCCCGAGAAGTTTGTTGAGGAGGCGGAAAGGGTCATTTCTGAGGTGAAAAAAGGTTTTGGAGAGGAGGAGAAAAATGAGATTGGACAGCTTGGATGAGATCTTGAGGTTCGCCATTAGGAAAGAGGCCGATGCGGCAGCCTTCTATCGAATGGCCGCAGATCGATCAAATCCTGGAGTTAAAAAAACCTTTGAAGAATTGGCCAAGGAAGAGGACGGTCATAAGAAAAAGCTTGAGGAGTTTGACGTGAAGAAGATCGGCCGGATGAAATTGAAAGAGACCAAAGGGTTGGGATTGAGTGAACTGCTGGAGGATGTTCCTTATAGTTCCGATATGAGTTATGCCGATCTCCTTCGTATGGCCCTCAAGAATGAGGAAAAATCCCACCATCTCTATAGCTCTACGGCGCAGATCGTCACCGAACCGGTGTTGAAGAAATTCCTCTTGATCCTCGCCCAAGAAGAATCAACCCATAAGGAGAGACTGGAGAAGATTTACGACAAAGAAATTTTGCAGGAATTCTGATGACGGGGTTATTAGTGAAATTGCCGAATCCGAAAGTTCAAATTGTTTTATCGATAGAAATACGGTCATTGAGTCATTCGTCATTAAGTCATTGAATGACCCGATGACTGCATCACTTAATGACGAAGCTTGGATTTCGGCGCTTGAAATTGAAAACTGAGTAGAGGGTGTGGAGGCGAGATGCTGCCTGGACTGGTCGGAAAATCTGAAATGATCGTGAGGGAGGAAGATCTGGTCAGCAAATTGGGGGGCATGGCGGTGGACGTCCTTTCCACCCCGAGACTGATTCAACTTCTTGAGGAGGCGGCCATCGAAGCGATTCATGAGTTTGTTCCGTCTGATCTACTGAGCCTTGGAACACAGGTAAAGATGAGGCATCTCTCCGCAACACCTCTCGGCATGAAAGTCACAGCCCACGCCCTTCTCAAGGAGGTGGATAAGAATAGGCTTTTATTCATCGTCAATGCCTATGACGAAAAGGAGAAGGTGGCGGAGGGGGAACATGAGCGCATTCTTGTGTCGCGAGAACGGTTTCTTCAGAAGGTGGAAGGGAAAAAGGTGAGATGATTCCCGTTTCTTTCTCTTGGGATACGAAGAAAAGGTCGGTCTCACTTAGGTGGGATGGGTTCTTCTCTTTCGGGTGGGAGAATGGGGAGGTGTCGACGAAAATTCTTGGGTTTCCTATTCGATTCAGCTTCAACCCCCAAAAGATTCATCCTCCAGTGCGATGGGTTTACTTGAAGGAAGGGCTTTCTTTTCTTTCGAAATGGAAACTTAAAAAGGTTGAGGGAACTTTTTCTTTCTCAGACCCGATGGTCAACGGATTGCTGTATGGGTGGGTGAGCGCCATCGAAACCGGAAAAGTCGATCGAAAGATCAATGTGACCATCAATTTTTTGGGGGAGAACCGATGTTCAGGGGAGGCGATTTTTTCTTTGAAGACCCTTCTCCACCATTTGAGAAAATGGTTCTTCTTCCGTTTGCGGGAAGTGAAAAGAAGACCGTAGAGAGGAGGTAATGATGATGGAGGCCACGGATTTGATCAAGACACTTTTAGACGGTTTTAGGGCCGTTGCGAAGACAGAGACCATTGTGGGAGAAGGTATCAAGGCAGGAGAATTTACGGTTCTTCCCGTCTCCAAGATCTCCTTAGGGATTGGGGCAGGGGCTGGAACAGAGCAAATCAAAGGCACAGGCGGAAGTGGAGGAGCAGGGGGGGGAGGGATCTGTGTCGAGCCCATCGCCTTTTTAGTAGTGAAGGATGGGGAGGTTTCCATCCTCAATCTCAGGAGAATGCCTGCGATGGTGGAGTCTGTCTTTGGAAAGATCCCTGACATGGTGGAAAAGGCGATCAATATCGTCAAGGGTAAGAAAAAAGGTGAATGATCTAAGGCCGGGGGATGAAGCGCTTTGAAGTCTTAGACCATACGGCAGATATTGGTCTCATCGTTCATGGGGAGGATCTCAAGTCGCTTTTCGAGAATGCAGGGGAGGGTTTTTTCTCCCTCATCACCGATTTGAGTAAGGTCAGACGCCGGACCGGGAGAAGGATAAAAATTGGGGGCGAGAGTTTAGAGCGTCTGATGGTGGACTGGCTTAGCGAGCTGTTATACCTTCACGAGGTGGAGAATCTCCTTTTCAAAGGGTTTCAGGTAGAGTCTGTTGGAGAGGATGGATTGAAGGCGATGGTCAAGGGGGAACCATTCCAGGAAAGAGTTCACGTGATCAAGACAGAGGTGAAGGCTGTAACCTATCATCAGATCGAAGTTCGAAAGGAGGATGGGCGCTGGAGGGCTCAAATCATCTTCGATCTCTAACGGATTACGATGAACAATAAACGATGAACGATGGACAATGCACAATCAACAATGATGAATGAACAAGGGGACGTTTCTGAGGTGTCCCTGAGGCAAAGGGAGTGATCACAATCATGGCAGAAGAAAAAATTAAAGTTCAGAAGATCGATGATTACCGGTGGAGAATTCCTCGGGAAGGGAAGATGAGGACGGACGGGATCATCTATGCCGATGAGCGTATGTTCAACGATATTCGAAAGGATCAAAGCCTCGCCCAGGTTGTCAATGTGGCATGGCTCCCAGGCATTGTCGGCCACTCCTTGGCCATGCCAGATATCCATTGGGGTTATGGTTTTCCCATCGGAGGTGTGGCCGCCTTCGACATGGAGCGAGGGGTCATTTCACCCGGGGGGGTGGGTTATGACATCAACTGAGGCGTCCGATTGATGCGCTCAGGATTGAGCCGCACTGAGATTCAGGGAAGGATGAGGGAGTTGGTGGAAGCGCTCTTTCTCAATATTCCCTCGGGTGTTGGGTCCCATCGAAAGGACCTAAAGCTGAATCGAGAGGAGGAGAGGCGGGTTCTCAAAAAGGGGGCGAGGTGGGCCGTGGAAAAAGGTTTTGGAACGGCTGAAGATCTCGACCACATTGAAGAGCAGGGGTGTATCGAAGGAGCGGAACCAGACCGCGTTTCTGAAAAGGCGATGGAAAGAGGAAGGGCTCAGTTGGGAACCCTTGGTTCTGGAAATCATTTTGTTGAGGTGGGATATGTGGCGGAGGTCTTTGATGAGCCCGCCGCTCAGGCATTGGGACTGTGGAGGGATCAGGCCACCATCATTGTCCATACGGGTTCAAGGGGTTTGGGACACCAGGTGTGCGATGATTATATCCGTGTGATGTTGGATGCTGCCCGAAAATACGGGATCGAACTTCCTGACCCGCAACTCTGTTGCGCTCCTGTTGCTTCACCGGAGGGAAAAAGATATCTGGAGGCGATGGCCGGTGCGGCCAATTTTGCCTTCGCTAACCGGCAGATGATTACCCATTGGGTGAGGGAAACATTTGAACAGGTTTTTCAGAAGGGTCCGAAAGATTTAAAGTTGGATTTGATCTACGATGTCTGCCACAATATCGCAAAGATTGAAAATCATACGGTGAATGGAGAGAAAAAGAAACTCTGTGTCCACAGGAAAGGGGCGACAAGGGCCTTCCCTCCGAATCATCCGGGGATTCCTCTGGATTATCAATCTATCGGGCAACCTGTCCTGATCCCCGGGGATATGGGCAGATGTTCGTATGCGTTGGTGGGGACGGAGAGGGCAATGGAGGAGACTTTCGGAAGCACCTGCCATGGAGCGGGTCGAGTCATGAGCCGCCATCAAGCAATCAAAGCAGCAAGAGGAAGGGCGATTGCCAGAGAATTGGAGGATAAAGGGATCATCGTAAAAGGAGCAAGCCGAGGGACAATCGTGGAGGAGATATCGGATGCTTATAAGGATGTGACCGATGTCGTGAACGTCGTCCATCATGCGGGCATCAGTCATAAAGTGGTGAAACTGGTACCCATGGGAGTGATCAAAGGATAGTAAATAGTTCGGAGTAATGAGTTCGTAGTTAGGAGCAATTTTTAAGTCTCCGAACTCTGAACTCCGAACTCGTAACTTGTCATGAGAATTCTTGCCATTGATATTGGGGCCGGAACACAAGATATCCTTCTTTTCGACTCGGGAAGAAAGATCGAGAATTGTACGAGCCTTGTCCTCCCCACCCCATCCAAAATTTTTGCAGAAAAATTAAAGACGATCGAGGGGGATGTCTATATCTTCGGTGACACCATCGGAGGTGGATCCCTGGGTCGGGCCATCCTGCGTCACCTTCAAAAGGGATTTCGTGTGGTGATGGAAGAATCTGCTGCCCACTCCATTCGAAATGACCTGGATGAGGTCAAGTCGATGGGGATTGAAGTGGGAAGGAGGCCTGAGTCTGGCCATTTTCAGGAGTTGGAGATCCGGGAGGTCAATCTTGATCTTCTGCAAAAATTCCTTTCACAGTTTGGGGAAGATCTCAATGTTGATGTGATTGCCGTTGCAGTCCAGGATCACGGCCTATCACCCAAAGGGGTTTCAGACCGGGCCTTTCGTTTCGAGAACATGGAGGCGATGCTCCGAAAAGATAATCGCCCCGAGGCTTTTCGTTTCTGTGAGGACGCGATCCCAGCCTATTACCTCCGGATGAGGTCAGCTTTTGAAGCGGTGAGAAGAACTTCTTCAACCCGAATCTTGGTCATGGATACCGCCTTCTCTGCGATTCTCGGGTGTGTCGATGAAGTGAGAGGACCTTCCCTGATCGTCAATGTGGGCAATGGACACACGATTGCCTCCTTGTTAATCGAGGGGAAAATTGAGGGGCTTTATGAACATCATACCCATGAACTCACTTCGAAGAGACTCGAACATGATTTAAGGCTTTTCATTCGAGGTGAGTTGAGCCATCGAGAAGTTTTTGAAGGGAATGGCCACGGAGTGATTACACTGAGACCTTACAGAGGCGAGGTATCCGTGCTTGTCACAGGTCCGAACCGCGATCTTTTTAAGGATACCTCATTTAAATTTATCTATGCGGCCCCGGGGGGAAATACAATGATGACCGGGCCGATGGGCTTGGTCAAAGCGGCCCAGTTTTGTATGAAATAACAAAGAACGACAGACGACGAACGATGAACAAATAGTTCATAGCCATCGTTCACTGTTCGTTGTCCGTATCCCTAATCCCATGAGGAATGGAGCGGAGAATGGAAACGATCTATTATGCTTTTTTTGATTCGCCATTATTAAAGAAGGTATTTGTTGCCTCCACGGAGAAAGGTCTCTATATGGTCGACTTTCTCAAGTCGGAGAAGGTTTTCTTGAAGAGATTGGGGGAACGATTCTCCGGGAGGATCGTCAAGGACGATCGAAGGAATAGAAAGGTTCTCTCTCAACTGAGAAAATACCTGAAGGGCGAACTTCAGCGTTTTGATTCTCCATTGGACATGAGGGGGACTGCCTTCGAGAGAAAAGTGTGGTCAGCACTGGCAAGAATCCCTTATGGAAAGACCCGATCCTATCAGGATATCGCACGGGCCATCGGCCATCCAAAGGCATATCGGGCAGTGGGGAATGCCAATGGTCGCAACTCTCTGCCATTGATTATTCCGTGCCACAGGGTGATTCATAGCGGCGGAGGGCTAGGTGGCTACGGCCACGGACTTGAAGTGAAGAAGCAGCTGTTGGACTTCGAAAAGGCCCATGCACTTTGATGAATTTCTCAGAGAGGCTGCTCCCCTCTTTGGCTTGCAATGGCGACCCTTTCAAAGGAGAGGGGTCAAGAGAAAGATCGAACATAGAATTCTCCAAGCGGGCCTCTTTAACTTTGAGGAGTATCTCTTCAAGGTTAGAAGTGATCCTGCAGAATTAGATCAATTATCCAAAATCCTCACCATTACCATCTCCAGATTTTTCAGAGACAGAGCAGTCTTTGATAACCTCGAACATTCTATTTTGCCTTCACTTTTAAAAGAAGAGGAGAGGACAGATCTCAAGGTTTGGTCCATTGGCTGCGCCAGCGGTGAAGAGCCCTATACCCTGGCAATATCATGGAAGGAGAAATTTCAGAAGATTCGGCCCCAAATTCGCCTCTCCATCTTGGCCACCGATATTAATGAGGAACTTCTCAAAAGAGCAAAGGATGGGAGATATAAGAAAAGCAGCCTCAAAGAGGTTCCTCAAGATATCCTGGAAAGTTACTTCAAGATGGATAATGAATTTTATATTCTCGATAAGGGCGTTCGTGAGAGTGTGGAGTTTCGAAGGCACGACATCATTCGCGAAATACCATTTTTGGGGATGGACTTGGTCTTTTGTAGAAATTTAGCCTTCACCTACTTCTCGAAAGATTGCCAAATTGAAGTGTTAAAGAAGATCGCCATCAGTTTAAAAGGGGAAGGGTATCTGGTCATCGGGAAGGATGAGGCTCTTCCCCTGATTTATCCCACCCTATTCGTCCCAACCTTTCCAGCAGAGAAGATATACCAGAAGTTCTATCCCCTCACCCCATCGCTCTGGCCTTGACTTTCCCTATTTTGGGAGGTAATTTGTTTAAAAAACATTTTGAGGAGGTATGAACATGGCCAAGATGTCGAAAGAAGTGATGGATGTTATTAATGACCCTGGGTGTGCAAAAGTCTTAGCCACGGCAGGCACCGTCTTGGAAATCAATGCAGTGCCAAAAGGAAGCCTGAGGGCCATTGGCGAGGAGCAATTGGCTTTCGCCGACATATTCGGAGACAAAACGAACAAGAATTTGGAGGTGAATAAAAAGGTTTCGGCCTTAGCCTTCAAGATGAGTCCGCTGGCAGGTTACCAGATAAAGGGCACGTTTTTGGGATTCCAAACCTCGGGAGAACTATTTGATCGATTTGCCAAAGAGATCAAAGAAAGGATAAAACTCAATATTAAGGCTGTCGGAATCATCAGAGTGGATGAGGTATATGCTGTCGCTCCGCCTCAGGCCGGAAAAAAGATTGCCTGATAACGTCTCTCCCTCACCTCCTCTCTCTCCCCTGAGGAGAAAGGGAAGGATGAGGGAGGCCTAATGGCAATTTTTGGAGATAAGTTCTCAGATTTAAACCATATGTAAGAATCTAAGAGCTTACGTAAAATCGCAGTGGATTTGCTTCCTCGCTAAGCTCCTCTTAAAAGGTGTAATCGCTCCCCCCAGATGGGCGGTTTGAAAACCGAGTG
>Ga0187770_10002269_pt1 | contig 10709 bp, 5 predicted proteins | sample 0116_SJ02_MP02_2_FD_133154 | JGI IMG/M metagenome (GOLD analysis project Ga0187770, IMG submission 133154) | Tropical peat soil microbial communities from peatlands in Department of Meta, Colombia - 0116_SJ02_MP02_20_MG | ecosystem: Environmental > Terrestrial > Soil > Wetlands > Peat | place... | reverse complement strand
GTCATATCAAACTCTTCTGTAAACGATTTCAATTATCTCCCCTCCAACAACACAGTCACCTTTCAAATCTCAAACACGACTGCAGATCAGACAGTCGGTTTCTGCAGGATCAGCATACCGCACAGTCTCATAAGCCCAGCGAACGGAACGATATCGGTGATAATTGACAACGGTCAAACTCCAGTCCTGTTTCTGAATAGCACGGTGTACGATGACGGCGTCAGCAGGTGGATATACTTTACGTACCAGCTTACGACGCATTCTGTCACTATATCAACCATTCCCGAGTTTCCGGCTTTTCTGATCCTTGCACTCTTCATGGCCATCACAATCCTTGCAACGGCAGCTAACAAGAGAAAACGTGTAGGCCTATGACACAGTCGATTTCCTCTGCCACCAAGAGAAAAGAATCAAGGGATGAATGTGGATCGAATGTTTCGCGTGTCCAACTAAAGGGGTCAAGGATGGGATGAAGCTTAAAACTTTTTTAACGATAATTGTGACGGCGTGTTTGCTATCAGCCGTGATTTGGCCCTCTCTTGTAACAAGGGTGAAAGCTGAGTCAACGACGATTTACGTGAATGTTCAAAACGCAAATGATCCTGCTCAGGATGGATCGGCAGCTCATCCTTTCAGCTCGATTCAGGACGGAGTTGACGCTGCGAATCCCGGAGACACGGTCCAGGTGGCTGCCGGAGTGTATTATGGAGAGGTGGACATAAACGAGTCGTACATTTCGCTGGTAGGACAACCGGGAAGCACGATAATCGATGGAAATGGGACGGGAGCAGTCGGAATACGCGTTTACCATTGGTCTCCTAACTACACCGAATATACGAACATAAGCGGGTTCACAGTGCGAAACTTCATCAGAGGCATGACGCTTTCACGCTCTATAGGTTTGCGCCTAAGAGACAACACCCTGGTTAACAACACGTATAATTTTGGAGATTACACTCTTCAGGTTCATGACATAGACACTTCCAACACTGTAAACGGCAAGCCCATCTACTTTTTGGCTAATCAGCAAGATGAACAGGTTCCAGCAGACGCAGGATATGTGGAACTCGTAGACTGCACCAACATGACCGTTAAGGATCTAAACCTGACGAACAACGCTCAGGGCCTTGTGCTCAAGAACACCACCAACTCGCTCGTCGAAAACCTGCAGATAACAAACGACTGGGACGGGTTATACTTAGAGACCCAGAGCAAAGGCAACACGATTATCGACAACAATGTCTCAAATTGCCTCTACTTAGGCATCTACGTTTCAACATCAAGCGACAACACGTTCGAAAACAACTCGATTACAAACAACGCGTACGGCTTTTTTCTGGACTCCACTGTGTTCGATTACGTAATAGGTTTCCAGCCCACTGGCAACACTGTTACCGGAAATGTCATGTGGGGAAACACTGTGGCAAACTGCAGCACGGCAGGCGTCTACTCGCTTGAAGCGGAAAACAATCTTTTCTATGACAACAACTTCATTAACAACAGTCCGGAGGTGTACAGCTTGAATTCGACGAACGTGTGGGATAACGGTGTCGAAGGCAACTACTGGACCGACTATTCTGGTCAAAATTCTAACCAAACCGGCTTGGGAAACACGCCTTATGTGATTGACGAAAACAACACGGACAACCACCCGCTTATGGGCCCGTTCTTAGAATTCCCTGCAACATGGCAGGACGGAACTTACCCCGTTACCGCGATCAGTAATTCTACAGTATCGGGCTTTTACTTCTCACAGTCTGAAAAGACTCTGGGCTTCAGCGTCAGCCCGACGGCAGACAACGGAACCGGCTTTTGCAGGGTGGCTGTGCCTGTTTATCTTCTTGGGGGGCCATATACGCTGTTTATCGACGGTTTGCCGTCAACGAATCTTCTTCAAAGCTCCAATGGAACCTATTCCTTTCTGTACTTAAGTTTCAACGATAGCCATCATGACGTTAAAATTGAGGGAACGAACGTAGTCTCGGAGTTTCCCACGTTTTTCTTGCTGATCCTTCTTGCAGTCGTGACCATTGGAGTGGTCACGGTCGGGGTCGCGTTCAGGCGCAAGAAGTTTGTGCCAGCGTTGTTTGGGTAGTAAAGCAGGACGCTTTTGTATTCAGGATCTGCACCGACATCGTTCATCGTTTCTTGTACGGCATCTTGAATGGTTTGGTTTTCTGTTATGAGATGGCGTAGCAGGTAAACGGTAGCGTTGTCGGTGTACTCTTCTTGCACGGGCCCGTTGAAGCTTATGAAGGCTTTTGCTCCTTTCTGAATGAAAGCGTCGGCCATTGTAGTCTTGTTTAAACCTTCACAGCCCATGGCTATTATCGTCGTTCCGTTGAATGTTCCCTCCATCGAGTTCTGCACAAACGTTGGGGTTATGCCGAAGTATAACTGGGACACATCGGGGAATTTGACGTAGACAAGTCGCATATCCTCTTGCTCTGAGACGTAGTTCGTGTTGCTGTAGTTTTCTGAGGTGAAGAAAACTACCCAGGGCGGCAGATCTGTAGAACCGGTCTCAGATGTTGAGTGCACCCTGAAAATTATGAGCTTGTAATCGTGTAGCGCTAGGGTTCTGTAGAAGTTGACCGTCACGTCTTGGCTGGGGTAGTAGTCAACCTGGAGGCCTGTTTGGTTCAAGATGCTGAAGATGGTTTGGTTAAACGCTGGGTCGGGCCACTGGGCGCTGAGCTGGTCAACCACTGCAATCTTGGGAGTGGTGTCAACAGTGTAGCCTTTGGGACTTAGAAAGGAGTATGCAACGGCGCCGATTATCAAAGACACGATAATGACTGCGAGAATATCCTTGCCTCTTCTCCTAAGCAGCGCACCTGCCCGCTTACTGGGCCTTGGCGTTCTATGCTTTCTCTCCTTCTCCACAGAGCAAGCCTTCATTTCCCTTACGGTTCTATCTCATTACAAGAAAGGTAAATACTGCAATTTAGACTTATCCTTTCTCGAGCTTGTCAAGGTTGATTTGTGGAAAATTGTTATCCCTTAAGGCCAGACGGCGCGCTGAGAGTTACGAGGTTTCTTTCGTTTCTGATGTTTCAAGGTGCCATGAAGAACAGGCAAGTTTCGATAGCTCTAATTGTCTTCCCACTGTTATAGTTGGCTTGCTGTTCTACCAACGCGCTTAACCCAGACTTTGCCTTTACAAGCCGACGCGAACATTGCGAGCCTTGCGCTCCTCAACAATGGATTGTGCAGGAAAATGAAAAAAAGAGGGATAAGGAGTTCTTACCAGTGTTTTCTGAGCAAGCGTCGGGATGCGGCGAACACGGAAGCCACTGCTAAGAATGCCAACGCAATCCATGGAGCCAACATCTCAAATCCATTTACCGGAGCTATTGCCTGCATCGTGATTGGCGCCCATACTCCACCGACCGAGACGCTTGAATCCGCAATCAGTGCACTCATAGCTTCCGAGTCCACTTCAGAGTATTCATTAGAATCTGTCTCCAGCCATCCACCGTTGGACAGCTGGTGGGACAGAAGCCAGTTTGCACCATTCAGAGCGCTAGTGGACACGTGCGCTGCAACGAGCCCCATGACCGCGTAAGCTGTGCTCTGCGCGTCTTCAGCTGCAGGATCGCCTTGGTTCCAGGATCCGTCAGGGTTTTGGAGGGCGATCAATCTGGCTTTCAGAGTAGTTATGTCAGATGCGTAGGTTGCAGATAGGGTGGGAGAAGCTTCGAAGAACTTTAGAACCTCGCCCATACCTATAACTGGGTAGTTGTTTCCAGAGTTTCCAGTGATGGTTTCCGTGGTTAGCGCTCCAATGTTGCTGTGAATCACGCTAGCCATGTTATTTGCCCACGAAGTGTCACCCATTTGCAAAGCTGCTAATCCCCAGTCTGCGGTTTCCCAAGCGGCATATCCAGGCTCCGACTCGACGGCGAAGTAGTGAGCCCAAAGCAGGTTTTGGTTTCCATCCATGTATCTGTACGGCCCACCTAGGGGATAGTTAGCCTTTTGCCATGTCCACGAGGCCTCAGCATACGTACTATAGCTCGAAATTCCCGAAGCTGCAGCGAATTCCATCAGGAACTCGTAGTCGAAACTGTAGCCGTAGTTAGTCAAAAAGGCTCCTGTGCTTGGGTTACCCTGCGCTATGTAGTTTGCAACGCTCTTTGCTGTCGCCAAATACACGGAGTTCCCTGTTGTCTGATAAGCATGAATCAGGTCGAGAGCAGTGACTCCGTAAAGGTTGTTAGCGCTTGCGGCGCCTGTGTGGGCTGTTAACCCTGTAACGATCCAGTCCCATCCAAAGTCTGTCGAAGATTGTAGAGCATCAAGTCTGGTAGCAGTCGCGTTGATTGCCGTTAAGTAGCTAGGGAGCGCATTGACCCGTAACGTTTGTCCGCATACCATTACTGCAATAAGAGATACAGCTAATAATGTTAACACTTTCTTATGAATCATTTTCTCCTTCTCCTTTTTCGATGATTAATTTATCAATATCTGGAATATTTAAGATTTGTGGAACGCTCTTCTATTGGTTTTATAAAATGCTGAACGCATACTTTTTATCAAATGCAACATATTCACCTGTCTAGATGCCTATTAGCAGACCCATCTTTCAACAGAGCATTCCCGTTTTCCCGCGCGCGGGCGACGCTGTGGGAAATCTGAAAACGTTTTTTAGGAAATCGTGTCTCTTATTCGTGGAAGGGAGAGGTCGAGAGCGAGAAAAACTTGCGCATTTCTAATGTGCTCGTTAGTGCTGGGCTTTCTGTTCTTCAGTACTACCTCCATATCTGAAGCCACGGAGTCTAAGACTCTCGGCTCCAGTTCTCCGGTTATTCAGGATTTTTACGTCAACAGCACATGCGCTGGAAATATTTCACAGTTCGCCTTCAACCTCACCGACGCCATTGCTCTGCAAGACAGCACCTTCGCATGCAACGCTACGAGCCCGCCCATTTTCACAAACCAGTCTATGAGCCTTTCTGGAACCCAAACATGGGCAAACTTCACTGTGACACTGCCAAATTACAACTGCACTGTTACGTTCGACTTTTGGGTCAAGGACACAAGTGGGTTATGGGCAAACACCGGAAACAGAACAGTTAGAGTTTACACGACGGGAGTTTCTGCCTATTTCAACTATTTGGCCCAAGCCATAACGACAGTGGAGAACACGAACACCTGGAGCCAAGTTGACCCATACTATGCCTATATCCTACAGAACAACCTCACGTCTCTGCAGATTACGATCGACAACTGCGCTGCGGCGCATGATTGGCAAAACGTTTTACTCTATAGCGCTGAATGTAATAAATTGTGGCCCAACAACATTCCCAGCGACGTAAAAACTGACATAAACTATGCTTTGGGCAATTACACAATGATTGGGAACTCGATTGTAGGGGAACTGCCCCACGATTCTGGAGGCAACTATTTCCTCGTCTTTGATAGATTTGCCTTTTACGGGTACTACTATGCAAACCAGTCTTGGGCTTTATCCTACAATTCTTCAATTACGTCAAAATGGAATGTGACATCTGCCTATTCTTTCTTCGATACAGCTGTAAACTACTCCGTGAATAATGCTGGTATCGGAGATCAGCCTTACGGTTTGCCTATTTACATCTACCCGAATGAAACTGGACAAACATTTGACAACAGGTTTTATGATGAGTGCGCAGAAACAGTAAGTTGTTATCTCCTTTTCGCTGAATTGCTGAATGTTTCTGATGCTTTGAACAAAGCTGTTTACTGGTGGAACTATCTTGTAAGCCTTCACTGGACATTTCCTCCTGGCTTTTTCGGGTATGCTGGCGAAAGTGGCTATGAGTGCGAAGCTCCGTTCTTCCTGAAAATCATAAGCCTCCTCAAATATTACGTTCCAACTTTAGCCAACTGGAATTACGTTTTGGAAGACACAGGAAACCGTTTTCTAAGCAGCGCATGGAACAGCGCACAATGGACATCTGATTCTCAGGGAGATAGTGTTTATGTAGTCGTTCATGCGGGATATGGAAGAAATCCTCAAAGACGATTGGAAAACACTTTAGGGGCATGGCAATCGTTGCTAGGCGTGTATACCCAGTTGAACTCAACATACCAGAGTAACATGGTTGGCATGCTTCAAGGAACAACAAACCTTCCTCCAGCATGGGCACTGATGCTACTGCAATATAACGGCTACGGCTTGTACAATACTACTAGCCACATGTTCAGCCAGTCAGACGTACTTGGGAATCCAGGTTCAGGAGACGATGCCAACTATACGGCTCAAGCTGAAATCTTGATGTTCATGGAAGGCATCGTGCCAGGAAGCACCAGTCTTGCTTTTCCACTAGAAGAACTAAACTACGAGTACACACAAGACCTTGATCCTGCTTTGCTGACGTTCAACAGTACCACTCGAACAATCACGATTCCAGTTGTCAGTGCGGGCACATTAACATTTCAGTACGGAACTTCGCCCATAACATACTATTTTGCTAAGGAAGGAGTATGGTCAATTAGTTTCAGCGGCTCGTGGAACATGATAACAAGCCTTTCCTACGTATCGAGCTTGCCTACAAACCTAATGTACTTTGTATTTCCATCTGTACCCGAATTTCCATCACTTATGATTCTGCTCCTTTTCTTCCTCACAATGCTTGTTGCAGCGCTTCGTCTCAAGAAGAAACGATCTCAACCCTCCAGAAGGCTTTATTTTTGCGATGGCTCCCACATCGACAGAACAAGTCAGCACTAAGCTAGAAGAATGTTCCACAAACGCTTTTTTGTTTGAAACGTAATATACAACGTGAAAGACAGTGTGTGGGGTAAAAATTTCTTTTGTTTCTGATGTTTCAAGGTGCCATGATGAAAAGGCAGGTTTCGGTAGTTCTAATCGTGTTCTTACTGTTACTTAGTTGGCTTGCTGTTCTACCAACGCGCTTAACCCAGGCTTTGCCTTCGCAAGCCAATGCGAATGTTGCGTTTTTGCAATATTCTAAAGACAATAATAGCAATGGAGCAATAACAGCCACCCAATATTTGACGGCACTAGGTCCCGTAATCAACGATTTTTGGATTAACAGCACAACCTGCGGTGCGGTGGCGCAGTTTAGCTTTAATGTTTCCGACCTAGTTACTTTGAGCAAGGGAATCTTTTATAACAACCAATCTGGAACAAACCAAACGGTCATTCTTTCAGGAAACGGTCCAACATGGGCAAACTTTACCCAGACTCTTCCAGGCTCAAACGACTTGCTCACATTCCAGTTCTGGGTAAACGACACGAATGACGTTTGGACAACCACAGGAATCAGAACTGAGAGAATATACACAAACGGCGTATCGGCATATTTCAACTATCTGGGTCAAGCCATAGCCAGCCTGGAAAACGCCAACAACTGGAGCCAAGTTGACCCGTACTACGCTTATGTCTTGCAAAATAATGTATCTTCATTGCAGTCAACGATTGACGCTTGTGCTAACGACCAGGAATGGGAGCTAGTTCTTTTTTACAGTGCTGTCTGCAATAAGCTGTGGTCAACAATTCCATCAGATGTGCAAAGAGACATTAACTGGGCGTTGGGCAACTACACGATGATTGGAAACTCGGCAGTGGGTCATCTTCCAGCGGAACTGGGAGAACTTTCTGGCGTGAGTTCTGCTGGCAACTATTTCACCGTTTATGATAGGTTCGCACTTTACGGGTACTACTATGCAAACCAGTTTTGGGCACTTTCCTACAATTCAACAATAACTTCAAAATGGAACATCACGGCAGCGTATACGTTTTTTGATACTGCTGTGAACTACTCTTTAATCAATAATAATGGAATATTAGCATACAACGGTTTACCTCTTTACATCTACTCTAATGAAACAGGTCAAACATATAATGACAGGTTTTATGATGAAGATGCAGAAACCATCAGCGCTTACATTCTTTTTGCTGAATTGCTGAACGTCTCTGACGCGATGAACAAGGCAACGTACTGGTGGAATTACCTTGTTACCCACCACTGGATTGCTTCGCAAGGTATGTTTGATTATTCAGATTATGGTGGAAAGGGATTTGGAATCTATGAGTGTGAAGCACCATTTTTCCTGAAAATCGTCAGTCTTCTCAAATACTACTTTCCTACTCTTTCAAACTGGAACGACGTTTTAATTGACATTGGAAATCGTTTTTTAGGCAACTCATGGAGTAGCGCACAATGGCTTTACTATGTTGTAGCTCATGCGCCAAACTCAGGGAATGACCAACTACGACTTGAAAACACTTTAGCAGCGTGGGAAGCTTTGATGGGTCTTTACACTCAACTGAACTCATCTGACCAGACTAACATGATTAATATGCTTGAAGGAACAACAAGTCTAGCTCCTGCATGGGCGTTGATGTTGAACACAAATCTGTATAACACTACCAGTCATTTGTTTAGTCAGACAGCTACTGCCTCGACACCTTCAGGAGATAATGTCAACTATACGGCTCAAGCTGAAATCTTGATGTTCATGGAAGGCATCGTGCCAGGAAGCACCAGTCTTGCTTTTCCGCTTGAAGAACTGGATTACGAGTACACCTATGACATTGACCCTTACGTGTTGGCTTTCAACGTGAGCCCCACAGCAAGAACAATCACGATTCCAGTTGTCAGTGCGGGCACATTAACATTTCAGTATGGAACTTCGCCCATAACCTGTTATCTTGCTCAGAGTGGGGTCTGGTCAATTAGTTTCAGCGGCTCGTGGAACATGATAACAAGCCTCACTTACGTGTCGAGCTTACCGACAAACCTAATTTACTTTGGAGTTCCCTCTGTGCCAGAATTTCCGTCAAATATGATTCTGCCCATTTTCTTCCTGACAATGTTCATCACAGCGGTTTTTCTCAAGAAGAAAAGACACAATAAGTGTGCGGTAGCGCTCGCGCGCGCGATAGGTTCAACCGTAGCGTAGAAAGAGAGGCGTTCCACAAGGCTTAATTGCTTATTTGCGCGTTTTTCGACTGCACAGGGGAGAAGATTGATTAGGAAAATCGTTTCTACAATACTTCTGAGCCTGCTTGTAGTGGGTACGCTGGCATTGGCGTTTAACGTTCAACCAGTTAGAGCGATAGGAACAGTCACTATAAGGGCTGACGGCTCGATAGACCCTCCGAACGCTCCTATCTATACCGCAGACAACATTACATACACCTTGTCTGGCAACATCGCCGCAGACGCCGACGGAATTGCTGTTGAGAGAGACAACATTGTGATTGATGGGGGAGGCTACGCTGTGATTGGAAGCGGAAGTGGGAATGGAACAACGCTTACGAGCGTGAGCAACGTGACAGTTAGAAGCATGTCGATAACAAACTTCACCTGTGGCATTTATCTAGACTCTTCTTCTGGTAACATTTTGTCTGGCAACGACATCGCAAACAACCATGCCGGCATTGGGCTAGACTCTTCGTTTAACAACATTTTGCTTGGCAACAACGTTACGGCAAACTTGGAGGATGGTATTGGGCTTCTCTCTTCTTCTAGCAACACTTTGTCAGGCAACATGATGATGGGTAACGGATACAACTTTGACGTCGACGGCCCTGTTTTGAGCGACTTTCTACAATCGGTTGACACTTCAAACGTCGCTAATGGTAAGCCAGTTTACTACTTCGTGAACCAGTCGGACATACTGGTAAGCCCTGATGCGTATCGAGAGGTCGGGTACTTGGGTTTCGTCAACTGTGCCAATGTGACTGTGCAAGGGCTGAACCTGACAAACAACGGCCAGGGACTTCTGCTTGCGTTCACAAACGATTCAAGAATCACCGGCAACAACGTCACAACCGACCATGACGGCATTGTACTCAGCTCTTCTTTTAACAACACTTTGACTGGCAACAACGCCACGGCAAACAACGAGTATGGTATCGTCCTCTACTCTTCCTCTGGCAACACTTTGTCTGGCAACAACGGCGCAAACAACGAAATTGGCATTGTACTCAGCTCTTCTTCTGGTAACACTCTGTCTGGCAACGATAACATATACAACGTGTATGGCATTGGGTTCGACTCTTCCTCTGGCAACACTTTGTTTAGCAACAACATCGCAAACAACCATGATGGTATCGTGCCCTACTATTCTTCTGACAACACTGTTTTCCATAACAATTTTGTAAACAACACAATCCAGGTTTACTCGTATAGCTCGAACAGCACCTGGGATGATAGTTATCCTTCTGGCGGAAACTACTGGAGCGATTACCATGGCACAGATGTGTCCAGAGGCCCTTATCAGAATGAGACTGGAAGCGACGGGATAGGCGACACGCCATACGTCATTGATGGGAACAATCTGGACAAGTTTCCACTCATGAAGCCCTATCCTTGGGCTGCACATGACGTTGGAGTAACGAGTGTCGTAACTTCAAAAAACGTTCTAGGACAAGGATACAACGCTTCCATCAACGTAATGATATTCAACTATGGCAATGACACAGAAAATGTAAACGCCACAATCTATGCAAATCAAACTGCAATCGGCGAAGCAACCAATGTCCCGCTGACAAGTGAAAACTTCACGGTTATCCAATTCACCTGGAACTCGACAGGCTTTTCGAAGGGGAACTACTCAATAAGCGCTCGTGTAGGGCCTATTCTAGGCGAGACAAACACATCTGACAACACGCTTGCAGATGGATCGATAGCGGTAACGATTCCTGGCGATCTTGACGGGGACTTCCAAGTCCAACGTTCAGACCTAGC
>Ga0187770_10002267_pt1 | contig 10710 bp, 9 predicted proteins | sample 0116_SJ02_MP02_2_FD_133154 | JGI IMG/M metagenome (GOLD analysis project Ga0187770, IMG submission 133154) | Tropical peat soil microbial communities from peatlands in Department of Meta, Colombia - 0116_SJ02_MP02_20_MG | ecosystem: Environmental > Terrestrial > Soil > Wetlands > Peat | place... | reverse complement strand
TCCGATCATGCACACGATCGCGATTCGCCGCGACGCATATGAAAAATCGCGGTGGGTGGCGCAGTCGCTGTACAAAGCTTTCGCCAAGGCGCGACAGCTCGCCTACGCCGAACTCTATGACTCGGGCGCGCTCGCCACGATGCTGCCGTGGCTCACGCATCATGTCGAGGAAACGCGCGCGCTGATGGGGGACGATTTCTGGCCTTATGGACTCGAGCGAAACACGCACACGCTCGCGACATTTCTGCGCTACTCGTTCGAACAAGGACTTTCGAGGCGGCAGTTGAAGCCCGAAGAGCTTTTCGCGCCAGAATCGCTCGAGTCGTTCAAGGTTTGACGCGTCGGCTTCTCGCTCGCGCCGAAGGAGAAACTCCTGCCGCCCGCCGACAACGCCACATCTCAAAAATGGTGGACACTCGCGCGCGGCGACGTGGACGCCACAATCACGCAAGTCGGCGCAATCGTGGCGCAGCTGTTTATTCCCGTCCTTCTTCTCGCGCCGGTCGGAATTCCGATTTCGTACAGCCTTTCGCGCTTCATACCCGGATTCGCCTCAGGATTCTTGCTCGGCTCGATGGGCCTGGTCTATCTCGGCGTGGCGCTGGCGAAGAGGGAAGGCCGCACAGACGTGACCGCGCACGTCTACGGCAATAACGTGCCGGCGATCATCACCTACACGCTTTCGATTTTTTTGCCTGTGTATTTGGAGACGCACGACGCCGATCGCGCCTGGCAGATCGGCGCGGCGGCCGTCGTGTGGACCGGCATTATCAAGCTCTGCGCGGCGCCGTTTGCGAACGCGCTGCGCCGTTTCATCCCGCTGCCCGCGTCGATGACCGTCTTCGGCGCGGCGATGTACAGCTATCTGGCGCTCGTCGTGCTGCAGCGCATTTTCGACCAGCCTCTTGTCGGCATCGCGGCGCTCACGATTGTGGGAATCACGGTTTTCGCGAACGTGCCAATCACGACGCTGCGGATTCCTCCGTTTCTATTCGCGTGGCTCGTCCCGCTCGCGCTCGGAATCGCCGTTGGCTACGTGCATCCGGTGTGGCAGGGCGCGGCGTTCGTGTTGCCGTTCGTTCCTCCGGCCGGGCCGCTGCACGCGATGGCGCTCGCGCTGCCGTATCTATCGGTGATTGCGCCGATGGCGATTTATCACGTGCTGCAGGCGATCACGACGGTCGAAGGCGCGGCGGCCGTGGGCGACAGCTACGACGCGCGCAGCGTGGTCGCGTGGGATGCCGTCGGGACGCTGCTGTGCGGCGTGGCTGGCAGTATTGTGACACCGGTGATCTACGCGCTGCATCCGCCGTACAAGGCGCTCGGCGCGCGCATCGGCTTCGCGCTGTGGACACCGGTGATTTTGCTGTTCGTGGTGACGAGCGGGCTAACCTCGTTCATCGCCGCGCTTTTTCCGTGGCCGATTCTCGCGGCGCTGATTGCGTACGTGGCTGTTGGAGTGGGCCGCGCCACGCTCGCGCGCGTCGATCGAAAATATCTGAGCGTGGTGCTGCTGGGATTCGTGTTGCCGGTAGGCGCGGTAGTCTCGGCCGTGATGAATTCGGCGCTTCCGGCGCTGCAGATTTCAGCGACGAATCCGGACGTGCAGTCGGCGCTAAATCGGTCGATCTACTGGTTATCGGTGCGCGGGCTCGGCAACGGTTTCCTGTTTCTAGTGCTTGTGGTCGCATCGTCACTTACAGAGGCGCTTGACCGGCGCTTCGGCCGCGCGGCGATGTGGTGCCTGATCGCGGCGGCATTTTCATGGTTCGGCCTGATGCACTCGGCGACGCTTGGCTGGAAGGCGCAGCCGATGTACGCGGCGGGTTGGCTTGTAGCCGCCGCGATCGTTTATTCCGCACGCTTCTGGCGCGGCGAACCCGCAAACTGACCCGCCAGTCAGAATATTGGGGGCTGGAAAAACCCCCGCCCGGCTGTGCTAAGATTTTTGCTCGGTGGGCGTGATTTTAATTTGGGGCTGAGGGCCATGGCGTCGCGCGGGAAAAAGATCGTTCTTGCCGCAAGCACTTCCGAATCGTGCGAGCACATGCACAGCACCTGGAAACAAATGCTGCTCGCCACGCTTCCCGCCAAATACGCCTCCGTTTTCAACGTGACCTGGGCTGCGAAGGGCGAGACTTGGCCCGACGGTCAAGCGAAGTACGTCCCGCAAGGCCTGCGCGTCGTCGAAGCGCTGCTCGCGCAGAAATTTCGGGAGGAGGACATCGTCGTCTGCTACGCGGATCAGCTCGATAAGTTTGTCGGCGAAGATACGAAAGTCGTCGGCATCCACGCGCACAACCCGCTCGGCATCACGTTCGCGACGGACGTCTACGCGTACTTTTACGGCGCGGACGTCGAGCCGATCAACGCCGAGGAATTTCGCCGCCTGATCCTCCATCCGGTCCTGCGCAAGCACAAGCCGCACATGAAGATCATCGTCGGCGGTCCTGGTTCCTGGCAGATCGAGAAAAAGGGCCTGCAGGACGAGTGGCTGATCGACTGCATCGTCGACGGCGAAGCGGAAGAGACGCTGCTGCCGATATTCGAAGCGGCCGTGCGCGGCGAAGCGATTCCGCGCAAAGTGGAAGGGCATAGCCCAAAGGTCGAAAGCATCCCGCACTTGAAGCATCGCTCGACGTTTGGCGCCGTCGAAATTACGCGCGGCTGCGGACGCGGCTGCCAATTCTGCTCGGTCGCGTTGCGCGCGGGCAAGAGCCTCCCGCTTGAGCAAATAATCGCTAACGTGCGCACGCAGGCCTCAGAGGGCGCCGATTTCGCGCTGCTCGTCACCGAGGATTTGTTCTTGTACGAGCACGGACCGAAATTTGCGCCCAACGTGCCCGCGCTGAAGAATCTTTTCCAATCCGTCGCCGACGTACCCGGCATCGACTACATCGGCCTGACGCACGGCACGATGGCACCGATCGTTGTCGAACCGAATCTGCTGCCCGAGCTGCAGCTCGCGGTCGATAAGAGCGTGCACACGCATCCCGCGTCGACGCATCCGCAGAAGAAATATCAGAATCTTTTCATTGGAATTGAAACGGGTTCGGTGCGCATCTTCAAAGAGCATATGAAAGGGAAGGGCTATCCGTTCAAGCCGGAGCAGTGGCCGGACGTGATCCTGAAGGGCATGGAGATTCTGAACCGCAATAACTGGTTCCCGTTCTGCACCTGGATCATCGGCCTGCCAGGCGAGAAGCCCGAAGACACGCGCGCGTCGCTCGACCTGCTCCACGCGCTCAAGGACGCGAAGTGGTGCGTCGTGCCGACGCTATTCGTCCCGCTCGAAGACACGCGCCTGCAAAAGCGCGAGAGCGCGAAGCTCTATCAGCTCACCGATCTGCAGTGGGAATTTTTCTTCACTTGCTGGCGCTACAACCTGGATTTCTTCCACCGCTCGAAGCGGGCGCACCTCGTCTACAACCTGGGAATCCCGTTTTACTACTACCTGCTCGGCCGGAAGCTTTTCGGCAAGGCGATGAAGTATCCGCTGCTCCGCATGGGCCACTTCCCGGAGTGGATTCTGAGGCACAAGCTGTATCTGGATTTCACCGGGAAGAGCGAGCCGCGCTACCGCGTGCCCGAGCACGTTCCAATCCCCGACCACACCATGCGCCCAGCCATCCCCGCGACGTGAGCGCTTTCGGGCTAACTCGTCTACTTCTTCGTCGCGACGCCGAAACAGTGCGAAAAGCCGTCGTCGGTCGCAATAAACTCAGTTTGTCCGTAATCCCTCACGTCGATGTCGGACACTGGGTATCCGAGATCCTTCAGCCGTTGCCTCGTCTCATGGATGTCTGACGGCGCCCAATACAGACGAATTCCTTCGTAATTGTGCGGTTTGATCGGAGTGCCGGCGCGCTGGTTGAGCATGAAATGCACATCGCCTTTGCGAATCATGCAGAAAATCAGCTTTCCGTCTTTCAGCATCTCCGGGCCTTTGATCATCTAGAACCCAAGTCCATCGACCCAGAAGCACAGGCTCTTCTCGATATCCTTGCTGGGAATAACTGGTATGCACGATTCAACCGGCACGACGCTGTCCTTCGTTCGAAGACTAATCTGGTAATCAACCTGCCCTTGGCTCGTCATCCGCCAAGCGTCCTGCACTGGAAAGCACCTAATGTGGACCGCCGAGTTATGAAGGTTGCCACAATTCGATGGGATTTCCCTCCGGGTCATTCAGACGAGCGAAGCGCCCGCTGGGATCTTGCGGGTAGACCTTAACCTCAATTCCTGCCGTTTGTAGCTGGGCTACCATTTTGTCGAGATCATGGACTCGAAAGTTCACCATCCAGACCTTTTGAGGATCCCCGAAATACTTGGTTGTTTCGGGAAAGGGACTGAAGACGGTCGGTCCGGCCTCTTGCTGCCAAACGGGTGCGCCCTCGCTCGTTGGTGTGAGCGCGATCCCCAGGTGTTCCAGGTACCATTGGCCCAACGCCTTCGGATCGTGAGCTCGGAAGAACAACCCTCCGATTCCGGCTACTTTTTCCGTTGCCGTTCCTCCTGATTCACGTTTGGCAGCTTCCTTCGCAGGCGGAGCAGGACTCGCTGGCTGTGCGGGATTCTGTGCCGCCATGGCCAATTCAATCCGGGGCAGAATGATGCTGGACCCGAAAGCAAATGACAAGATTCCAAGCAATTGGCGCCTTTGAAAGCTCATTCCACTCTCCTCCCGAGACTTTGTGCGAGCTCATCTACGATAGCTGCGGGGATGGAGTTTTGAAAGCGTTCAATTCCCAGCGCGCGGATGTCCATTCCGCTTCTTTTCCTAGATTTTGGACACGCAATCTCTCGGTCGGATCATGAGTGACGCCGACATAGAAGGAATGATCTGCGCACTCGGGGATTTAGCAGAAGAACATTGAATTCGGATGCCCCTCGACTCGCCCTTCGGCAAGCTCCGGGCTCGCTCGGGACAGAATCTCGCCGCGCGACGTGCCCCTCGGCAAGCTCGGGACAAAATTTTGCGAAGCGAAATTTTGGAGGCGGGGGGAGTTGAACCCCCGTCCGAGAAGCCTTGCCACCCGAAGACTACATGCTTATCCCGTTCCGTTGGGTTCGCCAGCGAAGCTTAGAACAGGCAAGACGCGCCGCCGACTAGTCCGATTGATCTCGCCGGCGCTCTACGGACCGAAGCGCGACGGCCAGCCTACTGTGTGACGCCTCATCCCAAACGCGCAGGCGACGCCTGGGGAGACGCGCTACCTACTTTTGGTTAGGCAGCGAGAGCCAACTGGGATTCGCCAGTTGATTTGTTCTGTCCTGTTACGGGCGGGCAGGCCCCGGCATGCCTTCGAGCCGCGACAGCTTCCGTCGAAACCGTGTCGCCCCCGATGGATAACTATATTTTACCATCCGGCCGGCCAAAACGGCGGACGGGTCAGCCCAAAGGCTCAATCTGGGCTTAGAATCGGCGTTAGGGGGATGCGCACATGACGCGACCGATGAAATCAGTTCTGATCGTGATTGCAGCGGGGCTGGCAGTTCTGGTTGCGGCTGCACGGAGCAGATCCGGCAAAGATTTCGATTTCCCGAATCCAAAAGCAGATGAGGCTCAGCAGTCTGCCAAACGCACCGAGACTGTCGTCTTCGCCGGCGGATGTTTCTGGGGGATTCAGGCAGTGTTCGAGCACGTCAAGGGAGTCACTCGCGCCACGGCAGGCTACTCCGGCGGCACCGTGAAAAATCCCGGCTACGAAGAGGTGAGCACGGGAACCACGGGACACGCCGAATCGGTGGAAGCGGTTTTCGATCCGTCGCAGATTACCTTCGGCCAGCTGCTGAAAATATTCTTCTCGGTCGCGCACGACCCCACGGAATTGAACCGCCAGGGACCGGACTTCGGCACGCAGTACCGCTCCGCAATTTTCTATACGACTCCAGAACAACAGCGCATCGCGAAGGCTTACGTCGATCAATTGACGCAGGCCAAAATTTTTTCCGATCCGATCGTCACGCAAATTCAGCCGATGACCGGTTTTTACCGCGCCGAAAATTACCACCAGGATTACGCTGCGCATCATCCGGATAATCCTTACATCATGATCAACGACCTGCCGAAAGTCGCCAATCTGAAGAAGGATTTCCCGGACCTCTACACACGCCAGTAAAGAATGGATTTCAGCGCGGCTTCCTTGGATGATTTTGCGTTGAAGCGAATCGGGTTGCGGGCCCGAAGGGCTTTTCGCTAAAATATTTTCGGTATCGTCGAAGTCTGCCCCTCGGCGGCGCTACACACCCACGCCGGCCGATTTCAGGATCAACTCCGGTCCGCGCTTCGCGCGAATAATGAATTTATCTTGCGTGGTTCACGCCTGCGACGGTGGACGCACGATTCCCTCGCGCTCGACCGATGCGCCGCACGGCGGCTCGTCCTCGTCGCTCGAAAGCATCATCACGAGCAGAAACAATGCCGAAGCGACGAGCAGGCCGATCTGAAACGTTGTCGAAAGCGCCATGAAAAAGATCACGCCCGCCATCAGTGCGATAAGCGTGGCAAAGAGAAGAAGTTTGTAGTGATCGGTGAAAAAATTGTGTTCCATTGCGAAACGATCCTCCCGCCAACTCGCTCCGCCTCAATGCCGAAGCGTCGCGCGAAATGCTCCCCCTCGACAGCAGGAGGGCCGCTCAGCCCTCCTCCTGATTAGGATGCTCGCCACGATGGAAACAGAGCAAGTTTATGCGGCTCGCCCCCGGTTACTCCCAGCCGGTATTCGAGTTGTACGGCATCGTGGCGCCCATCGCTTCGATCTCATGCATTTTTCCGCCGCTGATTTTGAAAATGTGTGCGGCGGGCAGATCGAAGGGCTTGAAGTTCATCGGAACGGTGTCCACGCCGGGCACGCCAACGATCTTCAGGCTCTTCTCCTCCATCGGATGGCGGAACTGCGAGAGCCCGAAGACCAGCCCCGTCTCGGGATCGGCAATCCAAACGCGGCGAGGCTCGATGCGCTTGATGTAGTCAAACGTATGCGTACGCAGTTGAGCCTCGCATCCCATCGCGCCCATGATCTGGATGGGTGTGGCTCCCGGCTTCGGCGGCGGATTGCTCGTGGTCTGCATTCCGTTTTCGCGGCGAACGCAATCATCGGCAAACGGCGCGTTATTGGCGTCCGCAGTGACCAGCGCCTCGTAATACGACGCCCCGATTTTCAGCATTTCGTCGCGCGGCGATCGCAGATCCTCCGGAACCTTGGCCGAGAACGCGGGCCGCGGGATCACGAGGTTTACCAGGCTCCCCGGACTGAGGTTGCGCGCGATCAGGTGCTCGGCTTCCGCGATTTGGCCGTCGACAAGTTTCAGCCGCAAAGCAAGCTCGATCGGTCGCTCGTTTTCCTGCATCACGCCGAGAAAGCCGATCTGCTGCGCAACCGGATCGGGCACATAAATCTTGAACGTCGTTGGGATGGCCGATGCCGTCTTCCAAAGACCTTCCCCGGGCTTCATCGGCACCGTGTTCTCCACGAACTTCACCTCGGGTGCCCATTTCACAATCGTGGGATCGTGGGCGACGAGGCCGGCCAGGTAGATGTTCGTTGTCTGGACCAGGCATGCACGATCGCACGGCGCAGCCTGAGCTTGCGATCGCTGCGGAATTGCCATGACGCAGAACAGCGCAAGCATGATTGCAGCTGATTTACTGAGCTTCTTCATCCATTCCCCCTAGTCTGAGAATTCACCCAACTACTACACACATCGACTCCAGAACTCTTTGGTTCCCCCGACGTCACCGGGTCAGCATCGCGATCAGCGGCGCATACATCGGATACGCCGCGCTCAACTCGTCGCGCTTACCTAATTCAAAATCGGCCGAATCGAATCCGGGCGACATCGTCGTGCCCATCAGCGCGAATTTCCCGCCCGGCGCGAGCCGGGAGCCTTGCCACGTCCCGCCGCACACCTTGAGCTGCACGCGCATCCCGGCGGCGAGGTCCTGCCCGATCAAAATCGCCTCGGCCGCGCCGTTCGGCTTCAGCATCAGCATCTCGACAGGATCGCCCAGATAGAAGTGATAAATCTCGTCTCCCTTGAGACGGTGCATCGCGGAGAAGGTTTCCGGCGTCAGCATGTAGTAGATCGCCGTCGCCAGCGGCCGCTCGCATGAGTAGCACTTCGGCAGCGGCTCCTTAGGCAGCCTTTGCACCGAGCGGTAGGTTTCCGCGAACAACCCGCCCTCGCCCGGCAGAGGCTCCAGCTTCAGCAACTTACGCACTTCACCAGCCGTCAGCACGGCTGCGAAGATACGGACCCCGGCCCCGGAAGGCAAGCAAAACCTCGCACGGCGGAGGCTGCCGGCCGGCCTCGACCCGTGCCTGCTGCACACTCAGGAACTCCCTTCCGGAATGCCAGTTGACACCCCCAAACAGCGTTTCCATAATCGCTTGATAGCGGGGAATCCCTTGAAAGCAAGCGTGAAAGAGCGTCAGCGATCGCTCGAACAGGCCCTGGAGCAGGCAGTTTCCCGGGCTTTGCGCGATAATCTCGTCCCGCTCCAGCGGACCGCCGACGAGCTCCAGCAGGCCTACGCCGACCTCGTCGCGGCCTGCTCGTCCAGCCGTCCGAGCAACTCCCTCCCGGCAATGCTCCGCGCCCAGACCGCTGCGTCCGCGCTTGCGGCGGGCCTCTCGGTACTTTCGAATTTCGTCGCGGTGGCGCTCAAGCCTCGCGACGGCCAGGGTGCCGACGAAGATGCGGCAGGCACAGCCGTAGCTGTCGCTGAAGCCGAGGTCGAAGCCGAAGAGGAAGCGCGCGCGGCCGAACCCGAATGGTCGGAGGCCGCAGAGGAAACACCCGCTCCGCGCGCCGAAGCTCCTGTCCGCGCCGCCATGATCGAACCGCCGCCGGCAGTTGAGCCTGAGCCCGAAATTGCTCCCGAACCTGAGCCCGCAGTCGAAGCCCCGGCCTTTGACATCTCCAGCCTTCCTGCGGATCAGCAGGAGTTGCATCGTCGTGCCAATCGCGTGGCCAAAGTGGCCATGCAAGACATCAAACTTTTAAGGCCCAAGGACGTTCGTCTTGGGCGCGAACACAAAGACATCTGTGTCAGACTCAGAACCGATCTCGATAAGGCCCGCAAGGAATACGACCGGCGATTCCGTGCGATTCAAGATCACCCTGTCGATTACTTCCAAAAGTGGATGGTGGAAATCCTCGGCGAAGGGGATCCTGAAACTCTCGGAGAGTATCCCTACCCTTCCCCGGCGCTGCGGCATTAGAATTCCTTTGATGAGGTTACTCGTCCGGCCCTTTGCTGCATTCGGCGCGTTCGTCGTTGTGTGTTCGGTTTGTGTCGCGGGCACCACCACCAAAACTCCCACGACTTCCAAACACGCCGCTGCGGCCAAGCCTGCCTTCACGGAGAGCCAACTCGAGAAACTCTCTCGCGCTCTCAAAGACTCGCACTCGTCGCAGGCCTACGCGCAACTCAGCGTGTTCGCTTCACAAAAGTCGACCGGCGTGCTCGGTATGCGCGCGGCGCTGGCGCTCGGCTACTACGATTTCACCAAGGGCAATTACTCGCAGGCGCTGAAATGGCTCGCGCGCGCAAAGAACGATCCGTTGCTCTCCGACTATGCGCTGTATTGGACTGCTGCGACCGATTTCGCGCTTGGTCACGGCGCCGATGCGGTTACCGAGCTCCGGGAGTTTCTCACGAGCTATCCGGATTCCGTCATCGCCGATCAAGCGCTGCAGACGCTCGGAGAAGCTGCGATCGCTTCGAACCGTCCTGCGGCAGCCGTTTCCGCGCTCGATGCTTCCCCGCTGACGTCTCAGCGGCCCGCGCTGCTTATGCTTCGCGCCGAAGCGCACGAACACCTGGACCAGCGAGCCGAAGCCGCTGCTGACTACGAGTCCGTCTACACCCGCTTCGCGGCCGGCGATCAGGCCCGCGAAGCCGGCGTGAAGCTCACCTTCCTCCGCAGCTCTCTGGGCGATAGGTTTCCGGCGCTCCCGTTGGCGGACCGCGTCGAGCACGCTTCCTTGCTTTTCGGCGCAAGAGAATGGCGCGAGGCGCGCGACGAATACGTTGCGCTCCTCCCGGAGCTTTCCGGCTCCGATCGCGAGCGCGCGCAGCTTCGCATCCTGGAGTGCGGCGTTGCCTTGGGCGGAGGCGTTTCCGAGCTTACGTCCGCGGCGATCAACGATCCGGACGTCGACGCCGAGCGCTTCTATGATCTGGCCGACTACTATCGGAACGCGAGCGTCGAAGCGCAGATGGTCGCGGCCGTTGAAGCGGTGGTGACGCGCGCGCCGCAAAGCCACTGGGCCGAATCCGCTTTGTTCCTCGCTGGAAATTACTACTGGGTGCAGCTCGACCGCGATCGTGCGTCGAGCTATTACAAGCGCATCGCCGACAATTACCCTGCGTCGCCAGATGCGACTTCGGCGCAATGGCGCGTCGCGTGGACGGCGGTCCTCAAGCGCCAACCCGCTTGCGCAGACTTGCTGAAGGAACACCTGCGCCGATTTCCCGGATCACCTTATACCGCCGATGCGCTCTTTTGGCTCGGGCGCCTCGCCGAGGAAGCGCAGCAGCCTGACCTCGCGCGCAGCTATTACACAAAACTGACCGAACGCTACCCGCAGAATTATTTTGAGAATCTGGGCGCCGAGCGTCTCCGCGCTCTTGGTGGTGGGCCGGTAGAGGTTTCCGACGTGATCTCCCAGATTCCGCCTGTGTCGGCGATTCCGAAACTT
>Ga0187770_10002266_pt1 | contig 10710 bp, 9 predicted proteins | sample 0116_SJ02_MP02_2_FD_133154 | JGI IMG/M metagenome (GOLD analysis project Ga0187770, IMG submission 133154) | Tropical peat soil microbial communities from peatlands in Department of Meta, Colombia - 0116_SJ02_MP02_20_MG | ecosystem: Environmental > Terrestrial > Soil > Wetlands > Peat | place... | reverse complement strand
GCGGACCGAAGCTCCAAACTGCCGGCGCTCCAAGGAAGTGGAGACCCGGCACCGACGATTCCAATCCCTTTTGAAGCACGGGATAGCCATTGACGTGGCAAATCGCTTGCCGAATCTCGGAGGCAAGGAATTCGTACTTGGAGACCTCTACACGATATCCGGTTCCCAACAGAATGTGGTCACAAGTTCGTACTTGCCCGTCGCTCAACTGCACTCTCACTCGCTCCTCGATGGCACGAGCTTCGGAAACAGTCACGCCCAGGCGGATGGGAACCTGTTCGAGCCTGTTTACGAGCCAGCGCGCCCCAGCGGGACGCACTGCACGTTTCCAAAGCGTGGTTTGAAGCCACCGCGGCAGGTGGCGCAGCAAATCGGGCCTGGCCATCAGTTGGCTTATGCCCGCTGGTCCGACGTCCGTGGGCGCATAAAGAAGGCGATTCGTGAACTTTCCCAACCGGTGGTGCAAGGTTTTGGACGCCCACCCTTGCAGCCAATGAATCCTTGGAGACCTGGAAATCACTTCCGTTTCCGCGCCGGCTTCATGCAAGAGTGCAGCGGATTCCAGTGCGCTCTGGCCGCCGCCAACCACCAGCACGCTCTTTCCTGAAAATTCTGCCAAGTTCCGGTGTTCGGAGGTGTGTGACGCGAGCGATGCGGGGAGGTGCTGAAACTCTGCCGGGCGCCAGGCGAACGAAGCAATACCTGCCGCAATGACAACGCGGCTGGAGTGCAGCACTTCGCCATCCTCCAGAGTGACACGAAAACCCGAAGAGCTCTTCTCGATCCGCACGACTTTCCGCCGGTCGAGGTCCGGCAAAGCCCTTCGCTGGTACCATTGCCCGTATTTCACGAAGCATTCGAGCGGCACAGGTTGAGAGAAGTGGTTCTTGCTTTCCGCCATGTAGGCTTCCAAGGACAGTGCGCCCATTGGATCCGCGATCTCCGTGGCGGTCCAATTTGAGCGCAGGAGCATTCCCGCCGGCATATTCCGTTCCCAGAAGGACATGGGTTCCCCGAATACCCGCAGTTCCAGGCCCTTGATTGTGCGCAGATGCGCGGCAGCCGATATGCCGTAAGGGCCAGCCCCTACGATCGTAACGTCACATGTCATATGCTCTGACCTGCCTCCTCTGGATCGTAGCCAACTGAGATTCTGCAAGAGGCTTTGGACACTAGAATCCTCGCCGCATCGTCAGATAGGGCACCAACGCGATTTCCATCAGGCCGGGAAGGGGATCTTCCAGGCTGAAAACTGCTTCTTCATCGTAGTCCCAGAGTGAGCGCAGATAGGAGCGCCCGCCAAACTGTCCGCGGAGCATCCCCACAACTCCGGTGGGCAGGTCCGTGAGCAGACGGATCCATCGAATCCCAGCCTTGCCCTTACGAGGTTCCACCGGTTGATTCATCTGGTCCGAGAAAAGCATGTGGGAAAAGTCGAGTCCCGCCTGGCGGCCAATTGTGTGGTAGCCCCAGGTGCGCCCGTTGACGTCGAGCAATCGGTACTGTCCGTCACGAGGATCGCGTTTGAACTCCACCTCGACGAGGCCGTAGTAATGTATGGCGCGGAGAAAGCGCTGTGCATAGTTTTCGATCTCCGGCAGATCGACGGTCTCCACGTAAGTGCTCGAGCGGCCGAGTTCGAGCGGGTGCTGCCGCCGCCGGCAGGCGGTAAGGCTGGCGATGGCATCCCCCTCTTTGAAAAACGCGCAGAAGGCAGTTTGGCAGGTCCCGTCTCCGGGAATGAAATCCTGGATGATGATTTCTTCTGCGGGGATGTGCTGCAAGGCCTGCTCGTAAAGCTCTCGCAGCTCCGCAGGGTTGTTCGCCCGCCACGCCTTGGCTTTCGTGGCGTAGATGAAGTGCTCCTTGATGGCCGGTTTGATGGCCACGGGGAAATTGCCACCGACTTGCTCCAGATCCTCCGCGCTTCGCGGATACCAAGAGCGCGGTATGGGGATGCCCAGTTTTGTGGCCAGACTGTAGGTGTTGCGCTTATCCCAGAGCCACTGGACCGTATCCCAGGCAGGCGTCGGGACGCGAAAGATTTCCGAGAGCGCCTCGCGGTAGAGGGAGAGAGCGGCGACCTGTTCGTCGCGGGTGGGATAGAGCACCCAGCCGCGCAGGTTTAGTTTTCTACCCATGTCGAGGAGAGCCTCTACGGTGACTTTCGGGTCCGACAAGGATGGCACGGACTGTGCGAACGCCGAATAGCGCGAATAACGGGCGATGGAACGCTCGTCGTCAATCACACACACCGGGATACCGTGGCGACCCAGGCTCCGAACAATCCCGAGTCCCTGGTAATCGCCCCCGATGACGACGCCGCCCGCACCGTTCTGACGCGGCTGATCATTGGACTTCATGCGGTTCTCAAGGAGTGGAAAAACGCGTGTGAATTGAAAATGGCAAAGAAGCGTTTCCTGATTCTGTTTATACCGGCGCGTTCACAGCGCAACGGGTATGAATCTTCGTGGATGGAACCTGTCTCATGCCTGGGGCGGGATTAGGGCCGCCCTGGAATTGTCCAGCGCTTGTTGGGAGGCCCGGTCACTGCAATCCAGGCTGGTTCTTTCCTCTTGGGCGCCCTCGAGTTGGTAACTCAGATGGCCGTCCTCGAGAACGGCGTAAGCAATCCGGGCCCTTTCTTTGCCGGGGCCTTCAATCTCCCAGCCGCTGCCGCTTCGCGCCAAGGTCATCTGACTCCTGGCGCGCCACCACTGATCAAGCTCTCCGGGTAAGGCCATCCAGATATGTTCGCGGGCAACAAGATGCTGCAAGTAGTCGAGCCAGCTTTCGTATAGCCTTCGAGCTCGCAGGTCAATTAAGTAATCGGGGTGCGTTAACAGGCTGATCAATCCATTTCTTTGCTGGATCAGCTCGATTTGTCTCTTCCACCAGTCGAGCGAATAATCTTTCAAGATATGAAAAATCGAATAGTCCTGGCACGTGGTCAGGGGTAGTTCCAGAATCTTGCCCACAAAATATGGGAATACCGTGCAGCAGCCGCCGCGCTTGGGCTCAAGATGAGCAACATTGGGCACGGACATGTCGTAGGAGAACTCGTAGGCGTCATACCAATCCTGATTACGGTACATGGCGCCGGCGCGGAAGCCTCGAGCGTTGTAACGGTGGACATAGTGATTGATCTGCTTCGCACGGCGGAGGAACTCTTCTCGTTGCTGATACAAACGCCCGTCGTGATTCAGGTCGTGGATATTGAACTCGAAACCGCGGCCTCGAATCTCCTGGATGTAGTCACCAGGGACCTTATACCTCTTTTCCGGAATCACCTGGAAGGAAGCATTGAATCCATAGGATTTATCCAGGTTGATGAGTTGCGAAGTGAAGTCACGTCCGGCCGAAGTTTCCACGTCGTGAGTGAGAATGAGACAGCTCGGGGCACCCTCAGGCCAGAACCAGATGAAGGGCACGCGCTGAAGGCCAGCCGCCTGCATCGAAAGCCGCAACAGCTTTTCATGGAGCTTATCAACAGTAAAATCGACAGGCCACGCCGGAAATGGCCGAGTCTTCCAATCGCTAAAATAGGCCCTCTGCAGGCTTCGACGAATCGAATTGGGGAGAATCCCCCGAACAAAGTAATAGGCCATGCCCACCCATTCTTGCGAGAACACTCTTTCGCGGCCCGGCGCCAGGGAGGGCTCGTAATGCTCGCGACGCAGATTCTCGATCACCTCCGTGGGATCAAATGGAAGTGAGGGCCTGGCTTCACAAGTGGAGACGTCTGCCGCGACGTCTTCCAGCGGCTCAATGAGATTCCTGGTCCCGCGCTGGCGGGAGAGTCTCCCGAAGCAGGTTGTGTCCGGACCGAATCGGAAGTACCCCTCATCCGATGTAAGCTCCCCGTCGAGCGTGAAACGCGCGAGCGATGCCTCGCAACGGTAATAATCCGTGAGACTGGAATTCATCAGCGGCACGGGTTAATTCTCCTTACAACAGGCTCACTTGCGAAGTACCTTGTCCAATGTGGGAACCCAGAAGTCTAGGAACTCGCCACGCACGTGCAAAACCGCCGCCCTTCTTCATACTTGAGAATCTGTTGAGCAGCTTCGAGCAAGGAGCGCGTTACCAGGTCGACCAGCTCGTCGGTGGATCCCTCTGGGCCTTGCACCAGGGCTGTCTTACACCCAGCGCTGCGCCCCGCCGCCATGTCTATAGCGGAATCGCCGATCATCCACGATTCTTTCAAGTCGATCTGATAATCGTCCGCGGCATCGAGAAGCAGGCCGGGCGCGGGCTTCCGGCATTTGCAGGGAGGGTCGTAGTCATGCGGACAAAAATAGGCGGCGTCGATGACAGCGCCTTGTGCAGCAAGTGTCTCGCACATGCGGCGATTCAGTGCTTCGAGATCGCTTGCAGTCAGCAATCCCTTGGCGACGCATCGTTGATTGCTGATCACGATGATGCGGAACCCCGCCTTTCGGAGCGCCTGAATTCCTTCCACTACCCCGGAAAGAAAGACCATATCTTCCCAGCGTGTGATATACGCTCCCTCAGGCGCCTTGCGGTTGATTACCCCATCTCGGTCGAGAAAGGCAGCTTTGAACACGGGTTTCGGTTCCGGGGATACTTAGAGGGTGCGCTCCCAGTAGTCGAGCATGGATTTCAGCGTCTGCGCCAGCGCGAACGCCGGTTTCCAGCCCACGTCGCGAGAAATCTTCTTCGTACTTCCAAAAATGATTCGTTCGTCGGAGGGCCGCATGAGACTCGGCACCTGGCGAATTTTCACCTTCAGCCCGGAGAGGCGGATTGCGGTGTGTAAGACCTCGGAAATTGTGTGCGTCCTAGCGGCGCACAAATTGTACACTTCTCCCCTTTGTCCCTTCAGCGCTGCCAGGTAGAAGCCTCGCACGGCGTCCTGAACATCCAAGAATGCGCGGCGCGGTTTCAGATTGCCGACCTGGATCACCGGGGCCTGCAGGCCCTTCTTGATGCGGACCAATTGGCGCACAAAATCCGACGGCGCATCATTGGTCTTTCCCGGTCCGGTGGTATTGAACAGCCGGATGTTCACCGTAGGAATCCCATAGTCCAGAAAATACTCCCTGGCCAGGAGGTCCAGGCACACCTTGCTAATTCCGTACGGATGTAAAGGGCGCAACTGGTGCGCCTCGGTCACCGGGATGTCCGACACATGTACGTTACCGTACTCCGCACTAGAGCAGGCCGATACAATCACCGGCGGGCGGCGCAAGCGGCGCCCTGCTTCGAGTACATGCAGAGAGCCCATAATGTTCGATTCAAATGTTTCTACCGGATCCACCCAGGAAACCGTGGGAAGACTTTGGGCGGCCAGATGGAATACATGCGTTGGATGGGACTGATGGAACAGTTGCTCCACGCGCTGCCCATTGCGCAAGTCGCACTGCACAAACGATAGCCGCGGCTGCCGAGGAATGGAATTGGTGCCGTGCACACGATAACTTCCGACCACGTTCCAGCCCTTGGCTTGCAGAAAATTCACCAGGTGTGACCCGATGAACCCCTCAGCTCCGGTGACCAAGGCAGTATTCATCAATGTTGTTCACTTATTTGCTGTGCTCCGCAGTGCTTCTCTCGAGCGATGTGCCGCTCACAAAGGCCGCGAAGCAAGATTGGAATCAAGGGGCTCAATTCCGTGGAGCAAGGCCGATCATCTGGATTTCACCCGATATGGCGATACAGAAGCCTGCCAGCGGCCGAAAACAACACATCCGGTAAGAGCGATAGGAATTGCCGGGCCGCGCGCGAGTTCCAAACCCACGGATCTAAGGATTGTCTACTTCCCGCGCAGCGGTAATACGTCAGCGTCGTCCTCTTCGTGCCCCATTTATTCTTGAAGGCAACTAGCCCTGGGTTTTCGAGGTCAGAGCGGCCAAAATCGATGGTCTCAATCCCGGCAGCTTTACTTTCCTGGATCAGCCTCCAAAAGAGTAACGAAACCCCTCCGAGATTGTGAAAGCGCGCGTCAGAGCAGCCGTACTTGAACACAATACAGGGACCATGCCGCAGAGTTAACATGGCGGCAATTGCCGCGCCATTCTTCCGCGCCACTCGAATCACGGCCTTTTCACCCATGCATTCAACCACATTGCCAAACCAGGCCCGCGGTTGTGGTGGCAGGCGGTGGCGCCTGCGGGTTAGAAGGAGCAGGCGATAGAACTCATCCTGGAGACGTTTCGAGCGGCCGACCTCATACGAAAGGTGTTCTCTCTCCGCCCGACGAATCTTTCGCTGGACCGAGCTCTTATGCAGTCTCTGGAAAAGCTGAGTCTCAGGCAGAGACAGATCCAACTGATGGATGCAGTATTGATTATCAGGCTGTAATGCCTCCGAGCCGGACTGAAGGGCACTCCGGGGGCGGATCTCAAAATACTTGCACCGTTGGCGCTCGCATTCCGCTCGTAGCCAATTCATGAAATCCACGGTTTCACCGGTGCCGCTCAGAAGAGGCTCACAATGATCCGCGAAGGGGAGTGAGACCAAGCGCGTTCCGGTGATCCAGCTCGCGACGCGGCAAAAAACCATGCCGTCCTTCAGTCGCTCTCCCGGCACAGTGCTGGTCAGCACCATCGGAGCATATCCGTAAGTCCGGCTCAGAGCTTCGAGCCATCCCCTCTCGTGGAACACGGACGCGTTAGGATGACGAGATACCAATTCATCCCAGCGGGGATCCAAGAGCGGATCCAGAAGGTAGTGGTTCACAGACTTCACACTCTGAACTGAAGAGTTCGCTTCCATCGGAGCCAGCGTGCCCACCATCCCTGAACCTCTGAAGACGTGCATGTTGCGCGGGAACGCTTAGGCACCTGCTAACTTCTGTTTCTTCGGCGCCGCAGACCCTGCCACGATGGCCTGCTCGACCGCATCGCAAAGTGCGTGGCCTATCAAGATGTGGCACTCCTGGATCCGGGGCGTTTCTTCAGAAGGGGCGGCGATTAGCACATCCACGACTTCGCGCATGGCGCCTCCCGATGCGCCGGTCAGTCCAATTGTGAACAGCCCCAGGGTGCGCGCCTTGCGCAAGGCCTGAAGTACATTTGGCGAATTGCCCGAAGTGCTGATGCCTACCGCCACGTCCCCGGCCATAGCGAGAGCTTCCAGTTGCCTGGCGAAAACCTCTGCGTACCCGTAATCATTGCTGATGGCGGTGACCGCGGAGGAGTTTGCATTCAGGGCCAGCGCAGGCAAAGGGGTGCGCTCACGCAAGTAACGGCCTACAAATTCCGCAGCAAGATGCTGCGCGTCGGCGGCGCTGCCGCCGTTTCCGAAAAAGATGACCTTGCGCCCGGCCGCATACGCGGAGATGAGCGCGTCCGCGGCACTGGTCATCTCCTTCAAACACGCAGGAAGAAGGCGGCCATGAACTTCGAGGCTGCGCTCAACATTGGCACGAAGCGTTTCTTGAGTCATTGAAGTCTCAGAGGTTCCGTGAAGACACTGGCGAGCTCCGCGGCCCGCATGGCTTCCAGCGCAGGTCCTGTCTAGGGTTTTGTAGGGCTCTGCTCCACTTCGGCCAAGGATTGCTGCGCATCACGGAATCGCTCCGGGGTCCCGATGTCAATACAGGCGCTCGCGCCAACGAAGATGTGAATCGAGCGGCGCTCCTCGCGCCAACGAGGGAGCAAGTCCCTCTCGAGTGAAGTCTGGTCGCCAGCGGGAATCTCCAGGAGGAGCGATTTCGGGATCAGGTAGATTCCAGCGTTGATGTATGGCGCTTTCGTGTTGTCTTCTTTCTCTGCGAACCCGGCGAGCCAGCCATCCGCATCCGCGAAAACGGACCCGCAATCCGTTCGGCCATCCGCAGGCACAACCGCCAGGGATACCCCGGCCTTCTTGGCCCAGTGTTCTGCCACAAACCTGCCTAGATCCAAGTCTGTATAGCTGTCGCCGTTCATTACCAGAGCGCAATCGGATTCGAGCAGGTGGACCGCGTTTCGCAGGGCGCCACCGGTCCCAAGAGGGATAGTTTCTTCAGAGTAAGCCAAGTTGAGTCCAAACGCCTCTGTGCCGAAGTGGGAGCGAATCGCCTCTCTCCGATAGCCCACGGCCATGATCGCGCGGGGGAATCCGTAGCGATGGAGCTGGCGGAGAAGCAACTCCAGGAAAGGCCGGCCGGCGACGCTCGCCATGACCTTCGGAGCATCTCCGGTGACGCTTCGCAGGCGCGTGCCGGCGCCCCCGCAGAGCACAACGGCATCAGGAAGGCTGCGCATACACCTCGCATCGTTCTGCCACCAGGGCCTTGTCGAATGGGGCTTCGGGCTCGTAGACCACCACGTGACTGCCCCGGTTGTAGAAGCTCATCGGAATGCAGAGGAGCTTTCTCAAGCTCTCGCGAAGCGCCTGGCGACGATCTGGAGGAACAAAGAACAGCATGAAGCCGCCTCCCCCCGCTCCCAGCAGCTTGCCGCCCAGGGCCCCAGCGCGAAGTCCGGTCTCATAAATATCGTCAATATTCGTGTTGCTGATCTTCTGGCTCAGCGTCTTTTTGAGTTTCCACCCCTCGTGAAGCAGCCGGCCGAATTCGTGGAGAGGCCGGCACGGGTTGGAAAGGATAGCCTCGCCTTCATCCACCAGTTGCATCAGGCTGCGCAGTTCGCTGGCGCGCTGCGGAGTCATGCGAATCTGTTCTTTCGCGATCTCGGAGGCTATGCGGGAAAACCCGGTGAAATAGAGTGCCAGGTTCTGTTCGAGTTCAGCCAAACGGCTCGTGGCCGTGAGGATCGGCTGCAACTCGACGGAGCCATTCTGGTGGAAGTTGATGCGATTGAACCCCCCGTGCGCGGCGCTCACCTGGTCCTGCGCGCCCACCGCCTCGTGTAGAATCTCCTGCTCCACGTGGATCGCGTCAGAAGCCAGCGCGTGCTTGTCTCGCATCTGATCTTTCAGCCCGTAGAGGGCCAGAAGTAGCCCGACGGTGAATGCCGAGCTGGTACCCAGTCCGGCCCGCGCGGGCAGATCGGCTACGTGGTGGATTTCCACCCCTTGGTCCATGCCCATGAACTGCAGGCAACCGCGAACCGAGGGATGCTCGATTTCGCTGTTTGCGCCTACGTTCTCCACCTTCGTGTAGGAGACCCTGCTGTGATACTCGAAAAATGGCGGCAGCCAGCGGCAGGTGATGTAGCAGCACTTGTTGATGGCTGTGGAGAGCACCGCGCCGCCATGCTCGCGGTACCAGACAGGATAATCCGTCCCGCCGCCAAAGAAAGAAATGCGCATCGGGGTCCGGGTGATAATCACGTGTTCAGCCTCCTGCGTATTTCGAGCGACTCACGCACAGCCAGCGTCCTGCGAATTTCTTCGCCGTTCAAACTCGCCTCACTGCACATCGCTCCGCGCCTCGCAGCTTCCCGCGGACCTGCTTCTCAGCAGATCGAGGTACACATCCCGCGTCCGTTCGCCCACCACGTTCCAGGAGTGCTGTGCATTTGCAAAATTGCGGATCTCCTGCCGCCGGCTTTCCAACTCGCGGTATAAACTACTCTGGAAGTAGCGGGTGATTGCTTCCGCCAGCGCGGCGGGATCGCCTGGCTTGCAGAGGAATCCCGTCTCGCCTTCCAGGATCTCCTCTGCCAGGGAGCCCACATCGCTGGCGATCACCGGCAGACCGAAGCTGTACGCCAAAAAAAGCACCCCGCTCTGGTAAACTTCGCGGTAGGGTAAAATGGCTACGTCCGCGGCCTTGAAATAAACTTCTGTTTCGTCGTCCGGGATGTACTGAATCCTCTGTAGGACGCGTTCGCTGTTTGCGTCACTGCGGATTCGCTCCTGGATTTTCTCCATGTAACCCAAGGAGCCAGCTTTGGGCGTCCCAGCAATGATCAGACGGGCGTCCGCCCAGCATTGCAAGCTGGTGAGAAAAACTTCCACTAGTAAATCCAATCCCTTATAAGGCGCAATGGCGCCGAAAAAGAGAATTACTTTCTGTTTACAGGAGATGCCCAGCTTTCCTCTGGCTTCGGACCGAGTCAGGCCCGTGACCCTCAGCGAGTTGTTTATCCCAAAAGGGATGACCGAGACCGCGCGTTCCCGAGGGCCAAACTCATCGAGAAGCTCACGCTTCATTTTTTCCGTATGCAGAAAAATGTGATCCGCAAGCCGATACTGTGCGTGGAGGCCTAGCCGGTTGAGAAGAGTGTTCCGCAAATCTCTTCGCCCGATATTCACATTGTGAGCGGTGAGCACAATCCTTTTGCCAAGGAACCTGTAGTACAGAAGCATAAGTGTCCGGTCTAATAGCTCAAACTTGTTGTTCCAAAGAATGTGAAAGATCTTCGGTCTGGCACTTGCGGCATAGCGGACCAGGCGCGTGTAGTACCGCAATACCCGCATGATCTTTTTCCCGAGCCCTGCGTCGAAACTCTGGTCCCCGCGAAGATTCAAGAATCGTATGTTGGGAGAGGTGTGGAATTCCGGGAAGTCGACTCCATCTCCTCCGATGATCTCAAGGCGGACGCCCACGGAGCTGAGCGCCGTTGCCAAGCCATATGCGTAAGGCGGATCCTGCCCTCCGGTGAGCAGCGCGACTTCGATTTCCGCCTGCCGGGATGGAGCCGCCATTCTCCGGGCTCCGGTCTCGCTCGCGGACGCTGCGATTGGAGGGGGCTGCGTTGTCAGCGCCATAGGTTTGAAGGCCGATTCCCTTTGAAAGCCTTGGTGCGTTTCATAAGGCATCCGCCGGCATTCTCAATGAGCAAAAGAGCGAAG
>Ga0187770_10002265_pt1 | contig 10711 bp, 6 predicted proteins | sample 0116_SJ02_MP02_2_FD_133154 | JGI IMG/M metagenome (GOLD analysis project Ga0187770, IMG submission 133154) | Tropical peat soil microbial communities from peatlands in Department of Meta, Colombia - 0116_SJ02_MP02_20_MG | ecosystem: Environmental > Terrestrial > Soil > Wetlands > Peat | place... | reverse complement strand
GTATCGGTTTCAGCATCGTGATCTGGATCATTTACGCGATGCTGTTTGCATACAAGTAGCGCTGCCGGTCGCCCCCGACGCGACCCGCAGACGCTACAAGGAGCATGTCATGAGAGCCGTAAAACATCTCCGCCGGCTGGTGGGCGCGGGATCATTCTTCGTCCTTTTCTTCGTCTTCGCTCCTGGCCACTCCTGGGCGTCACCGGCGTCGGATCAGGATTGTCTGGTATGCCACGGCGAAGCCGGCATGAAGTCTGATTCCGGCCGCAGTCTGCATATCGATGCACCCAAGTTCAAAGCCAGCATGCACGCCGCTCTGGGATGCACCGACTGTCACGCCGGCGTGAAGGAATATCCGCATCCCAAGAAGATGCAGCTCCCCAAATGCTCCACTTGCCACGAAGATCCGACCAGGCAGATGCCCAGGAGCGTCCACGCGGTTCTGGGCGATGGCGCTGCCGCCTGCGCGAGTTGCCACGGCCAGGCCCACGAAGTGCAGGAGGCAGCCAAGATCGTGCCGCAGCAATGCGCCAGCTGCCACGAAGATGCGGTCCACGGCTACCAGGTTGGCGTCCATGCCGCGGCCCGCAAGGACGGTGACGGACAAGCTCCGACCTGCACCTCATGCCACGGCAGCCCTCACCAGATTCTGGCGGCCGACGACCCCAACTCTCCGGTCAACCACGTTCGTATCCCCGCGACCTGCGCCCAATGCCACGGGCAAAAGTTCGTGATGGAGCGCGCCGGATTCAGCACCCAGCCTTTCTATTCGTATGAAGAGAGCGTGCACGGCAAAGCAGTAGCGGCGGGATCCACCAAGGCTGCCGTTTGCACCGACTGTCACGGCGTGCACGAGATTCGGCCGGCGAGCGACGACAAGTCCTCTATCTTCAAGTTCAACGTTCCCGCCACCTGCGCCAAATGTCATAGCGCTGTGGAGCAGGAGTTCATGCAGAGCATTCACGGCCAGGCCATCCGGCACGGCAACTCGCAGGCGCCGGTCTGCACCGATTGTCACGGCATTCACTCCATCAAGTCGCACGTCGATCCCAATTCCTCCGTCGCAGCGCAAAATCTGGCGCGCACCACCTGCGGCAAATGTCACGAAGGCGTGCGGCTTTCGCAGGAATTGGGCCTGGAGGGCCGCCGCGCCACGACGTATCTCGCCAGTTATCACGGCCTCGCAGCCCGGGGTGGATCGCAAGTCGTGGCCAACTGCGCCAGCTGTCACGGTGTGCACAACATTCTGCCTTCGAGCGATCCTCGTTCCACCATCAATCAGGCCAATCTCGCCCGGACGTGCGGCCAGTGCCATCCCGGCGTCACCGAAAAATTTGCCAGCTCTAAGGTTCACGTGGATGCGCCACTTTCGGCTGACATCGGCAGTAAGGCTGTGCGCTGGATTCGGGAGTTCTACCTGGGCATGATCTTCGCCGTCATCGGCGGCATGCTCGTGCACAACCTGATCATCTGGCGCGCCAAACTGATCGCCCGGCGCCGGACCGAACATGAATTCGTCGAGCGCATGCCGCTGCGCTTCCGGTGGCAGCACGCCGCTTTGCTCAGCAGCTTCATCGTGCTGGTGCTCACCGGCTTTGCCCTGAAATTCCCCGATTCCTGGTTCGCCTCGATGCTCTCGCTGGGCGAGGCCAACCGGCATCTGCTGCACCGTGTCGCCGCCGTGGTGCTGATTGCCGTCAGCCTCTACCACCTGTTCGACGGCCTTCTGACTCGCGAAGGGCGCAGACTGGTCCGCGATCTGTTCCCCACGCTGGACGATGCTCGCAGCGCGTGGCAGAATCTTTCCTACTATCTCGGCCTGACGTCGCGGAAGCCCGAGTTTCCGCGGTTCACCTACGCCGAGAAAGCCGAGTATTGGGCGCTGGTCTGGGGCATGATCGTCATGGCTCTGACCGGCATCATGCTGTGGGCGAAGGTGTCAGTGGGAAACCATCTGCCGCGCTGGTGGCTTGATATCGCAACCGCAATTCACTTTTACGAGGCTGTGCTGGCGACTCTCGCCATCATCGTCTGGCATTTCTACCAGGTCTTCCTCGATCCTGACGTCTATCCAATGAACTGGGCCTGGTGGGACGGAAAAATGTCGGCACACCACTATCACGAGGAGCACGGCCTGGATCGCGGGACCTTGCAGGATGCGGCTCTGACCGAGATTTCCGACGGCAGCCTCGACACCATCGTTGCTGGACAATCCGACTCCGCCGAGGTCAAACATGGACAATGAGAAGACTCCACCGCTCGAGGTGGAGCCCTGGCACTGGTCGCGCATGCTGTTGCGCAATCCCGTCAGCCTTGCGGGGGTCGCGCTAACGATTGTCAGCGTCGCGAACATTTTCATTTTCGTCTTGATCGACGCCATCGCGGTCAAACCCAGCCCTTACGTCGGAATTCTGGCTTACATGGTCTCCCCAGGTTTCATGATCCTGGGGATGCTCCTCATGCTCGCCGGAGTGTTGCTCGAGCGCCACAAGCACCTGGCGCCCTCCGCCTTCTACCCCCGTGTCGACCTGAACGACGCTACCCAACGCAGCGCTGTCGTCTCATTCGTCACATTTCTCGTGGTCTTCGTCGCGGTTAGCTCAGCCGGCAGTTACAAAGCCTACGAGTTCACCGAATCCACGTCGTTTTGCGGCCAGCTCTGCCACACCGTGATGATCCCGGAATACACGGCGTATCAGCTCTCGCCCCATGCCCGTGTGGCTTGTGCGGAATGCCACGTCGGAGCCGGTGCCACCTGGTTTGTGAAATCCAAGCTCTCCGGCACACGGCAGGTGTTCGCCACCGTGTTCAACACTTTTCCCCGGCCCATCCCTTCGCCGGTGCACAACCTGCGCCCCGCCCAGGAAACCTGCGAACAGTGCCACTGGCCCAAGAAGTTTTACGGCGCGCAGCTTAAAGTTTTTTCGCACTACGGCGACGACGAGAAGAACACGCTGCACCAGATCCGCATGCTGATCAAGACCGGCGGCGGCGATCCCGCCACCGGCGCGCCCGAAGGCATTCACTGGCACATGAACATCGGCAACAAAATTGACTACGTGGCGGCCGATGAGAAACGGCAAATCATTCCCTACATTCACGTCGAAGACATGCAGGGCCGGGTCACCGAGTATTACGCCAAGGATTCAACTCTGACCAAAGACCAGATCCAGGCCCAAGTCGCCAAGGGGGCAACGCATCACATGGATTGCGTGGACTGCCACAACCGTCCCACGCACATCTACGTTCCGCCCGACCTCGCCGTGGACCAGTCGCTGCTCGCCCGCCGCATCGACGCTGCCCTCCCCTTCCTCAAACAACAGGCCGTTACGGTGCTGACCGCAAACTACAAGACCAGCGACGAAGCCATGCGCGGGATCGCCAGCGGCTTACAGGATTTCTACGAGAAGAAATATCCCGACGTGGCCAAGACGAAGCAACTCGAGATTCGCAACGCTGTGACCGAGATTCAGGCAATCTTCGGCCGCACCACCTTCCCCGACATGAAGCTGAACTGGCAGACCCACCCCAACAACCTGGGACACTATTACTATCCCGGCTGCTTCCGTTGCCACGATGGCCAACATGTCAGCCCCGACGGCAAGGTGATCACTAGAGACTGCAACCAGTGCCACACCATGATGTCGGAGACGGAAGGCACGGCCACGGCGGCGATTCCCTCTGCCCCTCCGTTCCAGCATCCTGTGGATATCGGCGACCTGACCCAGGTCAATTGCGCCGACTGCCACACCGGCGGCACCGGGCCGTAGGTCCATTGATTCTGAGGGCGTGTCCGCCTTGTACGGGACGAGATGCGCACTGAGTTTTGAGTTCTCCTCACCCGCCCGGCAGGGAATGCAGTTCCCCTTCGCGGAAAAGTGTGATTCTAATCACACCCCCCTGTGAACCTGGGTCACGACATATCCCCCTCCTGTCCTGCATCCTGAACCTATCGCAGCGGTTACGCCCGTAGCCGCCGATAAGTCTGATTGGGGGATGTCATGAAGCGCAAATTCAAGACCATGGACGGCAATGAGGCCGTCGCGCATGTCGCATACCGCGTAAGCGAAATTATCGCGATTTACCCCATCACCCCTTCCTCGCCCATGGGCGAGTGGGCCGACCAGTGGGCCTCCGAAGTGGTGCCGAACGCCTGGGGAAGCGTGCCCCATGTGATTGAGATGCAAAGCGAAGGCGGCGCCGCGGGCGCTGTCCACGGCGCACTGCAGACCGGCTCGCTGGCCACCACATTTACGGCCTCCCAGGGCCTGCTGCTGATGATCCCGAACATGAACAAGATTGCGGGCGAGCTGACCCCGACCGCGTTTCACGTTTCCGCGCGCACTGTAGCCACGCACGCGCTCTCGATTTTCGGCGACCACTCCGACGTCATGTTTTGCCGCACCACTGGCTTTGCCATGCTGTGCTCAAATTCGGTACAGGAAGCGATGGATCTCGCCCTGATCGCGCACGCGTCGTCGCTGGAAACCCGCATTCCGTTCCTTCATTTCTTCGATGGATTCCGCACCTCTCACGAAGTCAACAAGATCGAAATGCTCGAGGACGACGACATCCGGGCCATGATCAACATGGACCGCGTCATCGAACACCGAGAGCGGGCTCTTTCGCCCGATCATCCCGTGCTGCGCGGCACGGCGCAGAATCCCGACGTCTTCTTCCAGATTCGCGAGACCGCCAACTCGTACTACGACGCGGCTCCGGCCAAGGTGCAGGCGGTGATGAACAAGTTCGCCGAGCTCGTCGGGCGCCAGTATCGCTTGTTCGACTACGTTGGCGCCCCGGATGCCGAGCGCGTCATTGTCATGATGGGCTCCGGCGCGGAAGTCGCGCACGAAACCGTCGACTATCTCAACGCCAGCGGCGAAAAAGTCGGCCTGCTGAAGGTTCGCCTGTATCGGCCGTTCTGCGTGAGGTCGTTCATCGAAGCCCTCCCCGCCACCGTCCGCCAGATCGCTGTTCTCGACCGCACCAAGGAGTCCGGCGCCATCGGCGAACCGCTCTATCTCGACGTGGTGAACGCGCTGCACGAAGGCCCACGTGTAGCCCCGGACGCATTCGTCCGGGGCGCGGACAAAGTCCGCGTGATCGTCGGCGGCCGTTACGGCCTGTCATCGAAGGAATTCACTCCCGCCATGGTGAAGGCCGTTTATGACAACCTGAAGCAGCCACAACCCGATCGTCCAATAAAAGATCACTTCACCGTTGGCATCAACGACGACGTCACCCACACCAGCCTCGACTACGACCCGAAATTCTCGACCGAGCCCGACAGCGTGATCCGTGCCATGTTCTACGGCCTGGGCGCTGACGGCACCGTCGGTGCGAACAAGAACTCGATCAAGATCATCGGTGAGAACACCGACAACTACGCCCTGGGATACTTCGTCTACGACTCGAAGAAATCGGGCGCCATGACCGTCTCCCACCTGCGTTTCGGCCCACAGCCGATCAAGTCGAGCTACCTAGTCTCGAAAGCAAACTTCGTCGCCTGCCATCAGTGGATCTTCCTCGAGCGCTACGACATGCTCAGCGCACTGGTCGAAGGCGGCGTTTTCCTGCTCAATAGCCCGTTCAGCAAAGACGAGGTCTGGGACCACCTGCCGCGCGAAGTGCAGGAACAGTTGATCGCCAAGAAAGCCAAGTTCTACGTCATTGACGCCTACAAAGTCGCAAAAGACGCCGGCATGGGCTCGCGCATGAACGTCATCATGCAGGTCTGCTTCTTCGCGATTTCGAAAGTTCTTCCCGGCGACGAAGCCATTGAAGCCATCCGCCAATCCATTCGTGATACCTACGGCAGGAAGGGCGAAGAAGTCGTGGCCAAGAACATGCGCGCCGTCGATGAAACGCTGGCGCACTTGTTCGAAGTGAAGATTCCCGCCAGCGTCACCAGCAAAATCGAAATTCCCGGCGTCTTCCCCGGCGCGCCCAGGTTCGACCGCGAGGTGCTGGGCGCCATTTACGCCGGCAAGGGAGACGAACTTCCCGTCAGCGCATTCACCTGCGACGGCACCTTCCCCACCGGCACCGCCCGTTGGGAAAAGCGCAACCTGGCCCTCGAAATTCCCGCGTGGGACACGAAAATCTGCATCCAGTGCGGCAAATGCGCCATGGTCTGCCCGCACGCTGTAATACGCATTAAGGTTTATGAGAAGGAAGCCCTCGCCAACGCTCCCGTCACATTCAAGTCCTGCGACGTCCGCGACAAGGAGTGGGCCGGCATGAAGTACACCATCCAGGTCGCGCCCGAAGACTGCACCGGGTGCGGCGTCTGCGTCGACGTTTGCCCGGTGAAGAACAAGAGCGAAGTGCGGCTCAAAGCCATCAACATGGTTCCGCAGCCGCCGCTGCGCGCCCCCGAAAGCGAGAACTGGGAATTCTTCCTCAAGATTCCCGAACTCGACCGCCGCAAGATCAAGGCTGGAACCATCCGCCAGCAGCAAATCCAGGAACCGCTGTTCGAGTTCTCCGGCGCCTGTGCCGGCTGCGGCGAAACTCCCTATCTGAAGCTGATTACGCAATTGTTCGGCGACCGCACCATCATCGCCAACGCCACCGGGTGCTCCTCGATTTATGGCGGCAACCTGCCCACCACTCCGTGGGCCAAGAACGCCGACGGCCGCGGACCGGCATGGTCCAACTCTCTGTTCGAAGACAACGCCGAATTCGGACTCGGCTTCCGCATCTCCATCGACAAGCAGACCGAATATGCCCGCGAACTGGTTCTCTCCCTCGCCGACAAAATTGGTGACGACCTGGCCGGGGCGATCCTCCACGCCCCACAGAAGGACGAAGCCGACATCTACGAGCAGCGCCAGCGCGTCGACATCCTTAAGGAGCGGCTGAACCTGCTGACTTCCCCGCAAGCGCGGCAGTTGCTTGCCCTCGCCGACATGCTGGTGAAAAAAAGTGTTTGGATCGTCGGCGGCGACGGCTGGGCCTACGACATCGGCTACGGCGGCCTCGATCACGTCCTCGCCAGCGGCCGCAACGTCAACATTCTCGTCCTCGACACCGAGGTCTACTCCAACACCGGCGGCCAGGCTTCGAAGGCTACGCCGCGCGCCGCGGTCGCAAAATTCGCCGCCGGCGGCAAGCCCGGTCCGAAAAAAGACCTTGGACTCATGGCCATGAGCTACGGCAATGTTTATGTCGCCAGCGTTGCCATGGGCGCCAAAGACGAACACACGCTCAAAGCGTTCCTCGAGGCCGAGGCTTACGACGGGCCCAGCATCATCATCGCGTACTCGGCGTGCATCGCCCACGGCGTAGACATGACCACCTCCATGACCGATCAGAAAGTCGCCACCGAGTCCGGGCAGTGGCTGCTCTATCGCTACCACCCCGAGCGCGCCACAGCCGGCGAAAACCCGCTGCAGCTCGACTCCCGCGCTCCCACGCGCAAGGTGCAGGAGTATCTGCTGCAGCAGACCCGCTTCAAGATGCTGACCAAGAGCAAGCCGGAAGACGCCGAGCGTCTGTGGAAGCTGGCGCAGGAGGACGCAGAGCGCCGTTATCGCATGTACGAATACATGGCCAGCCGCAAGCCGGAAGCGGCGGCCGCGAAGGAAACGGGGTCGAAACCCGCGCCCGACGCCGAGAAGACCCCGGCAGGCGCGGCAAAGTCATAGCGCGGTTGCCCACCCTTCCCTCGCTTTTGCGGGAGGGTGGGGTTTTGAATTGGTTAGGGAAGGACACGACTTCACTCGTGTCGAAATAGGCTTCGAACAGAAGGCGGCTTCCGGCGCCCAGCGCAGCAGGAGAAAATCGATGGTGGATCTCAGCACGACTTATCTCGGCCTCAAGCTCAAATCGCCGCTTGTGGTGTCGGCCTCGCCCCTTTCGCGCGACGTGGATGGCATTTGCCGGCTGGAGGAAGCGGGCGCTTCCGCCGTCGTTCTCTACTCCCTCTTTGAAGAGCAACTGCGCCAGGAGGAAGTGGACCTCGAATATCATCTCAGCAACGGAACCGAGAGCTTCGCCGAATCCCTCACCTATTTCCCGCAGCCCAGCGAGTTTCACACCGGCCCCGAGGGATATCTGAACCACATCCGCAAGGCCCGGTCGTCCACGAGCATCCCCATCATCGCCAGCCTCAATGGCTCGACCATGGGTGGTTGGACAAAGTTTGCCGCCGAGATCCAGCGCGCCGGAGCGCACGCGATCGAGTGCAATATATATTCCATTCCCACCGATCCCCTGGAGTCTTCCGAGCAGGTGGAGCGCACCTACGTCGACATCGTGCGGTCGGTCAAGAGTGCGGTCACGATTCCCGTGGCCGTGAAGCTCAGCCCATTCTTCAGCAACATGGCGAACATGACGCACCGTCTGGACGCCGCCGGCGCCGATGCGCTGGTGCTTTTCAATCGCTTTTATCAGCCCGATATCGATCTCGACGAACTGGAGATTCGCCCCAACGTGCTGTTAAGCACTCCGCAGACGCTGCGCCTGCCCCTCACCTGGATCGGTATCCTTTTTGGCCGCATCAAGGCCGGTCTCGCCGCCACTGGCGGCGTGCACGGCGCTACCGACGTCATCAAGCTGCTCATGGTCGGCGCCAACGTCACCATGCTGTGCTCCGCGCTGATGCGCCACGGGACGAATCATCTGCGTCACATTGAGCGCGAAATGCGCGAGTGGATGGAGGAACACGAGTACGAATCGGTGGCGCAGATGCAGGGCAGCATGAGCCAAATTCGCTGCCCTGATCCCGGCGCCTTCGAGCGCGCGCAATACATGCGCGCCGTGAAGGGCATGCAGCATGTCCACATGGCGGGCTGGCGCTAAACCATGTGGGGACAGCCGCCCTCGGCTGTCCGGTCGAGCGAAGCTCGACGGTCCGCAGCATCGTCAATGAGCGGCCCTTTAGGGCCGTGCACAGGGCAAAAGGTCGCAGGGCTCCAGTCTGTGGGGGGATGACGAATTGGGGTTAACAATATGAGCACAAAGGTCTGCAGCATCGAACACTCGGAACGTCCCCTATCGCAGCCGAAGCAGGGGACGGCCACCGACAAAGCCCGCGCAGACAAAGCCCGCTGGCACGCGCTGATTCTTCCCCGCGAGCACGGTGCCTGGGGCCTGTTGCTCGTGCCGCTGGTGACCGGAGCCGGCGTGGCGTTTCACCACAGCCATCACGTTGTTCCCGTACTGCTGCTGCTCACCGCTGCTCTCGCTCTGTTCTGGATGCGCACTCCCGTCGAGAGTCTGCTGGCCACATCGCTGATTCACACGCAATCCAAAGACGAGCAACGCACCGTACTCGGCGCAACTCTGGCACTGGCCGTCGTCGCCGCACTTTCACTGGGCACACTGCTCTGGGCTGGCCGCAATCCGTTCCTGTGGCTGATTGGATGCGCCGCAGCCACCGCCTTTGTCACGCAGGCCATTCTCAGAAAGCTCGGCCGCAGCACCCGCATGCTCGCCGAAGTCGTTGGCACCATCGGGCTCACCGGGTCAGCGCCCGCCGCGTATTACGTCGTCACCGGCCGATTTGACGCCACAGCGTGCATGCTTTGGCTGGCCAACCTCATCTTCGCCGGCAACCAGATTCACTACGTGCAACTGCGCATTCACACCGCCCGCATCGAAGGCTTGAGGTCAAAATTCGCCCGCGGCTGGACTTTTGCCCTCGGCCAGGCGGTTATGGCAGCCGCGCTCGTGCTGGCCTCGGTGCGAGGCTATTTGCCTGCGCTCGCGCTGATCGCGTTTGTACCGGTGCTGTTTCGCGGATGGTTCTACTTCTTTAAGAAACCCACGCCGCTCCAGGTCCGCCGCCTCGGCTGGAACGAACTCACCCAAGCTGTAATCTTCTGCGTCCTGTTCATCGGATCGTTTTCACTCTAGGCCCCGCCAACGATGAGCGTAATCCGGATATTATGGCAACGATGCAACTGGTGAGTGAGTTGCTGGATTCCTAAGGGCCCCATGAATGCTTGTCCAGGGTCGGGTCAATTCACCATAATTAGGTCCAGCATGGACAAGGAATTGTTGTTCGTCGTCCTCGTCGTCGGGGGTGCTGTTTCCGCTGCGGTCGCGGCTTGGGTGATGTCGCAGTATCGGCAGCGCAAAATGGTGCAGAGGGCCGGACAATGGCTTCCCGTGGAAGCAACGGTTGAATCCGGTGCCCTTGAAGGGACACAGGAGACAAACAGAGTCGTTCTGCCGACATTTGCGTTCTCGTACAAGGTCTCCGACCAATATTATTCTGGGCGCTTTTGTCTAGCGGCACGCCTTCCCAGATCACGTGCTGAGGCGATAATCCGCCAGATGATTGGCCGTAAACTGCTCCTCCGATATGATTCCGAGCGACCCGAGGAGTGGTTCATTCCAGATGAGTCCATCGACGGCTACAAAGTTGAGCAGAAGCTGAGCTCGCATGTCATTCATGACTACTCCCCGAGCGAGTAGCATCTCTGCCCATTGATTGGCGTTGTCACGCGTTAAATCATTGACCCCCACGAAGGCTTGACAAAGCTCCCGCCAAGCTTTGAATTCTCCGCAAACAACTGCAGCGCCACAATTTATCGCTGTTCCGTACATATTTATACATATATTAATGTACATGAAAATGTTCCTTCAGGAACACTGTGCAGATCTCGCGCATCCCTTTATCTGCAAGGGCCTGCGTCGAAAATCAGGGCACGATCACGGCCGCGCCATCCACCGAGTCGTTCTTTACCGCGATCAGGGC